>Ga0308176_10001233_pt1 | contig 16040 bp, 13 predicted proteins | sample PhyCR2_3_FD_203890 | JGI IMG/M metagenome (GOLD analysis project Ga0308176, IMG submission 203890) | Soil microbial communities from UC Gill Tract Community Farm, Albany, California, United States - DLSLS.C.R2 | ecosystem: Environmental > Terrestrial > Soil > Agricultural land | place: USA...
CTGTGAAGAGAACAGGATACCGAATAGAACCAGACGCCACGTCCTTTCAGACGTGGCGCTTCAGACCCTTGCCGGGAGCCACGTTCTCGACGAGTTTTCCATCTCTGACAACAGGAACTCCGTTTACGAGCACATACGGAATACCTTCCGAATACTGCCCTGGATTTTCAAATGTCGCCTTGTCGATCACCCTGGCCGGATCGAAGACCGTGATGTCTGCATCCGCCCCGACCCGTATGCGACCTTTATTTTCGAGCTTGAGGCGCTGAGCCGGAAGAAAGCTCATCTTGCGCAATGCCTCCATGAGAGGCAGAACGCGCTCTTCTCTCACGTATCTTCCGAGGACACGGGCATAGCACCCGGCGGCTCTCGGGTGTCCCTTACCTTCCTCGAGGATGCCGTCGCTCGCGATCATGACTGTGGGATCTGCCATCGCGAGTTTCACCACAGCTTCCGGAATGCTATGGATCGCAACCATGCCGCCCTGTCGCCGGTAACGCTCGAAAGACTCTTTGGTCAGACGCTCGCCGGTTGCAGCCCACTGCAGGTCCTTGTACGTGATGCCACCCTGATGCTCCTGCCAGCCCGGGTTGAAGACAGCCGAGGACAGGTCCGTCATCCCGGCGGTATACGAATACGCTTCTGTGCTCACATCGAGACCATGCTGTTTCGCTCCGGCGATCATGCTCAGCGCAAGTTGCGTTTCCCCTAGAGCCAGGCTCGTGATGTGGACGATGTGGAGAGATGCGCCGGTCGTGAGCGCATCAGCGAGTACCTCCTGAATGGCATCGATCACGCCAGGTTCAACGGGTCCGCCATTTCGCATGTGAACGAAAGAAGTTGCTTTAGCTGCGCTAGCGGTCTGGAACACCTGAAAAATCTGTTCGCGCGTGTCGTGGGGAACGTAAGCGATTCCCAGTCCCACACCGAGTGCTCCCTCCGTTAAACCTTGCCGGATGTGGGCCAGGATCTCCCGTTGCTGTTCGGCTGATGGCGCATTTTCCGCGGCGCGGTCGCGCGGCAGCAGCCTGCCCGAGTCGTGCATGACGGCAATGCTTGCGGGTATGTGTCCGCTGCTTGCCCCGAAATTGACCAGCGCTTTCCCGGCTCGTTCCGCGTACCAGGGCGCGACAGGCCATGCGCCCACTTCCAACTCGAGAGCCGTGGTGACGCCGTCGCGGGCCTTAAAGCGGTAGTTTTCGGGCGTCTGCCCGTGCGAATGCAAGTCGATGAAACCGGGGGCAACGACTAAGCCCTTCGCGTCGATCACGGTTTTGGCTGAAAGAGTGCCCTGTGAGATGGCTGCAATCCGACCGCCGCGTATCCCCACACTTCGAATTGCGTCGAGGCCGCTCTCGGGATCCATCACCCGTCCGTTGACAATTGCGACGTCGAACTCCTGGGGCAGTGCAGAGCAACACACGACCAGAAACAGGCAAAACCGGAGAATCCACATTCCGCTGATCATACTTCGGAAGCTTCTGGGGCGAGTCGAAGTATCGTAAAGTATCGGCGCAAGACATCCCATCTGGCGGGCCATCGCGGGCATTTCAGCCCTGTTGTTCTTCGCCTGCGTTTTATCGGACGCACACGACCTGATCACGACCAAACTCACGTGGAGCCGTGAGATCTCACGCGTCGTGATACCGAAGTGCGGCGGGTGTCACCGGGACGGCGGAGCCGCATTCCCGCTCACTACTTATGAGCAGCTGCGTCCCTGGGCTAAGGCCATCAAAGAACAGGTCCTGGAGCGTCAAATGCCTCCCGTAGCGGCCGTAAGAGGTTTCTCTGACCTCCAGGAAGACGAATCGCTGACGCAGGAACAGATCGGCCTTATTGCCGCCTGGGTTGAGGGAGGCGCGCCCGAGGGGGATCGAGCCTTGTTGGCTCCTGAACTGGAACCGAAATCTGCGCGCAAGTCTCCGGTGGTTGCTGCGAACGGAGCCTTCCATGTTGCCGGGATCCGGGTCTTAGAGCAGAAATCGACGTTTGTCGGCCTGAAAGCTGCGGGGCTGGCCGAGGGCGCCAGTCTCCGAGCAGTGGCTGAATCCCCGGATGGGACGGTCACTCCTTTGGTCTGGCTTTACAAATATCGGAAGCAGTTCGACCGCCCGTACTATTTCCGTACCCCGCTGACATTCCCAGCGGGAACAAAGATCATCACTGATCCCGCGGCATCGGGCAGCATCGCTCTGTTGCAGGGCACTGCGGAGGAACGACAAAGGCCGGTTGTGGCAGGGAATGAACCCGCGCTCGTCAAACAAAGCATCTCTGTGCTTGCAAAGCCCGGTGCAACTCCACTCGACTACGTTTGCCCCATGGATCCGGACGTCCGTTCGGACAAGCCCGGCAGATGTCCGCGCTGCGGGATGGAATTCAAACTCGGCATTCCGGATGAGCGCGACTACCGGATGGAAGTGAACGCGCCGTCCAAGCTTCGTTCCGTACAGCCGGCGCAGCTTGAGTTTCGATTCCGGGATGGAAAAACCGGGGCTACCGTTCGAAACTTCGAGATCATGCACGAGAAGCTGTTTCACCTTTTTGTCATCAGCAATGACCTGAAACATTTCGAGCACGTCCACCCGGCCTCGCATCCGGACGGCACATTCACAATCGAGGAACGGTTCCCGCACGCGGGCATGTATCGTCTCGTCGCGGATGTCTATCCCACTGCGGGAACACCACAACTTCTCTCGCGACCGGTTTTCGTCCCATCCGGCCCGAACGGAGCTGTGTCTCTGAGTGACACCAAACTCAGTCCGGACGAAGGGGTCCGACACGGCGAGAACACGGACGTGCAGTTGCTGACACAGGGCCTGAACCCAATTGCCGGAACCAAAACACATCTGAGCTTCCGCTTCAATACTGCCGAAGGAATGCAGATGTATCTAGGCGCCTGGGCACACATGTTCATAGCAAGCGACGACACGCTGGATGTTCTTCACGAGCATCCTGTGATCGGAACGGGAGGGCGAGAGATACAGTTCGACATCATCTTCCCTCGTGCCCGCACATACAGGGTTTGGATTCAATTTCAAAGAGACAACGTTGTGAACACGGTCGCGGTGAACATTCCGGTTATTACCCTCGAACAGGCGTTCGCGACCAGCAGCTCCCGCTGAGTCACTCGTTCAGGTTGTAACCGAGCAGCGACTCGCGGTACCAAATTACTTGCATTTTGCAAGTGATGCTGATAACGTGACCGGTGTGCCTGACCACGAACGGGACGAACCGCGATCCGGCTGCCCTGTCAGTATGTCGCTGGAAGTGTTCGGCGACCGATGGTCGTTGCTCATCGTCCGGGACCTGATGGTGCGTGGTTACCGGAGTTTCAAGGAGTTCGCCGAGTCGGGCGAGGGCATCGCAAGTAATGTTCTGGCGGATCGCCTGAAAAAGCTGCAACGTGCCGGAATCATTGTTGCGAACGAGGAACCTACAGATTCCCGCCGCGTTCACTATGAGCTCACGGAAAAGGGAATCTCACTGGCGCCCGTTCTCCTTGAGCTACTGATTTGGGCGGCTCGTCACGAACAGACCGGGGCACCTTGCGCGGTCATCGACCACATGGAAAGAAATCGCACACAGGTACTCGCTGAAGTTCGGCGCCGATGGAGGGATAAGGATCGCACGCCGATATTGCCAAGGTTTGAAGAAGGGAAGAAGGAGAAAGGAACAGAACGGAATGAACAAGGTTCGAGTACTCGTCGGAACGCGAAAAGGGGCGTTCGTCTTGTCGGCGGACGGAAAACGTAAGGACTGGACCGTGGAGGGTCCCCACTTCGCGGGTTGGGAGATCTATCACATGAAGGGGTCTTCCGCAGATCCGGACACCATCTACGCGTCACAGTCGAGCGGCTGGTTCGGCCAGGTTATGCAGCGTTCAAAAGACGGCGGCAAGACTTGGAGCACAGTCGGTAATCAGTTTCCGTATGATGGGGTGCCGGGAACGCACCAGTGGTACGACGGAAAGCCCCACCCATGGGAGTTTAAGCGCGTCTGGCACCTTGAGCCTTCCTTGAGCGATCCCGAAACCGTGTACGCGGGAGTAGAAGATGCCGCGCTGTTTCGTTCGTCGGACGGAGGAACTAGCTGGACCGAACTTTCGGGATTGCGAAAACACGATACGGGCTCGAGGTGGCAACCGGGAGCCGGCGGGATGTGCCTCCATACAATTCTCCTCGATCCTGTTGATCCTCAGCGTATCTACATTGCGATTTCCGCGGCAGGCGTCTTTCGTAGCGATGACGCCGGTTCCACATGGCGGCCCATCACGCGCGGCCTGAACTCGAACTTCCTTCCAGACCCGAAGGCTGAAGTCGGTCATTGCGTGCACCGGATTGCTCTGCACAAGTCGCGTCCGGAGACGCTCTTTATGCAAAAGCATTGGGACGTCATGCGAACCGACGATGCCGGCGAAAACTGGTATGAGGTGAGTGGGAATCTCCCTACGGATTTCGGTTTCGTCATCGATGTTCACGCGCACGAGCCGGAAACGATCTATGTTGTTCCGATCAAGAGCGATTCCGAGCACTTCCCGCCGGACGGAAAGCTCCGGGTGTTTCGAAGCCGAGCCGGCGGAAACGAGTGGGAACCTCTCCCAAACGGTTTGCCTCAGGAGAACTGCTACGTCAACGTACTGCGTGATGCCATGGCCATCGATTCGCTGGACGACTGCGGCGTTTACTTCGGAACAACAGGCGGCCAGGTGTATGGTTCGAGCGATGGTGGCGATACCTGGGCGCCGATCGTGCGTGACTTGCCCGCGGTACTTTCGGTTGAGGTGCAAACACTGACATGATCCGCGTGCTGCTTCCGGCTCACTTGCGCAACTTGGCGCAGGTTGACGACGAGATCACGCTTACTGTTGATGGACCAGTCACGCAGCGATCGGTCTTAGACGCGCTCGAGACCTCTTACCCGACGCTTCGTGGCACAATCCGCGATCACGGCACTCAACAGCGCCGGCCGTTCATCCGATTCTTCGGTTGTTCTGAAGATCTTTCTCACGAATCGCCCGACACGTTGCTGCCGGACAAGGTGGCGGATGGCACCGAGCCCTTTCTCGTTGTTGGTGCCATAGCGGGAGGCTAGGCGGTCGCGAAGGATCGAATGTCGCGGGTGGGTACACTAAGCCCTTGACGCGAGTTCGTTATAAGGTCGTGGCGTTCACCATGACGCTGGCGGCGGTGACCTATCTGGATCGGGTCTGCATTTCGATTGTGGCTCCGAGCATTATGCGCGATCTGAAGCTGTCACAGATCCAGATGGGTTACGCGTTCAGTGCCTTCACGCTGGCATACGCGATTTTTGAGATCCCTACGGCGCGGTGGGCAGACAAAATCGGCAGCCGGAAGGTCCTCACGCGCATCGTCCTGTGGTGGTCGGCCTTCACGATGGCCACCGCCGGGGCGTTTAGCTACGTCTCCCTGCTGGTCGTACGATTTCTGTTCGGGATAGGCGAGGCCGGTGCGTGGCCGAATGCGGCGCGCGTATTCGCCCGTTGGATTCCGGCTCGGGAGCGGGGACGTGTCCAGGGCTTGTTTTTCGCCGGCGCCCATCTTTCGGGCGGCCTGACCCCAATTGCCGTCGCGTATCTCGCCACCTTTCTCCACTGGCGCACGATCTTCCTCTCACTCGGATCAGTGGGCGTCTTTTGGTCCGTGGCGTGGTTCGTCTGGTTTCGCGACGAGCCGCGCGATCACCCGAGCGTCTCACCTGCCGAAGCAGACATGATCGAAGCCTCCCGAGGACTTCCGCCGGGCCATGCGGGTTCGTGGAGAGAAGTGTTGAAGACGAGGAGTCTCCTCCCGCTCTGCCTGCAATACTTCGCAAACACTTATGGCTTCTTTTTCTTTATCAGCTGGTTGCCAACGTACCTCGAGAAATCACGGGGGATGGCAAGTGTGGAGCTAGCTCTCTTTGCAGGGCTGCCGCTGCTTTTGAGCGTGGTCGCGGATATAACCGGCGGGCTCACAACCGATGCGTTGTCAAAGCACTTCGGGTTGCGTGTTGGACGCTGCGGTGTAGGAGCGGTGGCTTATCTTCTCGCCACGGTGGGTATGGCGGCGGGAACTCTGGTTGGGAATGCGCGGCTTGCGGGGATCCTGATCGCTACGGGTGGTGCCCTCTCCATGTTTACGCTTGCTCCGGCATGGGCGACGGCAATCCACCTGGGTGGTAAGAATTCGGGTGCCTTGAGCGCGACCATGAACACAGCAGGCCAGATCGGCGGCATGCTTAGCCCCGTGGTTCTTGCTTACATCGTTCAGAAGTGGGGCAACTGGAGTCTCCCGCTTCACATCCTGTCAGGGTTGTATCTGATGGCCGCAGTGAGTTGGTTGCTTATCCACCCGGAGCGTGCTGAAGATGATACAACTCTCCTAAGTGCTTAAGACTCTCGATATCCTGCTCGGGCTCTCGGTAGTGATGCTGATGGTCAGCTTGATCGTCACTGTAATCACCGAGGCCGTGACCAGCCTCTTGCAAATGCGTGGGAAGCACCTGCTCGAAGGCGTCATCGGTCTCCTCAAGCAAGTGGACCGGGAATTCCCGGAACATGTCGTGGACGCCGTTGGGACGGCGATCCTGACTCATCCCCTAATCCGGTCGAAGGGCTGCCGATTCGGTACGGTCATCCACCGTGAGGAGCTGACCAAGCTCGTTCTTGAGCTCGCAGCCGAAGAAGGCCCACAGCATCTCAAGACGGAGATACTGACCGAATTGAGAGACATGCTGGCGAGGAACGGAATAACTGATGCCAAGGCAACGCTCGAGAGGGTGCGAGCAGTTGCGCTGCAGCTGGAACTCGCCCATCCTGAAGTCTCGAACAACCTCCGTTATTCAACTGCGTTTCTGCAGGAGGCGAACAGCCGGTTTCTGGCCAAAATCAATGGCTGGTTCGATCAGACGATTGATCGCGTGTCCGACCGTTTTACGCGGGCCACACGGATCGTTACATTCTGCGGCTCCTTGCTGATTGCACTGGTATTGCAGCTCGACACGGCGCAGCTTGTGAACAGGCTGTCAGAGGATTCCAACCTTCGCGGCGAACTTGTAAAGCAGGCGATGAAGGTCGATGCGCAGACGGTCGCGCCCAGGCCCGACCGGTCGTCTCTGGTTCCCGCCCTCAGCGGTCCGGACCGCGCGCGGCTCAAGGGTTTAGTCCAGGACGACGTCATCGAGTTTCCGACCAGCCTTCGGGAATGGACCGGCCGCTGGACGCTCGATAACTTCATCATGAAGTTGCTCGGCATTGTGCTGACCGCCGCCCTTCTTAGCCTGGGAGCCCCGTTCTGGTACAGCGCTCTCAAAAATCTGATCCGTTTGCGGTCTCTGATCGCTCAGAAGGACGACGAGCAGCGGGAGACGCGTCAAACCACGAAGGTCGCGGTCATTCCAGGAATTGCGAAGCCGGCGAGCGCGGAAAGAGGGAGCGACTAATCCGTGGAACGAAGAAGGTTTTTTCAATATGCCGGGATGTCCGTTGCGGCAGCTTACAGTGGCACATTGAGTGCGCGCAGCCAGGATCATGTCATTGTGGCGGGAGCCGGTATTATCGGGAGCTCGATTGCGTACCACCTCGCGAAGCGCGGCGCCCGGGTCACTCTTCTCGAGCGGCAGCGTCCGGCAGCTGGTACTACCAGAAACTCGTTTGCCTGGCTGAACGCGAGCAGCAAGTCGCCCCGCGCTTACTATGATCTGAACCTCGCCGGCATGCTCGGGTGGCGCCGTCTTTCCCTCGAGATTGGTCCGTCTCTGCCCATTCAGTGGGGTGGGGGGCTGCAATGGTGCAAGCCTGAGAACACGGCTCAGGAAGCCATGAAGAAACGCGTTGCGGAGCGGCAGAACTGGGGCTATTCCGACGATATGATCGATCGCGAGGAGTTTAAGCGTCTCGCCCCTTATGCCACGCCCGGTGAATTCGGCTGTGCCAATTTCGCCGACCAGGAGGGTACTGTCGACCCGGTGGTAGCAGCGGAAACTCTTGTGGCGAAGGCTCGCGAGCTTGGTGTCGAGGTCATCTACCCGTGCGAGATCAAGTCGTTCCGAAGCTCGGGAGGGCGTGTGAAAGCGGTGGACACGTCCGCAGGACCCATGAAAGCGGATACGGTGGTGCTGGCGACCGGAAATGAAACTGAGCGCTTAGCCCGTACTCTTGAGCTTGCCGTTCCCTTAAAAGTCTCGAAGGGAATTCTTGCGCACAGCACTCCGCAGGAACATTTTCTCAGCCGGGTCCTGATGCCGCCCAGCGCAGAAATCAAACAGAACGTGGACGGGCGGATCGTCACAGGTTTCAACTTCGATGACACGGGCGACCTGGAGCCGACGGAAGAGCTTGGCCGGGACTATCTGAAGACTGCCGCCCAGTACCTTCCCGCGTGCCGCGACTCAAAACTTGAGTTCATGACGCTCGGACATCGAGTTATGCCGAAAGATAATTATCCGATCGTCGGTCGATTCGAGAAATACCCGAACCTCTACGTCGCCGCGCTACATAGCGGTATGACGATGGCTCCCATCATCGGGCAATTTGCCTCGCTCGAGATCCTGGATGGTGCGAGGGTGGACATGCTCGCGCCCTATAGGCCTGAGCGTTTCAGCTGAACGCGATTTCAAAACTAGCCGCCCTCGAGTCCCTCGGTACCTTGGTCAGATCTTGAGGAAGATCTTCCGTCGATACATCCAAAGCAACATCAGCCAATAAATAAACAAGATCGCTCCGCCGAACAGTAGCGGCTGCAATCCCGTTCCGAGGCTGGTAAACAGGCGGTCGCCGAGGTGAATACGAAGGCTGCTGCCCACGAAATCTTCGCCTAAATGGGCTAGCAGATAGGCGGCGATCGAGTTCGTTCCGACAACAACGAGCGGAAAAGCCCAACCGCGCGGACGCTTGGTGTCGAGTAGCCAGCTGAAGCCGGCCAGGAACAGAAAGCAGATGCCACCACTGAAGAGAGTCCAGGCCGGCGTCCAGATTCTTTTCACAATCGGACAGATGCCGGTGAAATGCAGAACCAGCCCGAGTGCGATTCCGGCGGCACCATAGATCGCCAGCCGTTTTAAGACAGCCAACTGCTGTCCGGTCCGGACCCAACTGCCTGCGATCAGTCCCAGGATCATGGTCCCGAGTGTCGGGATGAAGCTCAGCGTCAGATAACCGCCGCTGTTCGCGACGAACAGCTTCGTTCGCGGGAAGAGATTCAGAAACCATTGGTCGAAGGCGTTGCCGAAATTGCTGTTTTTGTTCCAGTGGGATGCGAATCCGGAGAAGTTATGGTGCCAGTCTGGCCGTACGCCGACTGCCGCGTAATCGAAGTGTGGTCCGGGGGCCGGATAGAGTGCCCAGGCCAGCCAGTAGGCAAAGAGAATCAGCCCAAGGCTGCGCCATTGCCAGCGCGACGAACAAAAGCCGAGCAGGAATAGGAACGGGTAGCCGAGGCCGATCTGTGTCAGGGTGTCTTCAAAGGTGAAGTACGTCTGAGTGCTGTGCATTGAACGCAGAAAGATGCCCAGCGCAACCAGCAGGAACGATCGCCAGACTGCGTGGGCGAATAACGTCCCGAATTGGGCGCCTTTCCGCATGCGGCTTGCGAGCGAATACGGCAGTGCCACCCCGACCAGAAACGAGAAAGAAGGCTGGATCAGGTCGTGGAGCGAACAGCCCGACCATTCGACATGCGTCTGGTTATAGCCGAGGAATGCCCAGAAAGGGTTGCCAGGAAAGGCGCGCGCGACTTCTGAGAGCCGAAGAACTTCGGCCATCATCAGCACCATGACCAGGCCCCGATAGGCATCTATGGCTACGTTACGGGCCGGGACGGGCTCCGAGGATGGCGGTGCAACGATGCTGATCTCGTTCACCGGCTGTGTACTAATTGACTCTGTTGCCTGCGGCATTTCCCAAACCGCCCTTCCGGATCTAGAATAAACCCATGGACCTCGTGGTGAATGGCGTGCGCTCCCGCGTCGACACGGATCCGGAGCGCCCCCTGCTCTGGGTGCTTCGGAACGAACTTGACCTGACAGGCGCAAAATATGGCTGCGGTGAGGGCCAATGCGGCGCATGCACGGTCCTGATCGAAGGTGTGGCGCACCGGTCGTGCCTCACTCCCGTGGGCTCCGTCTCAGGGAAGGAGATCACCACAATCGAGGGTTTGGCAGATGGAGAGCGGCTGCATCCGCTTCAGCAGGCATTTGTTGATTGCGATGCCATGCAGTGCGGCTACTGTACGCCGGGAATGATCATGCAGAGCGCCGCCCTCCTGCGCAGAGAACCGTCGCCTTCCGAAGCAGAGATCCGCGGCGAACTGGAAGGCAACATCTGCCGCTGCGGCACCCAGAACCGGATCGTGGCGGCGGTTCATAAAGCCGCTCGCAGCATGGGTGCGATGGCGAAGGGAGAGCGTCGTGGCTGAAACGATCCTGAACCATTCACGTCCGCTCATGGACCGTCGTGGATTTCTGAAATCCATCGGCGGCGGACTGGTTGTACTGTTTGCGTTCGATCCGGATGCGCCCGGGCAAGAGTCGGGTAGCGGGGGACCTGGCGGGGCCCATGCGCTCCCGGAGAACGTCGCCGCATGGCTTCATATCGCGCCCGATGGCACGATTGAGGCGTTCACGGGCAAAGTCGAAGTCGGCCAAAACATACGGACATCGCTAACGCAGGCTGTTGCCGATGAATTGCGCTGCCCTGCAAATGCCGTCCATCTGGTGATGGGCGACACGGCCCGGACGCCCTGGGACATGGGAACGTTCGGCAGCCGCACCACGCCGACGATGGCGCCCGAAATGCGCCGTATGGCATCGACGGCGCGCGAGACCCTGGTGGATCAGGCGGCCAGGGCGTGGGGCGTTGATCGATCGCGGCTGCAGGTGGAAAGCAGCTGTGTTTGCGACAAGTCATCAGGCAAGAAGGCCAGCTTCGGCGAGCTTGCAGCCAAGATCGACTGGGTGAACGTAGTCGGCAAGCCGGATTACGTCACTCCGCCCGCCGAGTGGCAGGTCGCAGGGAAGAGCCTGCCCAAGGTGAATGGGAAGGAGATTGTCAGCGGCAAGCACAATTATGCCTCCGACCTGAAGCTCCCTGGTATGCTTTACGGCCGAGTGCTCCGTCCGCCGAGCTTTGGTGCAAAGCTCGTTTCGGCCGATACCGCGGCCGCCGCTAAGATCCCGGGTGTGACCGTTGTACGGGATGGCGATTTCATCGGTGTTGCAGCGACGGATGAACAAAAGGCTCAAAAAGCGTTGTTGAGCATCGATGCCAAATGGGAAACCCAGCCCCAAATCTCCGCGCGAGAGCTGTTTCCGTACATCAAGCAGGGCGCCGGAGCAGGCTCGCCAGACCCTTCATCGCCGGCCAGTGGACATTCACTCTCGACGACCTACACAGTTGCTTATATCGCGCACGTACCGCTTGAGCCTCGTGCCGCCGTGGCCAAATTCGAAGGCGACAAACTGACGGTCTGGACCGGCACGCAGCGGCCATTTGGGGTACGTGGCGAACTGGCGGCCGCTCTGGGTACAACGGAAGACAAAGTACGAGTCATTATGCCCGACATGGGATCCGGGTATGGGGGCAAGCACAGCGGCGAATGTGCGATTGAGGCCGCCCGACTCGCAAGAGGTGCCGGCAAACCAGTGAAGCTCATCTGGAGTCGCGAGGAAGAGTTCACGTGGGCGTACCTGCGTCCGGCCGGTGTCATCGATATACGCAGCAGGGCAGCGCAGGATGGCGCGCTCGAAAGCTGGGCGTTCGACAACTACATGTCCGGGCCGTCGGGATTGCCTACTCCATACGAGGTTGCCGAGAAGAACGAGCATTTCCACCAGGTAAAGTCGCCGCTGCGCGAAGGATCCTATCGGGGGTTAGCGTCTACGGCGAATCATTTTGCGCGTGAGTCGCACATGGATGAACTTGCCGCTGCAGCGGGAATGGACCCTCTGGCGTTCCGGTTGAAAAATTTAAAAAACGAGCGCTTGACGGCCGTCCTCAAAACAGCGGCGGAGAGGTTTGGCTGGGGCAAAGAAAAATCCACTCCAACACGCGGATTCGGGCTGGCATGCGGGACGGAAAAGGGAGGCTACGTCGGGTGCTGCGCCGAAATCTCCATTGGCTCCGGACGGCAACTGCGAGTGGAGCGCGTGGTCTCAGCCTGGGATTGCGGCGCGATTGTAAATCCGGAACACCTTACCAACCAAGTAGAAGGCGCGATTGTAATGGGACTTGGCGGAGCACTATTCGAGGCGATCGACTTCGCAAACGGACGCATCCTGAATGAGCGCCTGTCTCAATACCGTGTTCCGCGATTCAGCGACGTCCCCCGGATCGAGGTTGTGCTAATCGATCGCAAAGACATACCGTCAGCGGGGGCAGGAGAAACGCCCATTGTGGGCATTGCTCCCGCTATCGCGAACGCCATCTTCAGTTCCACCGGGCTCCGTATCCGGTCCCTGCCCATGCTTCCGGCGTTCCGGGCTATGTAGAAGAGCGCGGATCGCGCTCAAACCATCCACTGCGGATTTTTGGCGGTCCCGTCGAAGACGTTGCTCGTCTTGAATTTCTCCAGACGGCCAGTTAATGCTACTTCTTTGGTTTTGTCTGTGAGCGCGGCCATCTGTGCTTTGGTCATCGGCTTGAAAGTCCGAGCCGCCTCAAGAGCTTGCTCCAGACGGTCCATGGTTTCGCACCCAGTGATCACCACAGTGGTGGGCTGGCTCATGGCGTAGTGCAGAGCCTCAATGGCCGTAACTAAGCCGCTGCGAGGGATCTCACCTTCCGCGAGCGGCTTCATGCCCAACAAGGCAATCCCTTGCGAAATCAGCCTGGGAACAACCTCTTTCGTGAAGCTTCGGAAATTTGCGTCCAGCACATTGATAGGCATTTGTGCGGAATCGAAATGGAACTGGTGCTGAGCCGCCAGGTCGAGCATGCGGAGATGCACAACGGGGTCTTTGTGCCCGGTAAAACCGATGAACCTGATCTTACCTGCCTTTTTCGCCTCGAGTAGAGCTTCTACCGGACCGTCATCGAAGAATCGATCCGGATCTTCCAGGCGGATGTTCTCGTGGTACTGCATTAGGTCGATGTGATCCGTCCCCAAACGCTTCAGGGACTCGTTGATCTGCCGGGCGGTCGCGTCTTTCGTGCGGCCGTCGAATTTGGTCATCAGGAACACCTTCTCCCGATAACCGTCACGAAGAGCCTTGCCCATCACGACTTCACTCTTGCCATCGTGATAATCCCAGCAGTTGTCCATGAACGTGATACCGCGGTCGATGGCGGTTCGGACAATCCGTACGCCTTCGTTCTCGTCTTTCGGATTGCCGATGTGAGAGCCGCCCAAGCCGATTGCCGAGACTTTGATGCCTGTCTTACCAAATTGGCGATAAACCATATCGCCGGACCGCGTTTCCTGAGGGGAACCAGCGGCGGGCAGACTGGCCGCGAGCGTTGTTGTAGCGATTGCCCCGATGAGTTCGCGTCGATTAGGATTGTCGTTCGCTGACATAAGCAGAACCTCCTGAATTAGATCCGCACAGCCTTAATTCAAGTACTAACGATTTAAACGCTGGTGCTAAAGGTGTATGGCGGCCGCTGAGGTCTGCTCAGCATTGAGTTCGCTTCGTCGTCGTTTTTGAAGCGTTCTTTCTCCGGATCCCAGTACAGTTTGCGCTTCGTCTTCATCGCCATATGGTGAAGCAGGCAGGTGGAGCAGGCGCGATGTCCAATCTCCACGGGCGCGATCGGTGCTTTCCGGCTTCGAATACAGTCCAACCAATTTCCGTGTTGATCATCGCTCTCGTAGAGATGAGTTTCGTTCGGACCGATGACGCTGTCGAGTATTTTGGGATCGCTTGCGACGAGCGGTTTAGGCTTCTCGCCCGGTGTTGAACCCGGGTCACTCGCTGTGACGGTTTCATCGCGAGTTACGAAGATCCAGCCTTTCGTGCCGTAAAACTTGATGCCGTTCGGGTAATCACCTGAGATGGCCATGGTGACACCGTTTGCGTATCGGGCCTCGGTCTTGAACCTGCCGTGTACATTCCAGAGGCCGTGCGTCGGAAATTCCGCGGTGCCCCAGATTTCGATCGGTCCTGTGTACTCGGTGTTCATCCCCCAATGTGCCGTATCGACGTGATGAGCGCCCCAGCCTGTGATCATGCCTGCGCCGAACTGCTCGCATCGCAGCCAGCCCGGCCTGTCGAAGCTATCTTGTGGATGCACGCGCATCTCGGTGTAGTACACGACGGGCGTGGATCCAAGCCAGGCGTCGTAGTTCAAGTTGGGCGGAACCGGCATTTCGGGTGCATCGGGACCGGAAGGATCTCCGGGGAGTCCGATCTCGACGTGCTTGAGATCACCAACTCGTCCGTTCCTCACCAACTCGCACGCGCGATGGAACTGCTTCCACGACCGCTGTTGCGAACCGATTTGGAGGATGCGATCGGTCGCCTGGACCGCGTTGCTGAGATAACGTCCTTCGGCAATAGTCAGCGAAGCAGGCTTTTGGAGGTAAACGTCTTTTCCGGCCCGCACAGCATCCACTGCGACGATTGCATGCTGGTGGTCAGGCGTGGAGATGATCACAGCATCGATATCTTTGTTCGCCAGCAAGTCGTGGTAATTCGAATAACCTCTGACTCCGCTGAAGTTTTTACCCGTTTTCTTTTTGTAATAAGCGTTGACGTATTGCTTTCCAAGTTCTACGCGCTTGGAATCGAGATCGCATACCGCCACGATCTGTGCCATATCGTACTTCCACGTCCCCGGTAAGTCATGCCCTCGAGAGATACGACCACTGCCGATTGTTCCGATATTGATGCGATTGCTCGGAGCGTTTTGTCCGAAAACCGTTGCGGGCACGATCGCCGGGAAGCCGGCCGCGGCAGCACCCGCTTTAACGAAAGAACGCCGCGATACATGCTTCTTCGCTGCCATTCTGAGCCTCTCTTACAGCTTATTGCTTGCCTTCTTATGTCTTGGTGAACTGCAGCAGCTTCGCATTCTTTTGCGCCTTGAGCACGAGTTCCATCGCCAAGAACGCCTGTTCCTGGTCTTGTGCAACGTGAGTGCGATTGACAATGTCGCTGACGAATTGCGCGCCGAAGGGTAAGTCGAGGTTGTTGCAATCGATGTATCGTGCCTGTTTCTGATCCACGATGAACAGGTGGTTGCCGGCCTTTTGCCTCGCGACGTCTGTATACTTACGAAGTTCGATGTAGCCTTCCGTGCCTACGATGAACAGGCGGCCGTCACCCCATACACCCAGTCCGTTCGGGGTGAACCAATCCACGCGGACGTAACCGGCGCCTCCGTTGCCGTGTAACATCATGTCGCCGAAATCCTGGAACTTCGGCTGGTCCGGATGATTGGCGTTGGCGATCTGTGAGGCGGTCACATCTGCTGTTGTGGAGCCCGTGTAGTACACGAATTGATCGGCCTGATGAGATCCGATATCGCAAAGAATTCCGCCATAGCGCTTAGGATCCCAGAACCATTCGGGCCTGGGGCGGCTGTGCGGCTGATTGATCTGGTGTGGGGCAAGGTTGACGGTTTGAACGACGCGGCCGATTGCTCCGGCCTTGACGAGCTCACCAGCTTTTACCGCGGCTTTTACTTCAAGCCGCTCAGAGTACATGATTCCGAAGATCCGGTTTGTCTCTTTGACACATTTTCGTACGTCGGCCAGCTGCTCTAACGTGGTCATGGCGGGCTTGTCGCTAAGAAAGTCCTTGCCGTGACGCATAACGCGGATTCCGATGGCTGCGCGCTTGTCGGGAATAGCGGCGCTGGCGACAAGCTTGATCGACGGATCGTTGAGGATCTCGTCTTCACTCTTTGCGACCTTCACATCCCCAAACCGCTTCTGGAACTCGGCGAGGCCACCCGGATCAGTGGAGTAGACAGAGACCAATTCGCCCCCACCCCGTTTGATGGCAGACGTGATCCCGAGGATGTGGTTGTGGTCCGTACCGATAACGGCGAATTTGATGTGGTCTTTGGGTTGTGCGGACTCCTGCCCGTCAGCATCCGCGATTTC
>Ga0308176_10001238_pt1 | contig 16024 bp, 6 predicted proteins | sample PhyCR2_3_FD_203890 | JGI IMG/M metagenome (GOLD analysis project Ga0308176, IMG submission 203890) | Soil microbial communities from UC Gill Tract Community Farm, Albany, California, United States - DLSLS.C.R2 | ecosystem: Environmental > Terrestrial > Soil > Agricultural land | place: USA...
GGCGACGAACAGACCCTGACGCAGGAGGTACTGGCAGCGCGAGAGATACTCGTGCCAGGGTTTGGTCTGCTCCCACCAGGTCTGGGTGCGCTCGTAATGCAATCCCCACGGACCCATCGACATGCCTGGCTTCCGGTCCGCCCAGGGCTGCAGCGCATAGCGGTGGAAGACGAAGCGGTTGATACCCTCGCAAAACGCCCAGTCGCCCAGGGCTTTGACGTTGGCCGGATGCCCGAGCCATTTCTCGGCGCTGGTGGCGGTGAACGCCTCGGCGCCGATGATGGGCTTGCCGTATACGTGTGCGGCGGAAGTCATCTCGGTGCAGCTATACGCCGCGCTATAAGCGGCCCAGGACCAGAATTCGCCCATCGGCTCGTCGGCGCGGCCGGCGTAGGTGAGCTGGTCCACGGGGCAGTTGTCATAGGCCTCGATCGAGAGGCGCAGGCCGCGCTGGTGTGACAGGTCGCGCATGTAGCCGGCGTAGTTCTCCAGCACCAGCTCGGAGATGGTTTGGCGCAGGTCCCAGAGGAATCGCTCGGAAATTTCGAGACTCTCAACGACCCGGCCGGTCATCGCTGGCATGAACGGCAGCGGGTCGTAGCCCCGCCGGCGCTGGAATTCCTGCCGCAGCAGCGGCGTCCAGTTCTGCGAGCCCGTCTCCCAACTGTCGATGTGCGTAGCGACCAGCGTTTTACCGGCCAGCGGGCCGATGTCGGCGATCAGTTTGCCCATAAGGGCGTTGAAGTGGACCTCGGTGGCGTGCTTGCTGAGCTTGTCGGATTCTAGCCCGCGGCCGGCTTCGGGGGCGGGGTGGTTGTCCTTGCCGGTGGGCGTGTGGCCGAGGCGCAGAATCGTCCAGTCGCCCTCGGGCACCTCCCAGGCGAGCCGGCCATCCTTGAGCATCGGTGTGATGTCGATGACGCGGTCGCGCGGGACCGACAGGTCGCCGGAAACGGCCGGCCACGTGCCCTGGAGCGGGACCTGCTGCGGGGTAAAAGCGGCCTTGGCCGCGATGTCTTCGATCCGGTAGCCGGCGCCAAGGTCGATGTCGGTGACGAGCAGTTGCTGTAGCTTGGGATCCAGCCGCGTGAACGCGATGCGGAAAAACCGCGCGGTCGTGTCCGGCAGCGTGACGGCGGGATGGCTGGCCTCGAGGTCGCGCACGCTTTTGAACTTGCGGCCGTCGTCCGACACCTGGAGCGACCCGGCCCAGCCGTTTCTCGCGACCGGTGCGCTCACCGAAATCGAACGGGCGGTGAACGGGCGGGCGAATTCGAACTGGACGAACTGAGGCTTGCCGCGGGACGGCCGCGGCAGCGCAACCGACGTCCGCGCGTCCCGATCGAGCAGCTTGCCCGCATCAAGGTCGCCACCGCCGGCGCTCGTCGTCACCTTCGGCGAGAGGTCGGTCACTCGAACGCGCTCGGCCGGCGGCGTGGGGAACGCGACGACGGCGACGTCGCCGTAATAGTCGGCCACCGCCTGCGGCTGCGGCAGGGGGGCATCGAAGCGGCGCGGGCCGTGAACGGTTGTCTCCGTCCAGACGACCTTCTGCATCGCCAGGTCCGGCGTGATCCACGGCCCCCCGCTGCCGCACCAGCCGGCGTCGTTGTTCATGTTCACTTCGAGGCCCAGCCGCTCGGCCTCGGCGCAGACGTACTTGAAGAGCTCCCGCCACGGTCCGCCAGCGAATTTTGCCGGTCCCGGCGGCGCGCCCTGATCCACCTCCATGATCAGGACGCCCCCGATGCCGACGCGCTTCATGGCCTCTAGGTCGGCGGTGATGCCCTCGCGCGTGATGTTGCCGTTAAGCCAGAACCAGTACACCCACGGCCGGGCCGAATCGGGCGGCTGTTGAAACCCGCGCCGCAGGTCGACCGGATCGCCGGCGCGTACGGCATCTCCGGCCAGAAGCAGAAGGATCCCAAACAGGATCGACGCGATAATTGCCCGGGGCGACATGGGGAGTCCTCGGTAGGCCACGCAAAACAGGACTGACGAGTCCGATTATAACCGGGAGACACGCGAGTGACAGAGGAAAGTCTGCTCAATGTCCGCCGGCACCTTTGAGGTAGTTGCCGTACCCGACGACCAGTGTCGATCCGATCAGCGCCGCCAGCCCCAACGCAATCAGGACGTGCGTCCGCCGGGTCGTCCCCCGCCATTCCTTAAGCGCCACGCCCCAGATCGTGCTGAAAATGATGATGCTCGCCATGTGCAGGGTCCAGCTCGAAAACTCGTACCGACCCATCTTCGTCTGGCCCATGCTGTAGAAAAAGAACTGCAGGTACCAGATCACGCCCGCGGCGGCGGAGAAGAGATAGTTGGCGACGAGCGGCACGCGTGGTTCGCGATCCGCCCCAACGACTGTCGCCATCCCGCCGGTGCGCCGGCCTTCCAACTCTTCCGCGTCCCACGTGGACACCGCCTCGGTCGCGCTGATTTCCGCCACCGCTCGCGTCCGAAAGGCCGTGTACTGGTGCGCGGTGCGATTCCGTACGTTGAGCATCACACACCAGAGGAAGTTAGTCGCGAACCCGCCGAGCAGCACGACGACGAGCACGGGCAGGTTCTGCCACAGCTCCGACCCGCCGTGCCGCGCCAACTGCTCGCTCGCCGCTTCGGCGATCGGCTTGCCAGCGGCCAGCCCGTACGCGAACGACGCGCTCATCACGCCGGCGAACGTCGCCACCAGCAGCCCTTTGAGGAAGTGAAATTCCTGGACCGTTCCCTTCTTCTGCTCGTCGCTGAGCTCCCGCTCCTTGGAGACGCCCGCCATCCCGCTGAGCGCGATCCCGACGAGACAGACGCCGATCCCCAGGAGAATCACCTGCCCCGATCGCTCGGCGGCGATCGCCCCCAGCTTCCCCTCGAACAGCGGCGGCATCAGCGTCCCGAACGCCGTGCACAGCCCCAGCGCAATCGCGTACCCCAGCGCAATCCCGAGATACCGCATGGAAAGCCCAAACGTCAGCCCGCCCACGCCCCACATCAGGCCCCAGAAAAAAGCCAGTCCGGCACTGCGCCCCGGCGCGTGAAGCAGGACATCCCAGAGACCCGGTACGAGCAGCGCCGCCAGCGCGATCGGCGTGATGATCCAACTGAACACGCCGCCGACGAGCCAGTACGTCTCCCACGCCCAGCCCTTTACCCGTTTAAACGGGATGTAGAAGCTGGCCGCGGCCAGGCCGCCGGTCCAGTGATAAACGAGGCCAATGAGCGGGTTCGGGGCCAAGCGGAGTCCTATCGGGGCTGGGGCGTTCCCACTCGTCGATTCGCCTCGATCACCCGCCGCAGCAGGTGCGACCGCGGGTTGTCGAACGTGACGTTCCAGTCCTTGTCCTGTGCGCCAAAGTCATAGACCCAGAACGCGCTGAGCGGCACCCGGTGTTTCTCGATCGGGGCGAGCAGCTGGTTGAACGTCGCCTCCTCCCGGTCTCTGTTGCCCCCGGTCCGCACGCCGAATTCACCGATGAAGAGCGGCCTTTTCGCCCGAATCGCATTTTGCTGAAGGATTCCGATGAGTTCGTCGAGAGTTCGTGCGCCGGCCGGATATATGCCCTTGTCGGCCGGATAGATGTGGACGCAGAGCGTGTCGATGGGGTCGGGGTTGTCCCGGAGCAGCACCTGGGCGAATTGCTCGGGCGTGTCGGTTTTCCAACTGTGCTCCAGCACGTTGTGGTACGCGCTGGGCCGTGGCAGGGAGTTTCCCGAGAGGATGATCCGGTGGGGATCGACCGCCCGCACCGCCGCCGCGAACTCCCGGCGCGCCACGTCGAGCTGGGTGAACTTCACCTCGTCGCGCTCGGACCGGCTCAATGCCGTCTTGAGCCTGGGGACGACCGGCGGCCGGTGCGACGCGGCGTTGGGCAAATTGGCGGCGAGGTTGCACTCGTTGCCCATTTCCCAACCCCAGATTGCCGGCGAATCCTTGTACCGCGTGACGAGCTCGGTCGTGTATTGCCGGATGAACGCGATGGTCTTGCTGGCGGGGTTGCCCAGTTGGTCCATCGGCTCGCCGACTATGTCCGGCACCGTCGGCAGGTGCCAGAACAGCGAGGGGATCAGGCCCACGTGCTCAGCTTCGGCGGCGCGAACGACGCCGTCGAGCCGGCGAAAGTACGCCTCCTTGTCGCGCAGATACAGGTCGTTGTCCGCCGGCCAAAAGCCGCACGCCATGAAGCGCACGAACGGCACGCCCGCGCGCCCGAGTCGAGCCAGTCCTTCGAGGGATGATCTGTCGCCGGGGTCGCGCAGCACGCGGGCGAAGAGGTCGAAGTAGTTGGCGCCGATGCCGCGGTAGGGCCGGCCTTCGTGCAGCAGAACGCCGTCGGCCGCGATCAGCCCGGGCGGCGTGCGCTTGCTCGTCTGGGCGGGCGCGGTTGGCGCCGGGAGGAAAAGGAGGAGCAGCAACGTCAGGATTCGGTGACGACGGCTCATCCGACGCCTCACGGTATCGCGTTCTGTTCCACGAGCTGAACGGGGCCCAACAACCCGGACTCGACCAGCGGCGTGTCCTTCGTGAGTTTGCGGATGTTCGTCCGCGTGATCCGCTTCTCCGGCGGTAGCGCGGCGTCGCCGATGATCCGGTTGGGCCAGAAGTTGACGACCTCAATCTCCAGCACGTTCCCGGCCGGCTTCAGAGCTTCCCCCAACTCCACCCGGAACGGCGGCGCCCACGTGATGCCGAGCGATTGCCCGTTGAGGCGGACCTCGGCCAATTCGCGCACGCGGCCGAGGTCGAGCCAGAGCCGCCGCTGGCCTCCGTGCAGCTCCGCGGGAAGATCGAACGTTTTCCTATAAACCGACTGTCCGGAGTAGAAACCTATTCCCGGTTCAGGACGTGCCGTCCAGCTCTCGAGTTTTTCGAACTGCACGCGGCCGGGGCCGCCCAGCCTTGGATCGAATTCCACCGTCCACGGGCCCGCCAGTTCCATCCGCGTGACGAAGCGTGAATCATTCCGCGCACCGCTGGGCGGGTGCGCCGCCGCCGGCTCGCGGAACACCACGAAGACCGACCCGCACGGCGCGAATTCAAGCGGCAACGTCGTCCGCCCGTCGTCGCCGCCAGCGTACGACGTGGCGAACCGATGCTTATCACTCACCGGGTCCCACAGCTCCGGCGCCTTGCCGGCAACTCGAAACGTGCACCGCAGGCTCTCCTCGTGTTTCGCCCGGCTGGCGACGAAGTAGATGTCGGCATCCCCGTCCCGGCGGTGAATGTAATCGACGGAAGAATCCGCTTGCCCGCCCTCGAACTCAAAGTCGGGCTTGATGCCGTCGCGTGCCAGCACCTCCCGCGCCGTCGCGTTGCTTTCGATCCGTCCATTCCCTCCGTCGCCCCACAGTTCCCTCGCGATTTTCTTCACCTCCGCGTCACACGCCGGGAAATCCGTCAACCCGGTCGCCTCCACTGGCTTCGGCCCAATCACCGTCGCCCCCGCATTTACGAGATCCTTCACCTTCCGCAACACCGCCACCGAAATCGCCGGCCGATCCGGCAATACCAGCACGCGATAACTCACCCCGTCCGGCAGCACGAGCCGCCCGTCGCGCACGCCCAATCGCGTCAGAACCGCCTCCTCCGTGATCACGTCGTAATCGTATCCCGCCCCCACCTTGGCCGGATCCGACGCGCGAAGCTGCGCGAAATTCGGCACGTGATCGCCATAGTAGTAACACACGTCCGCCACGCTCAGCCCCCGCTGGAGCATCCACTGGCAGCGGTTGATGTACGCCAGAAACGCCCCCGACTTCGCCCACCAGGTCGTGTTCGGGTTGAAGTGCGTCCCCGCGAAATACTGCTGCCCCGGCAGCCCCATTTCGACCGGTGAGCACACCACCGCGTGCCACACCAGCAGATTCAGCCCCTCGCACGCCGCCTTGTCGAACGACGGCTTGAGGTTGTCCCAGATCGTCTCCTGCCAGTGTGGCCCGATCGTGGTGAACCCCTCCGCGAGCACCAGGCGCTTGCCGTAGGTGTGAGCCGCCGACGCCGGCTGCTTGACGAAGAACCGATTCGGATCGCCGATCCGGTGCCGCCACGATTCCGCCCAGAATTCGCTCATCGGCGCGTCGTCCATGCCCAGACAACGCTGCGCATCAATCGGCGACGCGTGCGGACCGCCCGATTCCGGGTGGATCAGCAGCCCGTGGCGGTGTGCCCATTCGGCGAAAGGTTTGTAATGGTGGTCCACCGCCAGGTCGCCCAGCGTCTTGCGGAAGTCGTTGAGGAATCGATTGGTCGAGGCCCGGTCGTTGACGATCCGCCCCGCGATCGTCGGCAGAAACGGCAGCACGTCGTACCCGCGCCGCCTGCGAAATTCCTCCCGCAGCGTCGGCGTCCAGTTGATCGCTTCCACCTCCCAACTGTCGGTGTGCAGGTATCTGAGCGTCCTTCCCGCCAGCGGCCCGGCGTCGGCGATCAGCGGTTCGACCACCGCGTCCCAGTATCGCCGTAGCGCGCCCTCATCCAGCACGTCCAGCGCATACCCCTTCCACCCGTCGCTGGACGTGGAGACGTACGAGTGATCGCCGATCGTGAAGCCGAACCGCAGGACCTCCCACTCCCCGGCCGGCACGTCCCAGTCCAGCGAGCCGTCCGCGGCAAGGTGTGACGACAGATCAACTACCTCGGCGGCCTTCGCGTCCTCTTCGTCCGGCAGCCCCGGCGCGTAGCGGAGCAGCGGCGACGTGTCCGGCGCCGAAAAGTGCAGCGTCTTGAGCATCGCCTTGGCTTCGTAATCCTGAACCGGCTTTCGCCCCGCCGGCGGCGGCTTGAACGGATACGCCAGGACGAACAGGTCGCGATAGAAATTCTCCCGCCGCGGCGGATTAGCCAGCCGCCGGCCGAACTTCCCCGGTCCCGTGGCTCGCGCCTGAGACCAGACAAGTTTCTTCGCCGCATCCTCCGGCCGAACCACCGGCCCGCCCAGGTTCCAGCCGCTCTGTATGTTGAGGCTCATCTCCAGCCCAAGCCGGTCCGCCTCGCGCAGCGTGTGCCGGTACAAGTCCCGCCACGCGCCGCCCATAAGGTCCGGCCCGTGCGGCACCCGGTCGTTCCCGTCCTGCTCCGCCCCGCCCGCGTCGCAGATCAGCGCCCCGCCGAACCCCTTGGCCTTCATCTCCTCCAGGTCGCGCGTGATCGCCGCCTCGGTCACGTTTCCGTTCAGCCACCACCAGTACGAGCGCAACCTGGCGCTGGTCGGCGGGTCGTCCCACCCGCGCTCCAGTTCCCCGCCCGCCGCGCCCGACGGAATCAGCTGAACCACGACCAGCAACAGAATCGAAGCGCCAGATTTGATCATGTTGCCCCGCATCAGCACACCTGCACGCATTCCATCCCGAGGAGCGACGCCAGCTTCTTCAGCTTCGCAGCAACGTGCCCCACGCCGACCGCGCAGTGGTGCGCCGGCCCCTGCACGTTCCATTCGTTCACGAACCGCCGCGCCCCGATCGGAAATCGATACCGGCTGTTGGTATTCCCAATTTCCAGGATCGGCCCCGGCACCGACTCCGCCTCGGCCGTCAGCAGCATCAGCGACCCGTCCACCTTTTCCACCACCGACAGCAGCGTCACCGGCCCGTGCCTCACCGACATCTCCACCGAGAGACCCCGCCCCGCCTTCCCGTGGTACACGCTCAGGGGCCGCACCTTGGTCTTGCCTTGCGCGATCGCGATGTGCCCCGGCCCGTCGTGCCCCATCAGCACCACGTCGTCCCAGAAGTCCATCACGTAGTACTCGGTAAACGACCCCCCGACCCCGAAGTTGTCCAGGATCTTCATCGCCTGCGCGTTCTTCACCTCGTACTCGCCGGCGACCGGCACACCGCGCGCGGTAAGCAGCGAGGTGCCCAGGATGATCGAGCTGATCGCGTCCTCGCTGGCCTCGCTGCCGGTGCCCATGTGGTAGTAGGCCAACGACCCCAGGTCGTGCGCCTCGACCAGCCGGTTCAGCGCGACGGACGTAAGCGCCGCACGCGCCAGCTCCTCCGGCGGGCAGTCCGGCTGCATGTCGAACTCGCGTTGGAACAGGGCCACGCGCTCCTTCACCTGTGCCACGGCAACTTCCGCGCGCAGCGCCGCCAATTCCTCCACCTCCAGCATCTCGACGTGCCCACCGAAGTACGCGCTCTGCCGCGTCACGTCCGTGTAGATGTCCAGCATCCCGCCGTAGTAATGGCCCATCAGCCCCAGGCGGTTGTGGCTCATCACGCTCGCCACCCGCGCCGCGTCCACCCACTCGTCCACCTCCCGCCAGCACTCCGGGTCCTCGTCCAGCATCCCTGTGATCTGGTGGAACCGGATCCGCGCCCGGTTGAACACGTTGGCGATCTCCGGCACCGGGCACGCCGAGCAGTGCGCCAGCCATTCGCCGGTCATCCTCGTGCGGTCGTTCATCCGGTTGAACGCCGCGTAGTCAATGGCCGGCTCCGGCGCGAGGTTTAGAATTATCACCGGCACCTTCGCCCGCTGCACCACCGGCAGGACGGTCGAAGACAGCGCGTACGTCGTCACGTGCAGGAAGATCAGATCGACGTCCGCCCGGCGGAACTGGTGCCCCGCCTCCATCGCCTTGGGCGGCGTGTCGATCAGCCCCAGGTTCACCACCTCCACGCCCGGACGATCGAGCTTGCCGGCGACGCGTGCCAGATACCCCTCTAGCCGCTCCTTGAGCCCTGCGAACTGCGGCCAGTACGCGTCCAGCCCGATTCCGAACAGCCCGACACGGAGTGGCCGCCCGATGCGCCTGTTGCCGGACATGCAGCCTCCGATCAAGACCGAGCGAGGCAAAGCAGCGAGAGCCCCCGTAAAGATTACCCGGCTCGCGCCCGGCCGTTAACTTCGGCCGCGCCGCGCTCGATTCCGCACCGGGTCGTTGTAGACTGTCCGAGGGCTTCGCGGGAGTCGGGCGGATGAGTGAGTCGCCTGTGCGCGTCTGGGCCGAGACGGTCACGATCCCCACCTACGGCGTGGGCGAGCCGGACCGCAACCCGATGTTCCTCGAAAAACGCGTGTACCAGGGCAGCTCCGGCCGCGTCTACCCCTACCCCGTGATCGACAAGATCCACGACGAGCGGATCGACCGCCAGCACCGCGTCGTTTTCCTCGAAAATCAGTACCTCAAGCTGATGGTCATGCCCGAGTACGGCGGGCGCATCCAGTATGCTTATGATAAAACCAACGATTATCCCTTCATCTACCACAACCGCGTGATCAAGCCCGCCCTCGTCGGCCTGGCCGGTCCGTGGCTCAGCGGCGGGATCGAATTCAACTGGCCCCAGCACCACCGCCCCGGAACCTTCGCCCCGATTGATTGGACGATCACGCAAAACGCCGACGGCAGCCAGACCCTGTGGCTCAGTGAGATCGAGCCGATGTGGCACATGAAGGGCACCCTCGGCCTGACCCTCTACCCCGCTAAAGCTTTCCTCGAGATCAACATCCGCCTCTACAACCGTACGGAGCTTCCGCAAAGCTTTCACCTCTGGACCAACCCGGCCGTTTCCGTCGACGAAAACTATCAGAGTGTATTCCCCCCCGACGTGCAGGCCGTCTACGACCACGGGAAGCGCGACGTCTCTTCGTTCCCCAATTCCCGCGGCATCTACTACAAGGTGGACAACAACGCCGGCGTGGACATCTCCTGGTACAAGAACCTGCCGGTTCCGACCTCTTATATGGCCGCCGCCTCGAAGTATGACTTCATCGGCGGCTACGACCACGGCCGCTCGGCCGGCGTTCTCCACGTCGCCGACCACCACCTCGTCCCCGGGAAGAAACAGTGGGTCTGGGGCTGCGGCGACTTCGGCAAGGCCTGGGACCGAAACCTCACCGACGAGGACGGCCCCTACGCGGAGCTGATGTGCGGCGCCTTCGCCGACAACCAGCCAGACTTTTCGTGGCTCGCACCGTATGAGGAGAAACAGGTCAAGCAGTACTTCCTGCCGTACAAGGGAATCGGCTACGTCCGCAACGCGACGATCGACGCGGCCGTTAGCCTCGAAATCACTGGAAAAACCGCGATGATCGGCGCGTACGTCACGAGCCGCCGCGACGGCCTGCGTATCACGCTCAAGCGCGGCGGCGATGTGGTCTGGGAGGAGGTCGCGGACCTCAGGCCGGAGAAGGCGTTCGTACGCCGCGTCAACGTGCCCGGCGGGGCGCCCGAGGATTACCGCGCGGAACTGACCGCGGCTGAGGGCCAGTTGCTGGTCGACTACTCGGTTGAGCCGCGGCAGGAGGCGGCGGTCCCCAACCCCGCGAAAGTGATCCCCGAGCCCGCGGCCCTGCGCACCACCGAAACCCTCTACCTTGCCGGTCTTCACCTGGAACAGTACCGCCACGCCACGCGCGAGCCGGAGGACTACTATCGCGAGGCGCTGCGCCGCGACCGCTCCGACGTGCGCAACAACACCGCCCTGGGGGTGCTGCTCATCCGGCGAGGCCGGTTTGCCGACGCAGAGCCGCACCTGCGGAGCGCCATCGCGGCGCTGACGAAGCACAACCCCAACCCTTGGTACGGCGAGCCTTTCTACCACCTCGGCGTCTGCCTGCGCCACCTTGGTTGCAACGACGCGGCGTACGACGCCTTTTACAAGGCCACGTGGAACGCCGGCTGGCAGGATGCCGCCTTTTTCCAATTAGCCCAACTTGCCGCGATTAAGGGCGAGTTGCAAAAGGCGATCGACTTCGTCGAGCGGTCATTGGAGCGCAACGCCGTCAACCAGAAAGCGACGCACCTGCGAACAATGCTCCTTCGGAGGATCGGACGAACGGCCGAAGCACGTGAAGCCGCGGCCGCCGCGTTGCGCCGCGACCCGCTGGATTTCGGGGCAATGTATGAGCAGGTCCTGTTGACGGATGGTCCGGTGCGTGGCGGTACCCACACGCGCATTGAGATCGCCTGCGACTACGCGGCTGCCGGCTGCTATCGCGAGGCCGTCGAACTGCTCGAATTGCCCGGCGAGGTTCCCGCTGGGCTGTTGAATAGTCGGCCGATGGCCGCTTATTTTGCGGGGTATTTCTCCCTTCTCGCCGGCGACGAGCCCGCCGCCCGCGAACATCTCCGGCGGGCCAGGGCACTTCCGCCGGAGCGGTGCTTTCCCAATGCGCTGGAGGCGATCGGTGCATTGGAGGCTGCGCTGCGCCTGGACCCCTCCGACGCGCGGGCGGCGTATTACCTGGGCAATCTTTGGTACGACAAGCGCCAGGTGGGGCCGGCCGTGGCGTGTTGGGAGCAGGCGCGGGACGCCGACCCCAAAATTCCGACCGTCCACCGCAACCTCGCGTTGGCCTATTTCAACAAGCTCCGCGACCCGGCGCGTGCTCTGGCGTCGATGCAAACCGCATTTACGCTCGACCCCGCCGACGCCCGCGTCCTGTTCGAACTGGACCTGTTGCGCAAGCGCGTCAAGACGCCGCCGCAGGAGCGACTGGAGCTGCTCGAGCAGCTCCGGGCAACGGTGGACACGCGAGAGGACCTGCTTCTCGAATACATCACACTCCTGAACTACGTCGGCCGTCATGTGGAGGCCCTGCAGTTACTTGTGAATCGGCGATTCCACCCGTGGGAGGGCGGCGAAGGAAAAGTCACCGGACAGTACGTCGTTGCTTTGGTGGAACTTGCAAAACAGGACCTGTGCGAGGGGCGGGCGGGTGCGGCCGTCGAAAAGCTTCAGCGGGCGCGGAGTTACCCGGAGAATCTTGGCGAAGGGAAGCTGCACGGGGCGCAGGAGAACGACGTCTTATATCACCTCGGGTGCGCGTACGAGCGCGCCGCGCAGCGCGATGGTGCGCGGCGGTGCTGGGAGGAGGCGTCGCGGGGTATGGCCGAGCCCGCACCGGCCCTCTACTACAACGACCAGAACCCCGAAACTATCTTTTATCAGGGCCTGGCTTTACGTCGGTTGGGCGAGGAGCAGCGGGCGAGGGGGCGGTTCGAGACGCTCGTGCGGTTCGCCGATGCGCACCAGGACGACAGGCCGGTGATCGATTATTTCGCAGTTTCCCTGCCGGAGTTCATGGTGTTCGACGACGACCTCGCCGAACGCAATCGGATCAACTGCCATTACCTCCGCGCATTGGGGCGGTGGGGCCTGGGGGATAGCGCGGGCGCGATGAAGGAGTTGGCGGAGGTACTGCGGATGGACCCGAACCTCCTGCCGGCCGAGTTGCACCGAAAGTGGCTGGCGGCAAACCAGAGGTTGTGATGCGACCATGGCTATTGGCGGCGATGTGTTTCATCGGCCTAGCAACAACGGCTGCCGGGGCGCCCGGAAGCGATCGTACGATCGACCTGTCGGGTGAATGGGATTTCCGTCTTGATTCTACCGATGTCGGCTTGAAGGAAAACTGGGCGGCCGCGGCAATGTCAGCGAAGATCCACCTTCCCGGTTCGCTGCAGGCGCAGGGGTTCGGGGATGAGGTGTCGGTGAACACGCCCTGGGTGGCGTCGATGAACGACCGCTCGTGGTACGCGGACGAGCGGTACGCGCGTTATCGGGAACCGGGGAAGGCGAAGGTGACGTTCTGGCTCACGCCGGCGAAGCATTACGTGGGCGCGGCGTGGTACCGGCACCACGTCGAGGTGCCGGCGGATTGGGCGGACCGCCGGATTGTCTTGCGGCTGGAGCGGTGCCACTGGGCGACGACGCTGTTCATTGACGGTAAGGAAATCGGAACGCGCGACAGCCTTACGACGGCGCATGAGTACGACGTCACGGATGCGATGGGGCCGGGGAAGCACGCGATTGCGCTGCGCGTGGACAATTCGATGATCGTGGACGTGGGGAAGAACGCCCACAGCGTGACGGACCACACGCAGACGGATTGGAACGGCGTCATCGGCAGGCTCGAACTCGTGTCCGGGCCGCGCGCGTGGGTGGATGATGTGCAGGTGTATCCGGACGTGCGCGGCGCCCGCGTCAGGGTCGAGGCAACGGTGCGTGATGCAATGGGGAAGCCGCTGAAGGCCAACGTGGTGGTGAGGGTCAGGCCGAAGACGCAGGGAGGGGCCACGGCAGAGGGCCGTGTGGCCGTCGAACTGCTGGGCAACGAGGCGCGCGTGCGGGTGGAGGTGCAACTCGGCAAAGACGTGCGGCTGTGGGATGAGTTTGAGCCGAATCTCTATACGGCCGAGGTAACGCTGGACGCCGGGCGAGAGTCCGACATCAAGGCCGTGACGTTTGGGATGCGCCAGTTAGGGCAGGAGGGGACGCAATTCACGATCAACGGGCGGCGCATTTTCGTCCGCGGCACGCTCGAATGCTGCAGCTTCCCGCTCACCGGCTATCCGGCGACGGACGTGGCCGAGTGGAAACGGATCATCGGCGTGTGCAAGTCGTACGGGTTGAATGCCATCCGCTTCCATTCCTGGTGCCCGCCGGAGGCGGCGTTCGACGCGGCCGACGAGCTGGGCTTCTACTTCCAGGTCGAGGGGCCGGCGTGGGCGAACGTCGATGATGAGAAGTTCCAGGCGTACGACCGTGCGGAGTGTGACCGGATGCTCCGGGCGTATGGGAACCATCCGTCGCTCTGCTTCCTCACGTACGGCAACGAGCCGTCGGGAAAGAAGCAGAAGGAGTATCTCGCGTCACTCGTGGAGCATTGGAAGAGCACCGACCCTCGACACAAGTATTCCAGCGGTTCGGGTTGGCCGCTGCTGGAGGTGAACGAGTTTCAGATGACGCCGGAGCCTCGGGTGCAGCGGTGGGGGGAGGGGCTGAAGTCGCGGATCAACGCGCTGCCGCCGGCGACGACGGCGGATTACTCCGATTTCATCGCGAAGTGGTCGGCCCCGGTGGTCTCACACGAGGTCGGGCAGTGGTGCGTTTACCCGGATTTCAAGGAGATCGCCAAATACACCGGTTTCCTCAAGGCGGGGAACTTTGAGATTGTTCGGGATGGGCTCGCCGAGCATCACATGCTGGAGCAGGCGGAGGATTTTCTGAGGGCTTCGGGGAAGCTTCAGGTCTTGTGCTACAAGGAGGACATCGAGTCGGCGCTGCGGACGCCGGGGTTTGCCGGGTTTCAGTTGCTGGGGCTGCAGGATTTTCCGGGGCAGGGGACGGCGCTCGTCGGCGTGCTGAGCGTGTTCTGGCAGGACAAGGGCTATGTCACCGGGTCGGAATTCCGGCGGTTCTGCTCCGAGACTATGCCGCTGGCTGTGATGGCGAAGCGCGTGTTCACGAGCGGGGAGAATTTCGAGGCGGTCGTGCGCGTCGCGCACTTCGGCCCGCGGGCGATTCAGAATGCAAAACCGGTTTGGGTGCTTAAAGAAGGCGAGAGGGTAGTGGCGTCGGGTTCGCTGCCGGTGCGGGATGTGCCGGTCGGGAATGAGCTGGTGCTGGGGAAGGTGGTCGTGCCGCTGCGGAGCGTCGCCAAGGCGGCGAAGCTTACGTTTGTCGTGTCGCTCGAGGGAACGCCGTACGCAAACGACTGGGACGTGTGGGTGTACCCGCCCGCAACGGGTGAACCGGCGACGGGCGACGTGAAGGTGACGCGCGACCCTGAAGAGGCGACTCGCCTGCTGTCGGGCGGGGGCAAGGTGCTGCTCGCGCTGCCGGCGGGGCGGGTGAAGGATGATGCGAAGCTCGGCCCCGTCGCACTGGGCTTCTCCAGCATCTTCTGGAACACGGCGTGGACGCGGCGGCAGCCGCCGCACACGCTGGGCGTCCTGTGCGACCCGCGGCACCCGGCGCTGGCGGACTTCCCGACCGAGGACCACACCAACTGGCAATGGTGGTACCTCGTGCACGGCACCCGGCCAATGATCCTGGACGGCCTTGCGACGGAGTTGAAGCCGGTCGTGCAGGTCATTGACGACTGGGTCACGAATCGCAAGCTCGCGCTGGCGTTCGAGGCGAAGGTCGGGCGGGGGAGGCTCCTCATGACCACGATCGACCTCGACGCGGGCGCGATGACCAATCCGGTGGCGCGCCAGTTCCGGACGAGCGTGATGCGCTACATGAATTCGGACGCGTTCGCTCCCCGCGTTGAGCTGACGGCCGAACAGGTCGTCGGGCTGACAAAACCACTATCGATGTACCAGAAGCTGGGCGCGACGATCCGCGCCAGCAGCGAGCAGCCGGGGAACGAGGCGGCCAATCTTCTGGAGAGCGATTCCACGCAGATCTGGCACTCGCAGTGGAAGGAGCCGAAAGCCGCGTACCCGCACGAGCTGGTGATCGAGCTGGGTAGGCCGGTGCTGATCCGCGGCATCAAGGTGCTGCCGCGGCAGGATGGGAATCAGAACGGGTTGATCCGCAGGTACGAGGTTTACTTGAGCGACGACGGGCGGCAGTGGGGCAGGCCTGTGGCTAAGGGTGAATTCCCTCGTGATGCCGATTGGAAGATCGTGGACTGGGACCGGCCGGTTCGTGCTCGATTCGTGCGGCTGGTGGCGCTGGTACCGTGGAACAATCAGCCGTACGCTTCACTGGCCCGGTTCGAACTTTCGCTGGCGGAATGAAAGCTATGACCCAACACCTTGGTCGTGGTGCGATGTTCTGGGCGGCACCGCTCCTGCTCCTGGTTGCCATCATGGGTTGTGACCGCGGCAGCGGCTCCTCGGGTTCGAGCGGCTCTGGCGGCGGGCGCGTCAAGCTCGGGTTCATCGTGAAGCAGCCCGAGGAGCCGTGGTTCCAGCTGGAGTGGAAGTTCGCCGAGCAGGCGGCGCAGAAAGACGGGTTTGACCTGGTAAAGATCGGCGCGCCCGACGGGGACAAGGTGCTGTCGGCCATCGACAACCTGGCGTCGCAGCAGGCCAAGGGGTTCGTGATCTGCACGCCGGACACGAGGCTGGGCCCGGCCATCGTCTCGCAGGCGAGGCAGCGGGGACTCAAGCTCATCTCGGTGGACGACCAGTTCATCGGCACCGACGGCAAGCCGATGACGGATGTGCCATACCTGGGCATCTCCGCACGGAAGATCGGGAACCAGGTGGGTCAGGCGCTGTGGGACGAGATGAAGAAGCGCGGCTGGCCGCTGGAAGGGACGGCGGTCTGCGTCGTGACGTTCGAC
>Ga0308176_10001240_pt1 | contig 16009 bp, 10 predicted proteins | sample PhyCR2_3_FD_203890 | JGI IMG/M metagenome (GOLD analysis project Ga0308176, IMG submission 203890) | Soil microbial communities from UC Gill Tract Community Farm, Albany, California, United States - DLSLS.C.R2 | ecosystem: Environmental > Terrestrial > Soil > Agricultural land | place: USA...
GGAGCGCGCGCACAAGCTGATCGCCAACTGCAAGTGCCACTTCCTGCGAAAGCCGTTCGACCTGCGCGACATGACGGACGCCGTGGCGGCATTGTCGCCGAGAGTCCACGACCAGACGGCGTAAGAACGCGGACGAACGGAAAAATCGTATCGACCGGCAGTCCAGGCGTTCGACCGGAGGCGATAGGAAAGGGCGGCGCTTCGCGCCGCCCTCAGTGTTTCCAGATCCCTCACGCTTCGACTCGCACGACAATCACCGAGCGTGCGGCTCCGCCCCTACCCTAGGAATCAGCCCGCACTCGCTCGAGCTCATTCCATCGATCGACGGCTCTTCGCAGATGTGGAATGACGATCGAGCCGCCGACGATCAGGCCGATGGAGAGCGTCTCGAACAGCGCATCGCGTGCGACGCCTTCCTCCGCGCAGCGCACGAGGTGATAGGTCACACAGTCGTCGCAGCGAAGCACCAGTGACGCCACGAGACCGAGCAGCTCCTTCGTCTTCACGTCGAGCGCGCCCGCTTCGTAGGCCCGTCCGTCGAGCGCGAAGAAGCGGTTGATGACGAGGTTGTTCTCGCCAAGGATCTCGGCGTTCATTCGCTCGCGGAAGGTGCGGAACTCCTCGAGCGCACTGCCGTGCGTGTGATCGCCGGAGGTGGTATCGCTCACAGCTTCCAGCTCCGGAGCGTCTCGAGGGCCTGCTCGATGGCGAGGCGCTGGGCGGTCTGCGTCGATTCCTCGAGCAAGCTCTCATACGTCGCGATCGCGAGCTTGAGCGCGACGGGATCCGCCTCGTCGTTTGCAAGGCTCGTAGCGTTGTCGGCCAGCGCCGCACGCGCGAGTTGATCGGCGGGGAACCGGCGGCTGACCTCGAGCCAGCGGTCGACGCGCTTCCGGAGGTCGCCTTCCGAGAGCGCCCAGAGATGCCACGCGCCGCGGTTCGCCGGATCGATCGTCTTGGCTCGGACCGCGAGCTGTCCGACGACGTCCGGCCCGCGGCCGGTGAGCCAGTAGGAGTTGGCGAGAACGACCATCGCCTGAGCGTCGTTCGGAAGATCGGCAACGATCCGCTCATAGAGGGGTATGATCACCTCGGGCATCTCGCGGTACGAATGCGCGGCCGTCTTGAGAAGATCGGGCGGGAAGCGTTTGGCGAGTGCCTTGAGCTGGTCGAGGAGCACTCCGACGTCGCCAGAGCGTTGATAGGCGTCCACGTAGGAGGCCAGCTCGTGGGAGGGGTCGTAAAAGGGCGAGGGCGAAGCCGAAGCAGGACTGCTCATGCCCGGAAACCTAGGGACTCGGCATGAAGTTCGCAGCGTGTCAAGCCCGGGGTAGGCGAACGTAGGGTTGCGCCAATCTGGTTTCGTGGCGATACTCTTGGCGTCCGCCGGCACGACCGCGACGTCGTCCCTCCGGCCAGCACGTCAGGGAAGCCGGGTTACTCGCCGGTTGAGTAGCCAGGTCCGGACGTCGAGCGCCGCGCCGTAGCGCCAGCATCGTCGGAATCGCGTGAGGTGTCCGCGCCCCGACGGTACCGACAGCAGAGCACGCGTCGCGTCGAATTTTTTCAATCCCGTCACACATCGCGTTTTTCGCGCGCCTGAGTGCATGGCGAGCGATCCCGACGAGCGTACGTCCCAGGGAGCGTTGTTTCCCGGACGCGCGGTCGAGTGAAGAGGCAGGCCCGCGACGAGAGGCGGGCAACTCGAGGAATCACCTTTTACCAACTCGCTGCATGAACGAACGTCGACGCCCCCCTCGTCGCGCACGCGGGCAACGTCCGCCCGAGAAAACCGATGAGGAGACTGGTGACAATCCCTACCGCGATGAGGGAGATGGGTCTGCCGGCATTGCCCCGCCGGATCGCGCAACGGACGTGACTGAGTCGCCCCGGGCGGAAACCGAACGAGCCCCACGCAGCCGCCCGCGCCGTGCGAGAGGTGAGCGAGCCGCTCGCGGCGAACGCAGCGAGCGAGCGCCAACGGCCGAAGCCGGGGAGCGCACCGAAGCCGCTGAGCCGAGCGAGCGTCCCGCAGCCGCGAGGACGGTGACGGCCGTGGAGGCGTCAGAGCGCCCGTCGCCGAGGCCTGATGCGCCGGAACCGCCGCGCGCGGCGCCCGAGCCCAGTGCGGCCAGCTCGAATCATACCGAAACAACCGTGATGCCTCCTCCGCCGCAGCAGGGCGGCTACTCGGGTCCGCAGCGCGACCGCGGGGATCGCGGCGAGCGGCAGGATCGCGGCGAGCGTCAGGATCGTGGTGAGCGTCAAGATCGCGGCGAGCGGCAAGATCGTGGAGACCGTGACCGTGGCGACCGTGATCGTGGAGACCGTGATCGTGGCGACCGTGATCGCGGTGATCGCGGTGACGGTGGGTTCCATGATCGCCGGAATGGCCGTCGTCATCGGCGTGGGCGCGGCCGCGGGCCGCGTCGCGAACAACATAGTGGTGGTGGTGGTGGTGGTGGTGGCGGTGCCGGTGGTGGTGGCGTCGGCAGTCAGCAGAACCAGCAGCCGCCGCAACCAGCGCAGGTCGTTGCCACGGGCGAGACGCGCGGCTGGTTCGATCCTGCGCGCGACGCCGGCTTCATTCGCCGACCGGCCAACAGCTATCTCGCGGAGCCGGGCGATGCGTACGTGCCACCGTTCCTCGTGCGGCAGTTCGCGCTCCGGCGTGCGGATCTCATCGAAGCCACGATGGGACTGGACCAGCGCGGCCGGCCGACTGTCGTCGAAATCAAGAGCATCAACGAGAACGATCCAGGGACTGCGTCGCGGCGTCCGGAATTCAATTCCCTTCCCGCGTCGTATCCTGAGCGCAAACTCTTCATGGAGACGGGACGTCCCGCGAAGGGCGGGCCGGAGCTCACTCGGCGCGCGATCGATCTCATCGCGCCCATTGGCTACGGGCAGCGCGCATTGATCGTCGCGCCGGCCCGCGCCGGTAAGACGACGCTGCTGCACGCGATCACCGAAGGCGTCGCCGTGAATCACCCGAAGGCCGTGCTGTTGATTCTGCTGGTGGACGAGCGTCCCGAGGAAGTGAGCGAGGCGATCTCGTGGGGCGTCGGCGAAGTGATCTCGTCGAGCTTCGATCAACCGGCACAGCGCCACGTGGAAGTGACGGAGATGGTGCTCGAGCGCGCGCGCCGGCTCGTGGAGGGTGGTCGAGACGTCGTGATCGTGCTCGACTCGCTGACGCGCATGGCACGCGCGCACAACACGGCGGAGCGCGGAACGGGACGCACGTTGTCCGGCGGCCTGGATGCGACAGCGATGGCGAAGCCGAAGGCGTTCTTCGGGTCGGCCCGGTCGATTCCAGACTCCTCGGGCGGGGGTTCGCTCACGATCATCGCGACGGCGCTCGTGGAGACGGGCTCGCGGATGGACGACGTCATTTTCGAGGAGTTCAAGGGCACGGGCAACTGCGAGATCAAGCTCGACCGCGGACTTGCCGAGAAGCGCATCTATCCGGCGATCGACATCGGGACGAGCGGCACCCGGCGCGAAGAGAAGCTGTTCCGTCCGGATCAGATCGACAGCGTGTACACCCTGCGCCGCGGACTGAGTCAAATGCCGCCGCAGGCGGCAATGGAGTGGCTGATCAAACGCATTGCAGCGACACCGAATAACGACGCGTTGTTGGCGGGATTGTAGCGGCGGGAAATCCACCTCGCATCCCGCTGTCATCGCCAGCGAAACGAAGGATTCACTTTCTCGGCTGCGTGCGACGCACTCGCCGGGGGAGTGGATCCTTCGTCGTTTCGTTCCTCCGGATGATGTAAGCGGAGCGAAGCGCGCTCATCCACGGCGCACGCCGCCTCGCGGTATGGGGGTTGCTCATGATGACCCCGTCATGCGTCGCCCATTCATCGCGTGGGTGTTCGCGCTGCTGGCCGGGGTGGTTCCTGTCCTTCAGGCGCAGAACACCCGCGACCAACAACGTGAGGCGCCGGAGATTCGAAAGCTCTCCCTGAACGGGGTCAAACACGTCGACGTGAATGACCTTTCGAAGAGCATTTCGACTCAGGCCTCGAAGTGTAGAAGCTTGCTGCTGCAAGTCTTCTGCTGGTTCAGTCATTCGCCGACGTTCGTGGACAAGCACTACCTCGACGAGGCCGAATTCCGTCGCGACGTGCTCCGCATCCGGCTGTTCTACTGGAAGCACGGATATCGCGAAGCGCAGGTCGACACGAGCGTCATCGACACCGGTAAGCGGCAGGTTCACGTCGCGTTCACGGTGACGGAAGGCCGGCCCACCCTCGTGCGGCGCATCGCGATCGAATACGACTCGACGCTGCTCAGCGACAAGACGCGCAATCGACTCACCACGCTGCACGCGAAGGATCCGCTGGATCTCGTCCTGCTCGACTCGATGCGCGTGATGTTCCAGAATGCGCTGTGGGACCAGGGCTTCGGCGACGCGGTCGTGGACACGATCGTGACCGTGGATCAGCCGGCCTATCTCGCCGACGTGACGCTGCGCCTCACACCGAATCGCCGGACGACGATCGGACGCATCACGATCGCCGGAAATCGACAGGTCAACACGAAGACGATTCGCAACTCCATCACATTCTCCACCGGAGACCTGTACCGGCAGACGGACGTCCTCGAGAGTCAGCGCAATCTCTACGAGTCGAACCTGTTTCGGCTCGCGGCGATCTACGTCCCGCCACAGCCGTTCGACAGCGTGAAGGACGTCACCATCGACGTCACGGAGGCACCGCTGCACGAAGCCCGGCTCGGTCCGGGCATCAACAACGTGGACTTCCTCCAGTTCCAAGCGAACTACACGAGCTACAATCTGTTCGGCGGCGCGCGACGACTCGACATCACCGGCACGATCGGCAACCTGTTCGCGCCATCGCTTCAGGGGCGCGGCATCTTTCGCAACGTGACCGCCGATGTCCCGCGCGGCGACGTGTCACCGTTCCTTCAGCCGACGTACAACGCGAGCATCGACTTCAAGCAACCGGCGTTTCTCCAGCGCCCCGCGGACGCCGCCGGCTTCGGCGCGTTCACGCACCGGTCGATCAACCCCGGCGTGTTCATCGATCGCGGATTCGGCGGCCAGGCGACATTCACGCATCAGGTGCGCGTTCGAGCGCCCATCAGCCTGAACTACCGCTACGAGCTCAACAAGGTCGAAGCCAGCGACGTGTACTTCTGCGTGAACTTCGGCGTGTGCGACACCGTGACCATCAACACGCTGCGGTCGCATCAATCCCTGTCGCCGCTCACGCTCACGGGGTTCGTCGATCGCTCGGACTTGCCGTTCTCGCCGACGAAGGGATACGTCGCGCGCGTCGACCTGGAGAGTGCGTCCGCGTTGACGCTGTCTGATTACCGCTACAATCGCATCTTCGTCGATGCGGCGGCGTACGGCCACCAGAGCGGAACACAGCGAGTGTACTCCGGCCACATTCGCCTGGGCTGGGTCCGTGCGCTCTCGACCGGCATCGACAGCGGCGTTCTGCATCCGCGAAAGCGATTCTACGCCGGTGGCGCGAACTCGGTGCGTGGCTACAATGAGAGCCAACTCGGACCGCGCATCCTCACGATCGACGACACGACGCTCGTGAGCAAGGCAACGAGTCTGCCGGGCGGCAAGTGCGGATTCACGCAGGCGACGGTCAAGTTCTGTGATCCAAACTCGGTCAAGCTCTCGAACAGCGACTTTCTTCCGCAGCCGATCGGCGGCACATCATTGATCGAGGGCAGCGTCGAATACAGGTTTCCGCTCCCGCTGGGGCCGAATCTGCGACACTTCATCGGTGCCGTATTCGTCGATGCCGGGGTCGTGGGTTCCGGCGACATCCGCGGATTCCAGACGATCAGCAACTTCATCAAGGGCACGGGGGCGGTCACGCCCGGATTCGGGGTTCGGTATGAATCACCCGTCGGTCCGATTCGCGTCGACTTCGGCATCGCCCCGAACCGCGTCGAGAATCTCGGCGTCGTGACGGCCGTGCGAGACAGCACCGGCACGCAGGTGCTGGTACCGCTGCCAGTGTCGCGGAGCTGGAATCCGGGCCACACGTTGCTCAGTCGCCTCGTGCTGCACTTCTCCATCGGAGAGGCCTACTAGTGGCGGCCTGGCGCGGAGAAGAGCCGGGCGGATCGCCCGCCCCGTCATCGTCCGAGCAAGGCGGGCGAGAGCGCATCACGCTCGTCGAGGCGGACGAGAAGCTGCACTGGATTCGCGGCATCGTCGTCGGCATCGGGATGATTCTGTTCTTCGCGGTGCTCGCTGTCCTGATCGTGTTCATCCTGTCGAACACGGATTGGGGACGCGAGCGCGTGCGTCGCTACGCAGAAACGTTCCTCAACGGCTCGATTCACGGACGCGCGCAGATCGGCAAGGTGACGGGCAACCTCCTCACAGGGATGACCGTTCACAATTTCGTGATCACCGACAGCGCGGGCGAACCGTTCGTCGCGGTGGAGTCGTTCCGCGCGAACTACTCCGTCATCGGGCTACTCCGGAAGCGCATCTGGATCGAGGACCCCGTCCTCGTGCGTCCGCTGATCGTGCTCGACCGGAAGCCGATTGGGAACTGGAACTGGCAGCGCATCTTTCCGCGCGACACGACGCCGAAGCCACCGTCGCAGCAAACCCAGTGGGGCGACTGGCTCCGCTTCACCAACATGACCGTCGTCAATGCACAGTTGATCGTGCGGAGTCCGTGGAACCCGAGTGAGCATCTCAAGAAGGCCGCGCGCGACAGCGCCGTTCGGGACGCCCTGAGCGGGCATTCACGACTGCTCATCGCGCGCGTGCCCGGCGGATTCCAGAAGACGGTCCAGCTCGATTCGCTCACTGCGTCGATCCCACTGTTGCGCCTCTCGCAGCCGGGACTCAAGAATCGGCTGCTCGAGGTCGAATCGCTCACGATGAACGCCTATCCGTTCCGGCCGCCGGGCGCGATCGTGCGCGACCTGAAAGGTGTCTTCCCATTCAACAACGACTCGATCTGGTGGAAGGGCGCGTACGCGGCTCTTCCGAACTCGCGCGCGAGCGGTGACGGCAGCTACGCGTTCGAGAGCGGTGACATGACCCTCAACGTCCACAGCGATCCGGCGAGCTTTGCCGACATGCGATGGGTCTACCCTCGCCTGCCAGCCAACGGCCGCGGCAAGCTGGACCTCGCACTCAAGTGGCGCGGCGCGCTTCAGGATTACCAGTTTTCTAATACCGATATCCGCCTTGGACAGGCGCACGTCACCGGCGCGCTCGGCGTCACGCTCGGCGATACGCTGACGATTCACAATACGAATCTGCGGTTCGCGGGCCTCGATACGCGAACGCTCGAGCAGCTCATCCCCGACTTCAAGTCACCGCGCCGAGGAACGTTCTCGGGCCGCGCGAGCGTGAGCGGTGGACGACACGCGCTCGCTCTGAACGGGGACGTTCGCTTCGACGACGTCGCGGCCGGCCCGAGTCGAGTCGTGGCTGTGGGCGGCATCGGATTCCTCGAGGGCGGCGGAGTGCGCGCCAACAACCTTCGCTTGCAACTCCTCCCCGTACAGGTCGCGATGGTGCGTACCTGGTATCCGTCGCTGCCGATTGGCGGCCTCGCGAACGGCGCGATCACGGTGAATGGCTCGACGAACTCGCAGCTCGCCGTCGTCGGGAACGTCGATCTGCGCGATCGCGGAACACTGTCAGCCGTCGACGGCCGAGCGACGATTCATCTGGCCGGGCGGAAGGTGTTCGACGTCGACGTCAATGCGCAGCCGCTGTCGCTCGTGCAGGTCGGTCGCTTCTTCCCGTCGGCGGGCTTGCAAGGAAGCGCCTCCGGTCCGATTCGCCTGAATGGCACACTCGCGGACCTGCGCGTGAGTGCCGATCTGCGATTGCCCGAGGGCGGACGCTTCGCTACACGCGGCACACTCGATCTCGCGAGCACGCAGAAGGGCTACGACCTGACATCGTCGCTGTACACGGTCAATCTGCGCACGGTCGACAGCAAAGCGCCGATCACGTCGTTGACCGCACATGCACTGGTGCGCGGCCGCGGCTTCGATCTGGCGACGATGCGCTCGACGATCGCCGCGGATCTGTCGACGTCGAAGTGGGACAGCATCGCGGTGGATTCGTTGTCCGTCCGCGCGAACATCGGCAACGGACTCGCCGAGATCCAGCGTCTCTACGCGCTCGGCGCGCATACGGCGGCGGCGGCGTCGGGCTCGTTCGGACTCGTGCGTGGTCGGAGCGGTACGCTCACGTATCGCGTGGCGGTCGATTCGCTCGGCGCGTTCAACCGATGGATTCCACAGTCCCCCGGATCGAAGACGCCGGTCGCGCCGCGTCCGCAGGTGACGGCGCGCGCGTACCAACGCGCACGCGCGGATTCGACGCGAGTCGCCCGTGCGACGGAGATGGAGCGGTTGCTCAGCGGCAAACCGGGCCCGACGCTCTTGGTCAACGCGCCCAAGCCCGTCCCGGCCGACACCTTGGCGGGCGCTGTGCACGCCCAGGGCACGGTGAGCGGCAACATCTACGACTTCAATCTTCGCGGGACGGCCGGAGGCGACAACGTCATCGCGCGCGGAAACTTCGTCCGTCACTTCCAGGCCGAGTACGCGTGGGAGAATGCGCGATCGCCACAGTCGAAGCTTGCGGTGGGTCTCGAAGCCGGCGGCGTGTCGGCGATGGGGTTCGCGTTCGACACGGTGTCGGCGCGCGTGACGTACGCGAAGCCCGGCGGCCACATCGACGTCGCGGTGACGCAGGGTGACAACCGCGCGTACAGCGCGCGCGGGGACTATGCGATCTATCCTGATCGAAAAGAGCTACAGCTCGCCGACATGACGTTCCGTTTCGATACGGCGTACTGGTCGATGCCGCATCCGAGCCTGGTGTCGTGGGGCGGACCTGGCGTTCGCGTGACGGATTTCGAGCTGCGCAATCGTGGCGACGGGCGCATCTACGCGAATGGGCTGCTCCCGACGTCGGGCGTGGCGGACTTCCGGCTCGACGTCGACAACTTCCCGGTCGCGAACATCGTCGACATCGTGCAGACCGACATCGACATGACCGGCATCCTCACGCTCCATGGGACGATGACGGGAACGTTGTCGGCGCCGGCGTTCCGAGGTGCGTTCGGGCTCGCGCAGGGCACGTACAACAACACACAGGTTCCGACGGTTCGCGGCACGTTCGGTTACGCGGACAAGCTGCTCGTCACGCACTTCGATGCCGAGTCGCCCAGAGGGATGATGATGATGGTCGGCGATGGACGGATTCCGATCAATCTCGCGCTCTCGGGTGTGACCGGAAGTCGTCTGCTGCCGGAACCGATGGCCGTCGACGTCACGGCAGACAGTCTTCCGGTCGAGTTGATTCCGCAATTCACAGATGTCGTATCGAACGTGCACGGCCGCGCCGCCGGGCGCGTGTCGATGCGCGGGACGTTGAAGCGTCCCGCGCTCGTGGGCGGGTTGACGCTCGCGAATGGCCAGATGACGATCGTGAGCACCGGTGCGACGATCAGCAGCATCGGTGCGGCGGTGCGCATGGCAAACGACACCGTGTATGTCGATTCGCTCGAGGGTTGGGCGAAAGGCCCGGTGCGCGTCCGCGGCACGCTCGCGGTGGGCAACTGGCGCGAGCCGTCGTTCAATCTGTATCTCACGTCGAGCGGCGCGGAGCTGTTGAACAACGATTGGGGCAAGGTGCGCATCGACGCGGGCCTCGCGTTGAGTGGTCCGTTCAACTCGGCGTATCTCAGCGGTGCCGCAACGGTCGTTCAGGGTGTGATCTACGCGCCGGAGCCGTCTGGCCGACACCTCATTGGCGCGGGCGATCCCGCGTTGTTCAACGTTCTCGATACCGCGTCGGCCGTGGATCGCGAGCTCTTCCCGCCCAAGTCGCCGCTGATCGCGAACATGCGTATGGAAGTCGCGCTCAACGTTCGCCACGACACGTGGGTTCGAAATCGCGAAGCGAACGTCGAGATCTACACGGACGATCCGCTGTTCATTCGCGAAGAAGATCAGTCGTTCGCGCTCACAGGCGTGGTGGCGACGGACCGCGGCGAATACAAGTTCCTGAGCAAGCGATTCCAGATCCGCCGCGGCTCGGCCATGTTCATCGGCAGCCCGGATCTGAATCCGACGCTACAGATCACTGGTGAGTATCAGGTGGCGACCGCGTCGCGCGGTCCACTGAACATCAAGGTCGTGATCGGCGGAACGTTGAAGAAGCCGGCGCTGTCGCTCGAGAGCGACGCGCAACCACCGAAGACGCAGTCCGAGCTTCTGACGTTGCTCGCGTTCGGCGAATCGACGCAATCGTTGATGGCGTTCACGACGTCGAGCATCGCCGGAACGGCAGGCACGGGCGATCTGTTCGGCGCGGGCGCGCAGGTCGCGGTGCAGCGCCTCGCCAGCGTGGCACTCGGCGTGACGGTGGACAACATCGAGATGCAGGCCGGACGGGCGTTCGGCACGGACGTGTTGGACATCACGCCGGGCGACGTGCCGATTTTCGCGGGTGGAAATGGCTTCGCGAACTTCTTCACTCAGACGCGTGTCGAAGCGGGCAAGTACATCAATCCGCGGACGTTCGTGACCGTCAGCGAGCAAGCGGGGCGGCCGGGCCTTGGCATTGAACATCGCACGCAGGACGGCTGGCATTTCAACGCGAGCATCGAGCCCAGGATTCTGTTGAGCGAGCCCACGTTGACCAGCCAGCCGATTCGGACCGTGCGGTCGATCGGCGGGTTCGTCCTGCGGGAGTGGCGGTTCTGATTGGGCGATGGGCGATGGGCGATACAGGTTGCACGGCCCAGCTAGCGAAGCAAACGCCAGGCTCCGGCCAGCGTCAGCGAGCGCTCGACTCCTGCGCAAGCTCCTCCCACAACGCCGCCATCGCGCGCATGCCCTTGAAGTAGTTCTCCTCGCTGATCCATTCGTTCGGGGCATGCGCGTTCTCGCCTGGCAAGCCGAAACCGACGAGAAGAACCGGCGCCTTGAGAATTCTCTGAAAATCACCGACGACCGGAATGGATCCGCCCTCGCCGACGATCACCGGCTCGCGATCGAAGGCCGTTGCCAGCGCGCGGCGCGCGGCGTCGAACAACGGGCCGGTGAGATCCGCGCGCCACGGCCTGCCACCGTGCAGGTGGGTGACGGTCACCTTCACGCCGGGCGGCTTCACACGGTCCACGTGCGCGCGCATCAACGTCTCGATTTCGTCCGGCGTCTGATCCGGAATCAGCCGGCAGCTCACTTTGGCCATCGCCTTCGCCGGCAACACCGTCTTGGCACCTTCACCCGTGTAGCCGCTGAGCAAGCCATTCACCTCACAGGTCGGGCGCATCCACAACCGCTCGAGCGTGGAATAGCCTTTCTCACCGAAGAGTGACGGCGATCCGGTCTCGCTCTGAAAATGTCTGTCATCGAACGGCAATGCGCGAATGTCCTTGCGCGCCGCATCGCCCCAATCGCGGACTTTATCGTAGAAACCGGGAATTGCGATATGGCCATTCTCGTCGTGCATGGTGGCGAGGATGCGCGCGAGCGCCATGGCGGGATTCATCACCGCGCCGCCGTAGCTGCCGGAATGCAGATCCGTCGCTGGCCCTTGCACGTCGATCTGGAAGTAGGCCATGCCGCGCAGCGATGAGAGAATCGAAGGCAGGCCTGGCGCGAACATCGCGGAATCAGAGATGACGACTGCGTCGCACGCGAGCAGGTCCGCGTGTGATTCGATGAACTGCTCGAGATTCTCGCTGCCGACTTCTTCTTCACCTTCGGCGAGGACGATCACGTTCACCGGCAGGGAGCCACGCGCGCTGAGATGCGCCTCGAGCGCCTTGATGTGCAGATGCAACTGTCCCTTGTCGTCGACCGAGCCGCGGGCGTAGATGCGGCCGTCGCGAACGGTGGGCTCGAACGGCGGGCTATCCCAGAGATCGAGCGGTTCCGCGGGTTGCACGTCGTAGTGCCCGTAGATCAACACCGTCGGCGCTCCGGCGGGAGCGTTGCGCCACTCGCCGACGACGATCGGGTGTCCCTTCGTCGGATGCACGGTTGCCGTCATGCCGAGTCGGGCCAGCGAATCGGAAATCCAGGCAGCGGCGCGTGCCGTGTCGGCGTTGTGTTCCGAGCGGGCGCTCACGCTTGGAATGCGGAGGAGGTCGAACAGCTCGTCGCGCGCGCGCGACTGGTGCTCGTCGAAGAACGACGCGAGATCGGTGGCAAGAGGCATCCGAACAACCTGAGTCGGACGGGCAGGCCACGCAACAGTCGCGGCTGAGGACGGCGAACGGCTACGGCGCGCCGAGGTAGCCGAGGTACATGCGACTCAGCTCGTCGGCGAGGTTCATGGCCTCGACGGCACCGGGCGCGGGCCAGACTTCGCTGAAGAGAATCGTCTCGCGGAGCGCTCCGACCATCATCCGGTACCCAAGCTCGATCGCGCGCTGTGGCTCAGGATGCTGCATGCCGGCCATGTGCGGACGGAGCACCCGAGTGAGGCCCGCCGTGACATGTGCATTCACCCCGCGCGCGGACTCCTGGATCACCGGGTCGATGCGGGCTCGGAGGAGCAGGCTCCGGAGCAGGCCGCGACGCTGGCGGTACATGTCGACCGCCTCTCCGCTGAAGGCGCGCACGATGTCCGGGGCGGTGTGGTTCGTCCAGCGGTCGGGATCGAGCACGGCATCGCCGCGCTGATACAGCTCGGCGAAGAAGCGCTCGTCCATGAGATGGAGGAGCGCGTCCTTGTCGGGGAAGCGGCGGTAGAACGCACCGACCGTGACGCCCGCCTGTTCCATGATCTCGACCAGCGTAGCCTCGGAGAAGCTCTTGGAGTCGAGAACGTGTTCGGCGGCATCCAGTATCCGGTCGAGCGTCTCCTGGCTCCGGTGCTGTTGTGGAGGGCGAAACCGAGAAATCGGCATGAGTCGTGATCCTGAACCTTCATGCGTCCTGCGCCCGGTTCGGGCGACATCGCGCGTAATGGATTAACGATGGCGTCTCGCGTCTCCAGCGCCAAACGTCTATCATCAGCTACGGTACGAGCGCACGTGCACACCTCGAGAGGTCAGATGCGGCACGAGACGAACGCGGGAGCCGGACGTTGAGCGTCCCTTCCGCAGCAGACGACGGCGGCGGCGTCCAGGCGGAGATCGCGCAACGGCGGCCATTCCATTCGGTGAAGGCCGAAGTGGCTGTGAGCATTCTGAGAACCGCCGCCCTCATCGAGCGTTATTACGCGCAGGTGGTCGCCCGCTCCGGGCTCACCACGCAGCAGTACAACGTGCTGCGCATTCTCCGCGGCGCAGGCGACGAGGGGCTCCCAACGCTCGTGATCCGTGACCGCATGATTCACGAAGCGCCGGGAATCACGCGGCTGCTCGACAAGCTCGAGAGCGCAGGCCTGGCACGGCGCGAGCGGACGTCCTCCGACCGTCGTCAGGTGTTCTGCTTCATTACCGACAAAGGGATGCAGCTCCTGACGGACCTGGACGACGCGATGCGCGCTGCCGACGAAGTCGCGGTCGGCAACCTGTCCGAGCCCGACCAGCGCCAGCTACTCAAGCTGCTGGAGAGCGTCCGGACGGGTCATCGCGAGAAGCGGGACGCAGGGAGCCGGTAGTCGACAGTCACACTCCGCTCGCAGAGGATGACTACTGACGCGGCCACCCTCCCCGCCATCCCTTCAATACCCACAGCCGCCGTGTGGTGATCACACCAGCGCCGCGGCGCAGTTCCACGCCGTTTCCACGCTCCACCGCCGCAAAGAACGGTCGCAACGCGCCGACCGGTCCCGGCTCGTCATCCGAGTCGTCGAGCACCAACACGAGATTGTCGCCCGCGCGCGCGAGGTCCGCAAAGCCTGGCCACAACGTGTATTGATTCACCCGTCCCGAGAGATTCGTCGCGAACGTGGCCGGGTGCCGCGCATCGTGAAACGCGAGCTCGGACGCCTCCTGATAGCGATCGCCGCCGAGCCACGTGGGCATCCCGGTGGATGCGGTGACCGTCGCCGACGCTGAATCAGCGACGCGCGTGACTTCCGTCCACCCGAAGGCGCGGCCAATCGGATCCTTTCGCGGCGCAATCGGCAGCACGGGGGTGATGCCCTGCACGTAGATGACGAGCGACATCACACCGGCCAGCGCGAGCCCCGCTCGGAACCAACGTTCGCCGATCGCGCTCCACGCTGTCGCGGCGAGCAAAGGAATCGCCGGGATGTACGCGGCCGCCGGCCAATTCGGCTCGACGCGCTGGCGCAGGGCGCTGTAGACGAAGAAGCCGAACGACACGAGCGCCACCATGCCGAGCACGAATCGCGCGCCATCAGCGGTTCGGCGAAGTGAGCGAGCGACTGCGATGCACAACATCACGAACACGATCGGCGACGCCAGGCCGGCCTGACCGCCGAGCAGATCGCCTTCGTGCCTCCACACGGCTCTGAGCAGGGATCCCTGCGACGCAGCGAGACCGTGCCGCACCTGAAAGACGAACGAGATCCACTCGTGGCGGGCATTCCATATGAGAACTGGAATGAAGACGAGCGTCGCGATCACGCATGCAACGTAAGGTCCGGGCTCGCGCAGGCGAGCGCGCAGATCGCCGCGGAGGAGAATCGCGACGACGACGGCGACCGGGACGAAGATCGACGTGTATTTGGACGCGAAGGCCACGCCCAGCGCGAGACCGGTGAGCGTCCACCACGCGAACGACGATCCGCTGGCCGGCTCGCATTTCAGCGCGCGCACGACGCAGTACAGACAGACCGCTGTCGCGGCCAGTACGGGCGAATCAGGTGTCGCGAGCAACAATCCCGCGGCGGCAAGTGGCAACAGCGTCATGATCAACGCGGCACGCCACGCCGCGTCCTCACCGGCGAGCTCGCACGCGATCCCAACCGTCGCCAACGACGCGATCCATCCCGCGATCACCGGACCGAGTCGAACCGCGAACGGAGTGAACCCAAGTCCCACGAGCGATGCGATCGAATCGCCGGCGCGAATCAGCAGGGCGACGCCGGGCGGATGATCGAAATAGCCCGCGGCGAGATGCCGCGACCACTCCCAGTAGTACGTCTCGTCGGGAAAGAGCGGGATCAGCGCCGCGAAGACGAGTCGCACAGCAGCGGCCAACGTCACGACGACGAACGCGGCGCGCGCGCGGCGCCGTGGTGCCACGGACATCACGCCGTCAGGGACGGACGCGGTCGATATGCGCGAAGGCCGCGAACAATCAGGTAGACGGCCCACGTCCAGATGAGCCACATCACGCGCTCGTCCGCCGACAGCGTGGTCAGCATTCGCCAGAGCACGAGCGGAAGGCTCAGAACGACAGTGATGGGATTCGTCGCCGCAGCCACGCGCCGTTCCACCGTTCGCGTTGCGCCTCGCCGAGCCTGGCGCAGCACGTCCTCGATGGCGCGTGACAGCGAGTCCGTCGCCATGCCGCGCCATCCAGGAATGCGCAACAACGTCCAGCCGGGCGCAGCGCGGCCATAGCCGTGGTTGTCGGATCCCGTGACGAGCGCGAGGTCGAGGCTGTCGGCGAGATGGAGAATGCGTGCGCGATCGCGCCGCGTCTGCGACAGGCCGCGGGGCGATCCGTCGACGATCTCGATCGCGCGAACGCCCGGCCCGCCTTCCTTCGGTGCCGCCGCGACCTTGGCGAGGTTTCCAGGGATCGTTTCGATGGCGACCGGAGAGGTCTGCACGAGCAAGCTCGCGAGCGCGAGCGCTTGCTCATCGACGTCCTTGAGATCTGGCGTCGTGAGGCCTTTGAAACGGCGACCGGCGCTCAGCACGTTCACATGCTCGCCGCGATAGAACGCCTCGATGCCCTGAAGCAGGATGGTTCCTTGCCCCGCCTGTCCCGGATTCGAGGCAATCCCGCGCTCCGCACCCTCGAACGTCGCATGATCCGTGACGTAGGCGGCATCGAAGCCGGCGCCGGTGTGCCACTGGCGCACATCGTCCTCGCTCCATCCGGCTCGCCCGTCATGCGAGTATTTCGTATGCGCGTGGAA
>Ga0308176_10001241_pt1 | contig 16004 bp, 15 predicted proteins | sample PhyCR2_3_FD_203890 | JGI IMG/M metagenome (GOLD analysis project Ga0308176, IMG submission 203890) | Soil microbial communities from UC Gill Tract Community Farm, Albany, California, United States - DLSLS.C.R2 | ecosystem: Environmental > Terrestrial > Soil > Agricultural land | place: USA...
GCGGTCGAACTGCTCGGGAAGATCGCCGACGACGGGCTGCTGCCGGCGATCGCCTCCGGCACGTTCGGCATCACCAAGCGGCCCGCCGACGGCGGCAAGGGCCTCGACGGGGTCGTGCCGCACGCCGACGGCTACTACAACCCGGCCGTGCGGCTGCTGGAGGAAGGGATGGGCCGATGACGACCGTCGACGACCGCCAGGCGCCGAAGGCCGCCGCAGCCCCGCCCCCCGGCCCGGCGAAGACCGGCGCGGCGAAAACCGGCGCGGCGAAGACCGGCGCGGCGAAGACCGGCGCAGGGGAGACCGGGGCAGCGAAGACCGGCGCAGGGGAGACCGGGGCAGCGAAGACCGGGGCGGGGGAGACCGGGGCGGGGGAGAAGCGGCTCGTCCGGCCGTACGGGGACACGACGGGTGACGGCATGGTGCAGCTGTCGTTCACGCTGCCGATCCCGCACGACGCCAGGGCCGAGGGCGCCGCGCTGCACCTCGCCGCGAAGATGGGCATGGACCCGGCGATGGTCGTGCACGCCAAGGGGATGGGCCCGGCGTTCACGTTCTTCGTCGTGTACGGCCGGATCAACCACCTCATCGACCTGTCGTCGGTCGAGGTGATCGAGCGGGAATACCCGCTGCTGCCGGCCAAGGAGGTCAACCTCGCGATCCGGGAGACCCTGCGGCGCAAGCTGGTCGTGCTCGGCGCCTGCATCGGCACCGACGCGCACACGGTCGGGATCGACGCGATCCTCAACGTCAAGGGCTTCGCCGGCGAGAAGGGCCTCGAGTACTACCGCGAGATCAAGGTGGTCAACCTCGGCGCCCAGGTGCTCGTCCCGGAGCTGGTGGCCAGGGCCAAGGCGGAGAAGGCGGACGCGATCCTGGTCTCCCAGGTCGTCACGCAGAAGGACGCGCACCTGCGCAACACCCGCGAGCTGGCCGCGGCGGTCCGGGCCGAGTCCTGGCCGAAGCCGGGCCGGCCGCTGGTTGTCATCGGCGGCCCGCGCTTCGACGTGACCGCGACCGGGGCGCTCGGCGTCGACCGGATCTTCGGCAAGGGCACCACCCCCGGCGAGGTCGCCTCCTACCTGGCGCACATGCTGCGGACCGGGTGGGACCGGTGACCCGGGCCGAGGTCGGGCAGTCGGTCACCCACCGCCGGTACGTGCCGTACTCGCACGCCCACTACGGCGGCTCGCTCGTCGACGGCGCCTACGTGCTGGGCATGTTCGGTGACGTCGCGACCGAGCTGTGCATCCGTACCGACGGGGACGAGGGGCTGTTCGCCGGGTACGCATCGGTGTCGTTCGAGGCGCCGGTCCGGGCCGGCGACGTGCTGGAGGCGACCGCGGAGCTGGTCCGCGTCGGCACCCGGTCGCGGGAGGTCGAGTTCACCGCGGCGGTGTTGTGCCGGGCCGCGCCGGAGCGGTCCGCATCGGCCGCCGACGTGCTGGCCGCACCGGTCGTCGTGGTCCGGGCCCGCGGCACCGTCGTGATCCCCTGACCGGGTGCGAGAAGTTCTCCGGCGTGTCCCCCATTGACACGCCGTTGACCGATTCGGACGGTGATCGCCGGCCACGGTCCTGGCCTGGGAATTCGGCCATAAGTGCAGGTCATCGTGGCGTTGACAGCGGTCGAGCGGGGATCGCTATCGTCTGCGGGTCACATGTCGGGGGGCGTCCGATTCCGCGTCCAGCGTCGGTGCTCACCGCCGCGGCGGGCCCTCGGGAGACGTTCCGGGAGCCAGGTCCGTGCGAGGCGGCGAACGCGGGGGGCGGGTCGGTCGATCACCGCAGGCACGGTGGTGGGGGGACTGCCACCGCAGGAGCGTAGGGGTTCGCACGGGGGGGTCACTAGACAACGGTTGAGGTGGTCGCAGCCCGCGGCGACCCGGCCGGCCCGAAGGTTTTCCCGCCAGCCACTGCGTTCTGCCTGTCACCCCGGTGACATGGGCGCTGGGCGCGGGGGTCCGCCGTCGGCGGACCCCCGGCCCTCGTAGCCCAGTGCCGCCCCGGCCCCGCCACCCCGGTCCCGGGTTCCGGGTTCTGTCGGAGGGCGCTGGCACAGTGGGGGCATGGAGATCGCCGAGCATCTCACCGCGCTGAAGAACGAGGGGTCCCTTCTCGCCGCGACCGCCGAGCGGGTCGACCACGAGGCGCCGGTCCCTGGCTGCCCGGCCTGGCAGGTCGGCGACGTCGTGCGACACACCGGCCTGGTGCACCGGTGGGCGGCCGCGGCGGTGCGCGACGGCGGCCGCGACCACGCGCGCTACCCGGACGACGACGGCGCCGGACTCACCGGCGCCGAGCTGGTCGAGTGGTTCCGGATCGGGCACGCGACGCTGCTGGACACGCTCTCGTCGGCCGCCCCTGACGTGTCCGCGTTCACGTTCCTGCCGGCGCCGTCGCCGCTGGCGTTCTGGGCCCGGCGGCAGACCCACGAGACCGGCATCCACCGCGCCGACGTCGAGTCCGGCGGCGGGGCGATCACCCCGTTCGACCGCGCCGAGGCGCTGGACGGGATCGACGAGCTGGTCGGCGGCTTCGCTGCTCGCCGGTCGAAGGACGGCGAGCCGGCGCCGCCGCTCGGGGTGGTGCCGACCGACTCCGACCGGGGCTGGCTGGTGCGGCCGGGCGCCGAGCCGGTCCGGGACGCGGCGGCGGCGGCCGGCGCCGACCTCGTGCTGCGGGGGACGGCATCCGACCTCCACCTGCTGCTCTGGAACCGTCCCGCCGGCGAGATCGAGACCACCGGCGATCCCGCCGTCCTCGCCGACTGGCGCAAACGCATCCGCGTCCGCTGGGGCGGCCCCGGCCCTCGCCGCAGCCGAACTTAGGGTGTGTCTCTCAGCCGGCGGTGGATGCCGGCGCCGCCAGGCAGTGGAGAGACGCCCGGCCGCGACCGGACATCCGGGCGGTGGCGGGCGTGGGTCCGGCCGAGTGGGTCAGTCGGCGGTGCGGGTGCGCAGGGACCAGGCGAGGGCGACGGTGGCGACGGCGAGGCGGACGGGGTAGCCGGCGCCGGCCAGGATGAGGCCGGCAAGCAGGAGGGCGACGTCGGCGCCGCGCAGCACCTGGGAGATCAGGCCGACCGGGGTGGCGCCGAAGCCGACGTCCGGGACGACGACCGAGCCGTAGTTCAGCGGCGGTCGCGTCGCCGCCCGGACCGCGGCCGCCAGCGCGCCGACGGCCGCCGCCACCGCGGCCCCGAGCGCCGGATCACCCGCCGCGGGCGTGCCGGCGAGCGCGGGGTCGCCGGCCGCGACCAGCGCCGGTGCCGTCACCGCCATCCACAGCACCGCGCCGGCCGCGGGCAACGCGGTGTGCAGCACGTGCAGGCTCCGGTCGTCGATTCGCAGCATCCGCCGCAGCCCGGGCTGGTCGGACACCGTACGTAGGCCGGCGGTGAGCCGGCCGACCGCGAGCGCCCCCGCCAGCACCTGCGCCACCGCGACCCAGATCGGGTCGGCGACCGCGGCCACCACGTACGGCACGACGGCGAGCGCGACGAAGCCGACCACCCGGTCCGGCTGCCGGCCAAGCCGGCGCAGGTCGGCCCGCAGCAGCGCGCCCGGTCCGCTGCCCCGCAACCGTCGACTGTGGACGGTCGCGCGGTCCCGCCACCGCCGATCGTCCGCCACGCCACGCAGCAGGCTGGTGTCCATCCACGTCACGGTGGTGGCCACGCCGAGCACGAGCGCCCCGCCGGACGCGAGCGTGCCGCGGTCGAGCCCGCCGAGCCCGGCCCGCGCGCGCCAGCCGCCGATCGCGGCGACCACCACCGCCGCGACGGCGACCGCCGCGAGCACCGGACCGGCCGACACCGCCGGCAGCGGGTGCCCGGCGAGCCCGGCGACGGCGACGACCAGCCCACCCACCGCCGCCACGACCAGCAGCCCGGTCCCGACCCGCCGCGGAGCCCCGGACCGGGAGGACCTGCCGTGCGGTTGCTGGGCCACGGCGGCGGTCGCGAAGGCGGCCGCCGCGACGACGGCGCCGGTGACCGCGGCGGTCAGGACGAGCGCGAGCGCCGGCTCGGTGGGCGCCGGCAGCAGCGCGCCGGCGGCGGCACCCGCCGCGGTCGCCCCGGCCCCGGACAGCCAGAACCGCGGCGCGAGCACGCCGGCCCGGTCCACCGGACCGGCCAGGATCCAGCTGACCGCGGCCGGCTGGGCCGACACCGGCCCGGCGGCCACCAACCCCCGCAGTCCGGCGCCGACCAGCGCGACCGCCGCCGCGGCCAGCAGCCAGCCCGCGGTCTGCGCCGACACCGCGGTCCCGTGCGACGGCACCCCGTGCACCAGCCGCCGGCCGGCCTGCGCGCCGAGCGCGCCGAGGACGGCGGCGCCGACGACCACGTCCCAGGTCGCCCCGAGCGCGGTCCGCAGCATGCCGCGGCCGTGCTCGCGCCGGACCGCCCGCCGGTACGCCCGCACCGCCCGCGGCGGCGGGACCGTACCGGTCGCCGGGACCGCGGTCACAGCTCGAGCACCCAGTCGGCGACGGCCTCGACCAGCGACGGGTCGTGGCAGGACAGCAGCACCCCGACCCCGGCCGCCTTCTCGGCGACCAGCCGCCGCGCCAGCCACGCCCGGCCCGGCACGTCGAGGCGCTGCTCCGGCTCGTCCAGCACCAGCACCCGCCGGGGCCGGACGAAGCACGAGCCGAGCAGCAGCCGCTGCCGCTGGCCGGAGGAGAGCGTGGCCGGCAGCTGGTCGGCCACCCCGGTCAGGCCCACGTCGTCGAGCACCTCGTCGACCACCGTGCCCGGGTCGGCCACGCCGTGCACCCTGGCCAGCAGGTCGAGGTGCTCGGCCACGGACATCTCCGGGAACAGCCCGACGTCGTCGAGCAGCACGGCCAGCGCGGCCCGCACCGCCGGGTCGCTCTCTCGCAGCTCGCGCCCGTCCCAGCTGACCCGGCCGGCGTCCGGCTTGTCGATCCCGGCGACACAGCGCAGCAGGGTGGACTTGCCGGCCCCGTTCGGACCGGTCACGACGACCGCCTCGCCCGGTGGCAAATCCAGCGACACGTCCGCGAACACGGTGTGTTCGCCGAACCGGCGAGTGAGCGCGGCGACCTCAAGCACGCCGACGATCTCAGCACGCCGGCCGCACACGCCGTCGTGGGACCATGTGCGAATGACCTCGACCGCCGACCCGCGCCCGGTCGGGACGGCGGTCGACCGGCCGGATCCGCCGCCGGCGCCGGCTCCGCGCCGGTCCGGTCTGGTGCGCCGGCACGCCGACGCGCTGGCCCGGCTGCTCGGCGCGGCGGCGGCCGGCGGGCTGCTCGTCGCCGCCTTCCCGCCGTACGGGATCTGGCCGCTCGCGATCGTCTCGGTCGCCGCGTTCTCGCTGGTCACCCGCGGGGTCCGGGCACGACGCGGGGCGTGGGTCGGGTTCGTGTACGGGCTGGCGTTCTTCGTGCCGCTGCTGAGCTGGACCGGGATCTACGTCGGGCCGGCGCCGTGGCTGCTGCTCGCCGCCGCCGAGGCCGCGTTCCTGGCCGCGCTCGGGGCCGGGCTGGCGGTGACCGCGCGGCTGCCGGGCTGGCCGCTGTGGGGCGCGGCGCTCTGGGCGGCGCAGGAGGCGGCGCGGGACCGCGGGCCGTTCGGCGGGTTCCCGTGGGGGCGGCTGGCGTTCGCCCAGGCGGAGTCGCCGCTTGCCTGGCTCTCCGCGTACGGCGGGGCGCCGCTGGTCACCTTCGCGGTCGCGCTCGCCGGCACCCTGCTCGCCGCGGTCGCCCTCGCGCTCACCGGCCACGCACCGGCCCGCCGCCACGCCGCCGACCCGGGGCCGGCGGCACCTGACCCGCGCGACCTCGCGGCTCACCCGGGCCGGGCCGCCGACCCCCCGGCCGCCGACCCTCCGGCCGACCTCGCAGCCGACTTCGCAGCCGACTTCGCAGCCGACTTCGCAGCCGAACCCGACGGCAAGCCAGCCGGCGCCGGCCGGGCCGGGCAGCGGCTGCGGGCGGCGATGCCGGCGATGGCGGCGCTGGTCGCGCTGGTGGCGGTGACCGGGGTGGCAGTGGCGGCAGGGGACTGGCAGACCACGCAGACCCGCCCGTACACCGTCGCGGTCGTGCAGGGCAACGTGCCGCGGCTCGGCCTGGACTTCAACGCCCAGCGCGAGGCCGTGCTCCGCAACCACGTCCGGGCGACGCTCGCGCTCGCCGCCGACGCCCGCGCCGGCCGGGTCGCCAGGCCCGACCTGGTGCTCTGGCCGGAGAACGCGTCGGACATCGACCCGATGCGCAACCCGGACGCGTACGCGCTGATCGACGGCGCGGCCAAGGCGGTCGGCGTGCCGATCCTGGTCGGCACCTTGGCGGACGGTCCCGACCCGGCCACGACGATCCGTAACATCGTCTACGTCTGGGACCCGCGCACCGGCCCGGGGGAGACCTATGTGAAGCGGCACCCGGTGCCGTTCGCCGAATACATCCCGTTCCGCTCGGTCGCCCGGCTGGTCAGCAAGGACGTCGACCTGGTCGAGCGCGACTTCGTGCCCGGCGACCGACCCGGCAACCTCACCGTCGGTCCGGCCAGGATCGGCGACGTGATCTGCTTCGAGGTCGCGTACGACAACCTGATCGACGATGTCGCGCACGACTCCGAGATGCTCGTCGTCCAGACCAACAATGCGACGTTCGGCCGCAGCAACGAGACCTGGCAGCAGCTGGCGATGGGCCGGCTGCGTGCGATCGAGCACGGCCGGCCGGTGCTGGTGGCCGCGACGAGCGGGGTCAGCGCGGTCATCGACCCGGCCGGGCACGTTCAGGCCCGCTCCGACGTCTTCACTTCTGACGTGCTCGTCCGTGTGGTGTCCGGTCGCGCGGGGGATACCCTCGCTGGACGCGTGGGGGCCGGCCCCGAGTGGGCCGTGGTGGTGATCGGGCTGGCCGGGCTGGTGCTGGCGGCCGTCGCGCGCCCTCGTCGGGAACGCGACCGGACCGTGCTGGTGACGAAGGAGAACGGATGAGCGTGGCGGACCTGGGACGGGTCCTGGTGGTGATCCCGACGTACAACGAGGCCGAGACCCTGGAGCCGGTCGTGGGCCGGCTGCGGGCCTCGGTGCCCGAGGCGGACGTGCTGGTCGTCGACGACGGCAGCCCGGACGGCACCGGCGACATCGCCGACCGGCTGGTCGCGGCCGACCCGGGCGTGCACGTGCTGCACCGGACCCAGAAGGCCGGCCTCGGCGCCGCGTACATCGCCGGGTTCCGCTGGGCGCTGGCCGAGGGCTACGACGTGGTCGTCGAGATGGACTCCGACGGCTCGCACGCGCCGGAGGAGCTGCCCCGGCTGCTCACCGCGCTGCGCGAGGCCGACCTGGTCATCGGCTCCCGCTGGGTGCCGGGCGGGCAGATCCGCAACTGGCCGCTCTACCGGCAGGTCATCTCGATCGGCGGCTCGACGTACGCGCGGGTGCTGCTGCGGTTCCCGGTGCGCGACTCGACCTCGGGCTACCGGGCCTTCCGCCGGCAGGTGCTGGAGGAGCTCAAGCTTGACGAGGTCGCCTCGCAGGGCTACTGCTTCCAGATCGACCTGGCCTGGAAGACCTGGCGGTCCGGGTTCCGGGTCCGCGAGGTGCCGATCACGTTCACCGAGCGGGAGGTCGGCCGGAGCAAGATGAGCCGGGCGATCGTGATCGAGGCGCTCTGGCGGGTCGCCGGCTGGGGGCTGACCTCGCGCAGCCGCAGCGCCCGGGCGCGTGCCCTGGCGGCCAGGAACTAGGCCGGCGCCGTGCCTATCCTGCTGGGGATCGTCCTGTACGCGGTGGTGGAGATCGCCGCGGTGGTGGCGGTCGCCTCCTGGATCGGCATCGGCTGGACGCTGCTGCTCCTGCTCGGCCTGTCCCTGCTCGGGCTGGTGCTGCTGCGCCGGGAGGGCAGCCGGGCCCTGCGCTCGTTCCAGCTCGCGGTCGCCGACGGCAGGCCACCGGGCCGCGAGGTGCTCAGCGGGATGCTCGTGCTGCTCGGCGCGGTGCTCATCGTGCTGCCCGGGTTCGTGACCGACGTGCTCGCGCTGCTGTGCCTGCTGCCGTTCTCCCGCCGGCTGATCGGCCGGGTGCTGGTCGCCTGGGCGCTGACCCGCGGGCGGGCGACCGTGCTGCGGGTCAGCTCGACTCGCGGTCCGGGCACGGTTCCGCCGGGCCGCGGCGGACCGGTCCCACCGGCCGGCGGCGGACCGGTCCCGCCCGGTGCCGGGCGGGTCATCGAGGGCGAGGTCGAGCCGCCGCGGGAGGCCTGACGGTCACAGTCTGTGGTCGTCGTACAGGGATGTGATTTTGCTCACAGACAGCACGAGGCCCGCGATCCAGATCGGATCGCGGGCCTCGGCGTGCTGCCGAAAGAGCTAAGAGGCGCGCGTGCGGCGGCCGCGGAGCACCTCGAGCCGCTCGGCGAGCACCTCCTCGAGGTCGGCGACCGTGCGCCGCTCCATCAGCATGTCCCAGTGCGTGCGGGCCGGCTTGGCCTTCTTGGACTCCGGCTCCTCGCCGTCGATGAGACGGGCGATCGAGCCGTCGAACTTGCACTCCCAGACCAGCGGGATCTCGGCGTCGTCGGCGAAGGGCACGCCGAAGACGTGACCCTTGGGGCACCGGTATTCGGCGGGCTTGCGCGGGGCGAGCTCGGCGTTCCTATCGGTCTCGTAGCTCACGGCCCCGAGCCGGCTGCCGCGCAGAGTGCGCTCGGCCATCTGAGTCCCTCCTCGGGGTTGTGACGTCGCTGCCAACAGGTTCGGCTGGCGAACCTCGTTCGGTTTCGTAACGACCGGTGGACCCGGAGGATTCCCCCGCGTCCGCCGTGGTGTACGTTCCCGGGTCACCCCGCGTGCACACCTGCCCTGAACGACGGACGGCGGGCCCAACTGGTTGCGGTTCTCAGCGAACTCTTAGCTGATCGTGAGCTGGCCGGGAGCCCGCACGCCGGGACCGAGGTCGCCGCTGCGGTGGTGTGCCCGGCACAGCACCTGGTAATGCACGTCGGCCTCGCCGCCGGTGTCGGCGACCAGCACGGTGTCGCCGGCCCGCACGACCCGCCCGCCGACCACCCTGGCGTTGAGCAGGCCCGGCCGCCCGCACCAGCACAGCACCTCGACCTGCAGCCGCTGCACCGAGTCGGCCAGCTCCAGCAGGCGCTGCGAGCCGGGGAACAGCCGGCCGCGGAAGTCGGTGCTGATGCCGAACGCGTACACGTCCACGCCGGCGTCGTCGACCAGGTCGGCCAGCTGCTCGACCTGCTCCGGGCCGAGGAACTGGGCCTCGTCCACGACGACGTAGTCGACCCTCGCACCGGCGGCCACCCGGCCGGCGACCAGCTCCCGAAGGTCCATCCGCTCGGTGACCTCGACCGCGTCCCGGGATAGGCCGAGCCGGCTGGTGATCCGGGCCGGCCCGGACCGGTCGCGCCGGACCAGCAGCAGCCCGCGGCGGCCCTGCCGGGACTGGTTGTGGTCGATCTGCAGGGCCAGCGTGGACTTGCCGCAGTCCATCGGTCCATGGAAGAAGGTCAGAGTCACACTGCCCGCGCTCACAACAGCACCGCCTGCTCGCCGCGGGCCTCGGCGGCGGCCGCGCGCACGTCGACGCGGGCCAGCAGCACGAACCCGAGCACGAAGAAGATCACCAGCGACACGATCGCCACCCGGTACGAGCCGGTCAGCTGCACGGCCAGCCCGAACGAGAGCGTGCCGAGCCAGCTGGTGCCCTTGTCGCTGATCTCGTACAGGCCGTAGTACTCGGCCTCCCTGCCGACCGGGGTCATCTGCCCGAACAGCGAACGGGTCAGCGCCTGGGTGCCGCCGAGCACGACCCCGATCGCCACGCCAAGGACGTAGAACTGCACGGCGCTGCCCTTCTGCAGCCCGAATGCCAGGCACAGCACGGCGACCCACACGACCAGGCTGCCGAGCACGGTCCGCTTGGCCCCGGCGTGCGCCGCGATCCGGCCGAGCAGCAACGCCCCGCCGAACGCGACGAACTGCACCAGCAGGATGGTGGAGATCAGCACCGTCTGGGACAGCTCCAGCTCGCGGTCGCCATACTGGGCGGCCAGGCCGATGACCGACTGGATCCCGTCGTTGAACAGCAGGTACGCGAGCAGGAACCGCCAGGTCTGCGGGTAGCCGCGCAGCTCCCGCAGGGTCTGGACCAGCTGCCGGAAGCTGCTCGCCGCGCTGGGCCCGGTCGCACCCGCAGGCGCCGGCCGGTCCAGCAGCCGGCGCAGCGGGATCACCGTGAACGCCGCCCACCAGGCCGCCACCGACAGGAAGCAGATCCGAACCGCGTCGCCCTCGGACAGCCCGAACCCGTCGGCGTTGAGGAACAGCACCAGGTTGAGCGCGAGCAGCAGCCCGCCGCCGAGGTAGCCCAAGGCCCAGCCGCGGGACGAGACCGTGTCCCGCTCGTCCGGGCCGGCGATCTCCGGCAGCCAGGAGTAGTAGACGACGATCGACGCGCCGTAGCAGACGTTGGCGACCAGGAACAGCACGACGCCAAGCCCGTACCGGCCGTCGGCGACGAAGAACAGCCCCGCGGTGGCCAGCGCGCCGAGGTAGGCGAAGATCGCCAGCAGCTGCCGCTTGCGCCGGGTCCGGTCGGCCAGCGCGCCGACCACCGGCAGCACCGGCACCTGCACCAGCGTCCCGACCGAGAGCAGGTACGGGAACAGCGAGTCCGGCGCGACCGGGATGCCCAGCGGGTGCAGCATGCCGTCGGCGCCGCCGGCCGCCTTCTCGGCCACGTCGGTCAGGTACGGGCCGAGGAAGACGGTGACGACGCTGGTGGTGAAGACCGAGTTGGCCCAGTCGTACCAGTACCAGCCGCGCTGCTCGCGGGTGCTTCTCATGCCGTCCAGGCCCGCCGGGCGACGAGCACGGAGCGCAACGCCGGCGCGTCGTCGGACATGATCCCGTCCACCCCGAGGTCGAGCAGCCGGTTCATCTCGGCCGGGTCGTTGACCGTCCACGCGTGCACGGGCAGGCCGCGCAAGTGCGCGGCGGCCACGAACCTCGCGTCGATCACCCGGATCCGCAGCAGCCCGGGCGGCACCTGGGCGCAGCCGGCGGCGGTCCGGCGCAGCGCGCCCAGCCGCAGCGCGAGCACCTCCCGGGGGCCGAGCGAGGTGCAGAGCCGCTCGCCGAGCCGGTCCCGGACCATCGGGATGAGCCGGTCGTGGAACGAGCCGACGCAGACCCGGTCGACGGCGCCGGTCCGGCGGATCACCTCGACCAGCGGGTCGACCGCGGCCGGCGTCTTGACGTCGACGTTCACCCGCAGGTCCGGGTACGAGGCGAGCAGCTCGTCCAGCCGCGGCACCGGCTCCCGGCCGCCGACCCTGGCTTCGGCCACCTCCGCCCAGGGCAGGTCGCGGACCAGGCCGGTGCGGTCGGTGGTGCGGTCGAGGCGCGCGTCGTGCAGCAGCACCGCGACCCCGTCCCGGGTGACGCGCACGTCGGTCTCCAGGTAGCCGAAGCCGAGTGCGACGACGCGGTCGACGGCGGCCAGGGTATTCTCCAGCCCCGGCGCGGCGCCGCGGTGCGCGAACGCGATCGGTCCCTCGGCGTCGAGGAACGGGAATCGCGTCGGCACGGGCGACAGCATGCCCGACCACGATGTGAGTGCGGGCCAGGACCCGTCAGGGCAGCTCGTCGCCGGGGGAGAGCAGCCCGGCGGGGACGGGCAGCGTCTCCGGCTGTATCAGCGCGCTGCCGGTGTTGAGCACGACGACCCGGTCCGCCGGGGTGACCCAGCCCTGTGCGGTCAGCACGCGGACCGCGTGCAGCGCGACCGCGCCCTCCGGGGACAGCAGCACGCCCTCGGCGACCGCGCACTCGGCCCTCGTCGACAGCGCGTCGGCATCGTCGACCGCGACCGCGGTGCCGCCGGACCCGCGCAGGATCCGCAGCAGCTGGGGCCCGCCGAGCGGCGCCGCGACCGTGATCCCGTACGCGACCGTCCGCGGCTCCGGCCACGGCTCGGTCGTCTCCGCGCCGGCTTCGAACGCGCGGACCACCGGGGCGCACCCGGACGACTGGGCGGCCACGAACCGGGTCGCCGGCCCGGTCAGCCAGCCGAGCTCGCGCAGCTCGGCGAAGGCCTTGGCGATGCCGATCAGGCCGACCCCGCCACCGGTCGGGTAGACGACCACGTCCGGCGCCCGCCAGCCAAGCTGCTCGGCGATCTCCAGGCCCATCGTCTTCTTGCCCTCGACCCGGTAGGGCTCCTTGAGCGTGGAGACGTCGAACCAGCCGTCCCGGGCGGCGGCGGCGCGGGCGACCATCGCGCCGGCGTCGCCGATCTGCCCGGCGACCACGGCGGTGCCGGCGCCGGTGGCCAGCGCCTCGGACCGGGTCACGGCTGGCGCGTCGGCCGGCACCGCGACGGTCACGGCCAGCCCGGCCCGCCGCCCGTACGCCGACCAGGCCGCGCCGGCGTTGCCGTTCGTTGGCAGCGCGACGTGCCGGGCGCCGAGCTCCCGGGCCCGGGACGCGCCGACCGCGGCACCGCGGGCCTTGAAGCTGCCGGTCGGGTTCAGCCCCTCGTCCTTGACCGACACGCCGCCGCCGAGGTCGAGCAGCGGGGTATCGCCCTCGCCGAGGCTGACCCGGTGACCCGGGTCGCGCACCGGCAGCAGCTCCGCCCACCGCCACAGGCCGGGCCGGCGGGCGGCGATCTCGGCCGGCGTCACCGCGACCGCGGCCAGGTCGTAGCGGGCCAGCAGCGGATGCCCGCAGCGGCACAGGTTCTGCAGCCGGTCCGCCTCGTACCGGTCCGCGCAGGCCGAGCACTCCAGGTAGGTCAGCGTGCTGTCCACCCCGCTCACCCGGCCCGCAGCTCGTCGAGGACGAGGTCGGCCACCGTGCCCGGCGCCTCCCGCGGCACGAAGTGGCCGGCACCGGGCACCACCACCCGCCGGTAGCCGGCGGAGAAGAATCGGGCCAGGTCCTCGGTCTGGTCCGGGGCGATGCAGGTGTCCGAGCCGCCGTGGATCAGCAGCGTCGGCACGGACAGCTCGCCGACCTGGGCCAGCTTCTCCTCCAGCCGCTCGTACGCCGGATCGCGCGGGGAGGCGCCCCAGCGCACCCGGTAGTAATGCAGCATGGTCGGCACGAAGTCCGGCTCGGCGAACGCGGCGGCGGTCGCGGCGAACTCCGCCTCCTCGTACCAGCCGGCCGGGCTCCAGGTGTCCCACTGCACCCGGGCGAAGCCGACCGGGTCCCTGGCCACCGCCGCGGCGCCGGCGTCGAGCGTCTGGAACCACTGGTACCACCACAGCCGGGCCTGCTCGAAGCCCGGCAGGGGGCCGGCGGCGCCGGGCGTGAACCCGACCGAGACCGCCACCAGCCGGGACAGCCGCTCGGGCGCCAGCGCGGCCAGCGCGTAGCCGGCCCGGGCGCCCCAGTCGTGGCCGACCACCACGACCCGGTCGAGGCCGAGGCCGTCGAGCAGGTCCAGCGCGTCCTGCGCGAGCGCGACGACCTGGCCGGTACGCGGCGTGTCGGGCGCGCGGAACCGGGTCGGCGCGAACCCGCGCAGCGCCGGGACGATCGGCCGGTGACCGGCATCGACCAGCCGGGACGCGACCTCGCGCCAGGTCCGCGGGCTGTCCGGCCAGCCGTGCAGCAGCAGCACGGGCCGGCCGTCGCGCGGCCCGTCGTCGGCGTAGTCGATCTCGAGCAGGTCGGTGGTCAGCGTCGGCACGAGCCGAGTCTTTCCCGGTCACGCCTCGGGTACGCCGGCGGGTGCGGGGACCCCTCCAAGAGTTCGGACGCGGCTGGGTGGTGCTCGGCGCTGCGCAGCCACTCGCTGGCCGGCAACGTCGGGGGTCAAGTTGGTGACTGTTCACGGAGCGTGATCGGCAAGGAGGTAGCAGCGTTGAGCTGACTCGGAGGGTATTGGGTTGCGGACGAGGGTGGTGTGGACGTGCAGGCCGGCGGCGGCGAGGTGCCCGGTCACGTCCGCGGGGGAGCGCCGGTAGTGGTCGAGCGCGACGGGGTGGCCGTGCCAGTCGGTCTGGTGGCCGACCTCGCCGGCGCCGGTCTGGAACGCCAGCAGCACCTGGCCGCCGGGCGCCAGTACCCGGACGAACTCGGCCAGCGCGAGCGGCAGCAGGTCCGGCGACAGGTGGATGATCGAGTAGAAGGCGACGATGCCGCCGAGGCTTCCCGATGTTATGTCAAGCTGAGTCATGTCGCCCTGCGAGAAGGAGACCGCCGGATATGCCCTCCGGGCGACCCCGACCATCTCCGGGGACAGGTCGATCCCGAACGCCTGGCAACCGAGGCGGTGCAGGTGTGCGTTGACGTGGCCGGGGCCGCAGCCGAGGTCGACGACCGGACCGGAGACGGTCTCGACGAACGCCGCCAGCAGCGCCCGGTCCAGCGGCTTGCCGGCCAGCTCATCGCCGAACAGCCGCACGTACGTCTCCGCGACGGCGTCGTACGACGTGCGGGTCGCGTCGAGGGGATCCACCCGGCGCACGCTAGCGCTCTCCCCTGACCATCCACGCCGCGCCGATAATTGACACTATGTCAACTTAGGCGGATTACGGGAGGCCGCGGTTCCCGTTGATCCCCCGCGCGGCTACGTCTCTGCACCGCGCACGAGGGGACACCGATCGACCGGATCCAGCCGCCGACCGGCACGCGAGGCGCATCGGTTCGCGGGGGAATCTTCCGTCCACAGTGGACGACGAGGGGAAGCGCACGTCCTCCCACTTCAACGTATAGCGCGTCGGGGGGCTTGCGGCAAGGCCCGGATCGTGCCGCACAATCGTCAGCCCGGGCCCACCACCTGCGCAAACGCAACGGGAGCTGATGCGTGAACCCCGTGACCACCACCGTGTTCGACCTCCCCGACCACCTCTCTGCCAAGGCCGACCCGGCGCTGATCGCCGCCGACGAGCGGCACTTCGCAGCCATCGCCGAGACCCTCGAACGCTCGATCGCCGAACTGTCCGAGCGGCTGGACGCCGAGCGCAAGGCGCCCGGCGGCGCCGGGCAGGCCGCGATGGACCGGGACATGGAGATCCACCGGCTGACCGCGCGGCTGCGGATGCTGCGCCGCTTCGGCCTGGACCTGTGCCTTGGTCACGTCGTCCGCGCCGACGATCCCGAGCCGGTGTACATCGGCCGCATCGGCCTCACCGACAGCGCCGGGCGGCGGCTGCTGGTCGACTGGCGCTCCCCCGCCGCCGAGCCGTTCTTCGGCGCGACCCACGCCAACCCGATGGGCCTGGCCAGCCGGCGCAGGTACCGCTGGACCCGCGGGCGGGTCAGCGACTACTGGGACGAGGTGTTCACCCCCGAGGGGCTGGCCGGGCACGCCGCCGCGCTCGACGACCAGTCCGCGTTCATCGCCAGCCTCGGCGGCAGCCGGTCCGGCCGGATGCGGGACGTGCTCGGCACCATCCAGGCCGACCAGGACGCGATCATCCGGGCCGGATCCAGCGGCGCACTCGTGGTCGACGGCGGCCCCGGCACCGGCAAGACCGTCGTCGCCCTGCACCGCGCCGCGTACCTGCTCTACTCCGACCCTCGCCTCGGCCACCACCGGGGCGGCGTGCTGTTCGTCGGCCCGCACCAGCCCTACCTGGCGTACGTGTCCGACGTGCTGCCCAGCCTCGGCGAGGAGGGCGTGCAGACCTGCACGCTGCGGGACCTCGTGCCGGAAGGCGCCACGGCTGGTGTCGAGAAAGACCCGGAAGCGGCCCGGCTGAAGTCGTCCGCGGAGCTGGTGCGCGCGATCGAGGCGGCGGTCCGGTTCTACGAGGAGCCGCCGGCGAAGGCCATGCGGGTGGAGACGCCCTGGGACGACCTGAGGCTGAGCGCCGACGACTGGGCCGAGGCGTTCGGGGCACGCGAGCCGGGCACCGCGCACAACGAGGCGCGCGAGCGGGTCTGGGCGGAGCTGCTCACGATCCTCACCGACCAGTACGACGGCGAGGCGTCCGCCGACCTGCTCCGCCGGTCGCTGCAGCAGAACCGGGAGCTGCGCGCGG
>Ga0308176_10001242_pt1 | contig 16003 bp, 29 predicted proteins | sample PhyCR2_3_FD_203890 | JGI IMG/M metagenome (GOLD analysis project Ga0308176, IMG submission 203890) | Soil microbial communities from UC Gill Tract Community Farm, Albany, California, United States - DLSLS.C.R2 | ecosystem: Environmental > Terrestrial > Soil > Agricultural land | place: USA...
ATCCCCAGATACGCTCCCTTAATGCTAAAGTTTTATCGAAAGTAAAGTGTGATAACAGTATTAAGATTTCCTTTGATTTTAATCTATTCAAGCCACCTCAAAATGTTCATGATTATTTTTACTATACAAAAGTCACCTCCGAGTGGGCGAACGGAAAATAGGCAAAAATGAAGCCAGAGGGATTTAATCCTCTGGCTTTTCATTTCGTTTGGAGGTTAGTCATTTGGAATATAAAGAAGAGATCATCGACTTGAAAACTATTGAAGCTATCTTGAAGTATAAACCAGAAATCGAAAATAATCCATTCAAAAGCGTGGACAAGGAGTCATTGATGGAAGCTTTTAAGGTTCTGGAGGAGTTTAGCGAGGAAATTAAGCCCATTTAAAAGAAATCTCTTGTGTCTATTGCATAATGCAATTATAATAGTATATATATGATTAATAAAATAAATGGCCGGTCTATGGCTGCTTGAGGAGAAATTTAAAATGCAAATGACACCTATCCAACCCAAAAGAAGGGAATGGCTCAAAGCTTTGCGATTGCAAAAAAAATTGACCATTCGAGGGCTTGCTCCTCTGCTTGACATGTCTTGGCAACATTATTCGGACATCGAAGCAGGGCGCAGAAATCCGAGCATCGAAACATCCATCAAAATAGCGGACTTCTTTGATATTGAGACAGAACATTTCTTTGTAAATAGAACTAAATTTGAGCAAAAAAAAATTGACTAACTTTAAATAACATCAAATAGCCGAATATGGGCTATTTTTTTTTGTCTAAAAACGTAAATGTGTGTATAAAAGGAGCGAAACAGTGAAATAAATGAACTTAAAAAGGAGTTGATTTTTTTATGTGGATTAAGAATTCTGGCACTAGAACGATTGGAAAGAACAAATCTCAAGAAGAATCTTATTTAGTTGTCAATACTCTTGACAAAAACCCAGCCTTACGAGTGAGCGAAAAAGCAAGGCGAGAACTAAGATGGGATAAAAATGATTATGCGAACGTTTATGTAGACCATAACAAAATTATGCTCATCAAAGATAACCTATCAAGAGAATTCCCAGTAAGAATTTACAAGAACAAAGATAAGGCATATGGCTTCAATATCTATGGGATGCCGATTAAGGATATTTTGAAAAAATGCGGATGGGAATCACAAAAGGACTTCCCAGTGCAAATCTTAGGTGAAGGCGATAAAAAATATCTGGTTGCCTTCAAGGATGAGTTATCATCCATGACTGAATTAGCCCATCTAAAGGTTAGGAATCTCTAATGATAAAGATACTTGACAAAAGGAAAATGACTCAAGAGGACTGGCAAATCTATCGTGAAAACCAAAAGGGCATCGGTGGAAGCGAAGCAGCCACTATCCTCGGAGTGAATCCTTATAAGTCAAAATTCAATCTCTGGCTCGAAAAAACTGGGCAAGTGCCAAGGGAAAAAGTGAGCAATCAATATGTCGAGTGGGGAAATTTACTGGAGCCAGTCATTCGAAAGAAATTCCAAGCCGAAACTGGTTTTAAGGTTATGCAAAATAACTTCGTACTTCAACATGATACACATGATTTCATGGTGGCGAATCTCGATGGCGAAGTGATTGACCCATCTTTTGGTGGAAGAGGAGTCTTGGAAATCAAGACGACTTCGGAGCATAACAAAAAGGATTGGGCAGAGGGTTGTCCAACCCATTATATGTGCCAATTGCAACATTATCTTGCCGTGACTGGCTATGAATATGCCTACATAGTATGCCTTTGTGGAGGTAATCACTTTGTCTATTATCTTGTGGAGCGCAACGATTTTATCATAGATCAGATGATTAAAGCCGAAATGGAATTCATGGAGCAAGTGAGACTTGGAATCCCTCCAGAAATAGGTGGGAGCCAGTCCGAATCCGATTGGCTGCAAGTCGCATTCCCGAATGCAAACGATGAGGAAATGACAATCCCACCAGAAATCGAGAATCTTGCTCAAGAATACATGGAATTGCAAGCCCATATAAAAGACCTAAATGCCAGGACCGATGAAATCAAGAACAAAATCAAGCTTGAAGGCAAGGAATTCAAAACCCTTAAAGGCGAATCCATCAAGATATCGATGCCGACTATCAATAAAGTCATGTTCGATAGCAAGCTATTTGCCGAGGAGTACCCAGATTTATATAACCAGTACAAGACCAAGGCTTCAAGCTATCGGGGATTTACTGTAAGTGTGGTGAAATGACTTGAAACTGGATTTCTTAAAGGACAAGCCAAAGAAAAAAAGGAATATTAAAAAGCCTATTTATAAATGCGATAAGAGGTTTGTTTGATGAAATATAGCGAGTTAAAAGCCAAGATCAAGATTCTCAAAAAGCATGGTTATCGAAAGGCTTTTGACATGTTTTATGTAAAAGAATATCGATTAAATGATTGGACTTATCATCAAGCCATTTCATATAACGACCTTTGCCACTGCAATTGGGATTTCGAGGATTTAGTTGAAAATCTCTATGAAAGAAATATGCGGACACTTTTCGAATATGTGCTTGAGCAAGAAAAAATAAGGCGAGAATATTGAAGACTTGAAAATCAAGTCCTCAAAAAATTGGAGGGATAAACATGAGCAAAACAGCATCGACTCAAGGCTTGCAGAATGCCATCGAGAATCAATCTAAGGCTCCGAGTAAGACAAGTACTGGGGTAGACCCATATCGTAAAGCACAAAGCTATTTGAAAGCCATGATGCCAGCCATTGCCGAAGCACTGCCCAAGTCCAAAGGCATGGATGCCGAAAGACTTTGCAGAATCACGCTCACTACTTTACGACAGAATCCAAAATTGCTCGAAACAAGCATCGAATCATTGCTTGGATGCGTTCTCACATCGGCTCAATTAGGGCTTGACCCATCTCTGGGGAATTGTTATTTCATCCCTTATAAGAATACTTGTTCATTTCAAATTTCCTATAAAGGACTCATTGATTTGGTTTGTCGGAGTGGGAATGTCGTTTCCATTGTGGCTCAAGAAGTCCGAAAAGGTGACCACTTCCACTATGAATATGGGCGAAATGAAACTTTAGTCCACAAACCTGCTCTAAACCATGAGCGAGGGGAAATTGAATATTTCTATGCCTATGCCGTGTTGAAAAATGGTGGCTTTACTTTTCAAGTCATGCATACAAGCGAAATTGAGGAGATCAGAAATAATCATTCAATCTCTTATAAGTATGATAAGCAGAATTCCATTTGGGTAAAGCACTACATCCCAATGTCACTCAAGACCGTGATTAAGCGCCTTGTGAAGTACTTGCCGATTGCTACGGAAGTGCAAGCAGCCATCCAGTCGGATGAAACCGTCCGAAAGGATATTACTGCCGATGCATTACAAATTAGCAATGATGATGGGCTTGAAAATGTTCAATCTTTTGAAATTATTGATAACGAAAATGTAGGATAAGGGAGATAAAAACAATGGCAAAACCGACTGTAACAATTATCGTGGATGGAGCATCTTATGAATTCGAAAATCTGATTTGCACTGGATGTCCGACTGGGGAAGAAAACAATCCGACTTCCTTTTATTTTGGCACTAAGGATATAGGCGAATTGGGAGTCAATTTGATGTATCTGCTTCGCTCCATTTTAAAAATAAGCAAGACCGAATATGAAATGCGAAAAGGAGCTGGCGAAGAGTTAGTCATGGAATGCTTAAGGGAAGCAGTCCGAAGAGAGACTTATGACCGTGACGACCAGACTGTCACTAGAAGGGTATTTGACCAAAAATAGCCTTGCAAATAATCATCCCATTTTGGTAAGGATAAGGACAAGGCGAAATGCCTTGTTTTTGTTTGTCGAGAAATGACATGAAAGGGCGAAATTATGAATAAATCCTATTTTGCGGTTATACCAGCCAATGTTAGATATGACGAAGACTTGACACCAAATGCCAAACTGCTTTATGGAGAAATTACTGCTCTTTGCAATGAAAAAGGATATTGTTGGGCTACAAATGGTTACTTTGCCGACCTATATAAAGTGAGTAAAGTATCAATTTCAAAATGGATTAGCCAATTAGTTGAAAAAGGTTATTTGCATTCAGAAATTATTTACAAAGAGGGTACTAAAGAAATCTTAAATAGGTATTTAAGAATTGTTGGGGAGGGTACCCAAGAAAAGTTTAATGCCCCTACCCAAGATAACTTTAATACCCCTACCCAAGAAAAGTTTAAAGATAATAATACACTTATTAATAATACACTTATTAATAATACAGTTAATAAAAAAAGAGATATAAATACATTGACGAAAAAAGCAATCGAGCAAGAGTTTGAAGCCCTTTGGAAGCTATATCCCAGAAAAGAAGGCAAGAAGAATGCTCTTAATTCGTATGTAAAAGCCCGAAAAGAAGGCAAAACAACGTATGCGGAAGTCGAAAAAGGGATAGAACGGTATATAGAATATATTAAAGCTAGGAAAAAGGACAAAGAATTAATTAAACATGGTTCTACATGGTTTAATCAACATGCTTGGACGGATGAATACGATGCAGCCAGTCTCCAGATACAACAAGAATTATCTAAATTCAATCAGTTAATGTTGAATAACATGGAAAGTCCAGATGATTTCTTTAGCTTGATGGGAGTTGGAGATCAGTATGAATCAAGAAGAGTCAAAAAAGTTATTGATGTATCTTAAGCACAATTTTCAACATTCTTACAAGGACTTGGACGAAATCGGAATGAAAATCCTTATAGGCTCATGGAGTCGGTTTTTCAGTGATATCCCTTATTCGGTTATGTTTACCGTGGCGGAGCAACATGCTCTGGAGAATGATTTCCCTCCTACCGTAAAGCAATTAAGGGAAAAAGCGCTTGCCATCATGAATCCAATCGGAATCATGACTCCAGAAACGGCTTGGGAAAAAGCCTTAAAGACTGTAAGGAGATTTGGCCGGTACAATAAAGACAAGGGCATGGAATCCTTGCATAATTATCCATCCGTGGCGAGAGCCTTAAGGACAGTGGGATGGGATAGGATTGGCGATTGCCCAGATGAAAAGCTTGGATTCTTAAAGAATGAATTCACTGGCTTTTTCTCCGAAGTCAATCAACAAGTCAAACAAGAATATTTAATGCCAAAGGAAATGCTCAACAAAATTCAACAAATGCAATTAGCACGATTGGAGCATAAAGACGATGATGTGTCCTAAATGCAAAGGCACTGGATGGATTCTGTATCAAAAAGATGCTCCTAGTCCACCATACAAAGAGGGTAATAAACTCGAATTTGGTGTGAGGTGCGATTGTGGAAATGAATCGGCTGCTAAACAAACTAGTGAAAATGGGTTTCGTCAATAAGCTTAAATTTATAGAATTCGATATGCAAAAGGACATCGATGGTGGAATTTATCGGATGTACGATGAGCAAGACCAGATAATTTATGTGGGCAAATCCTCTAATTTGAGGACTCGCATCCATAATCATTTGGAGCATCGGACTCATACTTCTTATTTCATGGACGAAGTAAAACGAGTGGAATTCCACATTGAGCCGAATCCCATTTATGAGACTTTGCTCGAAGGCATTTTCATTGCTTTGCATCTGCCGAAGTACAATGACGAAATCAAGGATGCCAAGGCAAAATTGGGCGATAATTATGGCAATTAATCGTGGTAAGTACTTCGAGGATTGGATAGATCAGTCAAACGCTATCTATCAAAACAAAAAGATGGCAGTGATTAAAAAAATTCCTACACCGTGGCAAGTGCAAAGGAAATTCAATCAATATAGCAAGTCCTATGAGATAGCAAATGCCTTTCCAAAAAAGTCGAGTGTGGACTTTGGTGGCACTGCAGCCAAACATTCCATTTGGTTTGATGCCAAGGTGACTCAATTACCAAACTCTTTTCCCTTGAAAAACATACATGAGCATCAAATCGAATACTTGAAAGCAGTGGATGAGCAAGGAGGAAAAGCATTTTTGCTCATCCATTCAGAGCATCTTAAGAAGACCTGGCTTCTTTGGATAAAAGATTTGCTTCTTTTCATGAAGACCCAGACACGGAAAAGCATTCCTTTTACATGGTTTGATGAAAATTGCTCTCTAGTCAAGCCAAATTACGGAATCATCTTAGATTATCTGCCGATTGTACTTGAGAGTGAGGGATAATATGTTTTTGATGGATAAGCCCACTATGACGACTATGCTTACAATAACTCAAACCATCTTACTTGATTATTTTTTTTATACTCCAGAGTGCCTTGACCCATTCATGAAATATTTTTCCGACTATACCGTGAAGGAATATATCAACATCTATAACCAATCCGATTATAGTTTCAAGATTGAATTGAAATATGATTTTCAAGCAAGAAAAGACTTCACTTATTACTTAATGAGCCACGGAATCCATCGGAGCCTTATCGATGTCTTGCATTTTACCGATGAGGAATTAAAAGCTTTTGAGAATCTCATTCCTAAATGTACTGGAGTCCATCATGATTTTAAACAAATCATCGAAAGAGCGCATCATTGAAACTCATTTACGACATTACAATACATATAAAATTGGCATGAAAAACCTCCAAAGACAATTGGATTACATCATGCCAAGCCTTGTTTCTGGCTATGGTTCGGATGGCAGCCACTCGTTTTTTTACATAGGCAATAACACGGAAAGAGTCGCACTTGACCGGATTGAAAGCAAAAAAGCCATCGACTTGAGGGAGGAGATCGAGCGCTATCGGTTAATAACCGAAAGCATTGATAATGCTCTTGAAGAATTGAAGCCACATGAAAAGCTATTCGTCCATTTACGATATTTCGAATACATGCAAATTGAATTAGTCAAGGATGCGATGGACTATGCCGAAGTCAAATCCATCTATCGGATTAGAAGGCATGTACTGGATAAATTGATGATTAGCTTAAATAATTTACTAACTTTAAAGTGAGGTTTAACTATGGCATTCGACTATAAAGGCTTAGAAAAAGAGAAATTTTATGAAATTGTCGATTTGGCAATTCACCAGCTCGAAAGAACGATGGAACGATTACAACCCAATAGCCCAGATATCGAGGATGTTTACATCCATATGCTCTATACCCATCAAAAGATGATGGAAGGCTTTTTCCATACTAAAGACCTTAAAATCTTGGAGCAGACCGAAAAAATACGCTCGCTTATCATGAAACTGCAAAATATGAGAACCAATGCTACTGCAATGTGAATTGTGCCAAACTAAGTGTATGGACATCGCAAAAGTGCCTTGTGGCTTTTTTATTGAAAAGGACGAAGACGGAAAAATAGTTTTTGTCATGCCACAAGATGAAGAGGGCTATCGAAATATATGTATTGGCTGCTTATTCAACATCTAAGGAGAGAACATCGATGAAGAGAATATTAATGGCTTTGTGCATCGCTATTTTGTTGTTTCCTAATTTCGCATCTGCCCAATATTATGTAGAAAAAGGCGATTCAATGGGCAAAATAGCTAAAGAACAAGGTATGTCTCTAGGTGATTTAATTAGCTTGAATCCACATATCGAAAACCCAAATATCATAAGACCTGGAGACTACATTGTTATTCGCTCGAAAGTAGAAAAGCAAAAAGACCTTGTGGATTATGCTCGAAGCCTTCAAGAATCGACTACTTATGTTTATGGTGGCACTGATTATACTCCACCTATGAAGACCGATTGCAGTGGATTCGTGCAAGCTATCTATAAAAAATTCGGAGTCAATCTGCCGAGAACAAGCTATGAGCAAGCGAAAACTGGCAAACCAGTGGCATTCAAGGATTTGCAAATTGGCGATTTGATGTTTTTTAGCACAAGGGCAGATCATAAAATTACACATGTCGGTATCTTTATGGGTACCGAAACCAATACATGGATTTCAAATTTGAATTCCGATAAAGATGTTCAAATCCTATCCTCATGGGGGAAATTTAGTCAAGCCTACTTCCAGTGGGGCGCAAGGTACGAGTTATAAGAGGTGACTATGGATGAAATGCTTTTTATGTAAGAGGGATGAAAATGAAGTTTTACTTATTCGGCTCCCAGTCGAAACCTTATATGAAGAATCGTTTTTATATATCATCGGAAATTACGTGGAAAAAGAATACATGTGTTTACCGTGCATCGGATATGAAATCGATAAATCGAGAGGATTAAAAGAATGGCATCGACAATTATGAATATGTTTGCTTTCATCGGACTGTTATCCATCCTAATTTTTATTATCGCAGTGGCAATAATAAGAACGAAAAAAGGGTAACTTAATATCAAGCCATTGTTTTTATTCACCTTTCGACATTAGGGAATAATACAAAAAACCCATCTTTGCGGATGGGCTTTTTTATTTGGACATTGTGAAGAAATCACAAGTGATTTTGCCTATAAGGATAAGTTAATTTTTGCAGATTGCAAATTTGCAGATGAGATTTTGAGGGGATTTTTTGCAGATGTCATTTTTGCAGATGCTTTTTTGCAGACCGATTTTTTGCAGATGGGTTTTTTCAATTTTTGCAGATGAGATTTTTGCAGATCATTTTTTGCAGATGAGATTTTTGCAGATGGGTTTTTGTGGGAATGTAAGCGCTCCCAAAGTGGCTGCTCAAGTCATGAAAGCGTTTTCTGAAAGCGTTTCCAAAGTCTGAACACAATGAATATTATGAATAGCGTGAATAGTCTGACAATGGTTACACCATAATGTAAGCGCTTCATTTTCAAAAACATTTACCAATTAAAAAAAGCTTGACTTTTTCAAATCGGCTGCAAAACATGATTTTTTTCCAAGAAAAAAAGCTTGACATTCCTGGAGGTTCGGCTGCTAAACATGTTTTTTATTTTTTTGTCTAAGATCACGATTTCCACGAAAAAAGACCAAAGCAAAATAAATTGCTTTGGTCTTATTATATGCTATGCATATGCCATTTTACTTTTCTATAAAGTTTGGTCTAACCCATGAAAAATATTGATGGTTTGTTATTTCTCCATCCTTACAAAGTGAATCAGTAAACAAATCCCATGAAAGACGCTTTCGTCCTTTATCCCATGTTCTAAAGTCTGGATGGGTTTCCTTATAAATGGATTCAACTTGCTTTTTAATCATACTAAAATCACTCCTATTAATCAATGTTAATTTACACCAGTAAAGGCTCATACCCTAAACGGATATGAGCCAAAAATATTAAAGTATGTTTTTGTATACATCGATTTTATATAGACGACACAAGGCATAAAATTCTCTTGTTACCAAGTGATAATACAAGTCATAGGTTTTACTTTCGTCCTTGGGTTGCTTGTATTCTTCACCACATGCAGTAAACCAAGATACGACTATTTCCTCAATTGCGAAATGTCTATATTCTACATTGATTTCACTTGGAAGCCCTAGAAACCAGTCTGTAAAGGCTCCATACATGTTAGGATTTCTCTTTTGTTCATATCCAGTCCACCAGTTACGGAAACCATCAATCACGTTTTGAAGTTGTTCGGGTAATTCTCTTGTATACTCATCATTCAGTATCTCGAAAATATGTCCTCTGATTTGGTCTTTAAAGCATTTAGTTGTTGTTCTCACTCTTAATCACTCCTATAGTTTTATACCACTTAAGGCTCATATCCTACACGGATATGAGCCAATAAAGTCTATTTATTAAATTGATGTTGTAATGCAATTTTGACATCCATTAATGTAAGAGCCTTTTTTATTAAAGGCTTTTTTGCCAAATTTACAAAAGGCTTTTTCTCCAAGTTTACATACGGTTTTTTAGTTAAATTTATCATTTATAATTCGCTCCATTCTATTATTTCGTCCATTGCTCGCTCAAAACTATTGAATAATCTTACATCGTAACAAGATACGATATCTTGACTTATAATCGATGGTAATCCTACCACATGATACTCTTTAATCTTTTCTTTATGTTCCCATCCCTTAAGGACTTTTTCGGCATCATCCAAACGATGATACATGTCGTCAAAAACCCTAAACATTCTTTTTGTCATAGGTTTTTCATTCATCTTGTTTCCTCCAGATCATTGTTTTTGTGTTGCTTGATAACTTATATTCAAAAGTATACACCTATTGTTTGCATTATGCAATACATATTTTGAATATATATCTAAATTCTTTTTAATTCTTTTTCAATATTTATCTTGCATTATGCAATACAAAGGATTATACTAACTATAGAATCTTAATTACGAAAGAGGTTGATCTTATGAAAACAACTAGACTAGAGTTTGAAGAATATAACGAGTATTTAAATGCATTAAGCTTTTATGGAGGGTTAAAGCAAGTAGTGGATTTCTATCAATATGAAACGACTGCTTTATATGTAGTAATCATTAAGGAAACTAAATAACTGCTTTCGGCTCTTACTGGCATACAGTAAGAGCCTTAAGTGGTGTAAAGACTACTTAATTAAAGGATGGGATATAAATGTTATTAATCGATAAAAACTCAAGTCAAGCGGAACATGTGCTAGTGGATTTCTTAAATGAAAAAATGGTTACGGATATCGAATATAGAATAGACGGATTTGTAAAGAATGGCATCACTTACTATAACATTACATTTAAGGTTTTTACGCTCCATATGGAGTATGGCATCCAATCTACTTACTTCTTTGTGGAAGGCAGAATAGGACATAACAAGGACGTATTACTAGACAATCTTAATAGTTACTACAAAGGCATTAAAGGTTTGGTTGCTTAAATGGTTTGGCTCTTACTGGCATACAGTAAGAGCCTTTTCTGGTGTAAATATAAAATAGGAGTGGTAGCAGTGAATAAACGTACAAAAGAATATCTAATAGACTTTATCAAGGTTGATATCGAATCTAATCCAGACATCCAAGAGTTAAAGCAGTACTTGGAGGATGTCGAAGCCTTGGAAGTCGAAGAAATCAAACCTAACCATGATACAGTCGCACTACACAATATGATAGATGCTTTGGAAGGCTATAAGAAGGCATATAACGACTTACGAGAAGCATGGGAAAAATATGATATCAATCAAACCGAATCAATTAACTATTACCCTTATAGTTGTTCTTTTGATGAAGTGGATGTAACCGAGTGGTGCGATAACACCATGAAAGAATTAGATGAAATCGATTATCCCTATTATGGGCTATTTAAAAATGATAGCTACTTTGGTGCCGATGTCGAAGTATATATTCATCCTCGTGAATCATACACAAGAGCGCTTTTTAAAATTGGTGGCGATAACTCTTTCAAGTGGTGGTTTGATTTGGATATATCCACTAATGATGTTAAAGAAGCTTTTAAAGAGTCTAAAAAAGAAAAGTACCAAGGTTATGGATATAGTGAAAGTTAAAAACTGCCTTATGGCGGTTTTTTTGTGTTTTCAGAACATGACATGTTTACTACTAGATAATGTACCATCTTTATTATGGTTAATTGGGATATCCTAAATATTAGCGATTCATAACATTAAAGCCCACTTGTATTAAGTGGGCTTTTTCTAATGGAGTGATTCCATGTTAGTTAGTTGTTCTTATTGTGGCGGTTATCATAACCGAGGATATAAATGTAAAGCCAAACCATCCAGAACAAAAGAGCATACAAGCGCATCAAAGTTTAGGAGTAAAAGAGTGTGGACTGAAAAAGCAAGAGCAATCAAGAAAAGAGATAAATATCTCTGTCAGTGGTGTTTAAATCAAGATCATTGCTTTTCCTTCCAAGGTTTGGAAGTACACCACATTGTACCCATTAGCATGGATTGGGATAAAAGACTGGATGACTACAATCTTATAACGCTATGCTCTTTCCATCATAAGCAAGCGGACAAACAACAACTAAACAATGCTATCTTGCTTGAATATGCATACACAAATACAGACCATGACATGCAGCGAGACATCTAAATAAGTCAAGATATATATTTACATTGGTAGTAACTATATATCTTGACATACTATCTATCATGTGAATGTAATGAGCAGCCACATGCCAGGGAATGTCAAGCTATTTATTTATATTAGTACTAACTATATGCCTTGACATAGTAGGCATCATATGAGTGCAACGAGCAGCCACATGCCAGGGATTGTCAAGATATATATTTACATTGGTAATAATTAATTGTCTTTACATTATTACTATCATGTGGATAGGATGAGCAACTACATTGTACTAGATGTCAAGATGTTTATTAGCATTGGTATTTATTTATTATCTTGACATCTTACGAATGATCTGGATGATGAAGCCAGCCGATGTAAGCGCTTGCCTTGGTATTTTATTTTAAAATAAATCTTGACAATCGAGCAGCCACATGCATGTCTTGTTTCCTCCTAGACTTTGGGGAATATTCCAGATTATGGAAAATGTAAGCGATTTCATACCCCCCCATGCTTTTTTTTGGTTTTGGCTCGGTTCGGGCGACCACTCGCGACCAAATGCACTTTTTTTATTCCCTAAATTAATCAAAACAGTGAATAGAGGTGAGAAAAATGGGCAGACCCCCAAAAAATGTGGATGTAAATCGAAAGCACTTGGAAAAAGAAACTGCTCTCCTTCGTAAAAATGCGGAAGCCGTACTCCAAGGCGAAGAGCAGGACCTGGCACCACCAAGTCGATTGAATGCTAACCAACGAAAGATATGGAAGCACATTGTCGAGCATCTAAAGACCGTGAAAATCCTTGGACATATCGATGCTTACTTACTGGAGAATGGTGTGGTGGCAATTGACCGACTCCAAGTCATTGAAAAGACGATTAATCAAAACTTCGAAATGATTATGGACAGACAGTTAATGAATGCTCAAGCTAAGTACTTCGGTGTCATGCACAAAATGTGTAATGACTTTGCGATGAGTCCACAAGCCCGAGCGAAGTTTGGCATCCTTGCTTTGAATCAAGCGCAAGAGGAAGCCGACCCATTACTCAAGGTTTTAAAAGGTGGCAAGTAAGAGATCATGTTAATTGCAAAAGCCGATTCATATGCCGAAGCCGTGATAAATGGCACGGAAATCACGACTCCAGAGGTAATCATACAATGCAAGTGGTATTTTGAGGACTTGAAAAAACAGAATGATGAGGACTTCCCCTATTACTTCGATGAGGATGCAGTCGAAATCGTGGAAGGAATCCTTCGGCTGCTAAACTATGCCACTGGAATTGGGATAGTAGGCAAGCCGATTATCGAGGGATTGCAAGGATTCCAAGCATTCTTCTTAGTGAATGTATTCGCTTGGCGCTTCAAGACAAATCCCGAAAAGCATAGGTATCGAGATGTGACTCTTTTCATACCTAGAAAAAATTCGAAAACGTTTTTGTGTGCCTTGTGCATCATCATCTTGCTTTTGACCGAAGACAATTATAGTGAATTCTACTCGATTTGTGTCGATAGGGATTTGGCTGGGGAAGTAAAAAAGGCGATTAGGCAAATCATCGAAGGCAGTCCACATGTGACAAGACACTTTGTCATTCCGAAGTCATTGACTGGGAAAGTCGTCTGCAAGCTTACAAATTCCTATTATCAACCCAGAACTGCCGATGCATCGAGCAATAATGCAATTCGTCCACTTTGTTTCGTGGCAGATGAAATGGCTGCATTCAAGGATTATTCGAATTACAATGCCATGAAGTCTGGTCAATTGTCGGTAAAGAATCCACTTAGATTTCGCTTGACAACTGCCTATGCAATTGACAAGTCAATCATGCACGAGGAGTTAGCTTACATCAAAAAGGTGTATGCCAATCTCATCGAGGATTCTCGGATGTTCGCCTTGTTGTATTATGCCGAGGAGTCCGAAGTCTGGACGGAACGAGGGTTGTACCAATCCAATCCACTCCGAATAGAGGAGAATTATAATGAGATTCGGGATAATCGCAAATCTGCTTTAGAGAAGCCAAGTGAAAGAGAAGAATATATGTGCAAGCATATGAATGTCTTTTTGCCAAGCAATAGCGGTGAAGCTTATATCCACATCGAGGATTTGCGAAAGTGCAAAATAGACCACTTCGACTGGCGAGGGAGACAAGTTTGGGTGGGGCTTGATTTGTCCATCACCACGGATAACTGTTCTTACTCGATGGCTACCGAGGAAGACTTTCATATCTATGCGGACTCCTTCGCCTTCATCCCATCCGAGCGCATTGAAGAGAAAAACAGATACGAAAAAATCAATTACCATGAATTTATCAAAGAAGGTCATTGCTTTTCTTGTGGCGATTTAACCATTGACTATGGGTTTATCGAGGAAATGATACTCGCTATCGAGGAAAAGCATGGTGTGACTATCATGGGTTTGGGCTATGATCGATACAATTGTCTCTCATCTGCCCAACGCTTCGAGCGGTCTGGGATAAAAACCGTGGAGATAAAGCAACATTCTTCGACATTGCATCCGGCCACAAAGCTTTTAAAGGAATCCATCCTAAATAGGACATTCCACTACACTGAAAATAAATTGTTGGAAATAAATTTCGTCAACTGCCGTACCATCGAAGACAACAATAAAAACATGTATATTAACAAGAAAAAATCAAATGGCAAAATAGACATGGTGGCAAGCCTTATCAATGCGATAGTGCTTTTACAACAAGATGTGCTATTCAACCCAGAAAGTGACTGGGCTATACAGGTGATTTGATGTTGAAACCTTCGACTGAAAACCTTTTATTCGCTATTCAATTGGTAGTGGAAGCCTTTAGCCAGAATCGGACAGATTTATCCGATGAAACACTTACGAAATTGATGGATGTACGAGCAGCCATCCAGTACTTACAAGAAATCGATTGCGAATGAAAGCGAGGTGAGACTACTTAATGTGGAATCCCTTTAGACGAAAAGAAGTAAGACAGACTCTTGAAGAAATCCTTATCAGTAATGGATTAATGACGGATGAAATCACAAAAGAGCAAGCCATGAACATTCCTTCTTTCTCGGCATGTGTAGAGTTAATCACGACTACCATTGCAAGCTTGCCGATTAATCTTTATAAGGAAAAAGGCGAAAAAACGAAGATCATAAACGATGATGTCCGAGTGGCGATGCTTAATGATACAACCGAGGATGCTTTGGATTCTTGGATGTGGAAAAAAGCGATGTGTGAAGATTATTTGCTCGATGGCGGTGGCTATTCCTACATAAATCGTAGAGGAAACACGGTGAAAAGCCTTAATTATGTGCAAAATCAACACATTGGTGTGAATGCAGCCACTGACCCTATTTTCAAAAAATATCAAATCCAAGTGAATGGTTTGCCTTATAGAGACTGGGAATTCGTCAAATTGTGCCGAAAATCGAAGGATGGTGTCACTGGGAAGGGCATTATAGCCGAATCAAACAAGCTTTTATCCCTAGTTTACAATCAAATCATCTTTGAGGAAGCAATGGTCAAGACTGGCGGAAATAAACGTGGATTTTTGATGAGCAATGGACGATTATCACCAGATGCCATCCGTGAATTAAAGGATGCTTGGAAAAAGCTATATGCTACGAATTCCGACAATGTTATAGTCCTCAATAACGGTCTTGAATTCAAAGAAGCATCCAATACAAGCGTGGAAATGCAATTGTCCGAGCATAAAATCCAAAATTCGGACGAAATTTGCAAGCTTTTCTTGGTTCCTCCGACATTATTAAGCGGTGAAGCCAAGGAAGAGGAGTATAACAACTGGATAAAACTCTGTATCGTGCCTATTTTGAAGGCATTTGAGACAGCTTTAAACAAAGAACTATTGCTCCCAAGTGAGAAAGGTTCTTTTTATTTTGCCTTCGATTACACACAATTGACCCTTGGAGATATAGAAAAACGCTTCAAGGCTTATGAAGTGGCGGTTAAAAACGGCATTTTACAAATAGATGAGGTTAGATTCAAAGAGGATTTGCCACCACTTAACCTTGATTTCATCAAGTTGGGCTTGCAAGATGTCCTCTATAACCCTAAGACAAAGGAAATTTATACTCCAAATACGAATCAGACCAACAATATTGACAATCCGAATCCGAATGGTGGTACTACTCCATCAAATCC
>Ga0308176_10001243_pt1 | contig 15994 bp, 17 predicted proteins | sample PhyCR2_3_FD_203890 | JGI IMG/M metagenome (GOLD analysis project Ga0308176, IMG submission 203890) | Soil microbial communities from UC Gill Tract Community Farm, Albany, California, United States - DLSLS.C.R2 | ecosystem: Environmental > Terrestrial > Soil > Agricultural land | place: USA...
GGGCTTCTCGCGGATGGCTGACCCGGTGGTGCGCCAGCTGGTACCTGCCGCCGAACAGCTCTCGCCGACCCTGGTCGCGATCTCGCGGCTGGCACCCGAATCCAAGGCGCTGTTCGAAGGCCTGGAACCGGTGATCGCGCGGGCCCCCGACGGTTTCGCGGCCTTCCGCAAGCTGTTCCGCGACGAGTTCCCGCCGCTGCTGCGGGCGATCGATCCCTTCGTCCGCAACCTCAACCCGATCCTGGTCGGCCTCGGCCTCTACAAGCACGAGTTCACGTCGGCGTTCGCGAACCTTGCTGCTGCCAGCAATACGACCACCCCGGAAGAAAACGAACGCGGTGAACGGCTCCACTACCTGCGCACGATGGGCCCGCTCAACCCGGAATCGGTAGCGACCTACATGCGGCGTCTGGCGATCAACCGCAACAGCGCCTACAGCCCGCCGCTGTGGGCGAAGGACCTCGCCGGCGGCCTGCCCGGCTTCGACACTCGCCAGTGCACCTCGGGGATCACGGTGACGCTCGACCCCGAAACTCCCAAGAGCCCCGCCTTCCAGGAACGCGTGAAAACCAAAGAACACAAAGTGCCGAACTCGACCGAACCCGGCTACAGCGAACCGCAGACGGTCGAAGAAGCCGCCAACGAATTCTTCGAACAGATCAAGCAGTACGCCTTTGCCGGACAGACCGGCACGGCCTCGGTCCCCGCGCCCGCCTGCACCCAACAGGCGCCCTTCAAGCCGATCTACGGCAGCGGGCCGTCGACGCAGTACCAGCACACGTTCGAACAGGCGACGCCTTAGCGCCTGCCTGCGGGCGCAGGGTGGTTGCCGAGGGCCTGTGGTTCCGGCGCGACGACCGGTGCCATAAATTATTTAGGTACGCCGTGATACGTTTGCGCAAATCCCGTCGTACCAACCAAGGGAGGCGCAGTTGCTTGCATCATTAAAACCTGTTGAAGGCACGCTAACGAAAGCTATGTGTTTCGTCGCAGCAATAGTGGCTATCTACGCTGTTGTTGCCACGCAGGCGCCCGCAGTCGCCCACGCAGGGGAAGGCTTCTGCGATGGCGTCACTCTGGCGCCGTACGGCCAATGGGGAGACAGATGCTACGCCTGGGAATGGCAGGCCCATTCTGAATTGGTGTGGGTAACTGTTCGGGATTTTCAGCGCTCAGGTTGCGCCGATTATGCCCCTCAGTACAGCGGGGAACTGAAGTCGTCCTGGGCATGTTTCGCGAAGGAAACCTGGGGCTATAAGTGGGTCTCTCCCGTTACGACCACGCCCTATCGCGGCGTCATAAGAAACAATAACCTGAGCTACAACGGCACCTTCGATGGGGAAGTTGCCTATTTCTCACCGTAATGCCCACTTGCTCGCTAGTAGGACGGAGCGTTGTCTTCGTCCTACTAGCGTCACTTCTGATGGCAGGATGCGGGGAAGGTCGTGCAGTTCCCCATCGACAGGGAGAACGCAGAAGAAGTCCGAAACCGCGGCAGTCCGACAGACTTAAGTGGCATCGGTTCAATGCTCTGCGCAGCCTCAGGGAAACGGGGGCGCCAAGGAACCTCTTCCCGCGGTCCGAGCCGCCGCCCGGCCCCCGCTGGGACCATGCGCGACATCTGAGGCTTGGACTTTCTGAGGATATTTGGGTGGCCTTCGGCAGGAATGTCATTTGCATCGTTAGAAGACCGCCGGCCGACACGACCACCGTCGGCTGTTCGACCAGACGTCATGCCCTGCGAGAAGGCCTTCTCATATCGTCCATCGACGAAGCCGCTGGCAGAGCCCTCGCAAAGCGCTTTATCGTCGGTATTACGCCGGATGGTGTGCGTACCGTCCACATCCACACGCCCGGCTACGGCACCGTGTCAGCCCGCGTCATTCACGACGTCTTCATCCGTGCTGATTATGTTCCGCGTGGACCCGAGAAGATTACGCTGGTACCGACGGAGCGGTAGTGGCACGGAATGCTAGTCACCTGAGATCTCTGCCTTCGGCGGAGCCGATTTTCACTTTTGGACCAGTCCTAGGTGCCCTTGCCAAGCATCAATTGCCCGCGCAACATCGGAAGGGACGCTGCGACGCTCAATCACTTTCGGCAGCGCCCGACTCGAAGCCCATTAGGACCAGTCGGGCAGTCAGACCCTTCTCCCGCGAGGCAGCCATGCGGCTTGCAGCTTGGGCCTGCAGGTCGAGCGCGCGCTCGACCATCTCGTTCAACATCGCATTCATCTCTCCCCAAGCCTCGCTGTCTAGCACGAGCGGCGTTCGACTTAGGTGCCGGTCCTCGCGCCGGTCGAATGCCGCGGCGTCAAAGCTCTGCGCGACATCCTTGACGACCATCTGAACGATGCTGCTCGAGATGCCTTGTCGCGCACCAACTGGAAGGGCTTCCCAATCGGCGTCGTGAAAGTAGGGTCGGCGGATCGCCCTGTAGAAGTGCTCGATCGCTCCGCGAGCCGGCCTAGTATTGACTAGCTCGGCGCAGCGGAATTTCACTAGCTCCTTGACGTGGTAGGCGACGTTGCCTAGCGGCTGGTTGAGCTCGAGGGACAGTTCAGCTGGGCTTGCAGTCCGGTTATCGAGAATCGCCAGGATCTCTACCCGGAGCGGATGCCTCAGCGCCTTCGCTAGGACGTTTTCGGCCGATCCTTTCGTAGTTGCAGCCACCGCGAACCTCCCTGTTTGAATTGGACAGCCTTCTTGCTGTAACTCGGAGGTTATTGAGTTAAAGCGTCGTGTTGCTGAAACGGAGTTAAGCACTAGAGATTTCTAAACTGCTGCGGCGCGAGGCAGATCCGGCCGGCGCACCTCAAACACGGGAAGGAGGTGAGATGCCATGACGATCAAGACGCTGCCCTACGCAGTTCCAGCACTCTCGGTGACCAAGGCTTCCTAGGGGGACACCGAACCGGGTCGCCTCGGGCCGTGATGGCCGAGGCGGCCCGAAGGTTGAAGCGGTTCGCCATCGGATTTCACTCGAATTTCCCCGACGCAAGGTCGTCGACGATCGACGATCCTCCGCCACCGCAGCACCGCTACTCAACGGAGAATCGATGGACGGGGAAAGAGAAGAGGGCGAACAAATCGATCAGCGATTGGTGAGGGCGCTCGGCCACCCTCTTCGCGTCAAGCTCCTTGCGCTGCTCGGGGAGGCGACTGGCAGCCCTACGGAACTGGCCGATTGCGTGGCCGCCCCGCTCAGTGCGGTGGCCTACCACACCCGCGTCCTGGATAGATGTGGTTGCCTCGAACTGGTCGAGACGCGACCGGTGCGAGGTTCCACCGAGCACTTCTATCGCGCAAAGCCGGATGCGTTCATCGGCGGCCGAGAGTGGCGAAGGGTTCCGCGGGCGCTACGGAGCGGAATCGCGGCTGAATCGCTTCAAGCTTTCATGAGCCGTGCAATCGCCGCCCTGGAAGCGGGCACGTTTTATAAGCGCACGGACTCCGCCCTGAACTGGATGCCAATGCAGCTGGACGAGGCGGGATGGCAAGAACTGGCCCACATCGTGGACACCATGCTGGAACTGATGGAGCGGGTAGGTGAAAGGAGCGCAAAGCGGCTCGGCTCAGCCGACGGCATAGCCACCGTTGTCGCGGTGGGGGCATTTGAGGTAGCCGGACGCAATCGGGGGAACGAGGAGAATCGTTCATAGCGCCGAGGCGATACCTAGGACCCATGTCCGACGAGGCTGATCGCAGCCCGGCGCCGGTTCCCGAGCACCTCGGCACGGTGACGCCGCGCTCGTCGTCTCGGACGGCGCCGCGGCGATCGAGTTCTACCGGGAGGCATTCGGCGCAGAGGAGCTGGGCGATCGCTTCACGGCTCCGGATCGCACGCTGATCCACGCGGAGATCCGGGTCGGCGACTCGGTTGTGATGATCGACGGTGACGGCGACGACGCCGATGCGCCAGCTTGCTCCCCAACTGCACTGGGCGACAAGGTCAGCGCGATCATGGCCGCCTACTGGCCCGACGTCGATGCGACCTGGGAGCGGGCTGTTGCCGCCGGGGCGGAGGCCGTGTACCCGCTGGCCGACCAGTTTTACGGGGACCGCGCGGGGCGCCTGCGCGACCCGTTCGGGCAGCAGTGGATCCTCAGCCAGCGCCTGGCGGAGTAGCCGTTCATAGCACGCTCTCCCACGCCGCCCGGTCCGGCGGTCCGGGGCAGAAGTCGAACTTGAGCTCGGCATCGGCGAGTGCAAGCAGCGAGGCGGAGACGGTGCCGAAGTCGGCACTGCCGCCGCGGCGGCGGACGTTCAGGGCGCGTGGGTCGTCGAAGGGCGTGTCGACGTCGGCGAGGAGCTCCGGCCAGCCGCCCCAGCCGGCCGGCGCTCGCTCGGCCGGCCGGGGGTCGGGGAGTTCGGCGGCGGCGAACTCGGGCAGCCAGTAGCGCTGCCGCGGGTTGCTCATGTCGTCGAGGTCGGCGGCGGTGAGGATGTGCAGGCCGGGCGACACCGGATGCTCGGACAGCGCCGCGCCGTCCCAGCGCCACCAGGTGACCGCGCCGGATTCGACCGTGAGCAGGTTGAAGGGCCGCGTGCGGCGCAGGACCTCCTCGGCGATCGCTGCGGCGCCGGCGGTGACGGCGAGGAGCGGCAGGGCGCCGCGGCTCGAGGCCTCCTCGTCGGAGAGGCCGCTCGGCTCGATCCTGTTGAGGACGACGGCGATGCGCCGGCGCTTCGGTTCCACCGCGAGCCAGGTGCCGCCGGCGCGGCAGTCCCGCCCGCCGAGAGCGCCTGGGTATTCCTTCGGCCACCATTCGCCCGGGGGCTGCCAGGCGCGCGAGCGGAACTCGTCGCGGGTCGAGGCGAGCAGGACGTCCCAGCGACCCGCGGGCGCGACGGAGATGAGCAGCGTGCACATCCTCCGGGACAGTAGTCGCGGGACCTCCGCGGCCCGGTTGTCCGTATCCCCTACATGAAGATCGATGCCAGACCGGCGCGGCGGGCGCTCGCCCTCGCGAGCTCCGCCTTCGCCCTGCTGCTCCTCGCCCCCGCGGCCTCGGCGGACGTCGGCGTCGAACGGGTCCTCCCACCGGCCGCCAGGCCCGGCGATTCGGTCCTTGTCCAGCTCGGCTGCGGCTTCTGCTTCCCGCCCTGCGTCGGGCCTCGGGGCGAGCGCCGGCCGAAGGGCTATGCCCACGGCGCCTGCATGCTCGGGGTGAGGATCGACCCGCCCCCCGGCTTTCCGATCTCGCTGGTCGCCGCCGGCACGGCCCTCGCTCCCCGCAAATGCCGATCCGGCGGGCTCTGCGCGCCCGAAGCGGGGCAGCCGCCGCAAGCCCCGCCGTTCCACGCGCTTGGGGTGGCGCAGCCGCCTCCGCGGGGCAACGACCCCGCCAGCGGAAGGCCGCCCCGCTACCTCCTGCGCTTCCGGGTGCCGCAGCTGGACCCGGGCGCCTACAGCTTCGTCGTCTATTGCGCCGTCTGCAATCGCGGCAGGGGCGGCAGCCTGGTTCCCTCGGGGCGGCTGCTGGTGCGGAGCGCGGAGCCGCAGGCAACGATCCCGAGCCTGCTCTGGAGCTGGCTCGCCTCGCTTCTGGCCCAGCTCTCGGTCTAGGACACCCGACCGGCCGGGCCGCCTCGGAGGATATCTTCCGACCATGGACTTCGGCATCGGCTACTTCCCCACCGCGGACGCCGTCGGGCCCGGCGAGCTGGCGCGGCTCGTGGAGGAGCGCGGGCACGAGTCGCTGTTCTTCGCCGAGCACACCCACATCCCGGCGTCGCGTCGCTCGCCCTATCCCGCGGGCGGTGAGCTGCCGCGCAAATACAGCCACACCTACGATCTCTTCGTCGCGCTTACGGCAGCCGCGGCGGCGACGTCGCGGTTGCGGATCGGCAGCGGCATCTGCCTCGTCGTCGAGCGCGACCCGATCACCACGGCCAAAGAGGTGGCCTCCCTCGATCGCCTCTCCGGCGGACGTTTCGAGTTCGGCGTCGGCGCCGGCTGGAACCGGGAGGAGATGGAGAACCACGGCACCGACCCGCGGACGCGGATGCGCCTGATGGTCGAGCGGGTGGAGGCGATGAAGGCGATCTGGACCGAAGACGAGGCGAGCTACAGCGGCGAGCTGGTCTCCTTCGAGAGGATCTGGTCCTGGCCGAAGCCGGCGCAGCGCCCGCACCCGCCGGTGCTGGTCGGCGGCACCGGCCCGACCGTCCTGGACCGCGTGCTGCGCGTCGGCGACGCCTGGTTCCCCACCTACACCCCCGGGGGAGAGGGAGTCCTCGACCGGCTCGAGGAGCTGCGCTCTCGGGCCGAGCGGCCGATCGACTTCATGGCGATGGGTGCGCCGGCGAAGCCGGCCGAGCTGGAGCGGCTGGTCGAGGCCGGGTGCAGGCGCGCCGTGCGCTGGGTGCCCTCGGCCGGCCGGGCCGTCGTCGAGGCGGCGCTGGATCGGTGGGAGAAGGCGGTCGCCGAACTGCACGGCGAGGCGTGAGCCCCGTGGAGGCACGCGAGCGCTTCGCCGCCGCCCGCGTCGCCCGCCTCGCCACCGCCGACGCGACCGGCCGCCCGCACGTCGTCCCCATCACCTTCGCGCTCGAGGGCGAGCGCGTTTACAGCGCCGTCGACGCGAAGCCGAAGCGGACCACCGCGCTGCGCCGCCTGGAGAACGTGCGGCAGAACCCACAGGTCTCGCTCCTCGTCGACCACTACGAGGAGGACTGGGAGGCGCTGTGGTGGGTGCGGGCCGACGGGGCGGCACGGGTGCTCGAGCCCGAGGTGGAGGAGGCGGCCCTGGCCTGTCGCCTCCTCGCCGCCCGCTACCCGCTCTTCGTTCCCGCCGGAGCCGTGTTGGCGGTGGACGTCGAGCGCTGGAGCGGCTGGTCGTCGCAAAGTCGCGACTGACTTTTCACTGATTGGAGGCTGTGGCGTCTTGTTCGGTGCGGCGAGCCGGATGACGCTGGGTGGGTGAGCCCGCCCAAGCCGATTCGCGGTCGGATGCTGTCGATCTTCGTGCCGGAATGGGAGCCGCTGTTGAACTTCGCTCCCGACCACGTGGGCGACTTCATGTGGATGTTTTCGGTCGAGCTGAAAGACGGGACCCGGCTCCAGGCCTACAAGCAGTACTGGACCAGGCACTACCTACACCTCGCCAGCGACGGGCGAGCCTTCGTCTACCTCGAGAAGCAGCGGTACGAGGAGGTGTCGGCGGATTGGCTGCTGGCAAGGGTGACGAACCAGGACCTGCAGAGCTCCCGAGACAGCTATATTGTCCGACATAATTATGGACCTGAGGAAATCGAGGTTCGTTGGACTCGTTGCGCTACCAAACACCGCATCGCGCGGGAGCGCTCCCGCTTCGTCGCCGAGCACTGTGGCTTGCGATTTCGGCAGAGCATTGGCTGGGAGGATTGCCTTGCCCGGGAAGATCGGAACCTGTTCCTCGGCGACGACGAAGCGGGCGTGGCGCTGGAGGTCGTGGCGGTCGAGCTCTACGAGGAGGCGTTTCTGGTGATCCATGCGATGCCTCTGCGCGATCAGCATCGTTTGATGTACGAGGAGGCCAAGCGATGGCGAAGGTGAAACGGCCGAAGCCGAGAGAGAAGGAAGAGACGACCTTCCTCAAGTCGGGTGTCGAGGTGACGCCCGAGCTGGAAGAGCAGCTTGCCGAGGAGGCGGAGCGAGGATACGACCCTTCGAGGTGGAGGCGGCAATACGTGGGCAGACCGTCTCTGGGCGCCAACGGCATCTCGCCGCAGGTCAGCTTCCGTGCTGCCCCCGATCTCTACGAGGCTGCCTGGAAGCGGGCTGACGAAGAGAAGCGGTCTTTGAGTGAGCTCGCCCGTGAGGCCCTGCAGCGATATCTCGACGGGTAGCTTCCCGGCGGTACGGTGTCCGCATGGAACGCGACGCGGCGCTGGAGGCGGTCTTCACCCCGGTGCGGCCGCCGAGCACCTTCGAGGAGACGGTGGAGCGGCTCGGCAGCGCGATCCGAATCGGACTGCTGCCGCCGGCGAGCAAGCTGCCGCCGGAGCGGGAGCTGGCGGCGCAGCTCCGGATCTCGCGCTCGACCCTGCGGCAGGCGCTGACGACGCTGGTCCAGAGTGGCCACCTGGTCTCGCTGCGGGGGCGCAACGGGGGCACCTTCGTCGCCGATTGCCCGCCGCTGGTCGAGCATGACGGCGAGCCGCTCGACCAGGGGGCCTGGGCGGTGCTCGACTACCGGGTGGCGATCGAAGCGGGGGCGGCGCTGCTCGCCGTGGAGCGGGGACGCGAGGCGCAGTTCGGGCGGCTCGAGGAGCTGGTCGAGAAGATGAGCGGGGAGCTCGAGAACTTCGAGGAGTACCGGCGCACCGACGTCCGCCTGCACATCGGCCTCGCCGAGGCGGCCCATTCGCCGCGGCTGCTGAGCGCGATGACGGACGTCCAATCGCAGATGACGGACCTGATCGCGCTGATCCCGCATCCACCCGAGGTCCTCGGCCGCGCCAACGAGCAGCACCGGCGCCTGGTCGCGGCGCTGCGCAAAAAGGACGCGCCGCGGGCGCTGCGGATCCTGCGCGAGCACAGCGAGGGAACCGAGCACATCCTCGCCGGCCTGCTGCCGGCGCCGGCGCGCCTGGGCAGCGCCGCGTAGCCAGTTCGGCGCCGCCATTGACAGCGCCTCGGCGCAGGATCTAGGCTCGGCCCGACCCCATAGGTCGGGTGGGAAGACCTTTTTCGCCAAAAGGTTCGAGCAAGGAAGAGAGGCCGCATGGAGAGCAGCGTGTCGCCCCCTGTCGATCACGACGAGAAACGCCTCGCGGAACTCGGTTACAAACAGTCGCTGAACCGAGCCTGGAGCGGCTTCTCCAACTTCGCGATCTCGTTCACGATCATCTCGGTTCTCGCCGGCTGCTTCACCACCTATTTCGTGGCCTGGAACAGCGGCGGCCCGATCGCGATCTCCTGGGGCTGGCCGATCATCTGCGGCCTGATCCTGCTCGTCGCCTTCTCGATGTCCGAGCTGGTCTCCAAGTTCCCCACCGCCGGCGGCATCTACTACTGGTCCTCGCACCTGGGGGGCACCGGGTGGGGCTGGTTCACCGGCTGGTTCAACCTGATCGGCCTGGTCGGGATCATCGCCTCGGTCGTCTACGCCTCGGCCCAGTTCCTCTACGCGCTGCTCAGCCTCTACGGACTGGATCTCGGCTTCATCAACTTCGGCGACGGCAGCCACGTGCTGCTCGAGACCTTCTGCCTGTTCAGCCTGATCCTGATCGTCCACGCGCTGATCAACATCTACTCCTCGCCCTTGGTGGCGATGCTCAACAACGTCTCGGTCGGTTGGCACGTGCTCGGCGTCGCGGTGATCATTCTCGTCCTCATCTTCGTGCCGTCCCACCACCAGAGCGTCAGCTTCGTCTTCGGGCACACGATCAACAACACCGGCTTCAGCCACGGCATGTTCTGGTTCTACGTGCTGCCGCTCGGCTTCCTGCTGACGATGTACACGCAAACGGGCTACGACGCCTCCGCCCACATCAGCGAGGAGACCCGCGGGGCCTCGCTCGGCGCCGCCAAGGGCGTCTGGCGCTCGGTCTTCTGGGCCGGCGCGATCGGTTGGCTGGTGCTGCTGGCGATCACCTTCGCGGCCACCGACACCGGCTTCGTCAACAACGCCGAAAACGGCATCGGGCTCGGCTCCTCGCTGGCGATCTTCGACAGCGCCCTCAATCCCTGGGCGGCCAAGCTGGTGATCCTGATCGCCACCATCGGCCAGTTCTTCTGCGGGATGTCGTGCCTGACCAGCGCCTCGCGGATGAACTACGCCTTCTCCCGCGACCGGGCGGTGCCGGGGCACCGGCTCTGGACGCGCCTCAACCACCACCGGATCCCGCACCTCTCGGTCCTCTTCATGGCCTTCGTCGCCTGGCTCGTCACCCTGCCGGCGCTGGTGGGGGACGAAAACAACTACACCTACGCCTTCGTCGCGGTCGTCTCGATCGCCGTGATCGGCCTCTACATCGCCTACGTGATCCCGGTCTACCTGCGCTGGCGACAGGGGGACAGCTTCGTCCCCGGGCCGTGGACGCTGGGCCGCAAGTACCGGTGGGTGAACCCGGCCGCCGTGGTCTGGGTGATCATCTGCGTGATCATCTTCAGCCTGCCGACCGCGCCCGTCGCGGTCCCCTGGGATTCGTCCTTCGACTGGAAGTACTTCAACTACGCGCCGCTGACCGTCCTGATCGTGATCGTCGCGGTCGGCCTGTGGTGGCTGCTTAGCGCGAGGCGTACCTTCACCGGCCCGATCCGGGAGGTCGACCCCGACGCGGAGATCGGGGTACCGCAACGGTTCCCCGAGGCTCCCTAGGCGACGGCTGCGGCGTAACGTTCGAGCCGTGACCGTCGAGGAGCTGAGGGAGGCGGTGGCCGACGGCACGGTCGACACCGTGCTGCTGGCGATCGCCGACATGGAGGGGCGGCTGCAGGGGAAGCGGCTGACGGCGACCCACTTCCTCGACACGGTCCTCGCGCACGGGGCGGAGGGCTGCAACTACCTGCTCGCGGTCGACGTCGAGATGGAAACCGTGGGCGGCTACGCGATGTCCTCCTGGGACACCGGCTACGGCGACTTCGAGATGGTGCCCGACCTGGAGACCCTGCGGCTGGTGCCGTGGCTGCCGGGGACGGCGCTGGTGATGGCCGACCTGAGCTGGGCCGACGGGCGCGAAGTGGTTGCTTCGCCGCGGCAGATCCTGCGCCGCCAGCTCGAGCGGCTGGCCGAGAGGGGCCTGGCCGCCAACGCCGCCACCGAGCTCGAGTTCATCGTCTTCCGCGACACCTACGAGGAGGCCTGGAAGCGCGGCTTCCGCGACCTCGAGCCGGCCAACCTCTACAACGTCGACTACTCGCTGTTGGGGAGCGCGCGGGTCGAGCCGCTAATTCGGCGCATCCGCAACGAGATGGCGGCGGCGGGGATGGGGGTCGAGAACTCCAAGGGCGAGTGCAACCTCGGGCAGCACGAGATCAACTTCCGCTACGAGTCGGCGCTGCGCAGCGCCGACAACCACGCGATCTACAAGAACGGGGCGAAGGAGATCGCCGCCCAGGAGGGGCACTCGATCACCTTCATGGCGAAGTTCAACGAGCGCGAGGGGAGCTCGTGCCACATCCACTGCTCGCTAGCGCGCGAGGACGGCTCCAACGCCTTCGCCGCCGACCGGACGCTGTTCGAGCGCTTCCTCGCCGGCCAGCTCGCCTGCATGCGCGAGCTGACCCTGCTCTTCGCCCCCCACGTCAACTCCTACAAGCGCTTCGCGCCGGGCTCCTTTGCGCCGACCGCGGTCGCCTGGGGGCGCGACAACCGCACCTGCTCGCTGCGGGTGGTCGGCCACGGCGAGGGGCTGCGGATCGAGAACCGACTGCCCGGCGCCGACGTCAACCCCTACCTGGCGCTGAGCGCGATGATCGCCGCCGGGCTGCACGGCGTCGACCGGGGGCTGGAGCTGGAGCCGCCCTTCGAAGGCGACGCCTACAAGTCCGACAAGCCGCGCGTCCCGCGCAACATCTACGCCGCCCGCGACGCCTTCGCCGAGAGCCCGGTGGCGGCCGAGGCCCTCGGCTCGGAGGTGGTCGATCACTACCTCAACCGGGCCGGGGTGGAGATCGACGCCTTCGAGGCCGCCGTCACCGACTGGGAGCGCTACCGGGGCTTCGAGCGACTGTGAGCGCCGAGGGCGATCCAGCTGGGGCGGCGGAGCGGTCGGTGGTGGGCATCTGCGCCGGGATCGAGCGCGTCTCGTGGGGGGTGTGGGACTCCTACGAGGTGACCCTCGCCCCGCGGGGCTACGTCAATGCGGTGCAGCGGGCCGGCGGGCTGGCGGTGGTGCTGCCGCCCGACGAGGCGGTGGTGGGGCAGCCGGCGCTGCTGCTGGACCGAGTCGACGCGCTGCTGCTCGCCGGCGGCGCCGACCTCGACCCCGCCAGCTACGGCGCCGAGCCCCACCCGGAGACGAAGGGGACCTGGCCCGACCGCGACCGCTTCGAGATCGCGCTGGCGCGGGAGGCGCTGGCCCGCGACCTGCCGGTGCTGGGGATCTGCCGCGGCATGCAGCTGCTGAACGTGGCCCTCGGCGGCAGCCTCGTCCAGCACCTGCCCGAGGCGCTCGGCAGCGAGGCCCATCGCAGCGTCGCCGGCACCTTCAGCGAGCACCACGTGCGGCTGCACCCCGAGTCGCTGGCGCGCGCCGCCGCCGGCGTCGAGGGCTTCGTCGTCCGCTCCCACCACCACCAGGGCATCGACCGCCTCGGCGAGGGGCTGATGGTGAGCGGCTGGTCGCTGGAGGACGACCTGCCCGAGGCGATCGAGCTGCCCGGCAAGCGCTTCGCCCTCGGCGTCATCTGGCACCCGGAGGAGGACGAGGAGAGCACGGTGATCGGCGCCCTGGTCGAGGCGGCCCGAGGCGCCTTTGTCAACCAGGGGTTTGCAAAGGCGCCTGAGGGAGGAGCGCCGTGAGCTCGATCGAGGTGATCGAGCCGGCCAGCGAGCGGGTGATGGCCGAGGTGCCGCGGGCCGGCGTCGAGGAGGTCGACGCGGCGGTGGGGCGAGCGAAGGCGGCCTTCCCGGCCTGGCGGGCGGTGGCGCCGGCCGACCGGGCGGCGCTGCTCCGCTCGTTGGCGGCGGCGATCTCCGAGCGGGGGGAGGAGCTGGCGCGGCTGGAGGCGCGGAACGCCGGCAAGCCGATCGCCGATGCCCGCGGCGAGATCGCGATGGCGGCCGAGACCTTCGCCTACTACGCCGGCGCGCCCGAGCGGCTGCTGGGGCAGACGATCCCCGTCGCCGACGGTGTGGACATGACCTTTCGCGAGCCGCTCGGCGTCGTCGGGCTGATCGTGCCCTGGAACTTCCCGCTCGTGATCGCCTGCTGGAAGGTCGCCCCGGCGCTCGCCGCCGGCAACGCGATCGTCCTCAAGCCGGCCGAGCTGACGCCGCTCACGGCCCTGGAGCTGGAGCGGATCGCGCTCGAGGCGGGGCTGCCGGAGGGGGTGCTCAACGTCGTCGCCGGGCCGGGCTCGGTCTGCGGCCGGCGCCTGGTCGAGCACCCCGACGTCGCCAAGATCGCCTTCACCGGCTCGACCGAGGTCGGGCGGGGGATCGCCGCCGGGGCCGCGGCGACGATCAAGCGGGTGACGCTGGAGCTGGGGGGGAAGTCGGCGAACGTCGTCTTCGCCGACGCCGACCTGGAGGCGGCGGCGGCATCCGCGCCCGCCGCCGTCTTCGGCAACGCCGGCCAGGACTGCTGCGCGCGCTCGCGCATCCTCGTCGAGCGCGCAGCCCTCGACGACTTCCTGGCGGCGCTGCGCCCGGCGGTCGAGGGCCTGCGGGTCGGCGAGCCGCTGGCCGAGGAGACCGAGATGGGGCCGCTGATTTCCGCCGGGCGCCGCGAGGAGGTCGCCTCCTACGTCCCCGAGGGAGCGCCCGTGGCGATCCGCGGCAGCGCCCCCGATGGCCCCGGCTACTGGTTCCCGCCGACGGTGCTGGCCCCCGTCGCCAACGACGAGCGCGCCGCGGTGGAGGAGATCTTCGGCCCCGTCGCCTGCGTCATCCCCTTCGAGGACGAGGCCGACGCGGTGCGGCTGGCCAACGAAACGATCTACGGTCTCTCCGGCTCGATCTGGACCCGCGACGGCGGCCGCGCCCTGCGGGTCGCGCGGGCGCTGGACACCGGCGTCATCTCGGTCAACTCGAACACCTCGGTGCGGGTCTCGACGCCGTTCGGCGGCTTCAAGCAGTCGGGCGTCGGCCGCGAGCTCGGCCCCGATGCGCTCGACCACTACACCGAGCTGAAGAACGTCTACTACGCGACCGGGGAGGGGTGAGTCGATTGGCCGGAAGGCTCGACGGCAAGGTGTGCGTGATCACCGGCAGCGCCAGCGGGATCGGCGCCGCCTCGGCGCGGCTGTTCGCCGCCGAGGGAGCGCGGGTGGTGGGGATCGACCTCGACGGCGAGCAGGCGGAGGGCTCGCTGACGATCGCCGCCGACGTCTCCGACGAGGACCAGGTGCGGGCGGCGCTCGGCCGCGCCCGCGAGGAGCTCGGCCGCATCGACGTGCTGATGAACAACGCCGGGATCAACCCGACCGACGACGGCTCGGTGACCGAGACCTCGCTGGAGTCGTGGCAGCGGGTCCAGGACGTCAACCTGCGCAGCGTCTTTCTCTGCTGCAAGCACGGCATCCCGCACCTGCTCGAGGCCGGCGGCGGCTCGGTCGTCAACGTCGCCTCCTTCGTCGCCACCATGGGGGCGGCCGTCTCGCAGATCTCCTACACGGCCTCCAAGGGCGCCGTCCTCTCGCTCTCCCGGGAGCTCGGCGTCGAGTTCGCCGACCGCGGGGTCCGCGTCAACGCCCTCTGCCCGGGACCCGTCAACACCCCGCTCCTGAAGGAGCTCTTCGCCAAGGACCCCGAGCGCGCCGCAAAGCGCCTCGTCCACATCCCGATGGGCCGCTTCGGCGAGGCGGAGGAGATCGCCAAGGCGGCCCTCTTCCTCGCCTGCGAGGACTCGAGCTTCGTCACCGCCTCCACGTTCCTCGTGGACGGCGGCCTCTCCGCCGCCTACCTGACGCCGACGCAGGTCGACTGAGCCGGCCGCCGAACGCCGGTCAGGCTCCGGCCGCGGCGGCGAGCCAGCGCAGGCAAAGGTCGTGGCCGAGCTGGTTGAAGGCGGCGATCTTGCGCTCGGTCTCCGGCCCGAGGCGGGCCGGGTCCATCCCGAGGGCGACGGCGTCGGGGTCGCTGCGGTAGTCCTCGATCCAGCGGCGGGCGTCGGCGGCGCCGACCTCGGGGTGGAACTGGATCGCCCAGGCGCGGTCGCCGAGCCGGCAGGCCTGCAGGCAGATCTCGCTGCGGGCGAGCGGAACCGCGCCCGGGGGCAGCGGGAACTCGTAGCTATGCCACTGGAAGGCCTCGAAGCTCGGCGCCAGCGGGCCCAGCAGGGCATCGTCCCCGCCCTCCTCGGTGACCTCCACCCGGTGCCAGCCGATCTCCGGCCGGGAGGCGCGCCGCGGGGAGGCCCCCGCCGCCGCGGCCAAGAGCTGAGCGCCGAGGCAGAGCCCCAGGAGGGGCGTTCCGCGCTCCAGCAGCTCGCCCAGCAGATCCTTCTCCGGCCGGATCCAGGCGTGCCGCTCCTCTTCGTCCACGTTCATCGCGCCGCCCAAGACCAGCACCGCGTCGTAGGCGCGCGGCTCGCCCGGTGGCTCGCTGCGCTCGCCGGGCGTCCATTCGTCGAGCATGGCCCCGGCGGCGCGCAGCGCCTCGGCAAAGACGCCCGGTCCGGCGTCCGGCTGGTGAACGAGTGCCAGAACCCGCATCAGTGGTATTCCTATTGCCCAATGGGACAGCGTGTCCAGCCGGAGCCACCGGAGCGCGACGTCCAGCGGCTCGAACGAGACGCGGAGTTCTCGACGATCTCCGGAAAGGAGATCGAGCCGCTCTACGGTCCCGAGGATGTCGACCCCGATCTCGAGGAGCGGGTCGGCGAGCCGGGCTCCTACCCCTTCACCCGCGGCCCGTATCCCTCGATGTACCGGGGGCGGCTGTGGACGATGCGCCAGTTCGCCGGCTTCGGCACCGTCGAGGAGACGAACGAGCGCTTCCACTACCTGCTCGACCAGGGCCAGACCGGCCTCTCCACCGCCTTCGACATGCCGACCCTGATGGGCTACGACTCCGACCACCCGAAGAGCCTCGGCGAGGTCGGGCGCGAGGGGGTGGCGCTGGACAGCGTCGCCGACATGGAGCGCCTCTTCGAGGGGATCCCGCTCGGCGGGGTCACCACGTCGATGACGATCAACGCGCCGGCGGCGATCCTGCTCGCCTTCTACGTCCTCGTCGGCGAGCGGCAGGGGGTTCCGGCCGAGAAGCTCGGCGGCACGATCCAGACCGACATCCTCAAGGAGTACATCGCCCAGAAGGAGTGGTGCTTCCCGATCGAGCCGGCGATGCGGCTGGTCACCGACATGATCGAGTGGTGCAGCGAGACGATGCCGCGCTGGC
>Ga0308176_10001244_pt1 | contig 15979 bp, 14 predicted proteins | sample PhyCR2_3_FD_203890 | JGI IMG/M metagenome (GOLD analysis project Ga0308176, IMG submission 203890) | Soil microbial communities from UC Gill Tract Community Farm, Albany, California, United States - DLSLS.C.R2 | ecosystem: Environmental > Terrestrial > Soil > Agricultural land | place: USA...
CAGAACACGTGCGGCGCTTGTCTCCCCTGCATAGTACTGCTCGTGTTCGGCAAGCCATCGGAATACGGGTTTCGCCGTATCAATTGCCTGGCGATCCTGCTGGTCAAGTGTTCCGTTGACTTCGAAAGCGAGCGCTCCTCCATTTGCAACGTTCTCCCACAATCGCAGCGCGATCTCATTCTTCGGCACGGTTGCAAAACGCCACCAGTAGTCGACGAATTGCATGCAGAGATTGACAGCCATTTTCGTGGGCTGACTATTGCGCGCGCGATTCACGTTGTCGCTCGCCGAGTAAGGCCACATCGGCAACGGGCGCTTGAGAGCCGTATTCGATTCGGACATAATGCCGTCCGTCGATTCCTGAATGTAGTTGAAATATCCGGCGTTCGGCCGGATCCGGTGAATGAGATCGCCGATCGCCGCGGCTACTTCTCGCGACGAAACGAACATGAACTGCCGGTATTGGTCGTCCGGCTCCTGGGGAATCTCGCGACCGTACATCGCCCGAAACTTGCGCCGGCACACGTCGCAGTGACACAATCCGACCTCGTTGCCGCTGTAATCCCTGGACTGATTCCCGAACATGTTGAAAAACAGTCCGTCAACGTCGTACTTGTTCAGGCCCTCCGTAAGGATCTTCATCGCCTGGTCGCGGTAATAACCGCCGTTGATGCAGGTAGAGTACAGGCCGTTGTAGATGACGGGTGCGCCATCCGCTTTCCGGAAAAACCACTCCGGATGTGCATCGTAAACAGCTTTGCGGGTTTTGCTGAAGTCGTACCGTCCTACGACCCGTATGTGGCGTTCGTGCAGATTGTTGAGAACGCTGCCGAACAGATCCGTGCCGGGCGGCAGTTCCGGGCTTGTGTAATGGAATGGTACCTGCGTCGGGTAGAAGGCCGCGATTCCACCCATACCCATCAGCAGCACATTTGCTCGCATGTGCGCAAGCTGTGTCGCCAGCCGGTCCGGATCCAGCTTCGCGTCTGTCTGGCGAAGATTGGTTTGAACCCAGCGAACGGGCTCTTTCATCCACCAGCCTTCCCCCGGGAAGCACAGAGCGCTTGCGGTAAGGCCAACGGATAAAAGCCGCCCCCAGACACGAATGCCGTTCATGGCCTTAGCCGAGAGCCTGATCGATATCCCAGATCAAGTCTTCGAGATCCTCGAGGCCGATCGAGAGGCGAACCAGCTCCGGAGTAACTCCAGCGGCCTCCTGTTCAGCCAGTCCGAGCTGCTGATGAGTCGTCGACGCAGGATGAATCACCAAACTACGCGAATCTCCAACATTCGCCAGGTGAGAGAAAATCCTGAGCTTGTTGATGAATCGTTTGCCGGCTTCGAAACCTTCCTTCAGACCGAAGGAAAAGACCGCACCAGCGCCTTTCGGGGTATATTTCTGCGCGAGCGCATGATAAGGACTGCCCGGAAGCGATGCGTATTTGATCCAGCTCACTTTAGGGTGTTTCTCCAGGTGCTGTGCTACTCGAAGCGCATTTTCAAGATGCCGGTCCATGCGCATGCCGAGTGTTTCAATGCCTTGCAGGAACAGGAAGGAGTTGAACGGGCTCACGCACGGTCCCAGATCCCGTAAGCCTTCCACCCGCGCCTTGATGATGAACGAAATCTTGCCGAATGTGTCCCAGATGCGCATCCCGTGGTACGCGGCGGCAGGTTCGGTGAAGTGCTTGAACTTCCCGTTGTCCCAGGGGAAATTGCCGCTATCAATGATGATTCCGCCGATGGAGGTTCCGTGTCCTCCCATGAATTTCGTCAACGAATGGACCACCACGTCAGCACCATGTTCTATCGGCCGCGTTACATACGGAGTCGCGAAGGTATTGTCGATGACCAGTGGTACGCCGCCATCGTGTGCGATCTTCGCGATAGCGGCGATATCGAGCACATTGCTCCTGGGATTACTGATGGTTTCTCCGAAGAACATCTTGGTCTTCGGCGTGATGGCCTTGCGGAAGTTCTCAGGATCGTCCGGTTCGACAAAGACCACGTCGTACCCGAGCCGGCGCATGGTGACATCGAGTTGAGTGAACGTCCCGCCGTAAAGCGTACTGGCGGCAACAATCTGATCGCCCGGTTCAGCGATCGTCGCGATCGTAAGGAATTGAGCCGCTTGTCCGCTTGAAACCGCCAGGCCCGCAACTCCGCCCTCGAGCGAAGCCACTCGCTCCTCGAGCACCGCGGTGGTCGGATTCATGATTCGCGAATAGATGTTCCCGAACTCCTGTAAACCGAACAAACGTGCGGCGTGTTCCGTATCGTCAAAAGTGAATGACGTTGTTTGATAGATCGGTACCGCTCGGGCGTGTGTCGTCGGATCGGGATCGTAACCCGTGTGTACTGCGCGCGTGTTGAACCCTAATGCGCGATCGAGATCTTTGATGGCCATGAACAAACAGTATATGGAATACAGGCGCTCCAGGTTTAAGCTTGCGTTGAAGATCGAACCGACTCACCGTCGGTAGATAAATGTTTGCGCATTGACTTCGACATCGACGACAAGCTCATGCGCGATGCGCTAGGTGGTACCCGGCGTGGAAACAGGGCGGGAGGTAGTGGAAAAAGCCTTACGGACCTTGCTACGGATCAAGAAACAAGCGGAGCTTCGCAAACTCAGAGGCAAGGTCGATGGAGGGGTGATCTCGATGAAATGAGGACTACGGTGTGATCACAGTTTTCCCGGCATCTTGCTTCCGTGCTGTTTCAAGCGCCTGGCTCGCTTGATCGAGCGGGAACCGGTGAGTCACTTCGGCGCCGAACCGCTCGCGCCAGTGTGGATTCTCAAGCATGGTTAGCGCGCGGTGAACATGGCGCGGTTCGAATGCCCAACTGCCTGCGATCTGCAGCTGTTTCCGAGTAATGACGTGAGGATTGAACTCGATCGTTCCCGCGTCGGCATATTGACCGAGCACGAGGCACTTGCCTCCATCGCGGCAGAGTTCCCAGCCTTCGGGCACAGATGCGGGCCGCCCAACGCACTCCACCACAATATCTGCGCCGTGCGGGCCTGTTTCCGCCAAGACTCGCCGTTTTCGTTCGGCCATGTCTCGCACCTCTTCGACCGAGATGGCTGCGTGCGCACCGAAGTGCCGGGCCAGTTCCAAGCGACGCTGCGGGGCGCCTATAACGATCACTCGTCCTGCGCCGGATTGGAGTGCCACGGCTACGGACGCCAGACCGACTGGTCCACTACCCTGGATCACAACGGTGTCGCCTAAATCTACGGTGATGTGTTCGAAACCGTGCAGAACGGTCGCGAGAGCACAACCCGCGCCCACGACGCTCTCGGTGGGAACAGAGTCAGGCACGCGGAAAATCGCGGTTCCTGCCCGCAGGTGAATCAACTGCGCGTACCCGCCTCGAAGATGAGGCGCTTCGTCGGACGAGTAAGAAATGCCGTAGGCCTTCCTGAACAGGCAACGAGTAGGTTGGCGCTTGATGCGGCAGTAATAACACTCCCCGCAGACAATGGAACTCGCCCAGGTAATCCGGTCACCGACAGAGAGCGGTGTCCCGCGCCAGTCCTTTTCAAGACCCCCGCCCAGTTTCTCGATTCTTCCCACGGTTTCATGGCCAAGGATCACCGGGAGCGGGATGTTGAGCTCTCCGTCGCAGAGGTGCACGTCGGTACCGCATATGCCTGCCATCTCCACCCGAACCAGTGCTTCTCCCGCATTTACTTCCGGAATCGGGTACTCGCGAATCGTCAACGGCTGTTTGTAGGCGGACAGCACTGCGGCTTTGCACGTCGTCATTGTTTTTCGATTATTTCAGTATGCTTCCGCCGAAAACGCGAGGGGCGAATCGCGCAAGTTATCAGGGCCGCGGCGAGGCATCCCCAGGCGAACCAATCGCCATGACGAGCATAGAAGGTGGTCTCCTGAACGGTTCCAAAGCGAACAACGGCGGCCATCTGGCGGTACGAGGGCAGTTGTTTTACAATGCGCCCGGCTGGATCGATCACCGCGGTAATGCCGTTGTTGGTTGCACGGATGATGTAGCGCCGGGATTCAACAGCCCTCATCCGTACCAGCGCCAGATGCTGCTCCCGCGCTTCGGAAGGTCCGAAGTAGGCGTCGTTCGAAAGGTTGACCAGCACGTCGGCACCCTGACGGGAGAACTGGCGCACCAAGTCGGGGAACGCGGATTCATAACAGATAAATGTTCCGAGCCGGTGGCCCGCCGCGTTCAGCACCTTGATGTCATGTCCGGGCGCGAAGTCTCCCGCTTCTTGCGTGATTCGATTCACGAACGAGAACACGCCGGGCACGAATTCTCCAAAGGGCACCAGGTCAATCTTGTCGTAGCGGCCCGCCTCCGAACCATCCGGCTTCAGCAGCACTGCCGAATTCAGCGGCTGGTGTTCGGGCGTATAGGCTACCGTCCCAAACAGAAAATAACTTCCGTGCCGTGCGATGTTGACGGCTGCGTTCCGGAATTCCCGGTCGTCGTAAAAGTAAAGCGGAGCGGGCAACTCGGGCCAGATGACGAGCGGGCTGGGGACGGCGCGCGAGAGCAACGATAATCGGTCTTCAACCGCTTCACGTTCCGCTCCACTCCACTGGGTATCGGGATCGATATTCGGCTGCACGACTAAAGCTGTTTGTCTTGCCGGAATTTCTTGCGGTATTTCCGGCAAGACAAACAACACCGCCAGCCCGGCGAGCGGCAGAATCCGCGTTCTCGGGTAGCCGAGGGCCACGCAGGCCAGCGCTGTCGCAAGCGCGCAAAACACAAACGATAATCCGTACACTCCGAGAAACGGTGCCAGCCGTAGCGGGAGCGACATGCTGATTCCGGCGTTGCCCAGTGCGAGCCACGCGAAGCCAAACGTCCCATGAGTACGTTCGAGTCCAGTCCAAAGTGCCGGGACGGCCAAAACCGCGTAGGGCCGCCTCATCAGGGGACCGGCGAGAAGGCTAAAAATCGCTAGATGCAGTGCTTTGAGGATCGAGAAGAGCACGAACGACCCCCAACTGCCCCATTGGCCCATGCCGCCGTGCTGCTCAAGGACAAACTGAATCCAGGTGCAAAGAAAAAACCAATAGAAGATTCCCGCGGCCCATCCGTATAAGAACCGCTGCCATGCGTTCTCGCTGCGGGCCAACACAATCAGGAGCGGAGTCAAGGCCACGGGCGCAAGCAGGTGAACGTTAAAGCGGGGAAATATCAGGAGTAACAGCACCGCGGAAAGCAGCGCGCCCAATGTATGAACTACAAGCGCCACCGGCGAAGCAGGACTGCGCCGGCTCGCCGCTGCGCTACCCATTTACCAGGGCTGCTTCTGCGCTTACGCGGTCAGCCATGTACGAGCTACGCACAAGTGGACCGCTGAACACCATCTTCAGACCTGCCGCTAGTCCGTAGTCGCGATACGCATCGAACTGGGCGGGCGTGACATATTCAGCCACTCTCCTGTTTCGGCGCGTCGGTTGCAAGTATTGTCCAATGGTTGCGACATCGACGTTAGCACTCACCAGGTCTCGCAAGAGTTGGTGCACTTCCTCCGGGCGCTCACCGAGTCCGACCATCAAGCCGGATTTCGTCAGCGAGTGGGGCCGGTGAGCCTTCGCAAATTGAAGTACGTCGAGAGACTGCCGATAGTTTGCTTGTGGCCGCACGCGTGAGTACAGCCGGCCCACAGTCTCCATATTGTGATTGAAGACATGCGGACCGGCATCGAGAACACGCGCGACGGCGTCCGTGTCACCGCAGAAATCCGGCGTGAGTACTTCCACTCGTGCGCCCGGTAAAGCGCGCCGGACCTGCCGGACAGTTTCGGCGAAATGTTCCGAGCCGCCATCAGGCAAATCGTCGCGATTCACCGATGTAATCACAACATAGCGGAGATTCATTTTTGATGCCATCTCGGCCACGTGCGCCGGTTCGTTCGGATCGAGCTGAAATTCGCGCTTGAGCGGCGACCCTTTCGGTACCGAGCAGAACGTACAACCCCGAGTGCAGAGATTGCCTAGAATCATGAACGTCGCTGCTCCGCGATGGAAGCACTCGTGGATGTTAGGACAGCGAGCTGACTCGCAGACCGTGTGCAGATTGCGCGAGCGCAGATCCGCCTTCAATGAGTGCACGGATTGAAAGTGCGTTCGGCCTTTCCGAAGCCACTCTGGCAGCCGCGGACTTGGGTTCGGAGCCGGTTGAATTTGGACGAAAGAACTCAAGTGCGGGAATCACTATTGTACCGGCTCCCGCTTGCGTCGCTAGTCGTCGCTGCGGAAGAAACTGCTGATGTCTCTGCTTGCAATTGCGCCGAGGGGATTGCGTTCGCTGCCGTTATGGCGGTGTTCTTCGGGCGCTAGCTCATGGCGTAAGCGTTCGAGCGTCATGCTCTGCAAGATCACTCGTCCGGGACCGGTCAACGTGGTCAGAAATAGCCCTTCGCCTCCGAAGATTGCGGTCCGGATGCTTCCAACGAGTTGCACATCATAGTTGACGCTCGGTTCAAAAGCGACCAGATGACCGGTTTGCACCTGCAGTGTTTCTCCCGGCCCCAATGTGAAGTCCACGTGGTCGCCACCGGCGTGAACAAATACGAGTCCCGGCCCTGTCAGCTTCTGAAGAATGAAACCCTCGCCGCCCAGCAGTCCCGCGCCTAAACGCCGGACCATTGCAATGTCGAGCGTCACCGAACTTTGAGCGAACAGGAATCCGTCGCGCTGCACCATCATGGTCTGCCCGGCCGCGAGGTCAAATACCTGAATCTTGCCCGGATAGTGACCCGCAAACCCGACCTGTCCCGTACCCGAAGTGGAGTGGAAATAAGTGAAGAAGAGCGATTCGCCCATCAGTTTGCGTTTCAGCGCGCCGATGATCTTATCCCCCCAACTCTGTCCAGACATACGCGTCGCCCAATCAACATTGGCCGACTTGTAAATCATTTTGCCCGCTTCGGCATAGATCTCCTGGCCGGCATTCAGGTGCACTCGAGCAATTTGAAGATTGTGACCTTCAATGTCATATTTCAGGGGCTCCGCTGAGATGGTGGGTGGAACAAAGGGGGCTATGCCCGAGGTTCCGGCCGCTCCAGCCTGAGCGCCGCAGTTCTGACAGAAACGACTTGTCTCTGGGAGTTGAGTGCCGCAATTGGTGCAGAAAGCCATAGAAACGTCACTCTATGCTACGAAAAACAACGGGTCGAAGTTCGACCGCCCAGTTTCCGAACGCCGGTCATGGGTCCTGACGAGGGAAAAGAAACTTCAACGCTTCGCGAATCCGGACGCCCCATGCTTTTTCATGGTGCCCGGCGCCCTCATCCTCCACGAACTTCAGATCGGAGTCCATTTCCCAACCGCGGAGGATCAAAGCGTCTCTCAAATCGCGGACATTACGGACGCACGACTCGGGCTCGTCTCCTTCGCAAGTGCCGACATCGAGCCAGATCTTTTGATCGAACTTGCCTCGAGCTTTCCTGATCTCGCGCAGGATCGCACGGCGTGCCCACCAAACGGAAGGGGACATCGAGATTAATTTGCCGAAGATCTCCGGATAGTGGAGTCCCATGTAAAGGGTCACCAGCCCGCCAAGCGAGGATCCACCAAGCCCGGTATTTGCGGCATCGGGCCGGGTCCGGTAGGTGGAATCGACAAATGGCTTCAGTTCCTCCACTACGAACTGAGCGTGACGGCGTGCGCGACCACCCTCGCCTTTGCGGTTGCGAACGTGCGTGTACTCTTCCAGGCGCTGTTCACCGGCATTGTAGATTCCGACGATAATCAAGTGTTCGATCTCACCCGCGGCGATCAGTTCTTCCACGGTTTGGTCAACACCCCATTCCTGATTGCCGAACGCCGTCGCAGCATCGAACAGGTTCTGTCCGTCATGAAGGTACAGAACGGGGAATCGCTCGTCGGGGCGTTCCTCGTATTGAGGAGGCAGGTAGATCAGGAGATCGCGCGTGTCCTGGAGATGTTGCGAAGGAAACTGCGAATGAGACCGGAGATCGCCGGTTAGGGTGTGCTCCAACTGGAACTTACGACTTCTTGAAATCGAGCGAAGCCGAATTCATGCAATAGCGTAAGCCGGTCGGGCGGGGACCGTCGTCGAACACGTGGCCGAGATGTGCGTCGCATTTAGCGCAACGAACTTCGGTTCGATCCATGCCCAGGGACATATCGGAACGATCGGTCACGTTTTCTTTGGCGATCGGCTGCCAGAAACTTGGCCAACCGGTACCGGATTCGAATTTGGTTTCGGAAGAGAAAAGCGCGTTCTCACAGCAGACGCAACGGTAGATTCCGTGCTCATGGTTGTTCCAGTACTTACCCGAGAACGGTCGTTCCGTGCCTTCGTGGCGAGCAACTTGGTACTGCTCTGGCGTGAGCTGAGCCTTCCATTCCGCGTCGGTTTTCCTAACCTTCTCCTCTTCGACAACTCCCTTTCGTTCCCCGGAATCGGTGAATGCGACGAGCTTAACGAAGCCTTTATTCCCGAATCCGAAGCTTGAGAGCTCCCCGGCGAACGCGATTCCCAAAATGCCGAGGAATCCCCTACGGTTCATAAGCTTCACCTCACACGCTCTTAGACGTCGATCCGTCCGCAAAGGATGCGGGACAGGCGCTTTGAAAACTATAATAGAGACGCCATGCCAATCTTCGAGTACTCTTGCGACGACTGCGGTACCAACTTCGAAAAATTAGTTCGCCGAAGCAGCGAGGCGGATGCCGTCGAATGCCCCCAGTGTGGTCAAAAGCATCTCACAACCCGCTACTCCACCTTTGCCGCCCGCGATGGAGGGTCCAAGAGCCAGGCTCAACCAGCGGCAGACTGCGGCGCAGGTATGTGCTGCGGCGGAGGCATGTGCGGGACGAACTTCAACTGACAGCTCGGCTGACCTAATTACGTCATTACGTCAGCCCTAAGATAAATCCTTTGCTATTCGTTATTTGTTCGCCTATAGTGTGAAGGAGGAGGATCCCCTTGGCACTCACGCGGCGTCAGAAGGAAGTTATGGACTTCCTTTCCCAGTTCATAACAGATCACGGCTACAGCCCGAGTTACGAAGAGATCGCATCGGGGCTCGGCCTCGCTTCTCTAGCAACCGTCCACAAGCACATCCAGGCTCTCGAAACAAAACAGTATCTGCGTCGCAGTTATAACCACAGCCGTTCGCTCGAGATCGGGGACCGGTTCTTCAACGAGGAACGTGCCCGTCGGCCGCAAGAAACTCCATCCGCCATACCGCTCCTGGGCCGCATCGCCGCCGGTGCGCCGGTCGAGGCTATTGCGAACCAGGAAATGCTCCACTTCTCGGATTTCGCCGGCCAGGAGAATACTTTTGCCCTTCAGGTTCGCGGCGAATCCATGATCGAAGATCACATCTGCAACGGCGATTTTGTTCTCATCGAGAAGGTAAATCAGGCGCGTAATGGAGAAATCGTGGTCGCGCTGGTGGATGGATCGGAAGCCACTCTCAAGCGGTACTACAGCGAACCGGACGGCCAGGTCCGGCTACAGCCGGCCAACGCCGACATGGCCCCAATCTACGTAAAACCGGAGAATCTGCAGATCCAGGGCCGGGTACTCGCAATAATGCGGAAATACTGACCGCCGATGCTAAACTTCCCTTAGTGCAGGGCCAGAGCCAAGACGCGGATGTCAGCTTAGCGCGTCGGCTTGTCTTTTGGGATTTCCCTCGGGCTTCCTGGCCGTACGACGTTGTTGTCGCGCTGATCCTTCTCTTCATCTTTGCCACTCCGCGCGAGTTCTTCCGCGATCAGCCCAAGGCCTCGGGCATCGTCCTGATGACGCCTGCTCACGGTTCTAGCCGGTTCTTCATAGAAACCGAGATGCTTTCCGGTTTGCCTGAAAACGCGCGGCCTGCCCGTGTGTCGGCCCTGATTCGCGAGCGGTTTGGCAGGAAATTAACAGTTCAGCGCGTCGAGCCGATCTGGGATGAGGCCGAAAAAGAAGTTAAAGGCTTCATCGCGTATTCCACTCCGTAATTTCCGCGTCTCTACAAACAAGATGGTGAAGTTCGTTCTACTCGTGCTCTGTACGCTTGCGTGCACTCCTCAGACTTTTGGCGAGTCACTCGCCAACATCCTCGCCCGGATGGACCAGGCCGCTCCTGGTTTTAAAGGCGTAACGGCCAAGTTAGAGTTGATCAATTACACGGCGATCCTCTCAGACACCACGAAAGAGCGTGGGACGTTGCAGATGCAACGGCTCAGATCGGACGATATTCGAGCCATTATCGATTTCCGTGCTTTGCCCGAAAATGCAAGAGTCGTTAGCTTCCAGGGCAAGAGCCTCAAGATCTATTACCCGAATACGAAAGAAGTCCAGGAATACGCGACGGGCAAGAATGCCGACGTACTAAATCAGTTCCTGCTCCTGGGTTTTGGCTCTTCCGGAAAGGATTTGCAGGCAAACTACGTCATCACAGAAGATGGCTCGGAGAGTATCGAGGGGCGAGAGACCACAAAGCTGAAGCTGATCCCAAAAGATCCGGAGTTGAAGAGCAAGCTGAGCGAGGTAGAACTCTGGATTCCGACGGATGCAACGTATCCGCTCCAGCAGAAGTTCAGCGAGTCGAAGGCCTCCGGCAATTACCGCCAGGTCACCTATAGCGACGTCAAAATCAACCCGGACATGAAGACGCCGCTCCAGTTCGATATTCCGAAGAATACTGCGAAAAAGAAGGCGAACTAGGAACTAGAGATTTGGCGGAACAGAAGGCGGTGAAAACAGGGGACCGTTTGGCCTTTATTGATTGGACGCGCGGTTTGGCCGCCGTCATCATGCTCCAGGGGCACACGTTCCATTCGTTTACCCGCCCTGATCTACGGGACAAAAATCCTTACACTCTGTCGCAGTTCGCCGGCGGTCTGCCGCCCGCCATTTTTCTTCTTCTCACCGGCATCACCTTCGCCTTCCTGATGAACAGCCAGGAAAGCAAAGGGGCATCGAATAAAGGCCGCATCATCGCGGCGCTGAAAAGGTCGCGCTATCTTTTCCTTCTCGCCTTCCTGTTCCGGCTGCAGCTTTACGTATTCGGGTATCCGACAAGTCCCGCCAGCGAGTTACTCCGAGTCGACATCCTGAACTGTATGGGCATGGCGATGTTGATTTTCGCACCGATGGCGGTCTTTACAACACTGGAACGTGTCCGCCTCTGCACGGTCTTGGGAATGGTCATCGCTGCGCTTTCGCCAGTCGTTCGAACCATCGATTTCTCCGGTCTGCCGCCATTTCTGACTGCCTACTTCGTCCCAAGCTACGCTGGTTTCCCGTTCTTCCCGTGGGCTGCCTTCCTGGCCTTTGGAATGGCCATGGGCAGTGCGATCCGCGTGGCAAAACCGGAGAATCTGGAGCGGGTTATGGGATGGACGCTCGGGGTCGGGCTCGGGTTGACCGTAACGGCTTACCAGTTGGCCAACCTGCCCTATTCTTTGTACTCGAACGTCGATTTCTGGCTGGACAGCCCGGCCCTGACGACCTTCAAGCTCGGCAGTGTGCTCTGTATTCTGTCCGTCGCCTACCTATGGATGAAAACGGGGGTGGTGCGTTGGAGCCTCTGTCGTCAGTTAGGTGTAACCTCTCTGCTCGTGTACTGGGTTCACATCGAGCTCGTTTATGGGCGCTGGTTCGGCATCTTCAAGGAGAAGCTGGATGTTGGCCAGGTGGTTACGTTTACGATCCTGCTTATTGGCCTGATGGTTCTGATCTCCGTTTTGCGCACGCGGCGACGTCCCCTGCGAGCAAGCCTCCGCTCGCCTTCTCCCGTGCAGGCCGGCAGTCCGTCAGGCGGCTAAACCGTTGTTTGCCGGGAAGGCTTATCGATAAACTTTAGTCAGAAATTATGCGAGTGTTGGTCGTCGAAGATGAAAAGCGAATCGCAGATTTCCTTTCGCGAGGCTTGGAAAGCGCGGGCTATGCCGTTGACGTGGTTCACTCTGGCGCCGATGCCGTAGAGAGAGTGCACTCGACGGAGTATGATCTGGTGGTCCTCGATTTAGGCCTTCCCGACATGGACGGCTTGCAGGTTCTGCAGAAAATCAAGAATCGCAAGACGATTCCACCTGTGCTCATCTTGAGCGCGCGCGATTCGGTTGATGACCGCGTGAAAGGGTTGGAACAGGGTGCGGACGATTACCTGGTGAAGCCATTTGCGTTTGTCGAGCTTCTCGCCCGCACGCGTGTCCTTCTGCGGCGCGGCCAACCGACGCCCGAGCGCCTTCAGGTTGGCGATCTGACGCTTGACTGCATCCGTCGCAAAGTGACCCGCAACAATGACAGCATAGAACTTGCCCCAAAAGAGTTCAGCATCCTGGAGTACATGATGCGGAACCGCGGGCGTCCGCTCAGCCGGACCATGATCGTGGAACACGTCTGGGATATGGACTACGACGGGCTGACCAATATCGTCGATGTCTATATCCGTCACCTCCGAAGCAAAATCGACGATAAGTTCCCTACCAAGATGATTCACACCGTGCGCGGGATCGGCTACATGCTCGATTTGCCTGAGCCCGCCGCAACGAATCCCGCCATGGACAACGTCGTTTTCTAGTCGGGACGACGCATGCAATCCAAGTGGCTCGCGAGAACCGCCGTCTTCCGGACCCTTCGGTTCCAGCTTGCGAGCACTTTTCTCCTTCTGCTCGCCACGGTTTTAACCATCGTGGGGCTTGGCGGGACCCGGCTTCTCAGCGGTATTCTTGAGAACCAAAGCAGAGACCAGTTGAAGGAACAAATAGGGTCGCTGAAAGGCTGGATCTATTTCAACGATACGGATGGACAGCCCTATTGGGACGTGGACCGGACGGATGCCGAGGAAGAAGCGGAAGTCGCTCGTCTTCAGTCGGTTTTTGTGGTCGCTGACGATAACGGGCGTATCAACAAAAGCTCCGATCCTTCCTTGAAGGCCCTTGTGGATCGGAAGGTCATCCTCTCTGAGTTAGCACAGATGGCGCTCACTCACGAGCCAGTCATAAAAACAATTACCGATTCGGACGGAACCGCGTATCAGGTGATCAGCAGCACCATGACCGATTCGAAACACCATGGGCGCAAGTGGTATGTTGCCGAGGGCCGTTCCCTGACGGAGGACCAACAAGTTCTCCGGAAGTTCAGGAAAAACTTCCTGATCTTCCTCCCGCTCGCACTTCTGGTCTGCGCTGTTGTGAGCTGGTTTTCAGCCGGAGCTGCGCTGCGTGCTTTGCAGTCGGTCGAAAGCGCCGCCGGAGAAATCACGGGCTCGAATCTCGGCCTCCAGATTCCCAAGCGAGGTGTCGATGATGAGCTGGATCGGCTGATCGAATCCTTCAATGAAATGAGCCGGCGTCTTAAAGCCTCGTTCGAGCAGATGCGGCAGTTCTCGACCGATGTGTCTCACGAGTTACGAACTCCGTTGACCGCCATTCAGGGGCAGCTCGAGGTCGCCCTTTTCACAGCCAAGAGCAAAGAGCAGCTTCGCGAAGCAATCGAAAATGCTCTCCAGGATGTGGAACGCCTTTCGAACCTGGTTCGAGCATTGCTGCTGCTGTCGCAGTCGGAGTCCGGACAGGTTCCTATGAATCGGTCGGTCCTGAATCTCTGCGAGTTGATCAGGGATTTGGTCGAGCAGTTTCAGATTCCGGCCGAGGCAAGTAATCTGCGCCTGAGCCAAGTGGAAAAGGGCTCCGTTTTTTGCGAAGTCGACCGGACCCAGATGGAACGCGTAGTCACGAATCTGCTTTCGAACGCGATCAAGTACACGCCGTCTGGTGGGTGGGTGCGAGCCTACACTGAACAGGCCGGTTCGTACGCCAGAATCGTGATCGAGGATTCTGGGGTGGGGATTCCGCCCGATCATCTGCCTCACATCTTCGACCGCTTTTACCGTGTTCCCGACCCGAATCCCGAGAAGGGCCTCGGCCTCGGCCTGAGCTTTGTATCCGCAATCGTGAAGGCTCACGGCGGAGAGATCCGGGTCCATAGCAGGCTCGGGCAGGGCTCGAGATTCGAAGTAGCGTTGCCGGTGGGAGCCGCCCGGGAACACCCGGAGCCGGTCACGATTTCCGCTGAGAGTTAAAGCGATTCGTTCAATACTCGTGCCAGTCTCAAACCAGCTTTGGCGAGCTGGTCGCGAACAATTGGCTTCATGTCGTCAACATACAAAGAATCGACGGGCGCTTTGAATGCGGTGATCTCGGCCGGTGCCTCGGCGCATCCGTCCGGGAACAACACGGGTTCGGTTGGGATTTCTAATTTGGCGTAGATCATCTTCCGAGCCAGTTCGTGAGACTCCCACGTCCAGTCCTCGATTGACCCTGAGGAGAAATCCTTGCGTTCCCCTTCGCTGAGCGAAGCGATGTAGCTGTCGATTTTGGACGTTAAGGTGGTGTCGCTCGCCTCGAGAGCATTGACAATTCCCCCGTCCCAAAGTGCGTGGATGTTTTTGGCCTGGTTTATGGGCGGGTCGATCCGCTCACAATTGCCACCCAGGTCGGCGTCGGAGATCGCGTGCAGCGGCTGGTGTACATCACCGACAAAGTGAACCAGAAATCGTAATGCATCGAGCTCACTCCACCGGCCGTCCGCTTTCTCTGCTACCAACTGAGCGGTGAACAGCCGAACGCGGGCGACGACGCAGTTATCGTCCTTACATCGCCTCCCAATGTCCGATCTGGAGTCCTGGATTGTGAGGTCAATGAAGTGCCAGTCTTCGGTATGAGTGTCTTTCTTCGTGTCATCTGCCCAAGTCGACCCGAGGGCGAGAGCGTTTGCAATCGCGTTCAGGTCATCAGGAACGTTAAGGATTCTTGCAACCCGGATGCGGGCGGCGGGAGTCAGGTGGGCAGCCGCGATCCGCGCCACCGTCCGATGCCCTGTCTCCCACCATCCAAAAGCCGGCAAAGTGGAGAAAATACAGCCAATTGCGAGGATCCGCCAGAGTGTACAACGCATGTGGGCCAAAGACCAGTTCCACTGTAGCGCAATACCGTTCGTCCCTATCCCGACATAGGTTGAGTAAAAGGGGCTAAGATTATTGCATTCTTGTTCGCTAAGGTCTATACTGATTTCAGGATCGAAGATCAATGGATTTTAATCGGCTTACAGAGAAATCACAGGAAGCCATTCGCGAGGCGCAAAGCATCGCGATCACCTACGGAAACCAACAAGTGGATGTGGAGCACCTGCTCCTTGCCATGCTCGAGCAAGAGGGCGGACTCGCCCCCTCCATCCTGATGCGGGCTGACGTGCCAGTCGAAAACCTGCACCGGCGCCTGAAAGCTGAAATCGAGAAACTCCCGAAAGTGAGCGGCAGCGGCACCCGGCCCGACCAGTTGTATGTCACAAACAGGCTCTCCCGGCTATTGACGGTGGCGGAGGAGGAAGCAAAACGGTTAAAAGACGACTATGTCTCAATCGAGCACCTGCTACTCGCGGTCTCGGAAGACTCTGGGCCCGCCGGTCACCTGCTGAAAGAATTCGGCTTAACTCGCGATCGCCTCATGAAGGCTCTGGTGGAGGTGCGCGGCAACCAGCGCGTCACAACCCAAAATCCGGAGACCACTTACGAAGCCCTTGAGAAGTACGGTCGCGATTTGACCGCCTCGGCACAGAAGGGTAAACTCGACCCGGTGATCGGGCGGGATGAGGAAATCCGGCGCGTCATCCAGGTTCTTTCCCGGAGAACAAAGAACAATCCCGTTTTGATCGGTGAGCCGGGGGTTGGCAAGACTGCGATCGTTGAGGGACTGGCGCAGCGTATTGTCCGCGGTGACGTTCCCGAAGGCTTGAAGGACAAGCAGGTGGTGGCGCTCGACATGGGCGCACTCATCGCCGGCGCAAAGTTCCGGGGTGAGTTCGAAGAAAGGCTCAAAGCGGTGCTGAAAGAGGTCCAATCCTCGGAAGGCCGCATCATTCTGTTCATCGATGAACTTCATACCGTCGTCGGGGCCGGCAAGGCGGAAGGCGCTATGGATGCCGGCAACCTGTTGAAACCAATGCTCGCCCA
>Ga0308176_10001246_pt1 | contig 15971 bp, 17 predicted proteins | sample PhyCR2_3_FD_203890 | JGI IMG/M metagenome (GOLD analysis project Ga0308176, IMG submission 203890) | Soil microbial communities from UC Gill Tract Community Farm, Albany, California, United States - DLSLS.C.R2 | ecosystem: Environmental > Terrestrial > Soil > Agricultural land | place: USA...
CGTCGCCGATGTTCTTGCCCAGCGTGTCGGCGTCGCTGACGTAGTCGAGCAGGTCGTCGGCAATCTGGAAGGCGTAGCCCAGCTCCATGCCGTAGCGGCGCAGCGCGGCCACCTGGTCGGCCGGCAGTCCGCCGAGCAGGCCGCCCAGTTCGGTGGCCGCGGCGAACAGCACCGCGGTCTTGCGCTCGATCACCGCCAGGTAGGCGGCCTCGTCGACGTCGGCATTGCCGATGTTGAGCAGCTGCAGCACTTCGCCTTCGGCGATCGTGTTGGTGGTGTCGGCGAGGACGCGCATCACGCGCATGTCGTCCAGTTCGACCATCAACTGGAACGAACGCGAGTAGAGGAAGTCGCCGACCAGCACGCTGGCGGCATTGCCCCACAACGCGTTGGCGGTCTTGCGGCCGCGGCGCAGGTCGGACTCGTCGACCACGTCGTCATGCAGCAGGGTCGAGGTGTGGATGAACTCGATCACCGCGGCCAGCTTGATGTGCTGCTCGCCGGTGTAACCCGCCGCGCCGGCGGCCAGCACGTGCAGCATCGGCCGCAGCCGCTTGCCGCCGCTGGCGATGATGTGGTCGGCGATCTGGTTGATCAGCACCACGTCGGAGGCCAGTCGCGCACGGATCAGCGTATCCACGCGCCGCATGTCGGCGGCGGCCAGGTCACGCACGGCGGCGAAGTCGTCGGTTCGGCTGGCGTCGGCGGGCATCGGGAGCATGGGTGTCCGGGTGGCAAGACGGGCGATTATAGGGCCACGCCTGCTGCCTGCGGCGGCGCGACATGGCGCCGCAAGTGGGCCTGTGATGCGGCCCGTATAATCGCCCGATGCCAGCCCGCACCCAGCCACCCCGGTGAGCAAGCTCACCCCTCTCGAGCGCCGCAGCGCGCTGACCCTCGCCCTGGTGATCAGCCTGCGCCTGTTCGGGCTGTTCCTGATCATGCCGGTGTTCTCGCTCTACGCGAAGCAGATGCCGGACGCCAGCGGCCTGCTGATCGGCCTGGCGCTGGGCGTCTACGGGCTGGGCCAGGTGATGCTGCAGATCCCGCTGGGGCTGCTGTCCGACCGGGTCGGACGCAAGCCGGCCATCACCATCGGCCTGTTGATTTTCGCCGCCGGCGGCCTGGTCGCGGCGATGTCGCACACGCTGATGGGCATCGTGATCGGCCGCGCGCTGCAGGGCATGGGCGCGGTGGCCGGCGCCGGCACTGCGCTGGCGGCCGACCTCACGCGCGAGGAGCAGCGCGGCAAAGTGATGGGGATCATCGGCGTGTCGATCGGCGTGTCGTTCCTGCTGGCGCTGATCCTGGGGCCGCCGCTGGAGGCGATCAGCGGGCTGCCCGGCCTGTTCGGCGCGACCTCGTTGCTGGCACTGCTGTCGCTGCTGCTGCTGTGGCTGATCGTGCCCACGGCCGAGCGTGCACGGGCGCCGGCGGCGGCCGGCCTGGGCGCGGTGCTGTCGATGCTGCGCGACGGCCGGCTGATGGTGCTCAACGGCTCGGTATTCTTCCTGCACCTGCTGCTGACGGCCAGCTTCGTCGGCCTGCCCCTGCTGCTGGTCGACCGCCTGCAGCTGCCGGTGGAACGGCACTGGGAGCTGTACCTGCCGGTGATGACGATCGCCGCGCTGGTGATGGGCTCGGCGCTGCATCGGATGAAGGAGATCGGCCAGAGCCTGCGTATCGTGCTGGTGTGCGTGGCGGCGATCGGCCTGGCGCTGGTCGGCTTTGCCGAGTCCGGCACGCATATCGCCTGGCTGGGGGTGTCGGCGGCAGCGTTCTTCTCGGCCTTCAACCTGCTGGAGGCGGCGCTGCCCAGCCTGGTGTCACGGCTGGCGCCGGCGCACCTGCGGGGTGCGGCGATGGGCGCCTATTCGACCAGCCAGTTCATCGGTGCGTTCGTGGGCGGCGCGGTTGGCGGCATCGCGTTGGGTCGGCTGGGCGTGAGTGGCGTATTCCTGTGCGCGGCGGCGGCGACCCTGCTGTGGTTGCCGCTGGTGGCGTTCGGCGCGCATCGCATCGCCGTCCGCGCGGCGGCAGGACAGACCGCCTGAGCGGCTGATTGCGGTGGGCTGCTGCCGCCCCCATAGTCCGGCAGCATCCACTCACGCGAGGCCGCCGTGGCCCACCAGATCGTCGCGCTGATCGCCGAATACGGCCTGTTGCTGGTCTTTCTCAACGTACTGGTCGAGCAGGCCGGCTTGCCGCTGCCGGCGGTGCCCACGCTGGTGGTCGCCGGCGCGCTGGCGGCGGGCGGGCAGTTGTCGCTGTCGGGCGTGCTGCTGGTCGCGCTCGCCGGTTGCCTGGTGAGCGACCTCGCCTGGTACAGCGCCGGGCGCCGCTATGGCGCCGGCGTGATGCGCACGTTGTGCCGCATCTCGCTGTCGCCCGATTCGTGTGTCAAGCAATCGGAACTGCGCTTCCAGCGCTGGCGTGCGCCCATGCTGCTGGTGGCCAAGTTCGTGCCGGGGCTGTCCACCGTGGCACCGCCGCTGGTCGGTGCGATGGGCCTGTCGCGGCGGGCTTTTCTGCTGTTCGACGGGCTTGGCTCGCTGCTGTGGGCGGGCGTGGCGGTGGCGCTGGGTTATCTGTTCGCCGACGGGGTGGAGCGCGCGTTGGCGGCGTTCGAAGGCGCGGGCACGCTGGCGCTGGAACTGCTCGGCGCGCTGTTCGCGGCCTACATCCTGTTCAAATGGTGGCAGCGGAGGCGACTGCTGGTGGCGCTTCGCATGGCGCGGATCGAGGTGGACGAGCTGGCGCAGGCGCTGCGCTCGGCGCAGCCGCCGCTGGTGTTCGACGTGCGCGCGGCCGGCTCGCGCGAGCTCGACGACCGGGTGATACCCGGCGCGCTGGCGTTCGATCCGAATGGCCTCGATGCCACGCTGGCCGAGCTGCCGCCCGAGCGCGAGCTGGTGTTCTATTGCAACTGCCCCAACGAGGTCTCGGCCGCCCGCGCCGCACGGTTGCTGATGGCGCACGGCTACCGGCACGTGCGCCCGTTGCGCGGCGGCCTCGATGGCTGGGCGGCGGCTGGCCACCCGGTGGATCACCTGCGCGCCAAGGCGCCGCCGGCTTCGACCGCCCACGCGCTCTGACCGCGGCAACGGCGGACGGCCCTCCCGGTCGACGCGGGCAGCGCGTCGCGGCGGAGGCGCACACGGAGCGGGCGCGCGCGGGAGGGGCGGCCGGCTATGATAGGGATCGAGCCGCCGGCCCCGCGCCGGCGAACCCATGAGGCGGGCGCCCGCGCCGGCCGCCAGCACAGCGAGGAATTCCCATGGCACGCGGCATCAACAAGGTCATCATCGTCGGCAACCTGGGCGCGGACCCGGAAATCCGCTACACCACCAGCGGCACCGCCATCACCAGCCTGAGCATCGCCACTTCCGAGAGCTGGACGGACAAACAGTCCGGCGAGAAGCAGGAACGCACCGAATGGCATCGCGTGAAGCTGTTTGGCAAGCTCGCCGAGATCGCCGGTGAGTACCTGAAAAAGGGCCGCCAGGTGTACATCGAAGGTTCGCTGCGCACCGACAAGTACACCGACAAGAGCGGCGTGGAGAAGTACTCCACCGACATCATCGCCAACGACATGCAGATGCTTGGCGGCATGGGCGGCGAGGGCGGTGGCACCGGCGGTGGCGGTGGCTCCCGTGAGCGCCAGCAGGGCGGCGGCCAGCGCCAGGGTGGCGGCAACTATGGCGGCCAGTCCCGCGGGGGCAACGACTACGGCAACGCGCGCCCGAACGCGCCCGCGCCGGCCGAGAGCGGCGGCGGCTTCGACGACGACGACATTCCGTTCTGATCGCCACGCCGGTACGGACGATCCGAAGCCCGCAGCGATGCGGGCTTTTTCGTCCGCCACCGCGGCTTTTGCGGGGAGCCCGCTGGCGGGCGGATGTGCCTCTGGCGGCATCCGCAACAGCATCCCCCGCCAGCGGGCTCCTACATTACAGGGGGTCGGTGATCTGCCCGGCGAGTTGCGCCAGCAGCACCTCGACGTCCTCGTGCGTAGGGGCGCGGATCAGCCGCGGGGCGTGGCGGCGCAGCGCGGCGTGGTCGAGGGTGGCGAGGCGGTCGCGCACGTGCAGGATCTGGCTGGGATGCATGCTGTATTCGCATAGCCCCAGCGCCAGCAGCAGCGCGGTGAAGTTGACGTCGCCGCCGATCTCGCCACACAGGCTCACTGGCTTGTTGGCACGGCGGCCGGCGGCAATGACGTAGGCGATCAGCCGCAGCAGCGCCGGCTGCAGCGGGTTGTAGATGTTCTCCAGGCCGTCGTTGCCGCGGTCGGCGGCGAGCACGTACTGGGCCAGGTCGTTGGTGCCGATCGCCAGGAAGTCCGAGTGTTCGAGCAGCGCGCGCACATTGAGCGCGGCGGCGGGGACCTCGACCATGGCGCCCAGTGGCAGCTTCTCGGGCAGGTCCACGTTCTCGTGCTTGAGATCCTCGCGCGCCAGCTTGAACAGCGTGCGCACCGCGATCAGTTCGTCTGGCTGGGTGACCATCGGCACCAGCACGCGCACCGGGCCGTAACAGGCGGCGCGCAGGATCGCGCGGATCTGCGTGGTGAACACGGCCGGGTAGCGCAGGGAAAGCCGCACGCCGCGCACGCCCAGCGCCGGGTTGTCCTCGCCGCGCACGGCCAGCCCCGCGGCGTCGGCCTTGTCGGCGCCCAGGTCCAGCGTGCGGATGGTCACCGGCAGGCCGCCCATGCCCAGCACCAGGTCGCGGTAGGCGTTGAACTGTTCGTCTTCGGAGGGCAGGCCCTTGTGCTTGAGGAACAGGAATTCGGTGCGGTAGAGGCCGACACCGTCGGCGCCGCGGGCGCGTGCCATCGCGATGTCGGCCACGCTTTCGGCGTTGGCGAACAGCCGGATCGGCACCCCGTCGTGGGTGCGCGTGGGCGCGTTGGCCAGCTTGGCCAGCCGCCGGCCCTCGGCCACGGCCTCGCGCTGCCAGGCGCGGTAGCGTGCCAGATCCTGTGCGGTCGGGTGGACGATCGTCTCGCCGCGCTCGGCGTCGAGCAGGACCAGATCGTCGTCGTGGATGGTGGCCAGCGCGTCGCGGGTGCCGACCAGCATCGGCAGGTCGAGGCTGCGTGCCAGGATTGCGCTGTGCGAATAGGCGCTGCCGGAACTGGCCACCACGCCGAGCAGGCCATTGCCCACCAGGTGCGCCATGTCGGCCGGCGCGATGGTGTCGGCGACCAGGATCTCGCCCACGCGCGCGGCGAGCTTGCGCTCCTCGCGGCTGGTCTGGCGCTGCAGCGCCGAAATCACCCGGTTGATCACCTGGTCGACGTCCTCGCGGCGGCTGCGCAGGTAGGGATCGTCCATCGCCTCGAACACTTTGGCCAGTCGATCGCGCTGCTTCTTCAATGCGGCGCCAGCGCGGTAGCGGCCGACGCGGATCAGGTCGTCCAGGCCGCGCAGCAGCTCCTTGTCGTCCAGCAGCAGGCTATGCGCGTCGATGAACTCATTGACTTCGCGCGCCAACGCGCCGTGCAGGCGGCCGCGCAGTTCATGCAGCTCCTGCCGCGCAGTATCGAGAGCGCGGTGCAGGTGTTCGAGCTCCTCCTCGACCTCGCCCTCGGCCAGCGGGCGCGTGTCGACCAGGTAGCGGCTCGGCTGCACCAGCCGAGCCCGGCCCAGGGCCATGCCGCGGGAAGCCGCGGTGCCGGGAAGGAGTTGCCTCATGGGGCGGCTCCGTTGGAGCCGTCCGGGGTCGCGGACCGGGGCCCGGGAGCGTGTAGCTCCCAGTGAGCGGGCAGGGCCGGGCAAGGTGCAATCCGGGCAGACAACGGCACGCTGGCGCGGCCTTGCCGTTTCAGCTTTCGTTCGCCACTGCCGGGCTGCATCTCACGCCCCCTCGTCGAACTTGCGTTCGAACAGCGCGACGACGGCGGCAATGGCCTGCTGCTCATCGGGGCCGTCGGCGCGCACCGTAAGCGGGGTTCCGATGCCGGCCGAGAGCATCATCACGCCCATGATGCTCTGGGCGTTGACTTCGCGGCCCTTGCTGACCAGCCACACGGTCGATTTGAAGCCCTGCACAAGCTGCACCAGTTTGGCCGAGGCGCGCGCGTGCAGGCCGAGTTTGTTGGTGACGACGAGATCGCGTTCAAGCATGGTCGATGAAGATTCCCCCACGGCCGCCGTGGGCGGCGACCTGTGCCAGTTCGTCCAGCGGCTTCTCCGCGTAGTTGAGCACGCGCAGCAGCATCGGGAGGTTGAGCCCGGACACACAACGCAACCGTACCCCGAGCGCCGCAAGCGACAGCCCGATATTGCAGGGCGTGGCGCCGTACAGGTCGGCCAGCACCAGTACGCCCTCGCCCTGGTCCAATTCGCGCGCGTGGTGGGCGGTCAGCGTGCGCATCACGTCCGGATCGGCGTGCGCCGGAACCTCGACCGCGTCGACCTTGAGCGGCAGCTTGGGCATGACGTGGTGCGCGGCGGAGATCAGCGCCTTGCCGACCGCCTCGTGCGTCATCAGCAGTACGCCGACGCTCATCGTCGCACTCCGGGAGATGGATTGAGGTCGGGCATCATTCGAGCTCGCGATGGAAGGTAAGCACGCCGTCGCGCTTGGCGCGGTAATGGGCGGCGAGGCGTTCGACCAGGTACACCGAGCGATGACGACCACCGGTGCAGCCGATCGAGATGGTGACGTAGCTGCGGTCGTCCTGCTCGAAGCGCGGCAGCCAGGCGTCCAGCCAGCGCGTGGTGTCGGCGAAGTACTCGCCGACCAGCGGATCGGCTTCGAGGAAGTCGCGCACCGGTGCGTCCTTGCCCGACAGCGGGCGCAGCTTCGGTTGCCAGTGCGGATTGGGCAGGCAGCGCGCATCGAACACGAAGTCCGAATCCAGCGGCAGGCCGCGGCGGAAGGCGAACGACTGGATCATCAGCGTGAGCCCCTCGGTCGCCTGTGCGTAGCCGGTGGCGATCAGCCGGCGCAGCTGATGCACGTTGAGCTCGCTCGAATCGATCACCTTTTCCGCGATGCCGATCAGCGGGCGAAGCAACCGCCGCTCTTCGGCGATCGCATCGGCCAGTGAAACGCCGCGCAAGGCCAGCGGGTGCCGCCGGCGGGTTTCCGAGTAGCGCTTGAGCAGCACTTCGTCGCGGCAATCGATGAAAACCAGGTGCACGTGCACGCCGGCATCGGCCAGTTCGGAGAGCACCAGTGGCATGCGGGTGAAATCGTCGCCGCGGTTGCGTACGTCGACGCCGACGGCAATGCGCCGACGCCGGCCGCCGTCATCTTCCAGCACCGACTGCACCAACTCCGGCAGCAGTGCCGTGGGCAGGTTGTCGACGCAATAGAACTCCAGGTCCTCCAGCGCGCGCAGCGCGACCGTCTTGCCGCCGCCGGACATGCCGGTGAGCACCACCAGATGCACAGCGTTGGGGTCGTTCAGGCTGTTCGGCGGGGTGTGGTCGTTGGTGCTCACGTCGCTCACCATGGCGGTAGCCGGCGCATCTGGTGCGCCTGGCGGTCGATGAAGGTTTGCGCGGGGTCGATGCCCTTGCTCTTGAGCATATGGTGGCGCACCGCCGCCTCCACCAGTACGGCCAGGTTGCGGCCGGGAGCGACCGGGATGGTGATCATCGGCACCGGCACTTCGAGGATTTCGCGGTGGCTGGTGTCGCCGGTCAGCCGCGTCATCGCGTCGATGTCCTCGCCTTCGCGCAGGGTTTTCAGGTGCACCACCAGGCGCAGGTACTTCGAATGCTTGACTGCGGTGTGGCCGAACATCTCGCGCACGTTAAGCACACCAAGGCCGCGCACCTCGAGCAGGTCCTGCAGCAGCTCCGGGCAGGTGCCGTCGATCACGTCCGGCGCAATCAGCGTGAACTCGGTGGCGTCGTCGGCGACCAGCCGGTGGCCGCGGCTGATCAGTTCCAGCGCCAGCTCACTCTTGCCCGAGCCCGATTCACCGGTGATCAGCACGCCGATCGAGTAGACCTCCAGGAACACCCCGTGCAGGGTGATGCGTGGCGCCAGCAGGCGCGCCAGGTGGTATTGCATCCAGGTCAGCAGCTCGTGGCCGCGCTTGGCGCTGATCCACAGCGGCGTGTTGGTTTCCTCGGCGACTTCGCGCAGGTCCGAGGGAATGGTCTGGTCCTTGGTCACGATCAACGCGACCGGCTGGTAGGCGGCGATCTTGTGCATCGCCTCCCAGCGCTGGCGCGAGTCCAGCCCGTCGAGCCAGTTGAGCTCCTCGGTACCGATAATCTGCACCTTGTTCGGGTAGATCACGTTGAGGTAGCCGATCAGCGACGGGCGGCGGGTGGCGGTGAGGCCGCGCTCGAGCACGCGCCCTTCGCCACGCATGCCCGACACCCAGCGCAGACCCATGCGCTCGTGGACACCATCGAAGAGTTGTCGTGCGGTGAGACGTTCCAAGGGGCTCCCCTGCCGGGTGGGCGGTGGGCGCCATTGTGCCAGCTTGGGCAGTAGCCTGGCCGCGCGCCCGTGCAGGAGCCCGCTTGCGGGCGATGCCTTTGGGCCGGCCAAGAGCATCGCCCGCAAGCGGGCTCTTACAGAATCAAAAAAACGACCCGCCACGGGGCGGGTCGTAATGGGTGGGACGGGTGGGGATCAGCCGAACTGCCGCGCGTCGCGCGCCTCCTGCGGGTGCTTGTCGGTGACCTTGTCGCGATGGCGGCGCAGCTGCGCGGCCAGCTTGTCGAACACCAGGTCGATCGAGGCGTACATATCGGCCCCGCAGCCCTGCGCATGCAGGGCCGCCCCGTTGGTGGTGAGCGTGGCGTCGGCGCAGTGCTGCAGTTTGTCCAGCGACAGCACCATGCTCAGTCCGGTGCATTTCTCGTCGAGGCGGGTCAGCCGATCGAGCCGTGACGTGGCGTGTGCACGCAGGGCGGGGGTGACTTCGATCTGCTGGCCGGTGAGTTGGAACTGCATGGTTCGCCTCCTCTGGTACAGGCCGCCGTGGGGCGGCGGATTCGCAAGCCGACGGTGTCGCCGGCGTGCCGGTCTTTCATTCGTATGGGAGCGTTCGGGCCGGTTCCAAGGGCTGGCCATGCTTTTCCCGGGCCTGTTCAGCCGGCGCGCTGGCGCTCGCTGGAGCTGGGGATGCGCAGCGCCTCCCGGTATTTGGCCACGGTGCGGCGGGCGACCTGGATGCCTTTGCGGTTGAGCTCCTCGGCCAGGGACTGGTCCGACAGCGGCTTGCGTGGGTCCTCCGCATCGATGAGTTTCTTGATCATCGCCTGGATGGCGGTGGCCGAGGCGCCGCCACCGTCTTCGGTGGAGACGCCGCTTGAAAAGAAATACTTCAGCTCGTAGGTGCCGCGCGGCGTGTGGATGTATTTGCGCGTGGTCACCCGCGAGATGGTCGACTCGTGCATGCCCACCTCCTCGGCGACCTCGCGCAGCACCAGCGGGTGCATCGCCTCGGGGCCGTAGTCGAGGAAGGCGCTTTGCCGGCGCACGATCGCGTCGGCGACCTTGAGCAGCGTCTCGGCGCGCGATTCGAGGCTCTTGATCAGCCAGCGCGCCTCCTGCAACTGGCCGCGCATCCAGCTGGCGTCCTCGCCGCGCGCCCGCGCGATCAGGTTGCAGTAGTGCTGGTTGAGCCCCAGCCGCGGCTGGCAGTCGGGATTGAGGCTGACCCGCCAGCGGTTGCCTTCCTTGAACGCGTAGACATCCGGCGCGACGTATTCGACCGGGGTGGCGTCGAGCGCGGCGCCGGGGCGCGGGTCAAGGCTGCGGATCAGCAGTGCGGCGGCGGCCACCTCGTCTTCGCTGGCGCGCAGTTTGCGTGCGAGCCTGGCGATGTCGTTGCGGGCAAGCAGTTCCAGCTCACCGGCGACAATCTGCATCGCCAGCTCGCGCTGCGGCAGCGCAGCATCGAATTGCTCCAGTTGCACGCGCAGGCAGTCGCGCAAATCCAGGCTGGCGACGCCGGTGGGGTCGAACCGCTGCAGCTGCCGGCGCACCGCGTCCACTTCGTCGGCGCTGGCGTCGAGGTCCGCCGGCAGCGCGGCGAGTACGCCCTCGATGCCCTCGGCCAGGTAACCGGCGGCGTTCAACGCATCGATGATGATGGTGGCGATCAAACGCTGGCGGGTGCCCAACGGGGTCAGGTTGAGTTGCCACAACAGATGTTCCTGCAGCGTCTCGGGCGCGGCGTTCTGCGGCTCGAAGTCCTCGTCGCCGCGGCTGCCTGCGCCACTGCCGCTGCCGCTGAGCGAGAAGTCCATCGGCGCCTCGGCAGGCGCGTCGGATTCGGCCCAGTCGGTGCTGTCGTCGACGTCGTGGTCGACCGTCGGCGCTTCGGCGGGGGCGGTGGTAAAGCTTTCTTCCTCGGTTTCGCCCGGGGTGGCTTCTTCCTCGAATTCCAGCAGCGGATTGCCTTCGGCGATCTGCCGCAGTTCCGCCTCAAGCTCCAGCTGCGACAGCTGCAACAACCGGATCGCCTGCTGCAACTGCGGCGTCAGGGTGAGCTGTTGGTTGAGACGGAACTGGAGTGCGGGTTTCATGCCAGCCGTGCGGGAGGAACGTGAGGATCATCCTACCCCGGTGGCTGTGACGCGACCATAGCGATGGCTTGGTTTCGGCCCGCCACGCATCACAGCTTGAATTCACGCCCCAGGTACACCTCGCGCACCTTCTCGTCGGCCAGGATGTGCGCCGGCGTGCCGCGCGATAGCACTTCGCCATCATTGAGGATGTAGGCCCGGTCGCAGATGCCCAGCGTTTCGCGCACGTTGTGGTCGGTGATCAGCACGCCGATGCCGCGTTCCTTCAGGTGCCGCACGATGCGCTGGATCTCGCCCACCGAAATCGGATCGACGCCGGCGAACGGTTCGTCCAGCAGCATGTAGCGCGGCTGCGCGGCCAGCGCGCGGGCGATCTCGACGCGGCGGCGCTCGCCACCGGACAGGCTGATGCCCTTCTGGTCGGCGATGTGCGCGATCTTGAGCTCATCCAGCAGGCCTTCGAGTTGCTCGTTGCGCTCGCGCGCAGTGAGGCCTTCGCGCAGCTCCAGCACGGCCATGATGTTGTCGGCCACGCTGAGGCGGCGGAACACCGACGGCTCCTGCGGCAGGTAGCCGATGCCCATCCGCGCGCGGGCGTGCATCGGCAGGCCGGTGATGTCCTGGCGGTCGAGCCGGATGGTGCCGCCATCGGCCTCGACCAGCCCGACCACCATGTAGAAGCAGGTGGTCTTGCCGGCGCCGTTGGGGCCAAGCAGGCCGACCACCTCGCCCTGGCGGATCGAGAAGCCGAAGTCGCGCACGACCTGGCGCGAGCGGTAGCGTTTCTGCAGGCCTTCGGCAGCAAGCATGAGTTCAGCGCTGCCCGGTGCTGGAGGCGGGGGCGGGCGTGCTGGCGGCAGGTGCCGTGGCGGGCGTTGCTGCGCCGGCTTGCGGCTTGGGCTTGAAGATCATGTGCACGCGACCGTCGCCGCCGCTGTCGCCGGTCATCTCGCTGGTCTGCGTGTTGTAGGTGAGCCGGTCGCCATGCGCCTCGCCGCGACCCTGCTGGGTGATCGATGCGCGGCCCTGCAGCACGGCGAAGTCCTTGGCCACCTGATAGTCGATGGTCGCCGCTTCGCCCTGCATGAGGTTGCCGTTGTCGTCCAACTGTTGCAGATGCGCAGGGCCGCCAGTCAGCACGACCCGGCCAATTTCGGCGTTCGCATCGAAATACACCTTGGCCTGCTCGCCGGTGGCCTTGAGCGAGCCCTGGGTGATGACCACGTTGCCCTTGAGCGTGCTGACGCTGTTGGGTTTCTGAAAACCGTCGAAGTGCGATGCCTTGACGTCCATCGGCTGCTCGCGGTCGGTCTTCCTGGCCTGGGCAGGTGCAAGCGCGAGCAGGCCAAGCGCGAACAGCGCAAGGCTAGCGCCGCTGCGCCGGGTAGATGCCGTGGAAGTCATTGAGCAGCTCCAGGTGTTTGTCTTTGAGGTCGGCGCGCATGCCGATGCCGTGGATTCTAGTGCCGCCCTGCACCAGTTGCGCCGGCGCGGCGGTCTCCAGCCGATTCTGCTTGGGCCAGGCGCTGACGTCGGCGGTGTCGATGGTGGTCTGCGGCGTGCCGTCGAAGGCTGGGCGCTGCAGGTGCACCGGGCCCTGCAGCTTGAGCAGGCTGCCGTTGTGGTTGACCCAGCCGTACAGCGAATGACCGCGCCAGTCGGGCACCGCTGGCTGGTTGGAGGGCAGGTCGAAGTCAGGCGTGGTGATGTACAGCGAGGCGTCGCCCTCGCGGCGCTCCAGCCGCGGCGCGTCGATCAGGAAGCTGGGCAGGCCATCGGTGCCGTATTGGGTCAACTTGAAGTCTGTCAGCGTGTAGCCCGAGCGCGGCGGGCCGACGAAGGCGTTGGTCCGCGGCGCCGGGCCGATCCACCAGAACAGCAACTGGGCCGCGCCACCGGCCAGCGCCAGCACCACGATGGCCACGGCCAGGCGGCGGTCGCGCAGCCATTCCCTCACCGCCAGCGCTCCTTCTCGTTGCCGGCCTTGCCCTGGGCGAGCAGGAGCAGGTCGCAGACCTCGCGCGCGCCGCCCTGGCCGCCGGCACGACGGGTGGTCCAGTGCGCCTGTTCGATGACCCACGGATGCGCGTTGGCCACCGCCACCGCCAGGCCGGCCACGCGCATGGCGGGCAGGTCGGGCAGGTCGTCGCCGACGAAGGCGGTGTGTTCCGGGGCGAGCTTGAGTGCGTCGAGCAGTTCGAGCAGGCAGCTGCGCTTGTCGCCCTGGCCCTGGTAGACGTGGGTGATGCCGAGCTCTTCGGCGCGCAGCGCGACCGGATGGCTGATCCGCGCGCTGATGATCGCCACCTGCACACCGTGTAGCTGCAGGCGCTTCAGGCCGAGCCCGTCCTGCACGAAGAACACCTTGGTCTCGCGACCGTCCTCGCCGTAGTAAAGGCGCCCGTCGGTCAGCGTGCCATCCACGTCGAACACCGCCAGGCGGATGCCGGCGGCGCGGGTGAGCAGGTCAGCGGGGATGTCGGTCAGGTAGGGCATCGGTGGTCAGCGCGGATAGGGAAGCAGGGGGAGCGTGCGGGCGAGGAGCAGGTTGCGGCCGGTGTTCCCGTGCCCCGCTTGCCGGATCACACCACGCGCGCGCGCAACAGGTCGTGGATGTTCAGCGCGCCGACCACGCGCTGTTCGTGGTCGACCACCAGCAGCGCGTGGATCTGGTGTTTTTCCATCAGCTGCGCCGCTTCGATGGCGAGCTTGTCGGAGGCGATCGTTTTCGGGCCGCGCGTCATCAGCGCTTCGACGGTGGCGCCGCGCAGGTTCACGTCTTCGTCGTCCAGCGCGCGGCGCAGGTCGCCGTCGGTGAACACGCCGAGGAGATGGCGGCCGGCGTCGATCACCGCTGTCATCCCCAGATGCTTGCGGGTCATTTCCATCAGTGCTTCGGTGAGGCTGGCGTCCGGACCGACCGCGGGAATGCCCTCGCCGGTATGCATGATGTCGCTGATGTGCAGCAGCAGGCGGCGGCCGAGGCTGCCGGCCGGGTGCGAACGGGCGAAGTCCTCGGCGGTGAAGCCACGCGCTTCAAGCAGCGCGATCGCCAGCGCATCGCCCATCACCAGCGCCGCGGTGGTGCTGGCGGTCGGCGCCAGGCCCAGCGGGCAGGCTTCGCTGGAGATGCTGGCGTCGAGGTGCACGTCGGCCTGGTGGGCCAGCGATGATTTCGGATTGCCGGTGATCGCGATCAGCGGAATACCCTGGCGCTTGATCACCGGCAGGATGAACAACAGCTCATCGGTTTCGCCGGAATTGGACAGCGCCAGCACCACGTCGTCGGGTTGGATCATGCCCAGGTCGCCATGGCTGGCTTCGCCCGGATGGACGAAGAACGAGGGCGTGCCGGTCGAGGCCAGCGTGGCGGCGATCTTGCGCCCGACGTGGCCGGACTTGCCCATGCCGGTGACCACCAGCCGTCCGCGGCAGGCCAGGATCAACCGGCAGGCCTCGACGAAACCGCCGTCGATGCGCGGTTCCAGCGCACGGATCGCGGCGGCTTCGGTGGCGATCACCGTACGCGCGCTGCGGGCGATGGCGTCCGGGTCCAGGTTGGCTGCGGGCGGGGCGATGCGTGCGTTCATGGGGTCTCGGCGGGCGGCAGGGGAAGCCGTTGGCATTTCTGCGCCATGGGATTTCCATTACCATGGCACATTCGCATTTTAACGTCATATGGCCACGCGTTGGATTCATCAGGCGTTGTGAAGCCCACCCCACGCGCCACCGATGGACCCCTCCGATGGACCCTGCCCGCATCCAGGCTTTGATCGAAACCGGCCTGTCCGGCGCACAGGCGCAGGTCAGCGGTGACGACGGCGTGCACTTTGAAGCCACCGTCATCGCAAGCCAGTTTGCCGGCAAGTTGCCGCTGGCCCGCCACCGGCTGGTCTACGCCACGCTGGGCGACCTGATGGGCGGGGCGATCCATGCGCTGGCGCTCAAGACGTTGACTCCCGAGGAAGCCGCGGCGCGCCGTTGAGCTGCGCCGGTTTCCCATTCCAAGCCCAAGGACATCCATGGCCAAGATCCTGATCAGCGGCGGCGAGCCGCTTCATGGCGAAGTCGCCATCTCCGGCGCCAAGAACGCCGTCCTGCCGATCCTCGCCGCCTGCCTGCTGGCCGACGGTCCGGTGACGATTTCCAACGTGCCGCACCTGCATGACGTCACCACCTTCATCGAGCTGCTTGGCCGGATGGGCGTGAATCTGGTGCTGGACGACCGCATGAAGATGCACGTCGACCCGCGCACCATCGAAAGCCATGTCGCGCCGTATGACCTCGTGCGCACGATGCGCGCCTCGATTTTGGTGCTGGGACCGCTGGTGGCGCGTTTCGGCGAGGCGGAGGTTTCGCTGCCTGGCGGTTGCGCGATCGGCTCGCGCCCGGTCGACCAGCACATCCGCGGTCTGCAGGCGCTGGGCGCCGAGGTCACCGTGGAGAACGGCTACATCCGTGCCCGCGCCAAGCGCCTGAAGGGCGCGCGCATCGCAATGGACATGGTCACCGTCACCGGCACCGAGAACATCCTGATGGCCGCCGCTCTGGCCGAGGGCACCACGGTGATCGAGAACGCCGCGCAGGAGCCAGAGGTGGTCGACCTGGCCCATTGCCTGGTGGCGATGGGTGCGCAGATCGAGGGCATCGGCAGCTCCACGCTGGTGATCCACGGCGTCGAAAGCCTGCATGGCGCCGAGTACGAAGTGCTGCCCGACCGCATCGAGACCGGCACCTTCCTGGTCGGCGCGGCGATGACCGGCGGCAAGGTGCGCGCCCGCGGCGCCCGCGCCGGCACGATGGACGCGGTGCTGGCCAAGCTGGAGGAGGCCGGCGCGCATCTTTCCACCGGCCCGGACTGGATCGAGCTGGACATGGGCGGCCGTCGCCCGAAGGCGGTCAACATCGTCACCGCGCCGTACCCGGCGTTTCCGACCGACATGCAGGCGCAGTTCACCGCGCTCAACTGCGTGGCCGAAGGCGTCGGCGTGATCACCGAGACGGTGTTCGAGAACCGTTTCATGCACGCGCAGGAACTGCAGCGGCTGGGCGCGGACATCCGCCTGGAAGGCAACACCGCGATCATCCAGGGCGTCGAGCGGATGAGCGGCGCACCGATCATGGCCACCGACCTGCGCGCTTCCGCCTGCCTGGTGCTCGCCGGCCTGGTCGCCCACGGCGACACCATCGTTGACCGCGTGTACCACATCGATCGCGGCTACGAGAACATCGAGGAAAAGCTCGGCGTGCTGGGAGCGAAGATCCGCCGCTTGCCGGGTTGATGTACCGCTTCGGGCGGGGGCCTTCCGCACCAGCGGTGCAGGTGGGCCTTACGGCTGGTTGAAGCTCACCAGCTCCATCGTCAGGTCGCCGCCATCGTGCTGCGACAGCTTCACCGGCAACGGATACCGGCCGGGCACATACCATGCGCTAAAGCCGCGATCGGCGTCGGTGCGGTCA
>Ga0308176_10001248_pt1 | contig 15964 bp, 14 predicted proteins | sample PhyCR2_3_FD_203890 | JGI IMG/M metagenome (GOLD analysis project Ga0308176, IMG submission 203890) | Soil microbial communities from UC Gill Tract Community Farm, Albany, California, United States - DLSLS.C.R2 | ecosystem: Environmental > Terrestrial > Soil > Agricultural land | place: USA...
CCAGAGATCGTGCATTTTGCCGGACGTCTCCGAGCCGGCGGGCGCGTGGATCCGGTAGTTCCTACGCATATGGAGCGATCGTGGGCGGTCACGCGATCCGGCGTCAATTAGCGTGACAGTTCGGCTTGGCGCGTCGAGAATGCCTCGCCTCGGATCCACGCCTCTACTTCACTCGCCGAGGAGCACCAGGCGTCAGACCTGTCCGACGCGTATCGAGAGTGGCCACTCGATGCGTCTCCGCGCGTCGTCCGACGTCCACGCCGCGCGAAGCTCGTGCACGATTTCCGGGATGGGATCCTCGCCCTGAGAACGTGCGCGCTGCACCGCGGACCAGGTGGAGAGGTAGCCGACGAACTGGGCGAGGGTCCATTCGGTCGCCATGGCGAACGGCGGCGGGCGCAATTCGTCGAATGGGAATTCCAGGTCGGCCAGTCCATTCACCACCAGCGCGCGCTCGGGCGGCCAGTATGGCCCCACCGTCTCGTCGTGGAAGCGGCGCATCGCCGCATCGAGCGACGGGTCGCCCAGGCTGCACGGTCCGTACGTCCACACCGCGATCGCTCCACGCGGCACGAGCGCTCGGCGCGCCTCGGCGAAGAACGTTCGCCGGTCGAGCCAGTGCAGTGCCTGTGCGACCGTGATCAGCGCCACGGAAGCGCCGGCGATCGCGGGCCGCTCCGCCGTCATCGCGGCGAAGTGGACGCCGCGGGCTCGCTGCGCGCTCGCGAGTTGCGCCGTGCTGAGATCCGTCGCGATCACATGCGAAAACTGGCGCGACAGTGCCACGGCCGCCTGCCCGCTCCCGGTCGCGCAGTCCCATGCGCGTTCACGGTCGGGAACGATCGACGCGAGCCAGTCGAACAGCGCGTCCGGGTAATGCGGCCGATAGGCGGCGTAGCTCGCCGCGATCTGCGAGAAGTGATCGGCGAACGGCTTCATCACGGCCGCGCTCGACGAGGCGACCGGCTCAGACGAGCCGCGCCAGCAGCTCGCGCGCGTTCGTCGTGCCGTAGTTCCCGTAGCAGTTGTTGAGGAACACCGTCGTGCGCCGAGCCTGCGCGCTCGCCTCCTCGATGCGGGGGAGCCAGGCGTCGAGCTCCTTCGGCGTGTACAGATAGCGGTACCGCTCGACGGTCGGGACCTTCGCCGCTTCCCAGGTCGCGGCGCGGCGTCCGTGCAGCCGAACCATCGCGAGGTGCGGCGAGGTCACCGCGACGATCGGCGGAACGCTGCTCTCCAGTCCCTGCGGGCCATCCACCATGACGTAGGCGAGCCCGAGGTCGCGCAGCATGTCCAACGTCCATTGCGTCGCCTTTCCCGCACCGTCCGCTCCGCCGTACCAATAGTGGTTGCGAAGCTCCACGGCGCCTGGAGTTCCGGCCAGGCGCGTCGCCGATTCGGCGAGGGAATCCTTGTTCTCCGGCGTCGGAAGGAACCAGCGGGGATACTGCAGCAGCACGCCGCCGAGCTTCCCCGCCTCGCGCAGCGGCTCGAGCGCGTCGAGGAAGTGCTCCCACACGGCGTCGTAGAGCTCGAGCGGAAGGTCCTTCGCGTAGATCCTCGGCTTCTCCGCGAGCGCGGCCGGCAGCGCATCGATGAGCCCCTCGGGAAGCCGCGCCGTCTCGGTGGGCTGCCCCGTCATGAGCGCGTGCGCCTTGACGTGGAAGACGAAATCCGGTGGCGTGCGCTCGGCCCACAGCGTCGCGATCGCGCGTTCGGGGAGCGAGTAGTAGGTCGAGTCCACTTCGACGGTGGGGAACTGGCTCGCGTAGTAGCGCAGCCGATCCTCGCTCGACGTCACGCCGCGCGGGTAGAACACGTTCCCTTTCGTGATCGTCGGATCGGTCCACGAGGCCGTCCCGACGCGGATCTCCTGGCCCTCGTTCCCGACGGTGATCGGGTGTCCGAGCTCCTCCGGCGGGATGGCGTCGAGCGCGCGGGCGGCGCGCTCCGACGCGGCGGCGAACCCCGCGTCGTGCTCGGCGTCGAGATCGGGTGCGACCTGGTGCGGCTGTGCGGTTCGAGGCATGTGGAGGCGAGGCGTGTCGTTCAGCGCATCATCCCGGCCAACCACGCATCATCGTACGCGGCTCGCCTCCCCGAGGGGAACGCGCACCGGCTCGGCGGGTGCCGCGCCGATCGCCGGCGTGCGCTCCGAGAGCAGCCGCGTGACGAACCGCTGGCCCTCGGAGACGCGCTCCACCTCGATCGCGATCGCATCGACCGCCTGCTCGATCCGCTCCAGGCGCTCCGTCGAATCCGGCGCGGTGGGCGGCAGGGTCGGCTTCCGCGAGCCGCGTTTCCAGAACAGCCGCGAGATCGAGAGTGCGATCGGCGCCATCACGAACAGGACGAAGGAGACCGCGACCGGCGTGGGGTCGAACCGCGAGAAGGGGAACTGCGGCCCGAAGTTCTGTGGCGGTCGCGTCTCGCTCGCGTACTGCTGGGCCTGGGGCGAGGCGAGCTGCTGTCCCGTCTTGTCGATCTCGGACTCGAGGTGGACGATGCGCTGATCGAGCACGGCGAGCTGCGATTCGAGCCCCGACTTGCTGGCGCCATCGGCGTGACGCACCTGCTCGGCGAGCGAGCGGCGGCGGTGCGTGGCGCTCTCGAGCTGATCGCTCAGCTCCGCCCGGCGTGCGCGAAGGATCGCGACATCCTGCCTGGTCATCCCGCCGCCAGGCAGCGATCCGGCGTACACCACGTCCGGAGAGGGCGGAGCGGCAGGCGCAGGAGGCGTCGCGGGGGCTGGCGTCTGATATGAGGCTGGCATGGGACGACCCTACGACATGGGGTGGGATGGGGTTCCACTCGCCACGCATCGCGCAGCGCGTCCGCGGTGCGCTGGGGCGAGCCCCTGGCTTACTTCACCGGAACGGTGAAGCCAAGCGCCACGCCATCCTCGCCGTTCATCGCGATCGTCGTCCCCAGGATGACACGATCGACCTTGTTCTGCGGATGGGCGTGCGAGTAGCGCACGACCTTGATGCCGCTGAAGGTTCCGATGCCGGCGCCGAGGACGACGTCGCTCGCCCAGTGCTTGTTGTGGTACATGCGCGAGAGGCCCACGAGCGTGGCGCCACCGTACATCACCGGCGCCACGAACTTCACCGCGTTCGGGTAGAGCCGACGCGTCTCGCTCGTCACGGACGAGGCGACGGCGAACGCCGTCGTCGTATGTCCGGATGGGAACGACTGTCGATCGGCGTTGCGGAATCCACCGCCAAGCTGGAAATCCCTCGGGTTCGTGTCGTTCGTCACGAACGGGCGTGCGCGTCCCATCGTGCCCTTGAGCACTCCCGTGATGGCGGTGGCGAGAATCACCGACTCCGTCCCGTGCCAGCCGAGGTCCGCGAGATTCGGCTTGTGGGCGAGACGCCCGACGGCGTACAGTCCTCCGCCGATGATGTACGCGCCCGGTGCCGTGATGCCCTCGAAGCCCCTGGCGGAATTCTGGAAGAAGCGATTCGTCGTGAGCGACGAGTCGGTCAGCTTCCTGGCGATCGCGCGATCGGCGGGGAACATCAGCACGGTGAGGGCGGCGAATCCACCCGCCAGCAATGCGTCGCGGTAGGTGAAGAGCGTCTTCTGCTGCGCCGTGTGCGCGGTGTCCTTCGGCGTGATGGTGCGCTCATCGGTCGGCGCCGGATTCTGCGCGGCGAGCGGCGCCGCGGTCGCCAACGACATCGCCAGCGCGAGCGCCGCGTTCACGCTGTGGCGGCGCCCTGCCGGACCGAAGGCCGCGGGAATCCGGAGCCGCAGACTGTTCAGGTAGCTCATGCCCGCGGGAAATGCACATTTCGGGCGCGAGCCCGGCCGGGCGGTGGTCAGGCGGCCGCGAACACCATGTCCACCCAGAGGCTGGCGCGGGTGACGACCGGTTCGGCATCGCGCTCGTTCAGCCCCCCGTCATAGAGCACGAACCGGATGTGCTGCCGGATCGTCGCGGCGGCGGACGCGCTGTCCAGGCCGGCCTCCCGCATCTCCCGCGCGACACGCTCGACCTGCACCCGCATCACCGCGTACATCGCGTTCGCGCCTTCCCAGGTGTCCCGCGTTTCGACGAGCAGTGTCCTCACGCGCCGGACGGGTGCCCGCTCGAGGCGCGCCTTCTTGACCGACTCGGCCGAACGGCCCGACAGGCGCTGCGCCTCCGCGCAGGCGGCGACCGCTCGATCGAAGAGATCGTTGAACGTCGGGGGGCCAACGCTCACGTCCGCCAAGACTCCGGAGTCGCTGCGAGTCGGCTCGGTTGTGACGGGAAATGACGAGAGGCGCGTCACGATCGTTCCTCGGAATGAATCCACGGCTGTCCGCCGCAAACGCCGTGCATTTCCGACATCCATCACGACTCGCGCTAGAACGGCAGGTCGTCGTCGTCCGGTGGCGGCGCATCGTCCAGTGGCGGGCCGTCCCAGGCCGGCGGCGCCTCGCGCACGGATGGCGCCGAGCGTCGCTCGACCGGCGGGGGATACGGGCTCGGAGAGCCATCGCGCGCCGGCCAGATCACTCCCTCGCACCCCGGACCGCCGCGCTCGCGCGGCTTGTTCCGGCACTTGAAGTCGGGCGCCCGTGGGTTGCGCTTGGAAGCACGGTCGTCCCACATCGCGCCGCCGCAGATCGGGCAGAGGGGCATGCCGTTGGCGTCCACCCCTCCGCGCGCCACACCGGCGCTGGCCGAGGCGCCGGTCGGCGCCGGCTGCTGGCGCGGCGCGCTGTTGCCGGGCGTGGCCGCCGGTGCGCCTGGCGTGGCCGCCGTGGCTCCGCGGGGTGGCCAGATCACCCCGCCGCATGCGGGGTCCTTGCACTTGAAGTCGGGGGCCTTCGGGTTGCGCTTTCCTTCCCGGTTGTCCCACATCGGGCCCTGACACTTGGGGCAGACGGGGACGGAAGGTGCGGAGTCGGGCGTGCGGGGTTGAGTCATCGCAGTTGCAACTGAGGGGAGACGGATAAAGCTAGCCGAGTGCGCTTTGCCGGCACACCGATCCGCGACGCGCGTAACCGTCCGGACTCGGCCCGCTTGTTGCCTTTCTGTGCAGGTCAACCGAGAGACGAGGCCGCTATGAAGTGGAGTGACATGGGGCGCAGCTCCAACATCGAAGATCGGCGCGGCGGAGGCGGTGGATTCGGCCGCATGGGAATGGGGCTCGGCGGGACGGCGGTCCTGCTCGTGCTCAGCCTCCTCTTCGGTCGCAACCTGTTCGAGGACACCGGCGCCGTCCCGAACGTCGGTGAATCGAACGGACAGCTCGCCGCCGCCGACTCGGCGCGCGAGGAGCCCGAAGTGCGCTTCGTGTCGTTCGTGCTCGATGACGCGCAGCAGACGTGGGCGAAGATCCTGCCGAAATACGGCGCCCAGTACCACGACGCGAAGCTCGTCCTCTTCCGTGACGCCACACAGACCGGCTGCGGCGTCGGCCAGACGGCGATGGGGCCCTTCTACTGCCCCAATGACGAGAAGGTCTACATCGACCTCGGGTTCTACGACGAGCTGAAGAACAAGTTCGGTGCGTCGGGCGATTTCGCGCAGGCGTACGTCATCGCGCACGAGCTCGGGCATCACGTGCAGCACATCCTCGGCACCGATGCGCAGGTGCGCCGCGCCGAGCAGAGCGATCCGGCCGCCGCCAATCAGTACTCCGTTGCGCTGGAGCTCCAGGCGGACTGCTTCGCGGGCGTGTGGGCGAACTCGACCCAGCAGCGCGACAAGCTCGACGCGGGCGACATCGAGGAGGGACTCAACGCCGCGGCGTCGGTGGGTGACGACCGTATCCTCGCGCAGGCGGGGCGGCGGGTGAATGCCGACAACTTCACGCACGGCTCGTCGCAGCAGCGCGTGAGCTGGTTCAAGAAGGGGTTCGAGACGGGCGATCCGCGCGCGTGCGACACCTTCGGCTCGACGGGCCGTTGAGTAGATGATGCGAGCCGGTGCGTGTCGAGAGACACACATCAGCCCGCACGCGGGGTTCGCCATCCCGGATGATTCTCGACGCCGCCCTGCCAGGGCGGCGTTCTCGTATCATATTGGAATCAGACGCGTCTCGGTCCGATGCGTGCGCGCGGATCGTCTTGCGCGCGCGCGATTGGAGTCGCTGGTTTCGGCGATATTCTTGCGTCGAGGAACCCTTCTCAATGTCCTCGCCTTCGGTAGTGTCCATGGATCGCGCTGCTTCTCCCGATACCGAACTGCTGACGCCGAACGCGTCCGTCCCCACGCCCTCCGACGGTGCGCACCCCGCCGGCGAGAAGGGCGCCTCGCCGAGCGAGAACGGCGCCACGTCGAGCGAGAACGGCGCCACGTCGAACGCAGCAACGGGAGACGATGGCTCGTCGCTCGTGACCGAGCCGGCGACGCGCCGCAAGGCAGCGCCGCGCGTGAAGAAGACGGCATCGTCCGCGTCGACGGCGACCAGACCGAAGCGCGCATCGCGTAAGAAGCTCGAGCCGCCGCCATCGACGATCGCGACGCTGCCTCCCGCGCCGCTCACGCGGCCCGATGGCACGCCTGCACCCGTCGTCCATCTCGCGGGAGAGCTGTCGCCGTACGCGCGCACGGGCGGATTGGGCGAGGCGGTGGCGAGCCTCGCGAAGTATCAGGCGGCGTCGGGGATCCCTGTGACGGTGTTCATGCCGCTGTACTCGGCGGTGCGCGAGCGGACGGAAGTCCGCCCGCTCGGCCCGGAGTTCACCGTCTCGGTCGGACCGCGCACGGAGAAGGCGCGGCTCTACGAGCCGGCCACGCCGCACCAGCCGGGCAATCCGCGCATCGTCTTCGTCGAGAGTGAGGCGTACTTCGATCGCCCCGGTCTCTACGGCGACGACCTGGGCGACTATCCCGACAACGCGCGACGCTACGCGTTCTTCGCGCGCGCCATCCTCGTCGCGCTGCCGCGCGTGCTCGCGCAGCCGCCGAGCATCGTGCACGCGCACGACTGGCAGACCGCACTGGCGAGCATCTACCTGAAGACGGAGTTCGCGGCGCACCCGTACTACGAAGGGATCCGCGCCGTGCTCTCGGTGCACAACGCCGGCTATCAGGGACACTTCCCCGAGTCGACGATGGCCGACATCGGGCTGCCCTTCTCGCTCTACAACCACCGGCAGCTCGAGTGGTGGGGACGCGTGAACCTGCTCAAGGGCGGCCTCGTATTCTCCGATCTCGTCGTCACGGTGAGTCCGACCCACGCGCACGAACTGCGCACGGAGAAGGGCGGGTTCGGCCTCGACGGCGTGTTCGTCGCCCTGCGCGACCGGTTGGTCGGCATCGTCAACGGGATCGATCAGGAGATCTGGGATCCCGCGCGGGACACGATCATCCCGCGCCGGTATTCGCCGGAGAACATGTCCGGCAAGAAGCGCAATCGGCTCGCCCTCCAGCGCGCGACGGGACTCAGCCGGTGGCAGGCGCCGATCTTCGCGCTCACGGCGCGACTCGTCGCGCAGAAGGGGCTCGACCTCATCCTCGGCGATCCGGGCTACTTCGCCTTCGACGCGCAGTACGTCTTCCTGGGGCACGGCGATTCACGCTACGAGCTGGCGCTCACCGAGCTCTCCGAGCGCGCGCCGAGCCGCATCGCGGTGAAGCTCGACTTCACCGAGGAGTTCGAGCACCTGCTGCTCGCCGGCGCCGACATGTGCCTGATGCCGTCGCAGTACGAGCCGTGCGGCCTCACGCAGATGCGCGCGCAGCGCTACGGCACCATCCCCGTCGCGCGGCGCGTCGGTGGCCTCGCCGACACGATCGAGGACGGCGTCACCGGGTTCCTGTTCGACGACTACACGCCGGCGGACTTCATGCACGCCGCGACGCGCGCCGTGGATCAATACCACGATCCGGTGGCGTGGGAGGAGATGATGCGCGAGGCGATGGCGCGCGACTTCAGCTGGGAGCGGAGCGCGTCGCGCTATCTGAATGTCTATCGGCGTGTGCTGGGGCTGCCGGCGATCCGTCACGATCGTCCGGTCGCGGTCGGGGTATAGTTCGACGTCGCCGCCGCTACGCCGGCGCCGCACGTCGCTCGTACGCCCCCTCCGCACCTCACGAATGCCGTCTCGCCTCACGCGCCTCGCTGTCGCCCTGCTCCTCCTCGTCGGTGCCGTGCCGTCTGCGCGCGCACAGGCGACCGCCGCGCGTGCGGGACGCGACAGCGCTCCATCCATTCCGCGCGAGCTCCGCGCCGTGTGGATCGCCACCGTGGACAACATGGACTGGCCGTCGAAGGCCGGCCTGCCAGCGGAAGAGCAGCAGCGCGAGCTGATCGCCATCCTGGACAAATGCGTCCAGCTCCACATGAATGCCGTCGTGCTCCAGGTGCGCCCCGCGGCGGACGCGCTCTATCGGTCCGACATCGAGCCCTGGTCCGAGGTGCTGTCGGGACAGATGGGCCGGCCGCCGGAGCCGTACTACGATCCCCTCGCCTTCGCCATCACCGAAGCGCACAAGCGCGGGCTCGAGCTGCATGCGTGGATCAATCCGTATCGCGCCCGCTATTCGATGACGCGGCCCGCGGCGGCGAACCACGTCAGCCGCACCAATCCGGAGCTCGTGCGCAAGTACGGCCCGTATCTCTGGATGGATCCCGGCGACCCGCGGGTCCGCGACCGCACGACGCGCGTCGTGCTCGACATCGTGCGGCGCTACGACATCGACGCGCTGCACATGGACGACTACTTCTATCCCTACAAGGAGTCGCGGCGCGGACGTGAGATCCCCTTCCCCGACGATGCGACGTACGCGCGCTATCGCCGCGACGGGGGCCCCATGTCGCGCGAGGACTGGCGGCGCGAGAACGTGAACCTCCTCGTCCGCCAGCTCAACACGGCGATCCACGACGTGAAGCCGTGGGTGCGGTTCGGCATCAGCCCGTTCGGCATCTGGCGCCCGGGCAATCCGCCTTCGGTGCGCGGGCTCGATCAATTCGCCGAGATCTTCGCCGATGCCCGCAAGTGGGTGCGCCAGGGCTGGGCCGACTACTTCACGCCGCAGCTCTACTGGTCGACGGACAAGCCCGAGCAGCGCTACGACGAGCTGCTGAAGTGGTGGGTGGGCGAGAACGTGGCGGGGCGCCACATGTGGCCGGGCAACTATACGGGAAAGATGCTGCTCCCCAGCTTCCGCTGGCCCGCGAGCGAGATCGTCGAGCAGATCCGGCTCACGCGCGCGCAGCCCGGCGCGACGGGCAACGTCCACTTCAGCATGAAGGTCTTTCTCGACGACCCCGACGGATTGGACGAGCGGCTCGTGGCGGGGCCGTACGCGCAACCCGCCCTCGTGCCGGCCACGCCGTGGCTGAGTGTCGGCACGCCGCGGGCGCCATCACTCGGCGTGCGTGCGGACGCCACGACGCGGCGTCCGATCCTCGAGATCCAGCCGACCGCGACGCCGCCGGTGCCGATCGGCGTCGGTGGAAGCTCCACCGTGTCCTCGACCCCCTGGCTCTGGGTGGTGCAGACACGGAGCGACGCCGGCTGGACGACGGAGATCGTCCCGGCGGCCGTGCGCTCGCGCCCACTCGCGGCGCGCGGCGCCGACACGCCGCGCGAGGTGCGCGTCCTGACGATAGACCGACTCGGCATCGCGAGCGCACCGGCAGTGCTTCGCGCACCGTTCAGCGCCGCGACGACAGGCGGCCAGTAGCCCGCACCTGACTGAGCTTCAAGGGGTCAGACTCGTTGAAAGAGGGTGCGGGCCTTACCGTCCTTCAACGAGTCTGACCCTCTTGACCGTTCAACGAGTCTGACCCTCTTGAAGACCACATGCGCGGACGGATCATCTTCGTCGCAGCAGCACTGGGCGCTGCGCTCACGCACTCGACGCCGGCCGACGCGCAGCGCGCTGCACCACATCAGCCGCAACGCGTTCGCGTCAGCGACAACGGCCGCTTTCTCGTCACCGAGGACGGACGGCCCTACTTCTACCTCGCCGACACGGGGTGGGAGCTGTTCCATCGTCTCACGCGCGAAGAGACGGTGCGCTACCTCCAGCTCCGGGCCGATCAGGGATACACGGCGATCCAGGCCGTGCTCCTCGCGGAGCTCGACGGGCTCACGGTGCCGAACGCTCATGGCGACCTCCCGCTGATCGAGCGCGACCCCACCAGGCCCGCCGTCACGCCTGGCGCGGACCCCGCTTCACCTGCGCAGTACGATTACTGGGACCACGTCGACTTCGTCGTGCGCGAAGCGGAGAAGCGCGGGCTGCACGTCGCCCTGCTGCCGACGTGGGGGCGCTGGGTGATCAATCCGCAGGCGCCCGCGGACGTCGTCTTCGACGAGAAGAACGCCGAGTCGTACGGCCGATTCGTCGGCGCGCGTTACAAGGACCATCCGATCATCTGGGTGCTCGGCGGCGACCGCCACACCGATGGCGTGGAGCGGGTGTGGCGCGCCATGGCGCGCGGCATCGCCATCGGCACGAGCGGCCGCGAGGACTACTCGCGCGTGACGATGACGTTCCATCCATGCGGCGCGTGCACGTCGTCGACGGCGTTCCACGACGATCCGTGGCTCGACTTCGACATGCAGCAGACCGGCCACGGGCTCGCGATCCCGACGCACAGCTGGGCGCGGATCGCCGCGGACTACGGCCGCACCCCGGCGAAGCCGGTCGTCGACGGCGAGCCGCTCTACGAGGATCATCCGCTCGACTTCCGCGCCGCGCAGAACGGCTACTCGTTCGATGCGCACGTGCGGCAGCGCGCGTACTGGGACGTCTTCGCCGGCGCGGCGGGGATCACGTACGGCAATCATGCCGTGTGGCAGTTCTACGCGCCGAACCGCCAGCCGGTCAACGGGCCACTGATGTACTGGACCTCGGCGATCCACCGACCCGCGGCAGCCCAGCTGCCGCTCCTCAGGCGGCTGATGGCGTCGCGTCCCTATCTCTCGCGCGTTCCCGACCAGTCGCTCGTCGCCGACACGCTCGCCGGTGCCGATCACCTGCAGGCGACGCGGGGCGACGGCTACCTGTTCGTGTACAGCGCGCAGGGCCGCCCGTTCGACCTCGAGATGGGCAGGATCTCCGGCGACACGATCGCCGCGTGGTGGTTCAATCCGCGCAGCGGCGACGCGATGGCGATCGGCCGCTACGCGAACAGCGGCACGCGAACGTTCACTCCGCCGTCGCAGGGGTTCGGATCGGACTGGGTGCTCGTGGCCGACGACGCGCGCAGGCGGTTCGCGGCACCGGGAACGCTGCCGGGAGCGATGCCGCCACGCGCGGAACTCAATCCTCGCTGATGCTGAGGAGCCAGCGCTCGACCGCGCGCACGTCGGGCAATCGCCACCGCGCGATGGTCGCTCCCTCACCGACCTTCACCGCGTAGCCATCCAGCTCGTTCACCACGGCGAACCCGTGCTCATCGGTGACGTCGTCGCCGATGAACACGGGGGTGCGTCCGCGGAACGGCTTCTCCCGCATGAAAGCGCGGATCGCTTCGCCCTTGTCCGTCCCCACGGGCCGGAGCTCCACGACGTACTTCCCGACCTGTATCACGTAGTCGTCGCCGAGCGCGTCTCCGAGCGATTGCACGGTGTCGAGCACGTACGCCTCCAGCTCTGGCGCGGCGCGATAGTGCAGGGCGAGCGAACGGCCCTTGTCCTCCATCAACAATCCGTCGAAGGCGTCCGCGACGTCGGTCAGTCGGCGTCGCGCGACCTCCAGACCTTCCGATCCACTCTCGTCCGTCGTCCACACGCCGGCGTCGTCCCGTCGCTCCAGTCCATGTTGGCCGGCGATGGGCAGCGGCGCCCCGCCGAAGAGTCGATCGACGTCCTCGATCGACCGTCCGGTGATCAGCGCGAGCGCACCGCCGGTGATCACGTGCACCCCGTGCACGAGGTCGAGCGTGGCCGATGCCACCTCCACCGCGTCGGGCGCGTGCGCCAGCTCGAGGAGCGTGCCGTCCACGTCGAGGAAATAGGCCCACCGCCATCGGGGGAGCGGGGGCGTACGATCGCCGTCGAGACTCAGGAGCGAACCTCGACGGCGGAGGTCCGTGCGGTCTTCGACGCGGGCTCGTCGGAGGCACGCGTGTGCTTCACCGGCAACCGGCCCGCGAAGCGGCCGCGCCGGCGTGCGTTCGCCGCATCCAGGAGCATCCGGCCCGCCCAGCGGAACACGTTGAACTCGCGCAGGAGGCCGCGCATCAGCCGCATCCGCGCGCGCTGCATCCGGAGCGGCATCGTCAGCGCCGCGTCGAGCGCCATCGCGCACTGATCGGCGTCGTACGGATTCACCACGAGCGCCTCGGGCAGCTCGCGCGCGGCCCCGGTGAACTGGCTCAGCAGCAGCACGCCCGCTTCGTCGTCGCGCGCCGCGACGAACTCCTTCGCGACGAGATTCATCCCGTCGTGCAGACTGCTGACGAAGCAGAGATCGGCCGCGCGGTAGAACTCGAACACTTCGTGCGCGTCATGATGCTCGGCGCGCAGGAGGATCACCGGCGCGCGACGATTGGCGAAGCGCTGGTTGATGCGCTCGGCGAGCGCGTGCACCCGATCCGAGTAGGCATGGTACTGCTCGATGCTGCTGCGCGTCGGCGCGGCGATCTGCACGAAGGTGAAGCGGCCGACCCACTCGGGATACTGCTCCATGAGCCGCTCGACGGCGCGGAAGCGCTCCTCGAGCCCCTTCGTGTAGTCCATCCGGTCCACGCCGATGCCGACCGCCTGGTCGGGCGGCAGGCCGAGCCGCTCCCGGATCATGGCGCGGCTCGCCTCCACCGGATGCGCATCGCGCGCCTCGGCGGGAGGCCACGCCACCGAGATCGGATAGCGCTTCACGAGCGTGCGCTGGCCGCGGTACGAGACGGCGAAGGTCTCCCGGTCGACGCGCGCCTCGAGCTGCCGGTCGACGGTGTCCACGAAGTTGTTGCAGTGGAACTGCGTGTGGAATCCGAGGATCGTGCTGCCGAGCAGCCCGTCGAGCAGCTGTTCGCGCTGGGGACAGATCGCGAACGCTTCCGGGTTCGGCCAGGGGATGTGCCAGAAGGTGATGATCGTCGCGTCGGGCAGCCGGCGACGGATCATTCGCGGCGCGAGCGCGAGATGGTAGTCCTGTACCAGCACCACCGGATCGGAGGTGCGTGCCTCCTCGACCACTGCGTCGGCGAACTTCCGGTTCGCCGCCTCGTAGCGTTCCCAGTCGTCCGTGCGGAAGGTCGGCCGCACGTGCGCGATGTGGCAGAGCGGCCATAGCCCCTCGTTCGCGAAGCCGTAGTAGTAGCCGGCCTCCTCGTCCTTCGTGAGCCAGACGCGCCGCAACTGGTATCCGGGATCCTCGACCGGCGCCGCGACGTGATCCTTCGCGTCCACGACGTCCTGATCGGCCGAGCCGCTGCCGTGCGCGATCCACGTACCGGAGCAGGCGCGCATGATCGGCTCCAGCGCCGTCACCAGCCCGCTCGCCGGCCGCTGGACCGCGATGCCGTCGCCGTCGTGCACGTGGATGAACGGCTCGCGATTGGAGACGACGATCACTTCGGCGCCGCGGAGCTCGCGGTCGAGGATCTCGCGCAGCGTCTCCGGCGACCACGCCAGGCGCTCGTCGTCGCGCAGCTGATGCTCCTTCTCCAGATCGCCGATGAGCGTGCGGAGATCTTCGGCCAGCGGATGATTCTCCGTCGCCGCCATGCGCGAGGACGGGCGCAGCAACCCTTCCCCGCGGAGCAGCGCGCGCATGCCGTGCACCCAGCCGCGCCAGCTGAGCTGCGCCACGACCACCGTGATCACCGAGACCACGACGCCGAGGCCGACGAAGAAGTAGAACAGGTAGCGCTTCGTCTCCTCGCTGCGGCGCGCGACGAAGCTCATGTCCTGCACGAGCACCAGCGCACTCCCCGAATCCGCGGCGATGCGCAGCGGGCGTGCTGAGACGAGCAGCGGCCCGTGCGCCTCCGAGATGATGTGCCCCGACGGCTTCAGGTACGCGGCAAGGGAATCGCAGCGGATGCCGGGGGGCAGCGTCGCCGTGCCCTCGGGGCGCACGTCGCCGTTCGCGCAGTAGCCGACGGCATACAGCCGTTCGTCCTGCGTCAGCCGGGAGAAGAAATCGCGCAGTCCCGCCCGATCGTTGAACGCGACGAGCTGGCGGACCGGCTCCTCCACCGTGTTGGCGATGAGGCTCGCGCGGAGGTCGAGGTCTTTCACGGACCATCGCACGGTCAGCCGGTCCACCAGCGGCATCACCGCCGAAGCCAGCACCGCCAGGACGAGCAGCAGCGGGAGGACGAAGCGGAGCGAGAGCCTCATCGCACCGACACCGTCATGACGGCATCGGGAGCACGGGTCGCGCCGTGGCGTCGCCGAGTACGGAAGTCGGCAGCACGACGTCGCTCAACCGCGGCGCTCTCGGCGGCGCGAGCGCAGTGTCGGGATGTCCCTCCCGGTACGCGTTGCCCGCGGCGCGCACCGCGTCGATCCAGCCCTTCAGCGTGCGCGATAGATGCTCGACCTCGACGTGCATGTCGGCGGTGCAGTGCACACCGCGATGATGCGCGCTGCCGGCGTGAGCGAATGCTTCGAGCGACGCGGCGAGCGACCGGATGGATTTCAGGACTTCGTGCAGCGTCGACCGCCGGTACGCTTCCGCCGTCGGATCGCCGAACCGGCTGCACAGCGAGGCCGCGACCGCTTCGAGGTCCGACGGATCGAGCACCACTCTCTCTGGATGGCGAGCGCTGGACATGACTACTCCTGGGGAGGGATACACGCGCTGCAATCGCTGCACGAGGAGTCGGCGGCGAGCTCCTCGGTACCGAGCGCGTCAGGCTCGGCCAGCGACCGGGTGGAGGGCCGGCAAATCACGAGCGCACGACCTCGACTGCGCCCGATCGACCCGCTGAACTCGGCTGGACCTTTCTATCTTAAAGTCGGACGCGATCACTCGCCCGCGGTCGCCTGCGCGTGATTCAGCGCAGCGACGAGGGTGATCCCGCCGACCATGTTGCCGATGAGGGATGGGAGCACAAATCCAGCCAGCGCGTCTGCCCAGCTCGCCTCGCCGCGCCACGCCGCGAAGAACACCTCGCTCGAGCCCGCCACGACGTGCGCGAAACCGCCCGCCGAGATGAGCCAGGTCATCACGACGATCACGGCGACTTTGTTGTACTCCGCCCCCGGCAATACCCACACGAGCAGGGCGATGATCCAGCCCGCGAAGATGGCGTGGAGGAAGGTCGTCCACCAATCGTGGCGCATCGCCTCGCTCGCGATGTCGGAGAGCGCGCGCTTGACCTCCGGATCCACGACGGCCAGCCGTGCCAGCGCGAGCCCGAACAGGAGCGTGCCAAGCATGTTCGCCACGAACACCGCGCTCCACAGCCGCAGCACGTTCCGCAGCTTCTCCCGCGTCTTCTCGGCGAGGAGCGGCACCATCGGCGTCAGCGTGTTCTCCGTGAAGAGCTGCTGGCTCCCGAGGATCACGACGAGAAATCCGACCGTGTAGCCGAGCTTGGCCACGAGCTCGCGCCACGGTGCATCGGGGAGCTTGGCCCTGAGGATTCCCTCCGCGAGGAAGGAGAACCCCATCGAGAGCCCGGCGGCGAGTCCCGACCAGAAGAGCGCGTCGGTCGATCGATCGAGCTCCTTCTCCCCCTCGCGACGGATGACCTCGTACGTCGACTTGGCGTCGAGCGATTGGGCCTCGCGGACGTGCTGCTCTTCGGTTGCATGCTCGGTCGCTGGGTCGGTGCCGCGCTCCGACTCGGGCGGTGGAACTGGTTCCGACGGGTTCGTGACGTGGCTCGCCATCGCGCTCGCTCGAGAGTGTGTGGCGCTCACTCGCGCAGTTCGCGTTCCTCCAGTGCGCGCCGGCGCCGCGGCCATGGAGGACGACGTCGCGCGCGCGTCTTCCCGGCGCACTCGTACCTCCGTATTGTAGGCCGCTGTCGCCGAAGGCGGCGAAGTCGAATGATCGGACGGCCCGCCCGCCGATCCACTCTCCCTTCAGAATTCACTCTCGTGC
>Ga0308176_10001249_pt1 | contig 15963 bp, 8 predicted proteins | sample PhyCR2_3_FD_203890 | JGI IMG/M metagenome (GOLD analysis project Ga0308176, IMG submission 203890) | Soil microbial communities from UC Gill Tract Community Farm, Albany, California, United States - DLSLS.C.R2 | ecosystem: Environmental > Terrestrial > Soil > Agricultural land | place: USA...
CATTGTTCAGAGTTATTTCCAAACCCGAGGCCATGCTGCCGCTGAAAAGTATTTCTGGAAAAACTCCGTTGCGGCTTATCACTGGATCAAACGCGATAGCAGCCAGCCGGACCCCGGATCGCTTCCGGCGTCGAAGGTCTAATCGGGCAAGCCGAAGCAGAGTATGTTCGATCCGGCCGCGGTCACCATGAATTGCTTCCCATCCATCGTGAACGTCATCGGTGACGCTTTCCACTGCGCGCCGGTATTGAAGTGCCAAAGTGATTTGCCGGTCGCCGCATCTACTGCCGCAAAGCTGCCGCCTGTCTCGCCGTAAAACACCAGTCCGCCCGCTGTTGAAAGCACTCCGGAGTAGTTTGCCTCGGGTACGCCGACCTGAGGTATCTCCCAGACGATTTTTCCGGTTTCCACATCGATGGCCCGCAGGTATTTCTCGCCGGGGTTCTTCGGGTCTCTGTAACCTCCATAGCCGCCGCGTTGCGATTGCCGATAGATGCTGCAATCCTCGACGGCCATGACGTAGAAAAGCTTCGTTTCCGGATTAAACGCCGTTGAATACCAGTTGGTAGCACCTCGCACAGCGGGACAGCCCTTGGTGCCGCCTATGCTGGGACGATTCGCCGGCAAGAGTTGCGGCTTTCCATCGGATCCGATTCCGCTTGCCCAATTCAGGTTTCTGACGAATGGTTTGCCGAGCAGAAACTGACCGTCGGTCCGGTCCAGAACGTAGAAGAATCCGCTTCGGTTCGCCTGCATCAGCAATTTTCGCTGGCGGCCCCCAAAAGAAGTGTCCGCGAGCACAACCGGTTCCGTTGCATCCCAATCATGAAGATCATGAGGCGTGAACTGGAAATACCAGCGCAATTTTCCATTCCGCGGATTAAGGGCCAGCACGCAATTCGTGTATAGATTGATGCCGCCGCGTTCATCGCCGTCGGTCGCAGGGAACGGGTTGCCGGTCGTCCAATAGAGTGTGTCACTTGCCGCGTCGTACGAACCGGTCAGCCATGTGGCAGCGCCGCCAGTTTCAATGGCATTGCCGTCCCATGTCTCCGAACCAGGGTCGCCGCGCTTCGGAACCGTCCAGAATCGCCATGCTTGTTCTCCCGTATCCGGACGGTACGCCGCAAGGAAACCGCGCAGTGGTGTGTCCCCGCCTGCAATTCCGCAGATCACTAGCCCGTCCACCACCAATGGAGCGGAAGTCGCTTGGTATTGCCCTTCCCCTTCGGGCATCTTGATGTCCCACATGACGCCCCCTGTGATCCGGTTCAGGCAGATGAGATGCGCATCGCTACGAGCAAAGAAGATGCGGTCTCCGAGCAATGCCACGCCTCGATTCGGCTGCCGGAAGATATCGCCCTTCGCGCCCGTGGCCGGTTCAAGCTCCGCGCGATAACACCAGATCTCACGGCCGGTTCTCGCGTCCAACACACATACCTGGTCAGGGCCCGTGACGAACATCAACCCGTCCTGCACGAGCGGAGTGGTTTGCAAGCCCGTTTCAGCTAGCGAGTATGTCCACTTCAGCTGCAGCTTGCCTACGTTCGTCTGGTCGATTTGGTTCAGCTTGCTGTATCGATTCCCGCCTATATCACCGTTGTATGTTCCCCACTCGCCGGAATTAGTGTGCGTGTTGCCGATGAGCACCTGGGGAGGTGCGTCAATGGGACCGGGCTTAATCTCGCTTAGGCTGCTAATGTAAGCCACTACGTTTCGAAAATCTGCGTCGGCCGCGTGCAAAGGCGGCATGTAGGAGGTCTTTTCTCGTTCGATGTCCGTGTAATCCTTAGCGGTCAGGCAATGGAAAACACCGTCGAACGTCTGAACTTGTATATCGTGTTTCCCTTGACTGCGTGCGAAGCCGCGCAGCATCGATCCGCTCCGCAGACGCACATCAACAACACTCCAGGGCTCCTGAGGGCAGAAGGCCCAGCCTGGACAATTCGCAGCCGACCGCGTTCCCATTTGGGCGGTCGGATCGAGAAGCGTTTGCTCGATTTCGTGGACGGTTAGCTGCCTGCCCGCAACGGACAAATCAGGGCCGTTTGTTCCGCCTCTGCCCGCGACCATATGGCACAATGAGCAATTCCCTGCTCCAAAAAAGTATCCTTTACCTGCCGCCGTGTCGCCGGAAGGCTTAATCTCGTAAGCCGACGCATTCAAGGAATGGACCCATCGCGCCAATTCCGTCAATTGATCATTCGGGAGACGAAACGCAGGCATTCCTCCGGGCGTTCCATTGCGTATGAGGTCACGAATCTGAGTCTCTGTGCGCGCCCGTAGAGACCTGCTATTCACCAGGCTGGGCGCCCGGTCCCCGCCGGTCGCCTCATCACCGTGACACCCCGCACACAGTTGCCGGAAAAGCGGTTGCTGGGCGAGGACCGGCCCGCAAAGAAGCAAGGCAGCCGTCCACGCGGGAAGCAACCTCGCGGTGGCCTGTAATGCCGCAGCAGACGACCTGCAGACGTATCTACGGCGTGGTCGCCCCCCATCACGTCCGATCAGCCCAATTGTAGGTAGCTGAGGTTTCATCTGAACACAATCCGATCTTTCTGTCGCTCGAGCCGTTTAGCACACGTGGGATTTAGCCTCATCAGTTCAGGAAACGAATGGTAGGGGCGGTGGGCAACAATACTATCCGCACCGGCAGGCTCGATATCGAGTACTTCGATGAGTTCTTGAGCGGGAGCTCCATTGATATTCGTCCGGCTGTAATTATGAGCGAGCCACCGCAGAACTGCGGCTCGCTCGGCCGTGCTTGCTTTTGCACCGCGCTCGATCATGGAATCGACGGTTTCTTCCCATTCGGGAAGGCTTTTGAGATCGGAGATGAGCGTCACGCTGTGACAGGATCCGCAGACTCTTTCAAACGTCGCCTTGTCGGCCGCTGATTGGGCCAATGCTGCGGCCGCAAGTAGAACGCCAGCAGAGATTAGGCGCGGAGCCATGGGCCGAGGTACGTCTGAAGCTTCTCGCGAATCTGATTGGCCGTAAGGACCGGTCCGGGATGGGGCTTTGAAGGTGCGCCGGGAACAGGCGGAGCTGCACGGATGCGCGTTCCTTCTTTGAACACCCCGCGGGCAACCATAATGTCGATAGTATTCACCGGCATGATGCTGCCCATGGCAAGCACGCGTCCGAACATATCGTAGGCCTCGCGCTTCTTGCCAGCGTGAAACAAATCGTAAGCCGCCGCGTATAAATCTGCGAGATTCGTGTAAGGGCAATGACCGGAGAAACCAAGTTCCATTTCCGTGATCATCGTCTGCACACCTTTTCCCGAGAAGACTTTCACTTCGCCGCCCGTCCGCTCGCGAATCTGGCCGACGCGCGCGAGTGGTTCGCCGGCCTCATCTTTGACGTAACGAAGATTGGGAATCGTGCGGAACATTTCCACCAGCAGATCGACGCTCATGTTGCCCACGAATTGTGCGAACATCGGCAGTTCCGTCGTGCGTCCGACCGTCTGGTAATAATCCAGAAGGGTCTTCTCATCCGTAACGCCACTCGGCGGCAGCGAGATGATGGCATCTGCCCCCAGCCGGGTTGCCAGCTTTGAATATCTCGTTACCGCTGCGGGATCGGCACTCTGAACCCCAATGACTACAGCTGTGCGGCCCCCTTTGCCCGCCGTAAGCAAGGCTTCCGTGCCCTCCATGCGTTCGGAATCGCTGAGGGTACTCCATCCACTCGCGAGTTGAGGCCAGATCAGACCGTGCACACCACCGCGATTGCAAAACTTCACCTGGTTGCCGAGACCCTCCAGGTCAAGTTTGTTATCGGACGTGAACGGCGAAAAGGCTATGGGGAAAAGACCTGCGAGCGGACGCGCCTCGGCAGTACCTGCACTGAGACCGATACGCGTTGCGGCAGAACACGCCGCTACCTGCAGCAATCCGCGACGGCTGATCATCGGGATGCCCTCGGCCCAGCATCCGGTGCCGCCTGGTAGGGCCCGAAGCCATTGGCAAACTGATTTGAGACCTGTACGAGTTTGCCGTCGTGAAATACCATATCCAAAAGTTTTTCGCTATGCATCACGCGGCCATATTCGTCTTTAAGCTGCGCGACGATCTCTTTTGTCTTCACGTCTACAACGTCCCCGGACGAAAGATAGGCAAGCTTTCCGTCGACCGACGGAGTGATCCAGTACGCCCCACCATGTGTCTTGAAGTTACTTACTTCGACCGGTGGCATCAGCGTGTTATCAAAAACGTGAACGAGGTTGTTCAGGCCGTCTACAAGCCAAAGTTCCCGCTCCTGATCCAGAAGCGCAATGCCGTGACTGGGGCAGCCATGCGGGATCCGGGGACGAGGCGTAACGTTCCAGTTATCCGGCCAGCCGAAGCCCTGTACTTCTACTTTGTGCAGGATTTTCCCCGTATTCGCGTCAGCGATCAGGAAACCGAGTAGGTTGTTCTGGTTGGTGTAGATGAGCGAGGAATCGCGGTTGAGCACGAATACGCGAACGTTGTCCGGAAACTTGATCGTGCGCACGAGTTTGTTTGCTCTTGTATCGGCGATCGCCATAACCTTACCGTTCGGCGACATAAAAGCGAGCCGGCCGTCATGGCTAAGGTTCAGGTTGTGAGCATTGGGACTCTGCGGCGAAATCACCTTTGTGATCAGTTCGCCGGTTTTTGGGTTGATAACGTACCAGAAATCCTTCAGGTCAGAGCCCACGTACATGAAGGAGCTGTCGGGAGCCATTTGCGGCCGCTCACAGCAGTTGCCGTCGTAGATGCCTTCCCAAGCTTTCTTCTCCGTGGAAAGATCGAAGGCACCGAGGCGGCCACGCGCGGCGACGTAGATCATGTTCAGTTCCGGGCTGGCTGTAACGCCCGCAACCTGTTCGGGATTTCGGGCCGCCGGTACGTCCCAAGTGGGAATGCGCTTAACAAAATTGTAGTGATTGCGCGCATCGAGCACTACGATGCCGTTGCCGTTCGCATCGGGCGAGCCTTCGAGCGTGCCCGGAAGCGTAACGTAGATGAGTTCTTTGGTGGATGGACCGCGTAGGTATTCACGGTTTGAGTTTCTCGGCGCCACTGCGGGTGGGGCCTGTTGAGCCAGGATTCCGAAACTGAGGATGAGGCCGAGCGCGGGTCCCACCAAACTGAGCGTTGCAAAGTTCATCTGCTTCCCTTTCACTCTAAGATCTCCGATCAGCAATATGAGTCCCAGCGCAAATTGTATCTGGCGAGAGCCTGACTTCGGTCGGCCGAGCCGTCTGCGAGCAAGCGGATTCGCTCTCAACGGCAGGTGGGCCGCTCTAAGCGGGGACGAAGCTCGATTAATACAACAGGGAACCGCGATCAGGAATCGGAACGCGATAGATGGACGTGGAAGCGGTTACGTAGAGTGTTCGCAGATCGGCGCCACCGAACGTGCAGTTTGTGGGAGTCTCGGGGAAGTCGATCATCTGCAGTAGCTTTCCTGTAGGCGTGTAGATGCCGATGCCTTTGCAGGCTACGTAGAGATTGCCATTCGCGGCAACCCGCAGCCCGTCCGGGGTGCCCGGAACATCAGAGATGGCGACATGCTGATTACTAGCTGAGCCTTTTTCATCCAGATCAAATGCGTAAATCTTGCGCTCGCTGGAATCCGCAACGTAGAGCGTCTTGCCATCCGGTGTAAGAGCAACCCCATTCGGCCTCGGTAATTTGTCCGTCACAACAAACATCTCGCCCGAGGGCGTGACGTGATAGACACCTGCAAACCCAATCTTCTGGGGCGCCAGAACGCCTTTGGAAATCGGGTCGGAGAAGTAGACTTGCCCATCGCGGCGGACCACGACATCATTGGGAGAATTCAGTGCATTCCCTTTCCACTCCGACGCAATCATGGTTAGCTTCCCATTCTTCTCCTGGCGCATGATGGCTTGCTTGTCACGAACACAGCTATATAAGCGCCCTTCAGGATCCATCGAGTTTCCGTTTGTCGTATTGGAGAAATTGCGATAGACCGCGGGCGCTCCTGTTCCGTTCCACTTCATCACTCGAGAATTGTAGAGGTCGCTAAAGATGAGTTCGCCCGCGTGCGTCCAAACAGGCCCTTCGGTGAAGCCGAACCCGCCAGCTACCCGTTCCACGCCGGGAGAAGCCTTTGTGAGATCTGGAGGCGGAACCTCAGTCGACAACTCTATGCGCCACGTAAACTTCTCGCCGGGTTTTAGCGTGACGGCTCCCTGTTTCGTGTTGAGGGAGTTAATGAGACCAAACCAGGGTTCCGGACAAAAGTAACCGACCTTGGCCCCTCCATAGAGATGGAATCGGTCGAGCGGTTCGGGAAGCAGGGCGCTCGATTGCTGCCCCAGGCGAACCGCCAGGCCTTGCGGATCGGAAAGCAACGCATAAGGCGTGCTGGGATACCCGGCCAGCGGTAGTGCGACACTCGCGTCGAAGTCGCCCAGGCGTCTCGGTTTGTCGAATGAATTCTCCTTGCTCTCTCCATTCGGCAACCCGTTCGCTCCGCGTAAGAGCTGGGTGGTGTTCGGCGTGCGAATCGTCATATCCGCAGGGTTGGTCCCCTCGACGAACGGAATCTTGAATGCGATGTGATTGCCGATGGAGAAAATCATCGGCTGAGTGTTGCCGGGGTCCGAAACGGTTACGTAGTCAATGGTGAGGTGACCGGCGGCAAGTTCGTAGATCGCGTTCAGCTTGAAAGTATACGGATAATACTGCCGCGTCTGCTCAGAATCACGGAGTTCGACCGTCACGCGCGCGCTTCCGTTCGTGGCCGAGCGGCTTATTTCTTTCCACGGAAGGGTTCTCGCGAACCCGTGGCACGGCATTGGATACGTTTTCCCGGCGACCACAAACGAACCCATTCCACAGCTTTTGGATGGCGGCTTGTCGACGGGATATTGTGCCCCCACTGCAGGCCAGAGGACCGGCCCTTTCCCGGCAAATCCCTGGTTCGGAGAGTAGTCTCGCGCGTGATAGAGCAGTTCAATCCATTCCCCGCGACGGCGGACTCGAAAGCTACTGAGTTCTCCGCCTGCTTGCGGCGCAACCGCTGCTTCCACCCCTGCCGTGTTGTCACGCAAGATCACAAATTGCGCGTCATTTCCTACTTCGTAACGGCTCTGAGCGCACGCTGCTAAGCAACAGGCAGAAAAGATGAGAAGTGTTTTCATTTGTTGTCAAACAGAGAGAAGCTGATAACGTCGCTGCCCGCGCTAAGCGCCACATACTGTTTTCCATTCATGCTGTAGGTCATAGGTCCGGCACTCAGCTTCTGTCCGGTATTGAAATGCCAAAGAATCCTGCCGGTTCTTGCATCCATTGCGGAAAATTGTCCTTCGAAGTCAGCCGAAAAGATCAGACCGCCAGCGGTAGATAGGAGGCCGCCTCCGAAATTGTGAGCAGCCGCTCGTTCCTGTTCCCATTTGAGTGCGCCCGTCTTCATATCGATCGCACGCACGAAGACACGCGTTCTTTCATCGGGCGCTGGGACGTCTCCCGTCGCGCGATACTGAAAGCCCCCGGGTCGAAAGGCCTCTGTGTTCTTGCTCGCGACGCCACACCCTTCCTCCGCAACAAAATAAACGTACTCGGTTTCGGGATTGTAGGTCGGCGAAATCCAGTTCGTGGCACCAAAAGAATTGGGGCAAATCTTCGTCCCTTTCAGGCTTGGCTCCATACCGGGGATGCGAATAGGCCTGCCTTCGGGAGTGAGCCCACTTGCCCAATTCAGCTTCTTAACGATAGGAGCGCCGTGCAGGAACTTACCCGTTTCGCGATCGAGTAAGTAATAAAACCCATTCCGATCGGCATGAGCCAGTAGCTTGCGCGGCTTCCCATCGTATACGGCATCGATCAGCATGGGTATCTCCGCTGCATCCCAGTCCATAGTGTCGTGAGGCGTGAACTGGAAATACCACTTCATCTTGCCCGTGTCCAAATCCAGAGCGACAACCGAGTCGCTGTACAGGTTGTCCCCCTTTCGCACGTCACCATTGAAGTCGGGGGACGGATTGCCGATCGGCCAAAAGATTCAGCTCCGGATCATAACTGCCGGTGAGCCAAGTGTCGCCACCGGCGGCTTTCCAGGAATCACCGGACCACGTCTCGTTTCCTGGTTCGCCGGGTCTTGGAATAGTGTGCAACGTCCATAGAATCTCGCCCGTCGTCGCGTCGAGCGCGTCCAAAATACCATTCAGCCCTCGATCGCCGAAGGCCACACCAACGATGACCTTACCTTTCACAATCAGCGGGGCCGCGGGAGAACAGTAGCCGTCCTTGTACTCGGCAAACTTACTCTCCCAAATGACATTCCCCGTAACCGCATTAAGTGCGACAAGGTAGTTATCGGTCGTTGTGAAATAAACTTTGTCACCCCAGATCGCAACGCCCCTGTTAGGGGCTCGCTGGTAGGCGGGAACCCTGTGGTAATCCCAAATCTGACGCCCGGTTCTTGCGTCCAGCGCATAGATCTCGTTCTCCTGGGTCACATACATGATCCCATTCGCAACAACAGGCACGCTCTGCAATCGGGATGCATTCGGCACATGAAAGATCCACGAAGGGACGAGAGAACGAACGTTGCCGGTGTTAACTTGTTTCAGCTCGCTGTGCCGGCGGCTGTCATACGTGCCGTTGTACTCATACCAGTTGTCACTCAGCGGTTGACGCAACTCTTTCTCACCTATCTGTGCCGCCGAAGTCGCGACAAAGCAGAGGAAGAATCCAAAAGCTCTCGTCATCAGCGTCCTACCTCGTTTTCACCCTGCTGCTCTCGACGAATTTTGGTGCGTGCCTGCCGGCTGAGCATCGCAATCAAATCCTGAAATTCTGTCGGGCTCAGTGTCTTATCGAGGTTGTGCGGCATGAGGGATTCCGGCTGATGTACGACGCTCCGAAGTTCTTCTTTGGTGAACAGGTGAAGTTTGCCACTCAGATCGAGGAGGTCAATGGAGAACGGATCCTCATTCTTGGCCACACCCTTAATCACTTGCCCGGCCCGGCTGGTGACTTCGACCGGGATGTAGCCTTCCTGCGGCGGAATCGCTTTCGTCAGCGCGTCCCTCAGTTGCGCGAGCGTGAGTTGCGCACCAATGCTGGAAAGATCTGGTCCGATAAGCCCCCCTTGCCCGCGGATCATGTGACAGGATGCACACTTTCCCTTGCCCTGGTAAATCTCCATTCCGTTCTGGACATTGCCGGGCACATCGTTGTCCGAAGCGGTACTTCGGATATTACGGATGTAAGCAACGACCCGCCAGATATCGTCATCCGGTAAACCGGAGGCGGGCATTGCACTTCCAGGTATGCCATTCTTAATGGCGTAGAAAATCGCCGCATCACTGAGGCGGAAGTACCGGCGCGCGGCCCCGAGTGCGGGCGCTCGGTCGCCCTGGGTTCCGTCCCGGCCGTGACAGGCAGTGCACGACTTGTTGTAAAGATCGTGTCCCTGCGATACGACCTCGATCCCGTTGCCGAGAGGATTCCTGGGCTTCGCGACCTGGGCGAGCACCGCAAAACAAAACATTGTGGCCCAGCACAGGAGCCGAATTGTGAGCCGATAAGTTCCCAAGAGGAGATCTCCTTCGAGATACTATCTCAACTTGTCACGGAACGCCGCTGCCGCCCACACCGTGGGACAGTTACTCGCTTCTTCTCTCCTGAATTGACAACCTAGTCCGATTTAGAACAGAATCTATCAGACTTCTCGCTTGCAGCGGCTCATTCACTCTGGAACTGTCAAAGGCCCCATGCCGCGGTCAGGAGGCAATCTATGTCGATGAAGACAATCCGGCCCTTGTTGGTTTACTTCGCGTTTGCTCCCGTCATTTTTGGTCAGGGATTCGGTACGGTCAGCGGCCTTGTAACAGACCCCTCCAATGCACCGATGGGCCAAGTTACTGTCACGGCAACCGAGGTCGCGACGGGGCTCAGCAGGACTGCGGTGACTGCGCAGGATGGCCTTTATACCCTCACGTCGCTTCGACCCGCCGGATACGTCTTGAGCGTGGACCAGCCTGGCTTTGGAAAATTCCGGCAGACCGGCATCACTCTTCTCGCGAATCAGAGTTTAACGGTCAACATCGGTTTGGTACTTGCTTCCACGAGTGAGAGCGTTACGGTAAATGCCGGTGCGGCTCAAGTCGACACAACGACCGCCACACTTCGGCAAGTCGTGGATTCTTCTCGCATGGTGGAACTGCCGCTGAATGGACGCAATGCCGCCCAATTGACAACGCTCGTGGCCGGCGCAGTCACGGCGCCCTCGAACAATGCGGATCAAGGACCGACAAAAACGTTCCCGGCGGCGGTAACGATCTCTACCAATGGCTCACGCCAAAACCAGATCGGATACTTCCTCGATGGTGCCCCAAACATCGACAACATGAGTAACGTGAACCAGCCCTTTCCCTTCCCTGACGCGTTGCAGGAATTCAGTGTTCAAACCAGTAACTACAATGCGGAATACGGACAGAACGCAGGCGGTGTGGTCTCGATTGTGACGAAGTCGGGAACGAATCAACTTCATGGTGATGCCTTCGGCTTTTTACGTAACTCCGTTTTCAACGCTCGCAACTTCTTTGCTCCGGCTCGGGATCCTCTGAAGCGAGGTCAATTCGGCGGGACGATCGGCGGACCGGTGATCAAGGACAAAACTTTTTTCTTTGCGGGATACCAGGGCACACGGATCAGAAGCACCCAGAATGGGTTGCACGCGTTCGTGCCGACGGATGCGAACCTTGCTGGTGATTTTTCGGCGATGCTCCAGGCAAGCAACCCCAACAATCCTCTAAGCCGGGTGGTTGCGATTAAAGATCCTGCGTCGACAACAGGTGCGGTTTTTGCCGGGAACATCATACCTGTGAGTCGACTTGATCCAGCCTCCGTAAAGATGATGAGCTACCTTCCTCGAGTGGGAGGAAACGGAGGCGTATTCTTCAATCGTCCGATCTCGCAGAATTACGACGAATACATTCTGCGTGGCGACCACAGCTTCTCGACAAGAGACCGTCTTGTGGCCCGCTACTACTACGATCGGTATTCCGGGCTCCCGACATTCGGCGGAAACCTGCTGGCCTATAAAGACGGATCCACCATCAGCTCACACAACGCGGTCCTACAAGAAATTCACATCTTCAACCCGAGTGTCCTGAATGATTTCAGGATGGGATTCTCGCGAATCGTCTCCACCCGCGGTCCGGCCGCGGACGCTCCGAGCGTTGCGGATTTCGGGGTGAACATCTACGAACCGCCCATCAAACAAATCCAGAGCCTGTCCGTGACGGGATACTTCAGCACCGGCGACTTGCCCAGCACGAAGTGGGCGCGCACTGCTTTCTCCTGGTCGGACGATGTGCGTTGGGTACAAGGTCGTCACAGTTATGCTTTTGGCGGCATGATCGAGCGGGACCGCTTGAACACGGTGAATGCTACCGGGATCCCGGGTACGTTTTCGTTCTCCGGGGATACCACCGGATCGGCCCTCGCGGATCTCATGCTGGGCCAAATGCGCACGTTCGGACAAGCGTGGGGACAGCATGTCAAAAACCGCTACTTTATGGTGAACGCGTATGTGCAGGATTCATTCCGCATGACGACGCGCTTCACCCTGAATTACGGGATCCGCTACGAGCCCTCGCAAATCTGGAAGGACGCTTATCACCAGGCCTCCGTCTTCCGCGCCGACCTATATCGACAAGGCGTGCGTTCGAAGCTTTTTCCCAATGCGCCTCCAGGTGTCCTTTACGCTGGCGATCCCGGGATTCCCGAGTACGGGACTACGGGAGATTTCAACAATTGGGCTCCGCGATTCGGCTTTGCCTGGGACGTCTTTGGCACCGGAAGAACCAGTATCCGCGGAGGAGGGGGCGTGTTCTATGACTCGCGAATTCCATCCTTTTCGAACAACCGTTTCTTAGGAGAAGCTCCTTATAGTACGGCCGTCACCTTGACCACGCCACGAGGCCCATTCAGCAATCCTTATCTGGGTCTTGCAAATCCGTTCCCAGCACAATTTCCTCCTCCATCGTCTGCCGTGTTTACCCCGCCCGTGCAAGTGTACAGCTGGGATCCCTACAGCAAATTCACGACCCCAGTCAATTACAACTGGAATCTGACGGTCGAGCAGGAAGTAAAACGCGACTGGCTCGTACGCGCAGCTTATGTGGCCTCCAGAGCGAACCACATGACAACAACGCTCGATCAAAACTCTGCGCGCTACATCCCTGGAAGCACCTTGGGCACGGATGCGCGCCGGCTCTACCCCGGGTTCGCCAATATCTACCAGGCTATGGAAGCCGGCAATTCGTGGTATCAGGCGGCTCAGCTCAGTGTCATCAAGCGGCTGTCCAAAGGATTCACAATTACAGCAAACTATACGTTCTCGAAGAGTCTGGATAACCTGCCCGTTGGAACCGATGCCGCAACCTTCGGCACTGCGGGCTACTACACTCTTCCGCTCTATCTACCGAACTTCCCGAAGTACGACCAAGGTCCCTCTGATTTCGACCATCGGCACGTGTTCGTGGCTTCCTTTGTTTGGCTGCTGCCGGAGTTGAACAAGGCGAACCCGATTGCGCGGGGGGTCGCGGGCAACTGGCAGTTGACCGGTGTGGTCAGCGCGCAAACAGGTCCGCCACTCACACTCTATGCCGGAAAGGATCAGTCTCAAACGGGCATTGGATCCGATCGGGGGCAGATGATCAGCATGCTGACCTCTAAATCCGGTCCGTGTGCAAACACTGCTCCCTGCACCAGCTATCTTGACCCGGCGGCGTTCACGCTTCCCGCGTTAGGTCAATTCGGAAACTTGGGCAAGGGGGCTTTCACTGGCCCGGGACTGTTCAATGTCGACCTGGGCGCATTCAAGAATTTCCCCGTGACCGAAAGATGGCGGTTACAATTCCGCGGAGAACTTTTCAACGCGTTCAATCACACCAACTATCTGAACCCGGTGACGACAGTCAGCGGGGCCGGCTTCGGCAATATCTTGAGCGCAAGTGATCCGAGAATTGTTCAGCTCGCATTGAAAATCTTGTTCTGAACAACGAAGCGCTCGCTCGGGCAATGCCGCCGCGCTACGCGCGCGCAAACTGATTCTTACGCAATCGCCGTGGCCCAACCCATGAGAGGTGGTGTTTTCCGCGATGTCTGAAACCGCTGTCTTTATCGTCGCCGCCACCCGGTCCTGTCGCTCCCGATTAGTGCTGTTTAGGTTCGAATTTTCATAAGAAACTTCGATTCACCTTTGGGTGCGCGGAAGTCTATAGGGTCGATCAATTCGGGCAGAAGTATCTTCTGCCGCGCTTCAGGGGGCTTACGATGTCGAGGTTGAGCCAGGTCACTTCTGCCATTCTTTTGCTCAGCACCGGAGTGTGGGGGCAAACCCGCGCGACTATAACCGGCACTGTTGTTGATCAGAGCGGTTCGCCAATACCGAACGTACGCATCACGGCAACGGTCGCCGCAACAGGGACGAAGTCGGAAACGGTCTCCTCGGTAACCGGCAAATACACACTACCTTTTCTACCGCCCGGTAACTACACGCTGGCGGCCTCGGCTCAGGGTTTCAAGCAGTTCGAACAGCAGGGCGTCACCGTAGACGCCGGCGCCCAACCGGTCATCGACATCAAGATGAACGTCGGCGCGGTAACGGAAAACATCACCGTGACCGAGGAAGCCCCGCTGATTACGGCTTCGAATGCGTCCGTGGGCCAGGTCATAACGACACGCGAAGTCGAAAACCTTCCGGTAAACGGACGCACGCCACTCATGCTTGACACCCTGGCTATGGGCGCAATCTCGGTGTTCGAGCCCGGACCCGTCAGACCGTTCGACCAACCCGCCGCAACGCAGGTCAGTCTTGGTGGCGGTCCGGTCGGTGCCAATGAAAGCATGCTGGACGGCGCACCGAATGCCGGCTTCGGAAATCAGCTCGCGTACAGCCCCCCTCAGGACGCCGTCGCCGAAGTTCGCGTGAACGCGTTCGAATCTGACGCCAGCCTCGGCCATACGGGTGGCGGCACACTGGACCAGGTCACGAAGAGCGGTACCAATCAGCTTCACGGTTCTGCCTGGGAATTCAACCAGGTATCGCGCCTCCATGCGAATTCATTCTTCAACAATCGTGCCGGTGTGCCGATCGCGCCTTACCACTACAACCAGTACGGCGTTGCTGTCGGCGGCCCCGTCTGGATCCCTAAGGTGTTCAACGGCAAGAACAAGCTTTTCTGGTTCTTCAGCTATGAGGGTCTCAAGGATTCCGACCCTGCCAATTCACCGCTTGAAACCGGTAACCCCATCAACTTCGCCACTCTGCCTACGGAGGCGGAACGCAATGGAGATTTCTCAGAGTTGCTAAGGCTTGGCCGCCAGTATCAGCTTTACAACCCGTTCTCGACAACGACGGTCAACGGAGTCGTGACTCGCGCGCCCTTCACAAACAACGTGATTCCGCCCAGCATGCTGAATCCGGTCTCGCTCGCGATTCAGAAGTATTACCCGCTTCCGAACGCAACCGGCAACCCGAACGGTTCAAATAACTTCATCGTCAATGCCATCGACACAGACACGTTCGATAACGAACTGGGCCGCCTTGATTGGAACGTCGGCAACAACGACAAGGTGTTTGCAACGGCGCGCCACAACTACCGTAACCAGTTCAAAAACCCCTATTTCGGCAACGACAACATCACGCAAGGCAACACCTTCAACCGGCTCAACCAGGGCGCCGTGCTGGACGAGACGCATACCTTCTCCGCCACCATGTTTATGAATACGCGCTTCGCCTGGACGCGCTACATAGAGGTGCACAGAAACCCTAGCGACGGCTTCGATCTGACCTCGCTTGGATTCCCGTCATTCCTGCAGACGTCGTCGCAGCAACCGCAGTTCCCGATCGTCAATTTCTCCGGTTGCAGCGTTTCCTCGGGCAGCCAGGCCAGCTTCCAATGTCTCGGCTACAACGGCGACGGTACGGATACCTTTGACGTGTATCAGGCGGCCGTGCAGGTCATCAAGATACAGGGCAACCACTCTTTGAAGTTCGGCGTCGATCTGCGCGACTACCGCTGGAGTTCATTCACAAAGGGAAATTCGGCCGGCGCTTACAACTTCAGCAGCGGCTTAACGAGCACGTCCAATTGGACCAACGGTCCTGCATTCAACTCAGCGCCCCCGCCCTTCGGTTACGACTATGCGCAGTTTCTACTCGGTCTACCCACAACCGCGACATATGACAATAACTCTGCCAACACGGTCGGCTCGAAGTATCAGGCTGTGTATCTGCAGGATGATTGGCGCGCCCGCCCGAATCTGACATTGAATCTCGGCATTCGTTTCGAGCATGAGACTCCCGCAACGGAGCGCTACAATCGCGCCGTAAACGGCTTCAATCCAGTGCAGTTCAACCCGACAACTACAGCCGCCGCAGCGGCCTACGCTACTCTGTACAGCTCGAACGCCTACACGGCAGCGCAGAAAGGATATCTGCCCTCCCCGAACGGGTTCAACACGGCCGGAGGACTGACCTTCGCGAATCCGGATAACCGGCACATCTACAACACGATATGGGGGTTCTTCAGTCCGCGGGTGGGCGCCGCCTGGACGCCTGCGAAACTTGGAAATAAAACTGTCATCCGAGCCGGGTTTGGCATCTTTGTCTTCCCAATCGAGCTTTTTGATAACGCGAATACGGGCGCGACCGTTAGTCTAAGCAACCTCTACCGCGTCAACCAAGCCGGGTTTAGTCAGACAACCCAGTACAACAACAACAACCTGACGACTCCTGTGGCAACTCTCAGCAATCCCTTCCCCGGTGGGATTGTGCCGCAAGGCACTGGTGTAGGTCCAGGCGCTTTCATCGGTCAGGGCATCACGTTTTTCAATCCACTCGTGACGAATCCATACAACTTCCGTTGGGACTTCAGCATCCAGCATGAACTGCCTGGTCAGATCGTTCTCGAACTAGCGTATATCGGCAGCCATTCCG
>Ga0308176_10001250_pt1 | contig 15962 bp, 9 predicted proteins | sample PhyCR2_3_FD_203890 | JGI IMG/M metagenome (GOLD analysis project Ga0308176, IMG submission 203890) | Soil microbial communities from UC Gill Tract Community Farm, Albany, California, United States - DLSLS.C.R2 | ecosystem: Environmental > Terrestrial > Soil > Agricultural land | place: USA...
TGTGAAAATGTCGTTCGCCTGTAGAATCCCTATCGTAGTCGCATTGAGCGCTCTTTTGCTCGGGCAGTCTACGCCCGGTGTCGACGACTGGCCGGCTTATGGGCGAGATTCGGGTTCGAGCCGCTATTCGCCTCTCGCTCAATTGAACACCAGCAACGTTGGCCAACTCAAGCGTGCCTGGACCTACCATACGGGCGAGACCGGACGAGGGTGGGAAACGACCCCGATCTTTGTTGGGGGTGTGCTTTACCTGTCCACGCAGAACCAGGACATTGTTGCTCTTGACCCCGACACGGGCAAACAGATGTGGAGATACAAGAATCCACATCCTACCGGTCGCGAGCATCGAGGCGTGTCGTACTGGCCGGGTGGTTCAGGGATGGCGCCAAGGCTGGTATTCGGCACGGGAGATGGACGTCTGGTTGAGTTGGATCCCCAAACTGGATCTCCAATCCTGAGCTTCGGTGATAACGGGAGCGTTAATCTTCGCACCGGCTACACGGAAAGATTTCCCAAGGCGCCTTACGCAGTCAGTTCGCCCCCGGCGATTTATCGCAACGTGATCGTCGTCGATCCAGCTACACAAGAGAGACCTTCGCTCGGACCAAGTGCCGATATTCGTGCTTTCGACGTTCGGAGTGGAAAACAGCTTTGGTCTTTTCATACGGTGCCCAGGCCAGGAGAAGTCGGGAACGAAACATGGGGGCCTGACGGATGGAAGGACAGGGCTGGACCAAGTCAATGGGGAGCAGCAACGGTCGATAGCGAACTCGGGCTTGTGTTTTTGCCGACCGGGAATCCGGCCGACAGCCTCTATGGGGCCGATCGAAAGGGGACTAACCTGTATGCGAATTCCCTCATTGCATTAGAAGCCGAAACGGGAAAGCTGCGGTGGTATTTCCAAATGGTCCATCACGACATTTGGGATTACGATGCGGACGCACCACCCGCGCTCATTACGGTGAAGCGCGAGGGAAAAAGCATTCCGGCGCTCGCAGAGATAACCAAAATGGGCCTGCTATTTGTCCTTGATCGACGCACGGGAAAGTCCGTTTTCGGCGTAGAAGAAAGAGCCGTTCCTCAGAGCGCAGTACCTGGTGAACAGACTTGGCCGACGCAACCCTTCCCAGTGAAACCTGTGCCTTTGGTCAACACAAATCTGACTCAGCAAAACCTCTCGACGCGTACGCCCGAGGCCCAGCGCTTCTGTCAGGACTGGTTCCGCCGTGTGTATTATGCAGGCCCCTACACCCCATGGAGTACGCAGCCGACGCTGATCATGCCGGGAACGATGGGCGGGGGCAACTGGGGCGGTGTTTCTTTCGACCCGCATTTAGGCTATCTCTTCGTGAACACGAGCAATCTCGCCGGCACAGGTCGCATGGTGCGTACAAATGCTGAGCCGCCGGCGGCTTATCGTAATGAAGGCGGCTACACACGATTTCTTGATCAGGATCAGTATCCATGTACGGCGCCTCCCTGGGGCGAGTTGAGCGCAGTGGATGCCAACACTGGCGAGATCGTCTGGCGCCGGCCGTTAGGCAATTACGACGAGCTTGAATCCCGTGGACTTCGTGATTGGGGAGCGCCCAATATGGGCGGATCCATCGTAACGGCCGGAGGAATAGTCTTCATCGCGGCGACTACCGATTCTAAGTTCCGGGCCTTCGATTCACACACCGGAAGGGAATTGTGGGTGACAAAGCTGGAGGCCACCGGAGATGCCGTCCCTATGACCTACATGGGGCGAAACGGCCAGCAATATGTAGTGATCGCCGCCGGAGGAACAAACCGATTCCGCATGATCGCGAATACCGCGAGTCAAACGTCCGATGCTCTGATCGCCTTCTCGCTACATGGCGACGGCCCAGCTTCTTTCCCAACCGAAGCCGCCCGGATCGAACCGGCCCGAACTATTTCGGCGCCCCCATCGTCCGCCCTCACCTCGGCGGAGGCTCTGCCCGACGGACCTGGGAAGGCTCTCGTGCTGCGTGTGTGCAGCAAGTGTCATGGCGTCAGCGTCTTCACCAAGTTGCGGATGAGCCGTGTGGGCTGGACCAACGAGGTTACGGCAATGATCGAGAAGGGCGCTGTCGCAACAGAGCACGAGGTCAACGGCATCGTCGAATATCTCGCGGCGAACTTCCGATAAACGTGATCCGTTTGAAAACTCAGACCACTCCGAATCGAATCTGCGTTCATCGATTCCTTCCTGCACTCGTCCCAGCGCACCGGCGGCGCCCCACTTACCGGACCGGACCTGTAGCAGCGTTATCGAGTTTCGTCTTACCCTTTGCAAAATCACCAGCTTTGAAAACGCTGATTTGACTGGGGTCAAGGTACCGGCGCAATGCGGCATTCACCTGTTCAACCGTCAAGCCCTTAACTGACGATTCGAGCTTCGCGTCCCAATCCATCTTGCGGTCCCAGTGGGCCTGGTTGGCCAATCGAGTCGTCAATTCATTGTCTTGAGCTCGGCTGACCTGTCGCGATTGCAGCCAGCCGGATTTTGCAGCGGCAATTTCCGCAGGAGTGAAACCCGACTGCAGAGCCTTTGCCAGTTCCTCACGGAAGTCACCCTCCACTCTGGGCACGTTCTGTGGTGCTGCAATAGCGTAGGTCATGAAGATGGCGCTGTCTTCCTTTGTCGGGACCCGCAATTGTGAGCCGACCCCGTAGCTAAGTCCGTCCTGCACGCGAATCCGTGTTGCGAGGCGAGAGTTCAGGAATCCACCACCGAGCATGTAATTAGCCAGCATCAGAGCGGGATAATCCGGGTGCTCGTCATCTATCTTGATCGGCTGCACTGCGATGAGCGTGGCATTCGCCTTGTCCGGAGTCTCGATCGTCTGGTTTACCTCAGGAACTGCTTTGTAACTCGAGATAACTCGAGCGTAAGGCGCTTTGCTGACCCAATCGCGGAAAGATTGCGATATTTGTTTCTGCACAGTTTCTGGTTCGATATCGCCAACCACGGCAAGTTCAGCCACCGAGGCTCCGTAGAACTGATTGTAGAAATCCTTAACGTCTTCCAATTTCACGGCCTTCAGGTCTTCGATCTCTTCCTCGATCGTGGGAACGTAGCGAACATCTCCCTTGGGATAAGGATTCAGGTGACGTTCGGCACTCGTCTGGGCAATGGCCGATGGCTCCCTGCGCCTGCTTTCGAGTCCGGTAATCTGCTGTTGCTTCAGAGCCTCGAATTCCGAAGCGGGGAAGGAGGGGTGGCGAAGCACTTCGGTCAATAACTGCAGCACGGGAGCGAAGTTATCTCTGGTGGTCTGGATGGATACCGTTGCACCCGTGGTGTTCCCCATCACCCGTACCTGTGCCTTCAGCCTGTCGAGTTCGTCAACGATCTCCTGTCGCGTGTGCTTATCGGTCCCGCGCATTAGCATCGCCCCGGTCAGGGACGCTGGAGCATCCTTGCCGCGTAGGTTCTTCTCATCTCCGAAATGCAAACGCAGCGTCGCATTCACAACTCCGCCTCGCGTCTTCTTCGACAGCATTGCCAATCTGATGCCGGGTTGGAGTTGACCTCGAACCGTTCGCTTATCGATATTGGTTGGGCTCGGGTCGAACACTTCGCCCGGTGCGACAGCTTCGCCGCCTTTGTAATCTTTGACCAGGGCCAGAATGTCAGGCGTTGGCGGTATCTCGGCCCGGTCTGGTTTATCCGTGGGCACAAACAGGCCTAGGGTTCGGTTCGACTTCTTCAGATAAGTTTGTGCCACGCGATCGACATCGGCCGTAGTGGCTCGCTTTATCCTGTCACGCGTTATAAAGGCGAGGCGCCAGTCTCCGGCGGCAATAAACTCGCTCAAGGCAAGCCCAACCCGTTCCGAATTTCTGATGAGCAAATCGAATTGGGTGTCCAGCTTGGTCTTGCTGCGGCTCACTTCCTCGTCGGTGGGGGGCGCCGATTCCATACCATCTAGGACGCCAACGAAGGTTTTCTGCAGATCGTCGATGTCAGTTGTCTTGGGACCAATTGCGACAAGCAGCAGCATACCCGGTTCCCGAGTGTCAGTGGTGTTTTGCGCAACAAAACCAGCCTTCTTTGTCTCGACCAGCGCCTTATAAAGGCGGCCCGAAGGCGCATTCGCAAGCACATCTCCCACAACCGTAGCCAAAGCACCATCCGGATGGGCAAGCGCCGGCACGTGAACACCAACCATAACGAGCTTCTGGTCCCCAACCCGACGCAGAGTTACCGTTCGCTCTCCATCCTGGACAGGCTCTTCCGTATAGGTATGCTGCAGGACGCGAGATGGCTTCGGAATGCCCCCAAAGTACTTGGCGACCAGAGCAAGGCTTTGCGCCTCATCCACTTTGCCCGCAATGGTAAGCACTGCGTTGTCCGGTTGGTAGTAGCGGCGATAGAACTCCTGCAGGCGCTCGATCGGAACATGCTCGATATCGGAGCGCGACCCGATCGTGGATTTGCCGTAGTTATGCCAGAGGTACGCAGTAGAGAGGACTCGCTCTTCCAGGATGCTGGCCGGGCTGTTTTCGCCCATCTCGAACTCATTCCTCACGACGGTCATCTCACCGTCGAGATCCTTTTTCTCGACAAATGAGTTCACCATACGGTCCGATTCCAGATCGAGTGCCCAATTCAGGTTGGCGTCACTGGATTGAAAGGTCTCGAAATAGTTTGTTCGATCAAACCATGTGGTTCCGTTCGGCCGGGCCCCGTGCTCCGTCAACTCTTGAGGGATATTTCTGTGTTTCGGAGACCCTTTAAACAACAGGTGCTCGAGCAAATGAGCCATCCCGGTCTCGCCATAATTTTCGTTGCGTGACCCGACCAGGTAGGTCATGTTGACGGTTGTCGTGGTTTTGGTTGGATCGGGAAAGAGCAGGACGCGCAGCCCGTTTTGAAGCTGGTATTCGGTAATTCCTTCCACGGAGGGACCACGCGTGATCCCTGGGGGAACCGCGGCGGGCGTTGATTGAGCACCGAGCTGAACACATCCGGCGGACACCAACGCTAGAACAAACCAATACTTACGTAACGTGACACTCATAGAGTTTTCAAGCGGGACAACACTTAGACGTTCGAGAAAGCTTCTTGGTAAACGAGATTAAGACAGTATCTTAGCCCGCTCGTGTTCAGCGCCCGCGTTCTTCGCTTTACTGCGCATCCACGACGCATCGGAATCCTACGGCTCCGGATCGGTCTTTACTGTCTGCGATCAGCAGATACTTCCCGTGTTCGTTCAGCTTGTAAGCTTGCGGAAAATACCAATGGGATCCCTGCGGTTGGTAATGGCTGCCACCGCGCAGGATTGCGGTGCGCGTATGATCGTCGAGCCATTCGTCAGTCCATTGCCAGACATTCCCTACAAGGTCTTCGACGCCGAACGGACTGGCACCTTTGGGATGACTGCCAAGGTCAGCAGCGCGGCCCATGATATGTCCACTGTCGGGCGGAGGAACAGCGGCGGAATTCCAGTCCTTGCCCCAGGGGTACGTTCGTCCGTCCGTACCCTGAGCCGCATATTGCCATTCCCACTCATGCGGAAGCCGCTTACCAGCCCATTTCGCGTAGGCACGGGCGTCTTCGAGCGAAACCCATGTAACGGGCTTGTTGGCGGAGCCCTCTGGGAACGTCCCATTGGACCAATCTTTCAGGAAATTGTGAGCGTCTTGCGGCACATAGGGAGCAGCATCCACGAATTTCTTGAACTCCGCATTACTCACCGGATATTTGTCCATATAAAACGCGTCCAGCTTCATCTTGTGCGCATGATGCCGGCGCGGGGCATCTTCCCAGGCGTACTGCACATCAACGCCGATTTCGTTTGAGCCCTCGATCATGATTCCCGACACCTGGAAGTCGAATGAGCCCGCAGGGATTTCGACCATTCCGGCTCGTGGTGCGGATGCTTTCGCAGTCTTTGGTATTTCGACAGCATGCTGAGAGAGAACGGGACGCTCATGCGAAAAGCTCTGGAGACGTTTTTGCGACAAAGTGTTCATCTGCGACAGGAACGAATTCAACTCAGGAATCTCAGCCTTCGTCGCGAGGATCGCTCCGTAGCCGTGCGCCTCGATAGGAAAGCCAAGCCTTACCTTGTCCCCGTTGCGTTCGGGCTTTAGCTCCACCCCGTTCCAGAGATCGTAATAGCGGTCATTCGGATCATTTTTGATCTGAATCTGCCGGCCGCTTACATCGTATTCATTACGATTGATGAAGGTCCAAAGCGTCCGATCCCCAGCCGGGAACTTGCTTGCGTAGACTGCCGGTTGCAGCACCGGCGTGTGAGGTTCCCAATCCGAACTGACGAGCGCGGACGCGAATTGCCGCTCGATCTTCGCGATACGACGAAGTGCCTCAGCATCGCGGTCAGGAATCTGGTTCCAGATACCCCAGATGTTCTCCCAACTTTCGTAACCAATACCGTTGAAAAATGCGTGTTGCAGGTCATCCGTCTTATCACGAGCCCATCGGCGGCAAATATGCACCATGTGCCGGCTTTCGAGCCATTTGAATCGACTCACAGTCGGCACGGGCAGAGGAAGAGCCGACCCGGGGATTGGTGCTCCTCCCGGGCCTGCTGGTGCGGACGAATAACGCCAATAGCCCCAGGTCATGTTGTTCCACATCAGCATCTCGTCCGCATCAAGCCCCGTCTCGGGCTCGAGTGCAAGAGGATGACCGACGCGATCGGATGCGGTGCGGTAGACGCGCGGCACACCACGGAGGGTATCCCCGTTGATTCCGTCAGCGCCGATTTCGGCAAACAATTTGGCAGTCGCGTCCCAATCAGCCGCACCAATCTCGTGAGTGCCTTGGTCCCACAGCATGATCGGGAAGAGCACATGAACTCGCCGGCGATGAAAGTCGGCAATCATCTGCTTGACGCCTGCAATGCCACCCGGCATATCGCGCAAGAGGTCATTCTGGTTGCGATCGTCCAGGCCTATGTTTGGATAAGTGTGCCAGACCAGGACGCTGTCAATCCCGCCGTATCGCCTCTCGAGATCATCCAGATAACGATCGACTGTATACTTGTGCGCTACCGGATCGTAGAAATAGCGATCCTCAATCATCATCTGCGGCTGGACGAAACTACTTTGCGTCCACTTCAACTCTGGACGGTCATATTCGGAACCGTTGTAGCCAATTCGAATGAGCCGTTCGCTCCGCCAGTGCTGGATCTCGCTCAGCCATGAGGAAAACGCGGCGGGGTTGGGGGGCCCCGGGATTTCCTCCGCCTGCGGCTGGTAACGCGTGTCCTGAGCTGAGAGGCTGAAAACTCCAAGCATCAATGCCAAACACAATTGTTTCCGCATAGATCTAGGTCCCGATCGACGAAAAGATGACCTCTAGTCTAGAGCGTTGCAAGGCCGATGAGTGTCAGCCCTATCGCGTAGCTGACCAGCATGACCCAGGTCAGCGTGCTCGTGCCGGCCGGACCACCCCGAAACTCTTTCCAGATAAAGACACCCCAGAGCGCGGCCACCAGAGTGGCACCCTGGCCCAGAGCATAAGAGATGGCGGGACCAGCCACGCCCGAAGCCAGAACGTTGCAGGAGAGCGCGAGCATCCAGATCAGTCCGCCCAGGAACCCCAAAGAATGCAGCCTGGGCGAGGCCCGCAGATATTCACGATATCGCAAGCCGGAGCTTCTGATCAGAATTGTGTTCACAATGAAATTGCTCCCGAGCAGGCCAACGCCGAACAACAGAAGCGCCGTATATGGAGTCAACATGCCAGGTCGGATAGGGGCCGTATTGAAGTCCGGGGAGATTGCGCTTGTGAGATGCGGGTAGAAGAGTCCCATAACTGCACCTGCGACCAACGCGAATATTAATCCCCGGCCTGTGTTTGCGCCAGATCGCGCTCGTTGCATTCGCTTATGCGCGAGAGCAGAAACGATCATTGCCGCGACGACGAAGATGACGCCAAGGGATATCAGTAACGGATTTCCCTTCGGCGCTTCGAGATAGCTGGTGACAGTTCCGATCACAAGCGCCAAGCCGATCCCGACGGGGAAGGCAATGGCCATACCTGCGGAATCGATTGCCACAACCAGAAGTACGTTGGCGATGTTGAACAGCACTCCGCTAAGCAAAGCCCTCACGATGGCATGTCCACCGGCCTGCTCTATGTTCTCGAGAGCAGGCGAACCAACCGAGCCGAAACTCCCGGCCGTGAAGAACAGGAGTACGCCGAGAGCAAAAACGCCGATGGCGTAATCGAAGTAATAGAGGGGAAACGGCCATGATTGTTTGCCCGCGAGCTTCTGAGTGTTGGCCCAGCTTCCCCACCCGAGCATGGTTACGAGGCAGAGCAGGATTGCAACGCCAAGCTGGTTAACGGCAAACATTTTCGAGATTCTTCACTTGTGCTAAGCCTGAACAGCCAGCCGGCAACCGACAAGAACTGCAGCAAAGGCGAGAAGGCGGCGCATTGTCGTTTGTAGCACGAATCGAGCGAAGTAAGGGCACGCTGGCGCGCCTGCATAAGATGAGGAAATGCGATGCCTGGGGTTTCTCGTTTTGCTGGCCGCGACCTTTGCTCCGGTTGTCTCCGCGCAGGACCTATCGGATGTCGAGGCCGTTGTATCCACCGACCTCGGTTCTTTCCGCGTCGCATTCTTCCCGGATAAGGCGCCAAAGCATGTCGCGCAATTTGTCGCGAACGCACAGAAGGGCTACTACGACGGAAGCGCGTTCTTTCGCGTGTGGGCGAATGGGCTGATCCAGGGCGGCGATCCGCTGCTCAAAGACAACGCTACTCCGCGGGCCCGGTGGGGCACCGGCGGATTCAATAGGGTTCCGAGCGAACTCAACGATTTGAAGCAGGAACGCGGGATGGTATCTGCCGTGAATCTGCCGGGGAAGCCGGATTCCGACGGCAGCCAACTGTTCGTTAGTGTCTCGGCGCAGCCGGCGCTGCAGGGCAAGTATACGGCATTCGCTCGCGTCGTGGAAGGATTGGAAGTCGTCGAGCAGATCTCCCGCGTTCCGGTCGATGCCGACGGGCTCGCGCAGAAACCCGTTCGCATTTTAAAGATCTCGATCGAGCCGAAGAAAAAGGAGCCGTTCGCCGGTGCATCAGTCGACGAATTGCGCAAAGTTGTGATGCTAAATACCACGCTTGGCGCGATTAAGATCCAGATGCAGCCTGATTGGGCCCCGCATACCGTCCAGCGTTTCCTGATGCTCTGCGCCACGGGTTGGTACGAACACACCGCATTTCATCGCCTCGTGAAAGGCTTCGTGCTGCAGGGCGGAAGCGCTGATATGCGCGGAAGCGGGCCGAATCATCCGGCCGACCGGTGGGTGGGTCCACTCAAAAGCGAGTTTCGTCCTGATGTCAAGCATGTGCGCGGCATTGTTTCCATGGCTCACGGCAACGACCCGGATTCGGCGAGCACATCATTTTTTGTCGTGCTCGGGCCGTCGCCGAGCCTCGATGCGAAATTTGGCGCGTTCGGGAAAGTTGTGGACGGAATGGATGTGCTCGATGCGTTCGAGAAAGAAGACGTGGATGGTGAGAAGCCGAAAAGGCGGTTGGAGATCCTGAGCACGATCGTCGAACCGTAATGTATTGTTCTTCTCGAAGCCGGATCATTCTCAATCAGCCATGCCACATTCGCGCTGAGATTGATTCGGCCCGATGCAGTCACGAATCAAAAGATCTTACTTGCCCAAGTCCATGATCTCGATTTTCCGGAACTGCGCCGGTGCGCTCTCCGCCTGAATCGCGATATATCCTTCGCTCAAAGGCGCCCCGTCCTTCTTGACCGTTGGGTCATAGTGGATGACGTTGCCGCCGCCGATCTCCAGCTTTCCGTACTCCAGGACGGTGTTTCCGTCAATTCGGTGCACGACCTTGTCGGCGCCGTCCACCTCGATCTCTACTCGCACCCAGTCACCGTCTCGATAAGTCTTCGACGTCGAATTGATGCAGTGGCTCGGGACCTTAACGCCGTTCCGGTACACCTCAGTTCCGGGAGAGCACATGTTCGCCGTCGTTCGCTCGCCCGTCGGCCCGCCGCCGAGCAGCTGCGCCTCAACCGAGATCGGGAAATCCTGATCCTTGCCCATTGTCTCCGGCGCCTGACAGTGCAGCATCACACCGTTGTTCCGCAATGCCCATGCGGGACCGCCCTTCACCTGGTTGCCGACGAAGCGATACTCCACCGCGACGATGTAATGAGAGAACTTCTTCTCCTTATAGAAGAGGTGTCCGAAATGCGGCGGATCCCCGAAATCTGCCCACTTGTCATATGACACCATTAGGAGGCCATTCTCCACCCGGAACGTATCGTTGTAGTTCACCCCAAGGTCGAAACCGCTGAATTTCGGAACCCAGCCGTCGAGGTTCCTGCCGTTGAACAACTGAACCCACGTATGGTTCTGTGCTGGTGCGTTTGGGGCGACGAGCAAGACAGCCGAGGCCATTACGAAATAACCTGCTGCTGCGCGGCCGAGAATGCGGTTCCACATGCGTCCTAGCTTAACGCCGCCCCCTTCGGTGGCACTTACTTGCCTGGAACTCCAGCCCGTACTGGTCGGCAACTCGGTAGCTGCCTGTTGGCCAGATACGGACCGATAAGTAACCGGCACCCGATTCTAGCCGCGTACTGAATCGTGATCTGCCGAAGCGCGGTGCCAACTACTCGATTCGTAACACCTCCGTCGGATCGAGGGACGAGAGTCGTTGTGCAGGAATCCACACAGCCGCGACCGTCGCGAACGCAAGCAGGAGAACGGCAAACACAATAGGCTGCGGGTCTGAAGGGCTTACATCGTAAAGCTGCGACTTCACCAGGCGGCCAATGGCCCACACGAGCGGAGGTCCCATCGCGACGCCGGCCACTGTGTGATGGCTCCAAGCTCCAGCACAGTTTGCCTGCGCGCCTCCTCGGCGGCATACCTGACGCCTGCAGATCGCTTATACGTGATTTCAGGTGGTACTGCAGTTCGCGATCGAAAGCGGCTTCCAGTTTGTCGCGCCGAACCCAATTGACTAATTGGCGGATCATCAACGGCCCTCATTGAAAATGAGTTGAACTGCCTGCGCAAGCCGCGCCCAGCTCTCCTTTTCAGCCGTGAGCGGGCTCGAGCGAAATGACTTGCAAGATCAGCATGTCGAGCGTGCCTTGGGGGATGGGGCAGCGGGGAGGATTTGATACCTCAACTTCTACCGTTTGAGCGTATACGCAAAGTAGGTCGAAGGTTAAGGTGTATAGGGAACTGTTTCTGAACATTGCAGCGACGCCCAGATCCGGCTTTCGTCCCGAAAACAGGCTGCGTGCCGACCGAGATGAAGAATAGATAAATGAACTACCGTAAGGAATTTCTCGTCAAGCCCGGACGTAGGGTGAAGCTGGAGGATATCGATCCCGGATACACGGGTCGGCACGAGTCAGAAGAAGAAGCCCAAGTCGATATTGAGAAGTACCGGGCCAAGCTGACGGAACAGCAGTTCTTGATGTATGCGGAAAAGAAGCACTCGCTGCTTATTGTTTTGCAAGCGCTAGATGCGGCCGGCAAGGACGGTACGGTCAGACACGTGATGAGTGCCATGAATCCGCAGGGAACCACGGTGACAGAATTCAAAGTGCCAACGGCGCTGGAATTGGAGCACGATTTTCTCTGGCGCGTGCATCCTCATGCACCGGCTAAGGGGTCGATCGCGATTTTCAACCGTTCCCATTACGAAGACGTGCTGGCGGTGCGCGTTCACAAGTTGGCAACGAAGGATATGTGGTCAGAACGATACGAACTGATTGATGACTTCGAAAAGCTCCTATATCGGCAGAATAATACCCACATCATCAAATTCTTTCTGTATATCAGTAGAGAAGAGCAGCTGGAACGTTTTAAGCAGCGGCTCGATGATCCGGCGCGCAACTGGAAGATCAGCGAGAGCGACTACAAAGAACGGTTGCTGTGGGACGACTACACCAAAGCATTCGAGGACATGTTCGCCCAGACGAGCCAGAAGCATGCTCCCTGGTACATCATCCCTTCCAATCACAAGTGGTTTCGGAATCTCGCCGTCTCGCAAATCGTTGCCGAGACTTTGGAAGACCTGGGTTTGAGGACGCCCAAGCCGACAGCGGATCTGAGCGTAATCCGCAACGAATATCACGAGGCCGCTCGAGATGAAGGAGGCGCGGGAACGAAACGAAAATCAGGTAAGCGCAAGAGTAATAAGAGAAAGTGAATTGCTTCTTGACGAGCAATGATGAACGGTATTTGTAAAAACCCAGGCCATCGTGACTGGTACCATTGAGCTTATTCTTTGAATTCCAGGTATGACACGTGTGCGGTTTGCGCCGTCACCTACCGGCTACCTTCATATCGGCGGCGCTCGAACATTCATCTTCAATTGGCTCTATGCGCGCAACCAGGGTGGCGTCGTTATTCTGCGCATCGATGACACCGATGTCGAACGGAATACCCAGATCTCTCTCGATTCCATTCACGAAGGTCTCGACTGGCTGGAACTCGGCTGGGACGAGTTCTACCGTCAATCCGACCGGCTGAATCTCCACCGTCAGGCCGCCTGGGCCATCTTCGAAAAGGGACTTGCGTATCGGGACTTCACTCCCGCTTCTGCGGCTCAGGAACATCCCGCAGGAGGTTGGCTCTGTAATCCCGGAATGCGCGAGCTCTCGCGCGACGAGAGCGATCGCCGCGCCGAAGCGGGCGAGCAGTTCGTGCTCCGTTTCCGCGTGCCGCGGGAGTCGCGGTCAGAGATCGTTGTATCAGATCTCGTATATGGGACCGTCACGAAAGCTACGAGTGACCTCGAGGACTTCGCGCTTCTTCGCTCGACGGGCATCCCGACGTATCACATGGCGTCGTGCGCTGATGACGCGGATCTCCGTATCACCGACATCCTTCGCGGTCAGGAACATCTCGCCAACACGTTCAAACATGTGCTGATCTTTGAAGCCCTTGGTGTGGCTGTACCGAGGACGGCTCACTTGCCCCTGTTGATGGCGCCTGACGGGACTAAGCTATCGAAGCGCATTCATGGCCCGGCGGTTAGCGTCACGACCTATCGCAATGCCGGGTTCCTGCCGCACGCGTTCGTAAATTTCCTTTCGCTACTCGGCTGGTCCCCGAAGAACGATCGCGAGAAGCTGTCCCGTCAAGAGCTCGTCGGACTGTTCTCGCTCGACGGAATCAATCGCGCCAACGCAACGATTAACTTCACCGAGGAAGAACCCTTCGACCCTAAGGCCCTGTGGCTGAATGCCGAGCATATCCGTTCGCTCGATATCGATGAGCTCGTGAGGCGCTTGATGCCTTACGCTCAACAAGCTGGCTTTACGAATGCCACGCCGGAAAAGCTGAGCGCCATCGCCCCGCTGATCCGTGAGCGCATCCGGTTATTGGGCGACATCGCCACCGTTGCTGATTTCTTCTTCTCAAAGGAACTTCCGCCGTATGATCCGGTAGAATTGATCCCTCAGAAAGGAGATGCCGCCATGGCTGCCCGAGCACTCGGCAAAGCTAAGGAGGTCTTCCAGTCTGTCCCTGCTTTCGATCATGGAACACTGGAATCAGCCCTTCGCAGCACCGCTGATGAGCTTAAGCTGAAAGCGGGACAGATGTTTCAGCCCGTTCGCGTCGCGGTGTGCGGGCGGAAGAACGCGCCACCGCTCTTCGAAACGCTTGAAGTGCTTGGGCGCGACACAGTTCTGGCCCGCCTTGATTTGGCCCTTGGAATGATCTGATGATCGAAGTCGGTTCGCCTCCCTCTAATTTCATCCGCGAGATGATTCTCGCCGACAACGCAACTGGTAAGCATCAAGGACGCGTGCGCACGCGCTTTCCACCGGAACCGAATGGCTACCTCCACGTCGGCCACGCCAAGAGCATCATGCTCAATTTCGGACTCGCTGAAGAGTTCGGGGGCGAGTGCAACCTTCGCTTCGATGACACAAATCCCACGAAGGAAGAGAGCGAATACGTAGAATCCATCATCGAGGATGTGAAGTGGCTGGGCGGCGAGTTCGGCGATCGCATCTTTTATGCATCGGACTACTTCGGGCAGCTATACGACTGGGCAACCGAGCTCATTAAGAAAGGCAAAGCGTACGTCTGCGATTTGAGTAGCGAGCAGGTGCGAGAGAGCCGGGGTACGCTCAGCGAACCAGGGAAGAACAGTCCTTATCGCGACCGAAGCGTGGAAGAGAATCTCGACCTGTTGGCCCGCATGAAGAAGGGTGAGTTTCCTGACGGCTCGCGCACACTCCGCGCCAAGATTGACATGGGGTCACCAAATCTCAATATGCGGGATCCGGTTATGTACCGCATACTGCACGCCGAGCATCACCGCACGGGAAATGACTGGTGCATCTATCCGATGTACGATTGGGCGCACGGACAATCCGATTCCATTGAAGGCGTTACCCACTCCATCTGCACGCTGGAGTTTGAGGACCATCGCCCGCTATACAACTGGTTCGTCGAACAGCTTGGCATCTTCCATCCGCAACAGATCGAATTTGACCGATTGAACTTGACCTATACGTTGCTGAGTAAACGCAAGCTCTTGCACCTGGTAGAGCGAGGGATCGTGGAGGGATGGGATGATCCTCGGATGCCGACCATCAGCGGCATGCGCAGGCGCGGTTATTCGCCGCAAGGGCTGCGCAATTTCGCCCGCAATCTCGGCGTCTCCAAAACGAACGGCATCACCGAGCTTGAGAAGCTCGAATATTACGTTCGCGAGGATCTGAACAAAACGGCTCGCCGTGTAATGGCGGTCCTGCGTCCGCTCAAGCTGATATTGACCAACTATCCCGAAGGTGAGACTGAGTTCCTCGATGCGATCAACAACCCGGAGGACTCCAGCCAAGGTACGCGGCCGCTGCCCTTCAGCCGCGAGCTCTGGATCGAGCGGGATGACTTCCGGGAGGTTCCTCCGAAGGGTTACTACCGCCTGTATCCCGGAAATGAAGTCCGGCTGCGATATGGCTACATCATTAAGTGTCACGACATCGTGAAGAATGCCGCCACCGGAGAGATCACGGAAGTTCACTGCACCTACGATCCCCAGACGCACAGCGGTCAGCAAACCCGGAAAGTAAAGTCGACTATCCACTGGGTTTCGGCAAGCCATGCGATCCCGATCGAGATTCGCCTTTATGACAAGCTCTTCACCGTGGAAAATCCGAATCAGGCTACGGAAGGCGAGGACTTCACGAAGTATTTGAATCCGGAATCGCTGGAGATCGTGACCGGCAAAGGGGAGCCGGCACTAGCCACTGCTCACCCTGCTGATCGATTTCAGTTCGAACGTCTCGGCTATTTCTGCGCGGATAAGATCAGCCGGCCTGACCGACCGGTGTTCAATCGCACTGTTGAGTTGCGGGACACCTGGGCAAAAGTTCAGAAAAAGGCATAGAACCCGTAATCCTATAGCTCCCGAAGGGCCATCCCGGGACGCGCTGAATCGGAAGCGAATACGGCTCAAATGCATGTTCCGAGAGTACAAGCCGGATCAGTTTCTTCGGGCGTCCGTTGACATAATGGACGACTTCGAAGATTGCAGGACATCTTTTCCGAGTACTTTTCGTGGAAAGTTCCCAAGGTACCGGAGAGGCAGTCTCTTCGGCTTTGCAGGGCGGAAGGATTCCTCTTCAACTTGTATGCCGAAACGACTCCCGATCTGCTTCCGGCCGAGCGGAAATCAAGCTGGCTCCGGGGCACAGGCGCTCTCCAGTAAAGCGGCGGGAATGAAATCCGTTCAGAGTCGTCGATAACACCTACCGTTCGCTCGTCCTTTCCCCGAATTCACTCGCCCGCGTTTGGAAGTGTACAATTTATCTCTTTTCATCTCATCCTAAAGGTTGAGGCCGGATTCAACCAGGCGGGCGAAGACAAAGGTCCTGCGGATCGCGTAAGCTTTCTTGAACCACGTCCCAGCAGCCTCAACGGGCCAGTGTCAATACGCTGTTTCAGGAGAATCATGCCTC
>Ga0308176_10001253_pt1 | contig 15954 bp, 17 predicted proteins | sample PhyCR2_3_FD_203890 | JGI IMG/M metagenome (GOLD analysis project Ga0308176, IMG submission 203890) | Soil microbial communities from UC Gill Tract Community Farm, Albany, California, United States - DLSLS.C.R2 | ecosystem: Environmental > Terrestrial > Soil > Agricultural land | place: USA...
CGACGAAGACGATCGCGCCCGCGAGGCGGCTGCGTGCGAAGAGCTGCTGCTGCAGATCCGCGGTGCCGGGAGGAAGGTCGACGATCAAGTAGTCGAGGTCGCCCCAGGCGACGTCCTCGATCAGCTGGCGGGCTACGAGATCGACGAGCTGAGCCGGCATGGTGAGCGCTTGGTGTTCCGCGAGCAGGAACCCGACCGACATCACTTTCATCCCGAGACGCTCGACGGGCTCGAGCGCGATCTTGCCGAAGCGCGGGTCGCGGCCGAGAAGCCACGACCGCAGCGCACGTGTCCGTTTGATCCCGAGCATCAGCGGGATGTCGGGCCCGTATACGTCGGCGTCGAGCAGGCCCACGCCGCGCCCCTCGTCCGCGAGGGCGCGAGCAAGGTTGAGGCTGACGGTCGACTTACCGACGCCCCCCTTCCCGCTCGCCACCGCGACGACTTTCACGGACTCACACCGTGCGGACGGCGAGGCCGTCGACGATGTCGCGCAGGACGGATGTATCGACGGCGAGCTCGGCCAGCCGTCCGCGCGCTCGCTCCGCGGCCTTGTCGGCGTAGCGCCGGGCGCCCTCGGCGCCGTGCTCGCGCACGTAGCCGTCGGCGTCGAGGATGTCGTCGACGATCTGAAACAGGAGCCCGAGCTCGTCCGCGAATGCCCGCCACGGCGCCTGCTCCTCCACCGGCAGGTCCGCTGCCCAGAGGGCCAACGTCACGGAGGCGTAGAAGAGCCGCCCCGTCTTGAGCCGGTGCACAGCGGCGAGGTCGTAGCCCTCGACCGCCGTGTCGAGGTACTGGCCGCCGATCATCCCGAGGGTGGCCTCGGCCAGCTCCCGCGCGACCGCCGACGACTCGTAGCGCGCCGCAAGCCTGACGGCCTCCGCCAGGAGCGCGTCGCCCGCGAGGACGGCCACGCCCTCTCCGAACTTCTTCCAGGTCGACGGGTGCCCGCGACGTTCCTCGTCGTTGTCCATCGCCGGCAGGTCGTCGTGGACGAGCGAGAACGTGTGGACGAGCTCGATCGACAGCGCCGCCGGCATCACCTGCTCGACCGGCGCGCCGAGAGCCTCGCCGACCGCGAGCGCGATGACCGGACGCACCCGCTTGCCACCGACCTCGAGCGCGTAGCGCACCGACGTCGCCTGGCCGTGCAGCTCCGGCCAGAGGTCGAGCTGCTCGAGCGCCTCCTCAACGAGCGCTTTCAGCTCGTCAGGACTGTGCATCCGCATCCGCATCCGCTGCGCGCTGTGCGCGCGTCAGCTCCTCTTCGACCGCCTTCGCGAGCTCCGACAGCTCGCCGAGCAGCTCGATCGCGCGCTCCGGCGACCCGCCTTCTCCCACGGAAAGCTGCTCGAGCTCCGCACGCGCTGCCTCGACCCGCGCCAGCAGCTCCTCGGCCCGCGTCAACGATTCGTCGGTGCTCACAGTTTCCGCTCTCGGCGCCGGCAAAGCCGGCGCCTCCGCTCTCTGGTGAGCTCCGTCGAGCCTACGCTCATGCCTGCCCCTCCCGTACGAGCTTGCCCAGGATCCCGTTCACCAGCCTTGCAGCATCCTCGGATGCATATCGCTTCGCGAGCGTCACCGCCTCGTCGAGGACGACTTCGACCGGCACCTCCCCCTCGTCGAGCTCCTCGAGCGCGACGCGGAGGACGTTGCGCTCCACCGCGCCGAGGCGATCCGCGGTCCAGTCGTCGGACGCCGATGTGATCCGGTCGTCGAGCGCGGCGGCATTCTCGGTCACGGCATCCGCGAGCTGCAGCGTGTAGGCGTCGACCTCGCCCTCGTACAGCGAGCCGAGCGGTCGGCCGGTGACGTCCCACTGGAAGAGCATGAACACTGCGGCGCGGCGGGCCTCGCGGCGGCTGATCGTGCTCACCGGACGAGCTCCTCCACGGTGACGTCGACCGCCTCGACCTCGACGTCGCACATCCGCGCGAGCGCGTCGGCGACGCGTTCCTGCACCGCCGCGGAGACCTCGGGGAGGACGCGGCCGTAGGTGACCACGAGTTGCAGCTCGGCGCGGGCGCGTCCGTCCTCGAGCTCGACGCCGAGCCGCCGGCGTCCCTTGCGCAGCCGCACGCCGTCGACCGACTCGACCGCCCGCCGCACGATCCCGCTCAGTGCCGCCTCGCTCACGCGCACCGAGCCGCCCGCTTCCTGGACAAGGCTCCGGCTCAAGTTCCGGCGAGTGCCGGCAGCCGCGCCCCGGCCTCCTCGAGGAAGGACGTCGAGTACTCGCCGCTCTGGAACTCGTCGCTGGCGAGGATATCCTGCAGCACGTCGCGTGTCGTGGGGACGCCCTCGATCAGGAGCTCGCTCAGGGCGCGGCGGGCGCGCCTGATCGCCAGGCGGCGATTGCCGTCGAAGACGACGATCTTGGCGATCAGCGAGTCGTAGTGCGGCGAGATGACCGTGCCGTCCTCGACGAAGGTGTCGACGCGGACGCCGGGCCCGAGCGGCGGGCGGAAGCGCTCGATCAGTCCCGGCGCCGGGGCGAACCCACGTGCCGGGTCCTCGGCGTTGATCCGCAGCTCGATCGCATGGCCCCGGCGAGGGCCGGCGCGGCCGCCGTGGGCGAGCGCGTCCCCCGCCGCGATGCGCACCTGCTCGCGAACGAGGTCGATCCCCACGATCGCCTCCGTGACGGGGTGCTCGACCTGGAGCCGCGCGTTCAGCTCGATGAAGGAGAACGAGCCGTCAGGCCCGACGAGGAACTCGAACGTGCCCGCGTTCCGGTAGCCGATGTGCCTGCAGGCGCGCTCGGCCGCGGCTTCCATCTCCTCGCGGCGCTCGTCGTCGAGCGCCGGCGACGGCGATTCCTCGATCAGCTTCTGGTGACGGCGCTGGACCGAGCACTCGCGCTCGCCGCAGGTGAGGAAGTGGCCGTGGTCGTCGCAGAGCACCTGGATCTCCACGTGGCGGGCCGGCGTGATCACCTTCTCGACGTACAGCGAGCCGTCGCCGAACGCCGCCTGGGCCTCGGCTGCCGCACGCTGGTAGGCGTCGTCGAGCTCGCCCGTCTCCAGCACCATCCGCATCCCCTTGCCGCCGCCGCCGGCCGCCGCCTTCAACAGGACCGGGAAGCCGAGCTCCTCGGCGGCAGCGCGCGCTTCGTCCCGCCCGGCGACCCCTTCGGTGCCGGGAACGAGCGGTACGCCGGCAGCGCGCATCTCCGCCTTCGCGCGCGCCTTGTCGCCCATCCGCTCCATCACGTCGGCAGGCGGGCCGATGAAGACGAGGTCGTTGTCCTCGCACGCGCGCACGAAGTCGGCGTTCTCGGAGACGAAGCCGTAACCGGGATGGACTGCCTCGCAACCGGTCGTCTCGGCGGCGGCGACGAGGGCCGGGATGTTGAGGTAGCTCTCGGCGGCGGCCGGCGGGCCGATCCGCACCGAGCGGTCGGCGAGCCGCACGTGAAGGGCGTCCTCGTCCGCGGTCGAGTACACGGCGACGGCCTCGACGCCGAGCTCGTGGAGCGCACGGATCACGCGGACGGCGATCTCCCCCCGGTTCGCGACGAGAACTCGGTTGAACACGGGCGGAGCCTAGCCCGCCAGCGCTTCGGCGAGCGCGCGGCCGCCACCGCGCAACACGGGCGCTCCGTGCGAGACGAGGACGCGCGTCACCGGCAGCTCGAGCAGCGGCGCGAGCGACTCGCGCAGGTCATCGTGCGTCGCCTTCCCGAGCCAACGTTCGGGACAGAGCCGCAGCGCCGCACCCGTGTCGCGCGGCTTGGCGCCGGCGCCGAGGAGGACGTCGCCGACGGCGACCGCGCGCTGCCGTGGTAGCCAGTAGACGACCTCGCCCGGCCGCGCCGTCTCCAACGCCTGGATCCCTCCGGGCAGGGGATCGCCCGGCGTGAACGGGTGGCTCACCTGCACACCGCGATTCGCCAGCAGCCGCACCGCCCGCTGGTGTGCCCACACACGACGCGCCTTCGTCGAGCGCACATGCCAGTGAACCGTGAGCAGGACGTGCGCAGGGCTACCGAGCCCGCGCGGCGGGTCGAGCGGGTCGATCAGGACGAGCCCGTCGTCGGTATCGACGGCGAGGCACCCGACGTCTTCTCGCCACTCATCATGCCAGGCGGTCCAGCGGCGGAGCCCCGGAGCTACTTCGGTGAGAGGCACCTCAGAGCGCCGGCCGGCCGACGAGCGGCTCGAGCTCGAAGAGGAGCTGCCCGAACTCGACGGGCTCCGCGTTCTCGGCGTGCACGCCGCGCACGACTCCCTCGACCTCCGCCTTCACCTCGTTCATGAGCTTCATGGCCTCGAGGATGCAGAGGGTCTGCCCCGGCGCGACCACGTCGCCGACCTCGACGAACGGCGGCGATCCCGGCTCAGCCGCGCGGTAGAAGGTGCCGACCATCGGCGACTCGACGCGCACGAGCGTGCCGCTGACCGCGCTGGACGGTGGCAGCCCAGGCTCCGGCACCGCGAGCGGTGCCTCGCCGGGCCCGGTGCCGAGCGGGAGGTCGGGCGTCGAGCGAACCGAGATCCGCATCCCGTCCTCCTCGATCGTCACCTCGCCGATGCCGGACTCCTGCACGATCCGCACGATCTCCTGGATTCGGTGGGTGCGGTCCTCCCCCACGCCGGCAAGCTCGTCGTCGCGGCGTCCGCGGCTGCGGATCCCGCGCAGCAGCTTCTCGGCGTCCTCGCCGAAGAGCCCGAGCAGGAGCAGCTCCTCCTCGCTCGTCGCGAAGTCGCCGGCGCGCTCGCGCACCTCGTCGAGCGGCGGCGTCACGTCCTCCTCGCTCTCGGGGTCGGCGGTGAGCTGGACGACGCGCACCAGCGCCGGATCGATCGGCGCAGGCGGCGTGCCGAACGCACCGGAGACGAGGCCACGCATCTCGTCGACGAGTGTGAGGTAGCGGCTGGCGGAGAGGACGTTGAGCAGCGCCTGCGAGGCGAGCACCTGGCCGATCGGCGACGCCAGGGGCGGCCAGCCCGTCTCGGCGCGGATCCGGTCGAGCTCCTCGAGCACCTCGTCGAGCCGGTCGCCCGAGCCCTCCGACTGGAGCGCGTGGTCGATCCCGCCGACGACGCTCGCCGGCAGGTCGTGGCGTGCCGCGAGCACCGCGATGCGCGGCACGAGCGGCGTCACGAGCTCATCACCGATGTGCTCGTCGACGAGGTCGGTCGCCTCCCACAGCGCGTCGACGTCGACTCCGGGGCTCAGTCCGGTGCCTTCGAGCGCCTCCGCCAGCGCCTCGCCCGAGACCCGGTGAAGGGTCAGCGCGAGCGGATAGATCGCGCTCGCGATGAGCTGGGCGCCCGCACGGGCTGCGGCGAGCGACACCGCGAGCGCGCTCCCGCTGGCACCTTGCGCGTAGATCCCGACGGGCAGGCCGCTCGCATCCGCGAGAGCGCGCACGAGCTCCTCCGCGGTATGTGGCTGCAGCGAGCCGGTCGGATCGTGCAGGAGGACGCGCACGGCGCCGAGCTCGCGCAGCATCTGCGCGCGCTCGCTCAGCGTCTCGATCTCGCCGGTGGGGCCGGGGCTGTAGACCAGGCCGGCTTCGAAGTCCCGCTCCGCGGCCACGATCGCCTCGGCGGCCTCACGCAGGTTCGAGACGTCGTTGAGCGGGTCGTGGAGCCGGAAGACGTCGATGCCGTTCGCGGCCGCCGAGGCGACGAAGCGGCGGGAGAAGTCGGCGTCGACTGGCCTGGTACCGACGAGGAAGCGCCCACGCAGCGCGAGCCCGAGCGGCGTCTTGACGCGCGCCTTGAGCGCCCGGATCCGCTCCCACGGGCTCTCGACGCCGCGCTTGACCGCCGCGTCGAAGCAGCCGCCGCCGGAGACCTCGAGGTACGCGAAGCCGGCCTTGTCGAGGATCTCGGCGAGCCGGAGTTGCTCCGCCGCGGGCACCCGCCCCGCAAGCGGCTCCTGCCCGAGCAGGCGGATCGTCGTATCGGCGAGCGACGGCACGCGCAGGAGCCTACCGCGGAAGACTCGGGCTTCCCGCGGTGCGTTCCTGCTCGAGCCGTCCGGCGATCGCCCCTACGCCTTCGCCGGTGTTCGAGAGCAGCGTCCACGTCAGGAGGCGTTCCTGGTCGTGGACGGTCACGAACGCAACCCCCGTGTCGCCGCCGTGGAGCCGGACGGCACGTCCGCCGGCCGGAAGCCAGAAGCCGAGCCCGTAGCCGCCCCGGCCCGCCGCGCTTCGCTCCCCGAGCATCTCGGCGAGTGTCTCCTCACGCACGATCGAGCCCGCGAAGAGCGCGCGCCAGAACGTCGCCACGTCGGCGGCGGTCGTGTAGATGCCGCCGTCGCCGCTTCCGACGACAGGTAGGTGGAAGACATTCGTACGCCAGGTCCCCTGGGCCTCCACGTATCCGACCGCCGCCCGCCCCGGGAGCTCGTCCGAGCGGAGGAAGGCCGTGTCACTCATCCCCGCGGGCGTGCAGACGAGGTCCCTGACGAGGTCGGGGAAAGGCCTGGCCGCCACCCGTTCCGCGATCAGCGCGAGCAGGACGTAGCCGCTGTTGCAGTAGGCGAAGCGCTCACCGGGCGGGAACTTTTGCGGGAGCTCGTCGAGCACTTCGAGATACGCTTCGGTCGTCGCAAGCTGCTGAGCCGGGACCGGAAGCAGATAGTCCGTGAAGTCCAGGTCGAGCTCCTCGTCGAGGTAGTCGCCGATCCCCGACCGGTGCGCCAGCAGGTGCTCGACGGTGACGCGCTCGTCGACGAGCGGGAGATCGGCGCCCAGGACCGAACGCGCCGGCGTCGAGAGGCTCAGCGCTCCTTCCTCGACGAGGCGCATGACGACGAGCGCGGTCAATCCCTTGGTGCCGCTTGCGATGCCGAACTGCGTGTCGGGCTCGTTCGGGATCGCGTGCGCGCGGTCGGCGAGCCCGTACGCGCGGACGACCTCGATGCCTTCGGGGCCGTCGACACGGACGACGCCGGAGAATCCGGTCTCGGCAGCGATCCGGCCGAGGTCGCGCGCCAATGCGCTCATGCGTCGCTACGCCCGCGAGATGTAGCGCTTCTCGCGGGGATCGACCTTGAGGCGGTCGCCGACGTTCACGAAGAGCGGCACCTGCACCACGCCGCCCGTCTCGAGCGTCGCGGGCTTCGTCACGTTCGAGACGGTGTCGCCCTTCACGCCGGGCTCGGTCTCGACGACGGTCAGCTCCACGGACGCCGGCATCTGCACGCCCGACGGCTTCCCGTTGACGGCGAGCACCTGCACCGTCGCGTTCGGCTGCATGAACGGGAGCTCGTCGTCGAGGTCGGCGCGTGGGACGGCGAACTGCTCGTACGTCTCCGAGTCCATGAAATGCACCTCGGAGCCGTCGTCGTAGAGGAACTGGACGTTCTTCGTCTCGGTGTGCACGCGCGGGAACTTCTCCCCGGCGCGAAAGGTGCGGTCGACGACCGCGCCCGCCTCGAGGCTCTTCAGCTTCGTGCGGACGAACGCGCCACCCTTGCCCGGCTTCACGTGCTGGAACTCGACGATCCGCCACACCTTGCCGTCGAGCTCGATGTGCATCCCGTTCTTGAAGCTGTTCGTGTCTACCGTCTCGGCCACGGCGGGGGATGGTAGCTAGCCGACGGTGAGCAACTCTTTCGTGAACCGCACCGGGTTCTCGATCCCTTCCTCGGTCACCGTCACGTCGTCCTCGATCCGGATCCCGAAGCGGCCCTCGAGGTAGACGCCGGGCTCGACCGTCACGACGTTGCCTGCCGCGAGCGTGTCGGTGCTCTCGGTCGAGAGCCGCGGCGCCTCGTGGACGTCGAGGCCGAGGCCGTGCCCGAGCCCGTGCCCGAACGTCCCCGCGAAGTCGCTGCCCTCGATGACGTCGCGGGCGGCCGCGTCGACGTCCACACCGCTCTCGCCGGCGCGGATCGCGTCGAGCCCCGCCTGCTGCGCCGCGAGCACGACGTCGTACGCCTCGCGCATCTCGCCGTCGAGCTCGCCGGTGGCGAGCGTTCGCGTGTAGTCCGAGCAGTAGCCGTCGACGTGGGCGCCCGTGTCGATCACCACCAGCTCGCCCGGGCCGATGACGCGATCGCCGGCGCGCGCGTGCGGCCGTGCGCCCGTTGGCCCCGAGCCGACGATCGCCTCGAACGCGGCCTCGTCCGCCCCTTCCTCGCGGAAGAGCCGCGTGATGTCCCAGGCCACGTCGTGCTCGGGGCGGCCGACGAAAGGCACCTCGCTCACGAGCCGCTCGAACATCCGGTCGGTGATCTCGCAACAGCGCCGGAACGTCTCGAGCTCGCCCTCGTCCTTGACCGCGCGGAGCTGCTCGACGAGGCCCTGACGTGGCACGAGGTCGATGCCCCCCTCTCGCAGCTGCTCGGCGAACGACCACGGGAGGACGTTGGCCTCGAAGCCGAAACGGCCCGAGAGGTTCTCCCCGAGCCAGCCGATCAGCGACCGCTTCGTCTGCACGACCTCGACGCCGTCGATGCCCCGCGCCTCCTCGATGTAGCGGAAGTCGGTGAACAGGCGCACCCGGTCCGGCTCGACGAGGAGCGCGGCGTTCGAGCTGTTGAAGCCGGTCAGGTAGCGGACGTTGACGAGATTCGTGACCAGCAGCGGCTCCTCGAGGAGCTCGCGCAGCCGTTCGATCCTGGAACTCATTCGACTTTCTCCTTGAGATGCTCGAGGGCCAGCTTGTAACCGTCGGGGCCGTGTCCCACGAAGCGGGCGGCGACGAGGTCGGCGACGACCGACTTCCGCCGCCACTCCTCCCGCTCGTCGACGTTGGACAGGTGGACCTCGACGATCGGGATCGTGAGCGACTCGAGCGCGTCGTGGATCGCCCACGCATAGTGCGTCCACGCGGCGGGGTTGACGACGATCGCGTCGACGGTGTCGTACGCGTCGTGGCACCACTTGACGAACTCGCCCTCGTCGTTCGTCTGGCGGCACTGCACGGTCAGCTCGAGCGCCCGCGCCCACTCGTAGATGCGGCTCTCGAGCTCCGCGATCGTCAGACCCCCGTAGAGCTTCGGGTCTCGACGGCCGAGGATGTCCAGATTGACGCCGTTGAGCACCAGGACTCTCACGCGATCAACCTATCGAGTTCGCGGCGCACCTCGGCCTCGGGGAGGACGACGCCGCGCTCAGGCCCATTGGCACCGAGGAGGACGAGGCGAACTTCGCCGCCGCGCGCCTTCTTGTCCCGGTGCATCGCCTCCCAGGCGCGCTCGCGGTCGACCCGAACAGGCTGCGGCCTCAGCACCTCCTCCACGACGCGCGTGTCGCGTCCGGAGAGGCGGAGCGCGGCGAGGAGGCCGAGCGCGACGGCGCGGCCGTGTGTCAGGCCCTCGTAGCCGGCCGCGGCTTCGAGCGCATGCGCGAACGTGTGGCCCAGGTTCAGCACCGCCCGCTCGCCGCGCTCATGCGGATCCCGTAGGCAGATCGCGGCCTTGAAGGCGGCACAGCGGCGCACCATCTCGTCCTCGGGGAGCTCCCAGAGGGGCTCGCCGGCGAGCAGCCCGGTCTTCACCACCTCCGCCATCCCCTCGAGGCGCTGTGGCTCGGGCAGGGTGTCGAGCAGGGCTGGATCGATCACCGTTCTCTCCGGCCAGTGGAACGCGCCGACGAGGTTCTTGCCCTGCGGCAGGTCGATCGCCGTCTTGCCGCCGATCGCCGCGTCGACCTGGGCGACCAGGCTCGTCGGCACCGGCGTCCACGCGATGCCTCGGAGGTACGTCGCCGCCGCGAGCCCGGCCGCGTCGGTCGTGCAGCCCCCGCCGAGCGCCACGATCGTCCCGCTCCGGTCGAGGCGCAGGTCCTGCCACAGCCGGTCGACCGTCTTGAGCGCCTTCGCCTCCTCGCCGGGAGGCAGCTCGTGCGTCTCGGTGAGCCGCGCTCCAAGCGCGAGCTGCGTGTCCATGCCGTGGATGCCGGCGACGTTGCTGTCGGAGACGAGTGCGACCGAGCCGTCGCCGGGTACGAGCTCGCCGAGTCTCTGCAGCGCGCCGCGCTCGACGTGGATGCCGGCGACTGCGAGGACGACGTCGTGCGTGTCGTGAGCGACGACGTCGGCGACGTCCGCGTACAGCGCGCGACGCTCCTCGTACAGACGGCGGAACGCCGCTTCGCCCTGCGCGAGCGGGCGATCGCTTCCCTTGACCCGCTCCCAGCAGGTGTCGACGTCGACGTCGAGCCAGATGGTCAACGCGTCGCCGAGCGCGTCTCGCACGGCCGGAGAGGTCACCGCGCCTCCGCCGAGCGCGAGCACGATCGCCTTCTCCTCGAGCGCGCGGAAGACCGCCTCTCCCTCGTCGCGGAAGAGCTCCGCGATCGGCCTGCCCGCGGCCGACTCGACGAGGTCGTCGGTGTCGACGCCGCCGAGCTCACGGGCCGCGGTGGACTTGCCCGCGCCCATGAAGCCGACGATCGCGACGCTCCTCTTCAGATCCGCTCCACGTACGCGCGCCAGGCGCCGACAAAGTCGCCGATCGCGTCGCCGCCGAACTTCTCACGGGCCGCGCGCGCGAGCTCCCACCCGACTGCGGCCTCCGCGACGACGGCGAGCGCCTCGACGGCAGAGACATCGCTCCGCTCGACGAGCGCATTCGCGGCTTCTCCCGTCTCGAGGTCCACGGAGGCGAGAGGCTTCATGAGCGTCGGCAGCGGCTTCATTGCCGCTCGGACGACGATCTCCTCGCCGTTCGAGACGCCGGCCTCGATGCCGCCGGCCCGATTCGAGGTCCGCCGCCTGTCGGTGTCGATCTCGTCGTGCGCCTCCGAGCCGCGCAGCCCCGCGAGCGCGAAGCCGTCGCCGATCTCGACGCCCTTCACGGCCTGGATCCCCATCACCGCCGCCGCGAGGCGCGCGTCGAGCCGGTCCTCCTTCCGGGCATAGCTGCCGAGTCCGGGCGGGACGCCGCGCGCCCGCACCTCGACGCGGCCGCCGAGCGTGTCGCGATCCTTGCGTGCCTCATCGACGGCCGCGGGATCGGCGCCGGCCTCGCGCAGCGCCTTCCCCACGACCTCGATCCCGATCTCGTGGAGGAGCGCCTTCGCCACGGCGCCGGCGGCGACGAGGACCGCGGTGTGCCGCGCCGACGCGCGCTCGAGCGCGTCGCGGACGTCCGAGAGGCCGTGCTTCTGCACGCCGGCGAGATCCGCGTGGCCGGGCCGTGGGAGGGTGACCGGCTTCGTGCCCTTTCCCTCGGGCTCGCCCTCGGGCGGCCAGGGGCTCATCCCCCACGTCCAGTTCTTGTGGTCGCGGTTGCGCACCACGAGCGCGAGCGGCGTGCCGAGCGTGCGGCCGTGGCGGAGGCCCGCAAGCACCTCGACCTCGTCCGTCTCGATCTGCTGGCGCGGCGAGCGCCCGTAGCCCTGCTGGCGGCGCCGGAGGTCGGCGTCGATCGCCGTCCTGTCGAGGACGAGGCCCGCAGGCAGGCCCGAAACGATCGCGACGAGCGCCGGCCCGTGCGATTCGCCGGCCGTTGCCAGGTCGAGCGTCATGGCGGAGAGCCTAGAGCCGCGAGAGGACCCGCGAGACCAGGCCGGTGTGCCGCTGCCGGCCTGACGCGAGGAGGAAGCGGGCGAGCCGGCCCGACTCGTGCGGGTCGAGCGAGATCGCGGCCTGGGCCTCTTCCCCTCGCCAGACGCTGAGGCGCGCGTGCTGCGGCTGCGTGAGGTAGACGGAGACCCGGAGGCCGCCGTCGCCGATGTCGGGATGGCCTTGGAAGTACTCGACGATCTTCGTCCGCTGAGACTTGCCGCAGTGCGGGCAGAAGCGGAAGTCGTCCTGCACCGCCCCTCCGCACTCCCTGCAGTTGCGCATGGCGTTCGTTCTATGCCCCACCGCAGCTCAGGTCAAGCCGAGCGCCCCGCGCATCACGTGCACGGGCGCCGGATGACCCGTCCAGAGCTCGAAGCTCGCGGCTCCCTGGGCGACGAGCACCTCGAGCCCGTCGAGCACGCGCGCGCCCCCCGCGGCCGCGGCCTCGGCGGTCGCGGTGCGCGGATACGGGAGGTCGATCAGCGTCTGACCGGCCCGGAGCTCGAACAGAGCCTCGTCGCGTACGGGCGTGGCGTGGATCACGAGATCGGCGTCGCCCACGTCCGGCGGCCACTCGCCGCGCCTGGAGAAGACCCGTGCCGCTGGCAGCGCATGACGAAACGCCGCGGCTGCCCCGCCGTCTCCCACGATCGCGGGCTTGTAACAGTCTGTTACTTGCTCGAGCACGGCGGCGTCCGTCGAGAACCCCTTCCCGCGCACGATCGTGTTCACCGACGGCAGCTCGGCGCCGAGGATCCGCGCGGCGTCGAGCTTGTACGGCGCGGTGACGTTCGCGTACTGGATCTCCGCCACCGCCGCCGCGAGCTCGTCCGGCAGGACGTCGCGCAGGACGTACTCCCAGTCGAGCCCGGCCGCCGCGAAGGCCGCGTTCTGCATCCGGGGCGAGAGCGAGTGCGCGACGGGGTGCCCGAGAAGGACGACCTCAGTAGCCGTATTGGGCCTCGTGCTGGAGGAAGTCCTGGTAGTTCGCCGTGAAGTAGTGGTGCCTGTGATCCGGCTTGCGCACGAAGTAGAGGTAGTCGACGTGTGCGGGATGCGCGGCCGCCTCGAGCGACGCCATCCCGGGGTTGTTGATCGGCGTCGGAGGCAGGCCGTCGTGGAGCCGCGTGTTGTACGGCGTCGGGTCCTGGAGCTCCGACTGCGTCAGCGACTGGGTCGGCGGGACGTGCAGCCCGTAGCGGAGCGTCGCGTCGATCCCGAGCGGCATCTGCTGGTGCAGCCGGTTGTAGATCACAGCGGCCACCAGCGGCCGCTCGCTCGGCACCTGCGCCTCGCCTTCGACCATGGATGCAATCGTGAGGACGTCGTACGGCGTGAGGTTCTTGCTGCGCGCATACGAGAGGTTCAGCCTCATCCACTCCGAGTCGAACTCCGAGAGCTGCTGCTGCATGAGCTGGGGCGAGGTCGACTTGCGATCGAAGTTGTAGGTATCCGGGAACAGGAAGCCCTCCAGCGGCAGCTTCTTGGCACCGAAGCCGGGGAACGTGCGGGGTGTCGCGGTCGCCGCTTCGTAGGCGTCCCCGGAGAGCTTCACCTTCCGGCGCGACTCGTGCTCGGCGATCTTCGCCACCGCACCCACCCGCGCCACCATCTGCGCGCGCGTGAAGCCTTCGGGGAAGACGACACGGAACTGCCGCAGCTGTCGGATCGTGGTCGTCGGCGGTGCAGCGCTGCCGGTCCCCCCGCAGCCCGCGGCACCCGCCGCGACCAGCACGGCGCACAGGCCTACGAGCGCGCCGCGCACCACTCGAGATACGTCGAAAGGAGATGGGCGGCCGCGAGCGCGTCCTCGGGCGCCGTGCCGGCGGTCTGTTGCGCGAGGTCGGTCGTGAAGCGCTCGTCGAACAGCTCGACGGGGACGTCGACGGCGCCGCGCAGCGCCTCCACGAAACGCTCCGTCTCGGCGACCTGCTCGCCGCGCGTCCCCCGAAGGGTCAGCGGGAGGCCGACCACGATGCGCTCGACGTCCTCCTCGCGGACGAGCCGCGCCAGCTCGGCAAGGCCGCTCTCGCCGGCGGCGCCCTCGACCACACCGACCGGACGTGCGAGCGTCCCGGTCGGGTCGGAGACCGCGACTCCCGTACGCGCGGAGCCGTAGTCCAGCGCCAGCACCTTCACGCGGGCATCTTCACTGCGACATCTTCAAGGAGCGACGAGACCCTTCGCGGCAGCAAGCGCATCGGCGATGCCGTCCGGGTTCTTGCCGCCCGCCTCGGCGAGCGTCGGCTTGCCTCCCCCGCCGCCGCCGATGTGCTTGCCGAGCTCCCGCACGACCTGCACCGCGTCGAGCCCGCGCTCGACGAGCGATTCGTCGAAGTTCACGACGAGGAACACGCGCCCGTCGTCGCGCGACGCGACGATCGCGCCGTCCGCCTTCTCCTGTTGGCGGATCCGGTCGGAGAAGTCTCGCAGCGGGCCGCCCTTCAGGCTTTTCACCTCGACGAGCAGAACGTCGCCCTCCTTGTCCTGGGAGACGATCTCCGCCTGTTCGGCCTGCTGCGGCCGCTTCGACTCCTTCCGTGCCCGTTCGAGCTCGCTGCGCAGCGCGTCGGCCTCCCGTGCCCGCTCGTGCAGCAGCGCGAACGCCTCGCCGGCGGTCACGGCCTCGATCCGGCGCGAGCCGGCGCCGACCGAGCTCTCGGACAGCACCGCGAACGGCCCGATCTCGGCAGTCGAGCGCACGTGGGTGCCGCCGCAGAGCTCGACGGACCAGCCGTCGACGTCGACCACACGCACGACGTCGCCGTACTTCTCCCCGAAGAGCATCATCGCGCCGAGATTGCTCGCCTCCGAGAGCGGCGTTTCGAAGATCCGCACCGGCAGGTTCGCGAAGACGTGCTCGTTGACGCGCTGCTCGACCTGCGCCCGCTCTTCCGGGGTGAGCGGCGACGGATGGGTGAAGTCGAAGCGGAGCTTGTCGGGCCGCACGGCCGAGCCGGCCTGGCGGACGTGGTCGCCGAGCACCTCCTGCAGCACCTTGTGCAGGAGATGCGTCGCCGTGTGGTTCGCCATGGTCGGATAGCGGACGTTCCACGGCACGACGGCGCGGACCCGCTCGCCGTCGGCGAACCCGGTGCCCTGAAAGACGAGCTCCTGGTCGTTCTCGAGCCGAATCGCCTCGACCAGTTCGGCCCGCGCGCCGTCGTCCTTCTCGATCCGGCCGGCATCGGTGACCTGGCCGCCGCCCGCCGGGTAGAACGGCGACTCGGCGAGCTTGACCTGGAAGTAGCCCTCCCCGAGGTCGGCGTACGCCGTGATCGCTGTGCGCACGTCGACCTGCTCGTAGCCGACGAACTCGGTCCGCGGCGCCCCGGCGAATCGCGGCTCGTAGCGTCCGCCCCCGCCGCGGGACTTCTCGCGGTGCTCCTCCATCAGCCGCGTGTACTCCTCGTCGTTGAAGGCGAGACCGCGCTCGCGCGCGAGCTCCTCCGTCAGTTCGATCGGGAAGCCGTCCGTCGTCTGCAGCTCGAAGACGTCCTCGGCCGTGAGCTCGCCCTTGGCGGCGATCTCCTCGAACTTCGCCATCCCCCGCTCGAGCGTCAGGCCGAAGCGCTCCTCCTCGGCGGCGAGCACGCGATGAATCTCGTCCCGGTGCTCGACGAGCTCTGGATACGCCTGCCCCATCTGCTCGATCACGACGTCCGCGAGGCCGGGAAGAAACGGCGACTGCATGCCGATGCGCAGCCCGTGCTGGACCGCGCGCCGAACAACGCGGCGAAGCACATACCCGCGGCCCAGGTTCGACGGCGCCACGCCCTCGGCGGCGATGAACGTCATCCCGCGGCCGTGGTCGGCGAGCACGCGATGCGCTTTCGTCGCATCCTCCGAAGAGCCGTACGCGACGCCGGACTGCCCGGCGACCCACTCCATGATCAGCTGGTAGCCGTCGGTGTCGTAGACCGACGCGACGTCCTGCACGACACGCGCCACGCGCTCGAGCCCCCAACCGGTGTCGATGTTCTTGGTCGGCAGCTCGGTCAGCGTGCCGTCGCCGTGGAGCTCGTACGACATGAAGACGAGGTTCCCGAACTCGAGGAAGCGCTCGCAGCGCGTGCAGCCGGGCTTGCACTCCTCGGTGCCGCAGCCGACCTCCTCGCCCCAGTCCCAGTACATCTCCGAGTCGGGGCCGCACGGTCCCGGGCCGCCCACAGACCAGAAATTCTCGGACGACGGCAGCGGCACGATCCGCTCCGGCGGCATGCCGATCTGCTCCCAGAGCGCGATCGCCTCCTCGTCGGGGCCGAGCTCGAGGCCCGGGTCGCCGGCGTGGACACTGATCCAGACGCGGTCCCAGTCGAGCTTCAGGCGCTCCCGCATGAACTCGGTCGCGTACTCGATCGCGCCTCTCTTGAAGTACTGGCCGAACGAGAAGTTGCCGAGCATCTCGAAGAACGTGAGGTGGAACGTGTCGAGGCCTACCTCGTCGATGTCGGGGGTGCGGAAGACCTTCTTC
>Ga0308176_10001255_pt1 | contig 15933 bp, 15 predicted proteins | sample PhyCR2_3_FD_203890 | JGI IMG/M metagenome (GOLD analysis project Ga0308176, IMG submission 203890) | Soil microbial communities from UC Gill Tract Community Farm, Albany, California, United States - DLSLS.C.R2 | ecosystem: Environmental > Terrestrial > Soil > Agricultural land | place: USA...
CCACCGCCCCCTCTTTCGCGTGGGTACCATCAGGCATGGGCAGGAAGAATTACCTGGTCGAAGGCGGTTCAGGCACGGGCAAGACCGCCGTCTGCAACGAATTGCGGCGGCGCGGCTACCACGCCATCAACGGCGACCGGGAACTTGCCTACCAAGGTGATCCGGTAACCGGCAAACCCGTAGCGGGCGTCACAGGGGTCGCGGTGCACCGGTACCACCTCTGGAGGGTTGCCGACGTCCGGGCGATAGCGGCAGACCAGCGGGAAGCGGTGACGTTCTTCTGCGGCGGATCGAGAAACCTCGCCACGTTCATCGATCTCTTTGACGGCGTCTTCGTCCTCGAGGTGGACCTGGAGACCTTGAACCGGCGGCTTGACCGGCGCCCGCCGGACGAGTGGGGAGGACAGAAGGCGGAACGGCAACTGATCGAACACCTGCACAAAACACGGGAGGAAATCCCACCGGGCGGAATCGCGATCGACGCCACCGGACCGCTCCCCCGCGTCGTGGACGATATCCTGCACCATGTCCAGGCATCCGGACCTGCCTAGCCTTCCTTGGAGACACGCTTCTTTGCCCGACCGGCGGGTCAGCGCACCACCGTGCGGTGACCGGCATCCAGTCTCCTGGTCCAGCCCCGTGAATCGAGATGTTCCAGCAGCGGAACCGCGATCCGGCGCGTTGTGCCGAGTGCCTGGCGGGCCTGGCTCGTGGTGAAGGGCTGGTCCAAACCGGCGAGGGTGCGCATCGCAAGCGCCGGGGCCGTAGGCAGCAGCACCACCCCGTCGCGCAGCCGCAGCAAGCGCCCCGTGCGTTCTGCGGCAGCCAGCTCGCGGGCGCCGAGTCCCAGTGCAGCCAGCTCATCGGCTTCGGGGGCATGGAACGCGTCCGCGCTGAGCCTGCCCTCCAGCGTGGCGATGGCCGGTTCGATAGGACCAAGGTTGCGTTGGCTGCCGGGCAGCCGGACGTGTCCGCCGTCCTGTTCCAGGCCGGCCACGCGGATGATGTGGGACAGGAGCTTCTCGTCGGGCAGCGAGAGCAGGTCCCGCGCCGCACCCATGGAAAGGCCAGGGGCCAGGGCATCCCGTTCCTGCAGCGCCTTGACTGCGCTGCGGAGCTGATGCTGCCAGGCCTCAAGGACAGGAGCGTGTACCCACCAATCATCGATCACCTGCACGCCGGACGGCGCCTCCGCCTCCTGCCCGGAAACAAGCCCGAGCCGGCGCAAATGCTCCGCCTGTACAGCCCTGCGGGCGGCTACCTCTCCCAGCACGTCCCCGCTCGGGTCCATGCCTGCAAGCCGGTCCGCCCAGTGGGCGCCGTCGCCGCGGCGCCGCAAGGCCGGAGGGTCGGCGTCGAGGATCCGCGCGCCGCCGAGCACCGAGCGGCTTCCGGGGTCGCGCAGCACCAGCCGGTCTCCCAGGACGAGGGGCAGGTGCCTGTCCAGCACCAGCCGGCCATGGTCAGCCCCGAAGGGACGCAGCCGGGCCGGCACGGACGCCGTTCCCACATGGACCATGAGCTGCTCCGGTACCTCCGTATAGGCCACACCGGTGGTGCGCTGGATGCCTACGACTGCGGTGGTGGGCCATGCATCCGGAGTGACCAGCGCATCACCGCGCCGGATCTCCAAGGCCGTGACGTCGCGCAGGTTCAGCGCCACCCGGCTGACCGGCTCCACCGAGGCGTAGGAGGTGTCGCGGCTTTGCAGGCCCCGGACCACCACCGGTCGGGTATTGACGTGGCCGAGCAGTTCCAGCCGGTCACCCTGGGCGAGTGTTCCTGCTGCCAGGGTTCCGGTCACCACCGTTCCGGAACCGGTGATGGTGAACGAGCGGTCCACCCACAACCGGACCCGCCCGGTGGTGACCGGAGCAGGCACAGCGGCAAGGACGCCGTCGAGCGCTGCACGCAAGTCACCGAGCCCCGTCCCATCGATGGCGGATACCACTACCGCGGGAGCATCACGCAGGCCGGTGCCGGCCAGCTCCGTGCGGGCCCGCGAGAGCACCTCTGCAACCCGCTGTCCCGACGCCCGGTCCGCGCGGCTCAGCACTACGACGCCGTGTTCGATCCCCAGCGCAGCCACGGCGTCCCGGTGGTCGCTTGATTGCGCCTGCCAGCCTTCATCCGCGGCTACGACGAAGCAGACCACCGGGGCCGGTCCGATGCCGGCCAGCATGTTGCCCAGGAAACGCTCGTGGCCGGGGACGTCAACGAACGCAACATCCTGGCCCGAGGGCAGCGTGGTCCACGCGTAGCCCAGGTCGATTGTCAGCCCGCGGCGGCGTTCTTCCTCCCAACGGTCCGGCTCCATGCCGGTCAGGGCACGGACCAGGGTGCTTTTACCGGAATCGACGTGCCCGGCAGTGGCAATGACGTGCACTGCTCAGCCCGCCCTGCCTGCATCCGCATGCTCTAGATTGGCCAGTGCACGCCGTACCGCGTGGAGAATCCGGTCATCGTCCCCGGCGGGCACGCACCGCAGGTCGATCAGGCAGGAGCCGTCGTGGACGCGCGGCAGCACGGCCGGGTCGCCGGTCCGCAGGAGCTTCGCCAGTCGCTCGGGGAGCCGGAGCGCCCAGCCTGGCAGGGGAAAACCGGGGGCACCCCCGCCGCCTACCCGGCCGTCATGCGGCACCACAGGCACGCCGAGATCCCCGGCCAGCCGCTCCGTGCGGCGCCGCAACTGCCCGACGTCGGCATGCAGCGCCTGCACGACGGGCGGCACTCCGCCCGCAACGGTAGCCTCCAGGGCCGCGAGGGCAAGTTTGTCGGCCCGGACGGCGCGGGCCAGTGGGTGGCGGGCCAACCGTGTGATGACGTCCTTGCGGCCCAGCAGCAGGCCTGCCTGGGGTCCGCCCAGCAGTTTGTCGCCGCTGGCGATGACGACGTCGGCCCCGCCCGCCAAGGCAGAGGCAACATCAGGTTCATCAGGGAGGTGCGGGTCGGGTGCCAGCAGTCCACTGCCAAGGTCGGCCACGAGCGGAATCCCGTGGGCCGCGGTCAGACGGCCCAGTTCGTGCACGGGAACAGCGGATGTGAAGCCGTCAACCCGGAAGTTGCTTGGATGGACTTTGAGGACGCAACCCGTATCGGGTCCGAGTGCGCCGGCGTAATCGTGAAGATGCGTCCGGTTGGTGGTGCCCACCTCGCGGAGCCTGGCGCCCGTGGACTCCATCAGGTCGGTGAGCCTGAACCCGGCTCCGATTTCAACGAGTTCCCCGCGGCTCACCACCACCTCGCGGCCGGCGGCCAGGGCTGTTGTGGCCAGGACCAGCGCCGCTGCCCCGTTGTTGACCACCAGTGCGTCTTCGGCGGCGGGACAGGCGGCGAGCAGCGCCGCCCGTGCACCGGCGCCGCGGCGTGAGCGGTTTCCGTCAGCGAGGTCGAGTTCCACATCAACGTAACCGCTGGCTGCGATAACAGCTTCGAGCGCAGCCGCGGAAAGGGGTGCCCGCCCCAGGTTGGTGTGGACAATGACGCCGGTGGCGTTCAGCACCGGGCGCAGCGTTGTTGCCTTGCGGTCAGCGATGGCGGCCAGCAGGACCGGCTCCACCTGGCCGGGAGGGAGGTCACCGCGCCGGGCCTGTTCCTGGATGTCCCGGACGAGTTCGCGGATCACACGCTCATTCAGCCGTGTCCCGGCTTCGCGGACGGGGGGCAGTGCCAGCAGGTCGTTCGTGCGGGGAATCAGGCGCCGGGGATCGACGTGGTCCACAGCCCTCCTCATATCGCGGCATTCACTGCCGAAAGTTGGCGGTGGCGGACGGGAATCGAACCCGCCAGGCCGAGATGCTCAGCCTCACCGGTTTTGAAGACCGGGGGGCCCACCAGGACCCGGACGCCACCGCGCCTCAATATAGCAGGGTTGCCCCGGAGGGTACGCTAGGCGGGTGAATGAGGCCCAGACGTCAGTCCAGCAACTCGATGAAGCTGCCGCCGGCGCGCTCCGGCTCACCGACTACGCCCACGGCGGGGGGTGCGCCTGCAAGATTCCTCCCGGCGAGCTCGAGGACGCCGTCCGTGGCCTCATTGGCCAACCCGGCGCAGAGGTGCTGGTGGGCCTTGACAGCGGGGACGACGCCGCCGCCGTGCTGGTGCGCGACGACCTGGCAGTCCTTACCACCGCCGACTTCTTCACCCCGGTGGTCAACGACGCCTTTGACTGGGGCCGCATTGCCGCGGCCAACGCCCTGTCGGACATCTACGCCATGGGCGGCCGGCCGGTCACGGCCATCAACCTCGTCGGTTGGCCGCGCGGTGTCCTGCCGATGGAATTGATGACCGAAGTCCTCCGTGGTGGGCTGAGTGTGGCATCCCAGGCCGGGTGCCCGGTGCTTGGCGGGCACTCCATTGACGATCCGGAGCCCAAGTACGGCATGGCGGTCACCGGCGTCGCCCATCCCGACCGTTTGCTGCGCAACGACGCAGCCCGGCCCGGGCTGCCCATTACGCTCACCAAGCCGATCGGCGTCGGACTTCTCAACAACCGGCACAAGCAGACCGGTGAGGTGTTTGCTGAAGCTGTGGAGACGATGGCCGGGCTGAACCGCGATGCTGCCGACGCCGCTGTGGCCGCCGGAGTCCGGGCGGCAACGGACGTGACGGGATTCGGCCTGCTGGGACACCTTTACAAGATGGTCCGCGCGTCCGAAGTGGGCGCGGTGATCGATTTGAAGGCCGTACCGCTGCTCGACGGGGCCCGCGAGGCGCTCCGGGACGGCTTCGTTTCCGGCGGAACCAGGCGCAACCTGGACTGGGTACGGCCACACCTGGATTCCGCCGCCGGCGTCACTGAGGACGACCTGCTTCTGCTGGCCGACGCGCAGACCTCAGGCGGCATGCTGGTGGTGGGCGAGTTGCCGGGCTACCCCGTCATCGGCCACACCACGGCCGGCCGGGGCATCGGGATCCGCTGAGCCTTTCCGCCCGCTCAGCTGCCGGTGGTTATCGCGTCGCCGGTGACGCCGGCGGCGCGGCGGGCCGCGAGCCGGTTCTTCTGCGGTTCGATGGTGTACCGCGGATCCCTGGCAGAGGCGAGACCCGCCTCAAACACGCCAAACCGGGTCAGGGCCGAAGCGGAAAGCAGCGCAAGTCCCGAAGCCGCAGCGACCATCCGGTTTCGTCCGCCCAGCAGTGTGCCCAGGCCGCCGGCTATCGCCAGCCGCTCGCTCCATTTGAGCATGGCCCCTGCCTTGCCCTGGTGCAGCGGCTCTGCGACGACGGGGTCCATCCGGTGCTCCATCACCTTCATGGCCACCACGTCGCCCAGGACGCCGAGTACGGCGAGTTTCCGGGCCGGACCTGTCTCGCGCACCGGCGTGGTCACCATGGCGAGTCCGGCTGAGGCGAGGCAGGCCGAGCTCACGAAGACGAACGGCAGTTCCTCGTGGGCGGCGTTCCACGTGGGCGTGGCGGTGTCGCCAAGCAGCACGGCCGTGTAGGCCGCCAGTGGACCGGCGAACACGGCAGCTTCGACGCCGGCAGGCCCTTCGACAGCCTGCAGCACCTTGCGCAGGGGACCAAGCGGCAGCCGGTTTCCGCTCATCCGGTCGATTTCCGCCACGGCCGACACCCCGGCGCCGGCGCTGAACGCGCTGAGGATCCACGAGCCCACACTCATCGGGGAGGTGACCTTGAAGGTCCGCAGCATATGCAGGAAACGCTCCGGCCGGCCCAGGTCCTTCACCAGGGCAACGGCGCCGGCGCTCACTGCTGCCAGCGCACCCAGCCGGGCATTGCGACGCAGCACCGGCCGCCCGGTCAGTTGGCCGCCCACCCCGAGGAGGGCCGATCCTGCTGCCACACCGCCCAGGAAGAGATAGATCGCCACATCATCGCCCCATGGAGCCGGCTTGACTACCGGACGGCCGTAGTAGGAGGTGAATTCCGGCTCCGGAACCATCGGCATTTCCCGGGAGCCGTCGCCGTTGTCGCGGCGGCGGCCTATGCCGCGTTTGCCGCCCTCCCGGCGACGCCGGGCAGGCTCTGCCGGCCGGAAACTGTCGAACTCGGAAAGTGTCACGCGCGTCCTCCCAGGAAAGCCAGCGCAGCCGCCGCGGCCATTCCCGCTACGGCCATGCCGGCCCGCCGGTACATCTTTGGCAGATCAGCTGTGGGCACCCGCGGGTCCGGCGGGAGTCCGTAAACCTCCGGTTCGTCCAGCAGCAGGAAGACGGATCCGGTTCCGCCGACGCCGTCGTTTTCGTTCGCACCGTACAGCCTCGCCTCAGTGAGGCCCTGGGCGTGCAGGTCGGCGACCCGTTCCCGGGCCGTCTCCACCATGTCGTCGTGGTCGCCGAACTTGATGGACGTCGTCGGGCATGCCTTGGCGCAGGCGGGCGTCTCGTCCGCCACCAGCCGGTCGTAGCAGAGCGTGCACTTTTGGGCGATGCCTGCGTTGGGGACGTCGGGATGCCCGGCGTGCTGGTCTTCCCTGCTGGTGGCAACCTTGACCGTGCCGTTGCTGCGGCGCTCGATCACGCCGAAGGGGCAGCCGGCCACGCAGGTTCCGCAGCCGTTGCAGACGTCGTCCTGGACCACCACGGTTCCGAACTCGGTACGGAACAGCGCTCCGGTGGGGCAGACGTCAAGGCAGCCGGCGTGCGTGCAGTGCTTGCAGACGTCAGAGGACATCAGCCACCGGAAATCCGCCGTGTCCGGCGGCGCGGTGTCCGCCTCCGCGAGGTCCGTTGAGGCGGGTGCCGGCGGGGTGGGAGGACCGATGCGCGGCATGCCCAGGCTGACCAGGGCCCGTCCTGATTCCCTCGCCTCGACAATGCGGTCCTGGCCCTGCTCGATGAAGGCTACGTGCCGCCAGGTGCTCGCGCCCAGGGATCCGGTGTTGTCATAGGAGGATCCGAGCAGTTCGAGGTTTCCGTCCTGCGGGTTGTGGTTCCATTCCTTGCAGGCGACTTCGCAGGCCTTGCAGCCGATACAGATCGAGGTGTCGGTGAAGAACCCTTTGCGCGGATGGTTGTGATCCCAGTGGGCATCGGCGGTGGGGTCGGTCGGTCCGGACAGCTGGCCCATTTAGTTCTCCAACCTCGGGTCGATACCCGGAATGCTGCCTGTGGACAGCCTTCCGGGCGGGGCGGTGTGTGCTTTGGCCGGGCCGGCGGTGACGTCCATCATCGCTGCCCACCATCGGCGTCGTCATTTTCACCCGGGGGCTCCATGCCTTCCGCCGCGGGGTCGGTGACGGCCTGGTTGCCGGTTTCGATGGTCACTCCGGCCCTCGCCTGGTATTCGGCAACCAAGGCCAGCAGTTCCTGACCGCGCGGCCGGCGCCCCGGACGGATGTCGCAGGAGGCCACCTTGGATTCCTGGATCTGGACGTTGGGATCCAGCGTTACACCCAACAGATCGTTGGCCGCATCGCCGCTGACCACGGCGTTGCTGCCGACTCCCCAGTGGTAGGGCAGCCCGATCTGGTGCACGGTGTGGCCGCCGACGGCCAGCGGCCTCATGCGGTCGGTGACAAGCACCTTTGCCTCGATGGCGGAACGCGGCGAAATGATGGTAGCCCATCCATAGGGTTCAAGGCCCCGCTCTGCTGCCAGTTCAGGCGACACCTCACAGAACATCTCCGGCTGCAGCTCCGACAGGTACGGGAGCCACCGGCTCATCCCGCCGGCCGTGTGGTGCTCCGTGAGCCGGTAGGTGGTGAAGACGAACGGGTACACGTCCGCGCCACGTGTACCGGCGCTTGGCGCGCTGAGGTTATCGGCGCGGGGGAACACCAGCCTTGCCGGGTTCTGCTGTTGCGGGTACAGCGCGTTGGCAACCGGCGATTCCTGCGCCTCGTAGTGGGTGGGAAGAGGCCCGTCCATCAGGCCCTTCGGCGCAAACAACCAGCCCTTGCCGTCGGCCTGCATGATGAAGGGGTCGTCACCGCTAAGTGCGGCCGGACCGCCGACGGACGGATCGGGTTTGCTGTCCGGCGCCAGGTCAACCGGGAAGTCGGGCACGTCGTCGCCCACCCATTTACCCTGCTCCTGGTCCCACCAGATGTACTTCTTCCGCTCGCTCCAGGGTTTACCTGCAGGGTCGGCCGAGGCCCGGTTGTACAGGATGCGCCGGTTCGCGGGCCATGCCCAACCCCATTCGGAAGCCGCTGGCCCCTGCTCCCGGCCCGGCTTGCGGTTGGCGGCATGGTTGAAACCGTCGGCATAGACGCCGGTGTAAATCCAGCAGCCGGCAGCCGTGGAACCATCGGCACGCAGTTCCGTGTACGCAGACAGCGGCTTGCCGGCGTCCGGACCAGCCATGTGCCGACCGTTGATCTCGGCCAGCACCGCCTCAGCGTCCGGGTCGCCGTGCTCGTCCGTGGGATAGTCCCACGTCAAGTCCAGCAGCGGGCGGTCGCGTTCGTCCGTGGAATCGGCCAGCTTCTCCCGGATCCGCTTGCCCAGTTCGAAGAAGAACTGCAGTTCGCTCTGGCACTCCCCTGGCGGAGCCACCGCCTGGTGCCGCCACTGAAGCAGCCGCTGGGTCTGGGTGAACGAACCTGCCTTCTCCACGTGCGTTGCTGCCGGCAGGAAGAACACCTCGGTCTCGATGTCTTCGGTGCGCAGCTCGCCGGACTCGATCTCCGGGCCGTCCTTCCACCAGGTGGCGGATTCGATGAGGTTCAGGTCCCGCACCACCAGCCACTTCAGGTGCGACATGCCCAGCCGCTGCATCCGGCCGTGCGCCGAGCCCACGGCGGGATTTTGTCCCAGCAGGAAGTAGCCCTCCACCTGGTCCTCGAGCATGCCCATCACGGTCTCATAGGTCCCGTGGGCGCCGGTGAGCCTTGGAAGGTAGTCGTAGGCCCAGTCGTTCTCTGCCGTTGCTGCCTCGCCCCACCAGGCCTTCAGCAGGCTGATGGTGTAGGCGTCCGCGTCAGCCCAGAAGCCTTTTTGCTGCTTGGATCCCACAACGGACAGATACTCTTCCAGGCTGTCGTGGCGGCCCGCGCTGGGCATCGGCAGGTATCCCGGCAGCAGGTTGAACAGGGTTGGGATGTCCGTGGAGCCCTGGATGCTGGCGTGGCCGCGCAAGGCCATGATTCCACTGCCCGGCCGTCCCACGTTCCCGAGCAGGAGCTGCAGGATGGCTGCCGCGCGGATGAACTGTGTTCCCAGGGAATGCTGGGTCCATCCCACGGCGTAGGCGAAGCAGGTGGTCCGGTCGCGTCCTGAGTTTTCAGTGATGGTGCGCGCCAGGTACTCGAAGTCCGCAACGCTGATGCCGCACATGTCCTGCACCATTTCCGCCGTGTAACGGGCGTAGTGCCGCTTCACGATCTGGAAGACGGTCCGGGGGTCCTCGAGGGTGTCGTCACGCTGAACTTCGGCGTGCTCCAGGGGCGGACCACCGCTGCCGAACGTATCGCCGTGGGCGCGGGCCGTGGCGTCGGCGCCGTGTTCCGATCCGGAACCGGGGTCCTCGATTGCACCGTCCTCTTTTTCCGCATAGGCCCAGGACGACGTGTCGTAGGCACCCTTCTCCGGGTCGAAGCCGGAGAACAGCCCGCCCAGGTCCTCGGCGTCGCGGTAATCGTCGTGGACCAGCGTGGCTGCGTTGGTGTACGCGCTGACGTACTCCTTGAACCAGAGGTCGTTGGTGATCACATAGTTGATGAGCGCGCCAAGGAGCACAACGTCGGAACCGGCGCGGATGGGAATGTGCTTATCTGCGACCGCGGACGTACGGGTGAAGCGGGGATCAACGTGGATGACCTTCGCTCCGCGGGCCTTAGCTTCCGCCACCCACTGGTACCCCACAGGATGGCATTCGGCCATGTTGGAACCCTGGATGACGATGCAGTCGGCGTTGGCCATGTCCTGCAGTGACTGCGTAGCGCCACCGCGTCCAAACGAGGCTCCCAAACTGGGAACCGTGGCGGAGTGTCATATGCGGGCCTGGTTCTCGGTCTGCACCGCCCCCGCAGCTGTGAAGAGCTTCTTGATCAGGTAGTTTTCTTCGTTGTCCAGGGTTGCGCCGCCCAGCGAGGCGATGCCCATGGTGCGGCGCAGCAGCCGCCCTTGATCGTCTTCCTGCTGCCATGTCCTGCGGCGGGTTTCGAGGAAGCGGTCCGCCACCATTTCGACGGCCGTTGCCAGGTCCAGGTGCTGCCACTCGGTGGAACGCGGTGCACGGTAGAGGACTTTCGTCTGCCGGCCCGGCGAGTTGACCAGCTGCTCGCTGGCAGAGCCCTTGGGGCAAAGCCGGCCGCGGGAGATGGGTGAATCCGGATCGCCCTCGATCTGGATGACCTTCTCGTCCTTGACGTAGACACGCTGTCCACACCCGACGGCGCAGTATGGGCACACGCTCTGCACCACGCGGTCGGCAGTTGCCGTCCGCGGGGCTATTGCCTTCGTCTTGGCCGACGTAACCGCCGGCCCACGCCCCAAGAGGTCGCCCGTACTCAGCTGACGGACGACCGGCCATTGAAGAAAACTTCGCGGTGCCATTTCTGGAGCATATCCCAGACGGCGTCGGGAGCAACAGGACAACGCAAGGCGTGTCTCCCGGCCGGGTCAGGCCTGGCCTTGCAAATTCGCCAACAACAAAACGGCCGTTGCAGTCCCGGCAATTCCGGGGCTGCAACGACCGTGGAAGAGCCGGCGGTCCGGGCTCCGCAGAGCCGGTTACCGCTCGATGCTGACGGTGAGGTCCAGGTGGATATTCTCGCAGGCGAGCCGGTCCTGGAGGTACTGCGCGAGGCTTGCATTGGTGGCAGTGTGCGCGCCTTTTGGAACCGCGCCGCGGAAAACGGCCTCGGTATTCGTCGACCTGAGTACGTCCAGGGGAGTGGACCGGAGATGTCCGTCGGTCAAGCGTTCGATGTCGGTGCGGAAGGTGCGCCGGTGGTCCTGCCGCACGGAGGCGTGCAGGGTGAATGGAATAAAAGCTACGGGCAAGAGGGTCCTTTCGAGCGAGGCAGCTTCCGGTTGGCGCCTCGTAGGGAACAAGGCAAAAGTGATCCGCGGTATTCCCGCTCAGCCCAAAGGAGGCGGATGTCACGGCAGGCCTCGTTCCACGATGCTGCCCGGCTTCCGACGGCGGGACAACGTATTTGCCTCCCGGTTACCATTGCGCGTGCGCAAGTAATGGGTGAGACTGGCAGTACGGACCTTCCGCTCGAGGAGAGACGATGCGTGCATTGACAGTTACACCCGGCCAAAAGGACTCACTCCGCCTCCGCGATGTTCCGGAGCCGCCGGCCGGCGAGGGCGAGGTACTGGTAGGGGCACTTGCCGTAGGCCTCTGCGGCACCGACAGCGAGATCATTGCGGCGGAATACGGCGAAGCGCCTCCCGGCCAGGACTACCTGGTGCTGGGGCACGAGAATCTGGGCCGCGTGCTGGAGGCTCCCCCGGATTCAGGATTTGCCAAGGGCGACCTGGTGGTGGGCATTGTCCGCAGGCCTGACCCCGAACCGTGCAAGGCCTGCGCCGCCGGGGAATGGGACATGTGCCTGAACGGGAACTACACGGAGCACGGGATCAAGGGCATCGACGGTTTCGCCCGGCAGCAGTGGCGTGCGGATGCAGATGCAATGGTCAAACTTGATCCCGGACTGGAGGACGTGGGCGTCCTGCTGGAGCCCACCACCATCGTTGCCAAGGCGTGGGAACAGATCAACAGAATCGGGCAGCGCGCCTACTTCGACCCCCACACCGCCGTCGTTACCGGGGCCGGGCCCGTTGGTCTCCTCGCGGCATTGCTGGGGGTCCAACAAGGCCTGGACGTCCACGTCTTCGACGTCGTCAAGGACGGTCCCAAGCCCCAGCTTGTCCGCGACCTGGGCGCCACCTACCACAGTGAACCCCTGCCGGAATCGGACCTGTTGCCCGACATCCTCGTCGAGTGCACGGGGGTCACGCCCGTGGTCCTTGATGCACTCAAGTGCCGGGACCAGGACGCCATTACGTGCCTCACCGGCGTCTCCGGAACCGGGAAACAGACGAAGGTGGACGTGGGCGCGCTCAACCGGGAGGAGGTGCTCATGAATGGCGTGGTGTTCGGCAGCGTCAATGCCAACCGCCGCCACTACGACGCCGGAGCACAGGCACTTGCGAAAGCTGACCGTGGCTGGTTGCGCCGCCTCATCAGCCGAAGGCTTCCGCTGGAAGACTATTCGGACGCCTTCGACCACCAAGACGACGACGTCAAAGTCGTCCTCGACCTGCTGCAGTGACGGCAGGCGCAGCCATGACTGCGGAGCCAGGCCCTGATAACCCCGGCGCGCCCCGCCGGCTCCCCTCAGGACGGCAGTATGAGATCGCCGTCGGCGGGCAAAGGGTCCTGCTGACCGAAGTCGGGGGCGCCCTTCGCGCTTACCTGCAGGACGGCCGCAACCTGTTGGATGGGTACGGGCCGGAGGACATGTGCACGGGCGCACGCGGGCAGTCCCTGATCCCCTGGCCCAACCGGGTCAAAGACGGGCGGTACGAGTGGGGCGGCGACCGGCTGCAGCTGGACCTGAGCGAGCCGGACAAGGGTGGTGCAATCCATGGCCTGACCCGGTGGCGGAACTGGAGCGTCCCGGTCGTGGAGCAGGAGATCAACAAAATTTCGTTCACTTATACCCTTCACGCCTGCCAGGGCTGGCCGTGGGTCCTTGATGCCAGGCTGGATTACCTGCTCAGCGACCACGGCTTGAGTGTGCGGACGACGGTAGTTAATCGAAGCGCATCCGCCTGCCCGTTCGGGACGGGAGCCCATCCCTACCTGAGTACGGGGGCCACGCATGCGGGCGCCATCGACGGCGGCCTGGTGCAGGTGCCCGGCCGCACCTTCCTGCCGGTGGACGAACGCGGCATCCCCACGGGGCACGAGCGCGTGGATGGCACCATGTACGACCTACGGGAACTCCAGCAGCTGGGCGGGCGGCACATTGATGTTGCCTACAGCGACCTGATCCGTGATGCGGACGGACGCGCACGGGTAAGACTGCTGCGGCCGGACAATTCCGGAGGGGTTGAATTGTGGGTGGATGAGTCCTATCCGTACCTGGAAATTTTCACCGGGGACACCCTTCCCCAACGGGACCGGCGGCGCAGCGGACTCGGGGTTGAACCCATGACGTGCGCCCCTGATGCCTTCAACTCAGGCGAAGGCCTGATAATCCTTGAGCCGGGCCAGTCCCATACCGGTCAATGGGGCATCAAGCCGCTCTAACGGAGCTGCGCCGGCGCCCGGACCCGAAAGACATCCACACCCACAGCGAAGTGCCAACTATTGCGCATACGCAAGTACTGTAGTTCAATGAAATCATGCGTTGCCGCAGCAGTCCCAGCTCAGTTCACGCGCCGGCTCCCAATGTAAAGCGGCCGTCGGAGGTGCCCTCGCCCCCGGCGGCGGCTGCAAAAGCCTCCAGCGCTGCAGCCAACGCCGGACGGCGGCCCGATGGCATTCTTGAAATAACCTCCGCAATCGCCTGCCGCCGGTGGTCGAGCACCGAATCCACCAGCGCATTGCCTTTCGCTGTGAGTTCGAGCCGGACATATCGCCGGTCTGCCGGGTCCTCCCGCCGTTGCAGCAGCTCAGCAGCTACCAGCCGGTCACAGATCCGCGTCGCATTCGAGGCATGCACGCCAAGTTCGGCGGCGACTCCGCCGAGGTTCTGCGGCCCCCGGTTGTGGATCAGGACCAGGACCCGCAGTTGCGGGGTATTCACTACATCCTCCACCTCAGCGACAGAGCGGGCCACCACACGCAAAAGGGTATCGGCAGCACGCATCACCGCTTCAACTTCCCGGCTCGAAGGTTCCGGGATTGTTTCAGATCCGCCAACTGTATCCATGGGCACCAGTTTCCTCCGATAGTTGCTTCCCCGCAAAGTTTGAAGCTTCCACGGGACCGGTGCGGGACAGTCAGTCCAGGTAAGGAGAATCGTGAGAACAATACAGGCAAATGATTCTGTGGCAAGCACGGTCAGTGGAATCGACCGGCTCATCAGGAACGTACAGACCGGCCGGTTCGAACGTTCGCTCTCCGGATTGACGGCGGCAGGCGCCCTGGTGACTGCTGCCGAGATCTTCCTTGAGCATGACAAGGCCAGCTTCGGCAACAAGTGGATGTGGGTCCCAGTGGCCCTGGGACCGGTGGGGGCAGCGGCCGGGGTCGCGGGTGTCTTCAGCCGGCGCATGGCAAAGACGGCGCTTCCACTGGCCAGCGCCGCCATCATCGCCAATGGCCTGCAGGGAACCTGGCTGCACCTGCGCGGCATCCGGCAAAAGCCGGGGGGCCTGTCCAACCTGCGCTACAACCTGGAGATGGGCCCGCCCCTGTTCGCACCGCTGCTGGTCACCCTGGTGGGCGGGATGGGCCTGCTGGCCTCAGTCCTGAGGAGGGAACCGTGACCGGTCTCCCCCTGGGCGAGGACGACGGCGGGGGCCGGTACCCGGGCTTCAGCACCCTCGCCCAGGCGAAGCATTGGGACGGGGCAACTGCCGCCGTCGTACAGTCCAGGCTGGACCTGCCTCCGGACGTGCGCTTCTTCACCCCGGCGGAGGAAGCGGCGGCGCGCGCCCTCTTCGACCAGTTGCTGGACCAGCATGCGGAGCCACGGGTGCCGGTGGTGAACATGGTGGACGCCCGCCTGGCCGAGGAGCAAACCGATGGCTGGCACTACGGGAACATGCCGCGCGACGGCGAGGCGTGGCATGTTTCCCTCGCGGCGCTGGACCGCGAAGCAAACTCCCGCGCCGGCTGCATCTTCGCCCGCCTGGATGCAGGGCAGCAGGCCGGACTCCTGCAGGACATCTGCGATCTGGACCAGGAACTCTGGCAGGGCCTGCCGGCGGACCGCGTATGGAGTTTGTGGACCCGGTATGCCTGTACTGCGTTCTACTCGCATCCGCTGGCCTGGGACGAGATAGGGTTTGGTGGGCCGGCCTATCCGCGCGGCTATAAGAACCTTGGCGTGGACAGGCTGGAACCGTTCGAGGTACGCGACGTCCGCCCCGGTGCGGACCCCACCCGCGGGGCCGACCGGTGAGCAGCCTCCGCGGGCGCAATGAGTCGGCATGGCTGTTGCCCGCCGGCCCCGGCAGCAACCTGCGGCTGCGCGAGGACATGCGCCGGTACCGTGACGATGACGAAGTGGACATTGTCATCGTGGGCTGCGGTGCAGGCGGCGCCACGCTGCTCCAGCGCCTTGCCCGCGCCGGGTGGCGTGCGGTGGGCCTGGACGCGGGGCCGTTCTGGGAACCCGAGCAGGACTGGGTCAGCGACGAAGCCGGCTCCCACCACCTGTACTGGACGGAACCGCGGGTGATCACTGGTTCAGATCCCGTCCCGCTGGGTTCCAATAATTCAGGCCGGGGCGTAGGCGGCTCCATGGTTCATTTCGCCGGGTACACCCCGCGTTTCCATCCCAGCGATTTCCGCACCTTCAGTGCGGACGGAGTGGGGGCCGACTGGCCGCTGGAGTACGCCGACCTGCGGCCGTTCTATGAGGACATCGAGGGCGAGCTGCCCGTTTCCGGAGAGCACTGGCCGTGGGGAGACCCGCACAGCTACCCCCACCGCCCGCACCCGGTTTCCGGCAACGGGGACCTGTTCCTGAGAGGCGCGAACGCGTGCGGCATCACCGCAAAGGTGGGACCGGTGGCGATCGCCAACGGCCGCTTCGGCAACCGCCCGCACTGCATCTACCGCGGCTTCTGCCTCCAGGGCTGCAAAGTCAACGCCAAGGCCTCACCACTGATCACGCACGTCCCGGACGCGCTGGCCCACGGCGCCGAAATCCGGCCCGACTCCATGGCGACCAGGATCCGACTGGACGAACGCACGGGCCTGGCAACCGGCGTCGAATACCTCCACGGGGGCGTTCAAAGGTTCCAGCGCGCCCGCCTTGTGGCGGTGGCCGGCTACTCGATCGAAACTCCGCGGCTGCTGCTGAACTCCACCTCACCGCGCTTCCCGGAC
>Ga0308176_10001256_pt1 | contig 15925 bp, 15 predicted proteins | sample PhyCR2_3_FD_203890 | JGI IMG/M metagenome (GOLD analysis project Ga0308176, IMG submission 203890) | Soil microbial communities from UC Gill Tract Community Farm, Albany, California, United States - DLSLS.C.R2 | ecosystem: Environmental > Terrestrial > Soil > Agricultural land | place: USA...
CCGTCAGCCCCGGACCGGAGGCACGCTCAACAGTTGCGGTGCCGGCGAAACGATCGCGGATCCGAGAGGCAAACCGCCGGGTGACCTCTTCGTGATGACTCGCCATGACGTTGACGCAAAACGCTCCTGCCGCGCGGACGGCTGGCCATGTGGTCGACGCCCGAGCGGGGCAGAAGAGCAGCAGAGGCGAGTCGAGCAAGACTGAGGTTACCGAGTTCGCGGCCATCCCGATCGGCGCTCGGGGCGCTCGTGAGCAGGTTGATGACGGCGTCCGCACCGTCGAACGCCTGACGCAACGCCGCCTCGTCGAACACGTCTGCCCCGACGGCTCCCGCCCCGAGGCTCTCGAGCTGCGCGCGGCCGCGCGCGGAGCGCGTGACGCCCGTGACGCGATGGCCGGCAGCGACGAGTTCGCGGACGGCGCGCCTTCCGATGACGCCCGTGGATCCGGTGATGATGATTTCATTCATATCTACCTGACGAGATAGCCCGCCCGATCGTGACATGCACCGTCGGAAACCGGGCGGGGCCCGAGGCGAGCGAGGTCCTCGCGCGTGTTCACGTCGACGGGATCTCCGAGATCGCTCACGTCGATCTCGAGCACGGCACTTGCTCGGAGCAGCGATCGAGCGCCTTCGTCGCCCCGCAGCAGGCGCGCCTCCGCCCCCAGCGCGCGCGAGAGCGCGACCGGATGGCCCGGTGTGTGGCGCCACACGCCGCGTACCGCGGCGTAGGGCCTTCCGCGGTCGATCGTCGCCCGAACGACACGGGCGATCGCTCCTGCGGTCACGAATGGCTGATCGGCGAGCATCACCACCGTCCAGTCGGCGTCACCGGCCGCGTCGAGGCCGCGCCGCAGCGACGCAGCCATCCCCTCCCGCCACGCTGGGCAGCCGACCAGCTCGGCCCGCCCGGCCGCGAGCGCTTCTGTCACGGCTCGTCGCTCGCATCCCAGCACCACGATCACGCGGTCCAGCTCCGGGACGGCAGACGCGGCGTCCACCGCGTGCTGAATCAGCGGCTTGCCGTCGACCTGTGCCAGCTGTTTCGCGCCGCCGAACCGTGAGGCGCCTCCGGCCGCCAGGATCACTCCCACAACCGTCATCTCGCCGCTCCGTGTATGCGTCCCGCGGCGTTGCGCAGCCGGCCGCCCTCGTGGCCGCGTCGCTGAGCGACGATCTCGGCCATGATCGACAGCGCGGTCTCCTCCGCGGTGAGCGCGCCGATGTCGAGCCCGATCGGCGCCGACAGCCGTTCGAGCTCGTCGTCGTCGAACCCCAGGGCCCGCAGCCTCGTCAGGCGGCGCTCCTGTGTTCGGCGGCTGCCCATCGCGCCGACGTAGCTTGCGTCGGACCGAAGCGCGAGCAGGAGCGCTGCGTCGTCGAGCTTGGGATCGTGCGTGAGCACGGCGATCGAGGTTGCCCGGTCGATGCCGCCAAGCTGCTCGACCGCGGCCTGCGGCCACTGGGCCAGCACCCGCTCGGCGTCCGGGAATCGCTCCTCAGTGGCAAACCGCGCCCGCGGGTCGATGACGTAGGGCCGCCAGCCGGCGCCCCGCGCCAGCGCGCAGAGCTGCGCCGCGAAGTCGATCGCGCCGAAGATCAGCAGCCGAGGGCGAGGAGCGGCAACGGCGACGAACAGCTGCGCACCGTCGGCCTCCTCCGTCCCGCTGTGCTCGTTCCACCACCGTCGCTCAGCGCAGCGCACCGCGGCGGCGTCGAGCCACGGCTCCGCGAGCCCGCCCTCCACCGTCCCGTCCGCGCGCACGAGCAGGTGGGCACCGAGGCGCGGCACGTCGCCACCGACCGCGGTGACCAGCGCCGCGCGCTCACCGTCCCGCACGCACGCCGCATACGACGCCAGCGGGCCCGCCGTAAACCGCTCCACCCAGACGTCGACCTCACCGCCGCACGGAAGTCCGACGCCCCACGCTTCCTCGTCGGCGATGCCGAAGTGCAGCAGGCGCGGCGCACCGCCCGCCAGTACCTCCTCGGCCGCGAGCACGACGGCGCCCTCCACACAGCCGCCGGTCACCGCACCCACGACCTGCCCCTCCGGCCCCACGGCCATGCGCGTCCCCGGCGGACGGGGCGCCGAAAGCCGCACGTCGACCACGGTCGCGACCGCCGCCGGTGCTCCGGCGGCGGTCCAGGCAAGCAGCTGGCCGAGGACGTCGGTCACTCCGCGCTTCGCGCCGGAGGCGCCCTCAGGGTGGCGGATGCGCAAGTCACAGCCGTTCGGCCGACTCCCGCCGCTGCAGGACCGAGGCGCGGTACCGCTTGCCGCGAGGGGTGCGGGGAACCACGTAGTGGTCGTACAGGGCCACGAGCGCGACAAGACCGAACCACACGAGCGACGGGGTGGGATAGTCCTTGAGGACTCCGTAGGCCATGAGGACGGACACGGCCAGCACGAGAACGGCGAGCGGCGTGCCTAGCTTGACCACGATGGGCCGCTCCAGCTTCTTGTTGCGCCGCATGCCGAGGAAGCACAGCGCCACCGCCGCATAGAGGGTCACCGCCCAGGCGCCGACCATGTGCACGATGAACGTGTACCCGGTCCAGTACGCGCCCGCCATGGCCAGGGCGACCAGGAACACGATCGCGACCCACGGCACCGCCCGGGTGGAGTACGCGGCGAACACGCGGGGCAGAGCGCCTTGCTGCGCATAGGTCGAGATGGTCTGACCCATCGTCATAAAGTAGACGTTGAACGTCGTGCAGTTGCCGATGATCACGAAGATCAGCACGATCGCGAAGAGGAAGCCCCGGCCGTACGTCACGTCGACAAAGCCGACGGGCGGGACGGCGAACGTGAAGAGCTTGTCGATCGGAAACACACCGAGCACGCCGATGCCGACGACGAACTCCAGGAAGAACAGCTGCACCAGCCCCATGGGCATGCCGCGGTCCCGGGACTTCTCGAAGTCGTCCCAGTCGTCGACCAAGATCGCTTGGGCCTCCAAACATCCGGCCATCAGCGCGATCCACAGGCCGGCGAGGGTGAACACCCCGATGACTCCGGGCGCGCTGGCGCCGTGCCAGTTCGCCGACCAGACGGCGGAGTCGAAGTGGGACCACAGCAGGATCCCCAGCAAGACGTTCAGGACGAGCATCATGATGACGAGCGACGACTGCAGCTTCGCGGTGATCTGGAACCCCACGAGGTTCAGGACGGCGATCGGCGCCACCAGCACGATCGGCCAGACGATCTTGTCCACGTCGGGCACCAGGAACTGGAACAGCGCCGTCGCGGTGGCGAACTCCAGCCACATGAACGCCGCGTAGACCGGCACGAACAGGATGAAGTACGACGTCCCGAGCGAGAACAGCCCCGCTTCTCGGCTCCAGGACTGGATCCAGCCCGCCTCTGGCACGGCCGTGACCATCTCGCGGTACAGCCGCCAGACGGCGAACATCAGGACCATGCCGATCACGAAGGCGACCAGCGCCCACTTCAGTCCGTACAGGCTCGCGATGTACACGATGAAGCCCCACGTCAGCATCGCGAGGAACTCCCCGGATCCGATCGCTGAGACGTCGAACCACGTCAGCCGCTTCTCACCGATGAGCTCGAGATCGTCGTTCTCGACCTCGCTCTGGATGACACTCATCTAGCCTCCTCTTCCTCCGACTCGGGAAGGGCTTCGCCGATGCCAAACCCCGAGTCGACGATCGCCTATGCGCTCGGCGGGGCCGTCGGGATTTCACCGCTATCCGCAGCGGGTTTCCCGACAGAGGAGCCGACGTCGACGACGGGGCGCGTCTCCCGCATCCGCTCGGCGGCCAAGAGGGCGGCGTCGACGATGCTCTGGTACCCAGTGCAGCGACAGAGGTTTCCCCGCAGCGCCTCGCGCACGTCGGCCTCCGACGGAGACGGCTCGCGTTCGAGGAACTCGCAGAGGGTCATCAGCATCCCCGACGTGCAGTAGCCGCACTGCAGCGCGCCGAGCTCGTGGAACGCGGTCTGCAGGGGATGCAGGGCGCTCGGATCGACGCCGCGGACGGTAAGTGGACGGTAGGCGCCGATCGACCCCTCGGTGGTCGTGTCCTCCACCGAGGTGGCGTCGCTCGACGCCAGGCCCTCGACGGTGTCGACCGCCCGACCGTTCGCCTGTGCCGCGAGCACGTTGCACGACTTGACCAAGCCCCCGTCGAGCAGCACGCTGCAGCACCCGCAGCGCGCTTCGAGGCAGCCGTTGCGGGTACCGGTCAGCTCGGCGACGTCGCGCACGAAGTCGAGCAGCAGCGTGCGCGGGTCCACGTCGGCCCGGACAGGGGTGCCGTTGACGGCGATCTCAATCTGCACGGGACTCCAATGCGTGTCGAAGGGCGCGCCGGCTCACGCCAGGCACGAGCCGCTGCCGGTAGGCCGTGGAGAAGCGAGGGCTTACCACGTCCGGCTCGATCTCCGCTGCGATCCGCGGGCCGAGCTCCGCCTCGAGCTCGTCGAGCGCGCGTCCCTGACACCACCGTTCGGTCTCCGGCGCGTGGCACGGCGATCCGACTGCCCCTCCGACGACGACCGTGCCGGCGGTCACCAGGTCGTCCGCGTCGATCGTGAGTCCGAGCACCACCGACGCGAGGGCGGCGTCGTGCACACGCATGCCCTGCTTGGCGAACCCCCAGTGCCAGTCGGGCGGCTTCCGCGGCACGAAGATGCCGGTCAGCAGCTCCTCCGGGGCGCGCGCGGTCGAGGACGGCCCGCGGAAGAAGTTGGCGGCGGCCACCCGGCGGCGGGCGCCGGCGGCCGACAGCTCGAAACTCGCGTCGACGGCCGTCATTAGCACGGGGACGTCGAACGCCGGATCGGCTTGACAGATCGCTCCGCCCAGCGTGGCCATCGTGCGCACCGCGCGGTCGGCGATGTTGGCGACCACCCGGGCGATGAATCCGTGCACCGGGTCGACTTCGGGGACCTCGACGAGTTCGGCGTAGGTCACGGTCGGACCGAGCCACAGGTGCTCGTCGGCCACGCGGACGCCCGCGAGTTCTGGAACGGCCATCAGGTTGACCAGCCGGCGAGGAGCGACCTGTCGCGCCTTGAGTGCGAGCAGCAGGCTCTGGCCTCCCGCGATGGGGTCTACCTCGCCTCGATCACGCTCGAGCATCGCGAGCGCGTCCGTGAGCGAAGTGGGCGACTGAAAGTCAAACGGGCGCACCTACTCGAAGAGCTCCAGGTCGTCCTCGTCGTCCTCAGGCTCCGGCCACTCCGACGGCCCGGCGTAGCCGGGCGTGTCTTGCGGATAGGTCACGGGGCCGCCGCCGCGGCGCTCCTGCTCGGCGAGCGCCTCGAGCACGCAGTCCGGAGTGATCGGCACGGTGCAGAAGCGCACGCCGATCGCGTCGTAGAGCGCGTTGGCGATGGCGGCGGCCACCGGCGCCGTGGCGCTTTCGCCGGCGCCCTTCTGCCCGCCCGGGATCACCCGCGACGGGGCGGGGATCTCGATCGTCGGGTCGATCGAAGGAACGTCCGCCGCCGACGGCGCGTAGTAGTCCTTGAAGCTCGCGTTGACGACCGTGCCGTCGTCGGCCCAGCAAACCGCTTCGCCGAAGACCATGGCGAATCCGTGCAGGAACGCGCCCTGGTGCTGCCCCTCGACGATGAGCGGATTGATGATCACGCCCGTGTCGTGGGCCATGACGTAGTCGAGCACCGTCCACCGGCCGGTCTCCCGGTCCACGACGACCCGCGCCGCGTGCGTCGCGCCGCTGTAGGTCGGCGCGAGGTTGCCGGTTCCGTCTCCCCGTTCGCGCTCGGTCGGCGTGTCGTAGGTCGCTTGGGCCTGGAGCGGACCCGGCTCGAACCCGTCGGGCAGCTGGTGCGTGGCGTACGCGGCGAGAATCGCCAGGTTCTGGATGAACAGGCCCGTGCCGGGCATGTCCTTGAACCGGACACGGTCGTCGATCACCTCCAGCTCGTCGGCGGGCACCTCGAGGATGTGGGCCGCCAGGACCAGCAGCCGATCGCGCACGCGCTCCGCGGCCATGCGGGCGGCGGTGCCGAGAATGGCGGCTCCGCGGCTGCCCCAGGTGCCCAGGCTGAAGGGACAGCTGTCGGTGTCGGCGCTGGTGACGCGCACCTTGTTCATCGTCACTCCCAGCGTGTCGGCCACGATCTGGGCGAGCATCGTCGCGTGCCCCTGCCCCTGGGGCGTGTCGCCCGAGAAGACGCTGACCGTGCCGTCGGTCTCCACCACGATGCGAACGCTGGCGAGGTCGGAGTCCAGCGACGGGTGCCGCGCGCTCGTGTACTTCATGGAGGTCGCGAACCCGACGCCGGTGTCCGCGGCCCGGGGCGCCTCCCGTCGAATCGCCTCGGCCGCGGCCGCGACGCACGAGTCGATGCTCGTGCTGTCGACCCGCTGGCCCAGCGGGGTGGTCATGGGGCACTCGTCTTCCCGGATCACGTTGCGCAGGCGGATCTCGAGGGGGTCCAGGCCGAGCTCGAGCGCGGCCATGTCGACAAGCTGCTCTTTGGCGAAGACCGTTTCCGGCACGCCGAAGCCGCGGACCGGGCCGGCCGGGCCGGTGTTCGTGTGCACGGCGAAGCCGTCGGTGCGGACGTTCGGGATCGCGTACGGCAGCATTCCGATCTGCGTGCCGATCCGGAGCACCTGGTTGCCCCACCCCGACACGGCCCCGCAGTTGAAGACGATCCGCTCGCTGTATCCGCTGATGACTCCGTCCCGGCGCACCGCCATCTCGGCGTACCGGACCTGCTGCCCGCGCCCCGACACCGAGCGGAAGACGTCGGCCCGGCTCAGCTGACAGTGGACCGGGCGGCCCAGCCGCATCGACGCGACCGCGGAGATGACCTCCCACGGAAAGAGCTCGCCCTTCCCGCCGAAGCCGCCGCCTACGTTGAGCGCCACCACGCGCACCTGCGTTCGCGGAAGGTGCAGCGCCTTGCACAGGCCGTCGCGCAGGGGGTGGACCATCTGGGTCGACGCGTAGAAGGTCAGCTTGCCGGTGCCGGTGTCGTAGTCCGCGACGCAGCCGTGCGGCTCGAGGGCGACGGCCCCGGAGCAGCCGGTCGTGAACCGGGCGCGGACGACGACGTCCGCGTCCTGGCGTGCGGCCTCGTAGTCGCCGACCCGGATGCGGTACGCGCCGTCGTAGGCGTTGCCGACCGCGTCCTCGTAGTCGACGTCGTCCTGGACGAGCGGCGCGTCCGGCTCCATCGCGCGCTCGGCGTCGACCACGACCTCAAGCGGCTCGTACTCCACGGTGATCGCGTCGATGGCGTCTTGGGCCAGCCACTTGGAGTCGGCGATCGCGACGGCGACCTCCTGTCCCTCGTAGATCACCTTGTCGACCGCGAACGCGACCCGGTCGCCGGTGAGCGTGCCTTGGGTGAGGTCGCCCCACGGCTCGACGTGCGCGCTGATGTCTGCTCCGCAGAACACGTCCTGCACGCCCGGAATGACGCGCGCCGCCTCGAGATCGATGCGCTTGATGCGCGCGTGCGCGTGCGGGCTGCGCAGGATCTGCGCGTAGAGCATGCCCGGAAGGCGAAGATCGTCGACGAACGCGGCCTGCCCGGTCAGCAGCGCGAGGTTCTCGCGACGCAGGACCGACGTGCCGACCAGCTTCGCCGCGGTCGGCTCGGTCGCTTCGGACCGCGGCTGTTCGACGACCGCCACGGACTACCAGGTCAGGTACGAGACAGCCGCGAGCATCCGCCGGCGCTCGGTCTCGTTTCCGCGGATCTTGATCCGCCCGGCGATGGCCTCGATGGCCGCGGTGGTCTCCTCGAAGTAGATCTTCTCCTGGGTGGCGGAACGCATCACCACGAGGAGCCGAGCCTGCGCCGGCTTCCCGTGGGTCACCTCGGTCACGCGACCTTCGTGGATCATCACGGTGTAGTCGCGCTGAAGGTCCGGCACGCGCACGACCACGGCCCAGTCGCGCCAGTTCGACAGCGTCTTCAGGACCGCGTCGTTGACGTTCCACTTCTCGGCGTAGTACGCATCGAGGAGCGCGTGCATGTACTCGGGCGACATCACGTCTGCTCGCTCGAGCTTTCGGCCGCCGGCGCCGGTGTCGGTCACTTCGGTCACGTCTCTCGCTCCTCGTCCCCTACATCAGGTGCTTCAGCTTGATCTGACCGCGTCGCGGACTCCGACGATACAGGGCGCTTCCCGTATTCAGAGCGGGTTTTCCCCTCCTGTTCGGTCCCCTCCCAGCCCCCGGAGACCCAGGAGCGCTCCATCGCCGCCAGGGTTCTCGCGGCTCGCACCGCTTCGTCCATGCCCGGCGCAGACTGCGCGTCGAGGGCGATCGACCGGGCAAAGTCGTGGGCCTGCATCACCTTGAGGTCGTCGTACCCGAGCAGCAGGCCGGGGCCGGGCTGGAAGGCCGCAAACGTGCCGTGCGACGTGTCGGCCATGACGCGGGTGGCGCCCCGGTCTCCGCTCGACAGACGGCCTACGGAGAGCTGCAGCTCGTTCATGCGGTCAAAGCTCCAAGCGAGCGCGCCCAGCGTCCCGTGGATCTCCACGGCGGCGTAGGACTGGCGACCGGTGGCGACCCGGCTGGCTTCCATCACGCCCTGCGCGCCGTTGGCGAACCGCACCAGGCTCGAGACGAAGTCCTCGTTCTCGACGGGGAGCATCACGTCCGGCTGACCTTCTGCGGGGCGCGCTGCGATCGCGGTGGCCGCGGTCGCGCACACGGCGTCGATCGGAGCGACCAGGTACGCGAGGAGGTCGACGATGTGCACCATGAGGTCGCCCAGCGCCCCCGACCCGGCCTGCTCGCGCACGAACCGCCAGGTGCGAGGCGCCTGCGGATCGCTGGCGTAGTCGCTCAGGAACGTCGCGCGCGCGTGCCTGATCTCGCCGAGCACGCCCTCCTGCACCAGGGTCCTGGCACGCTGGATCGTCGGCGCGTAGCGCAGGTCAAAGCCCACTCGGCTGCGGACCCCGGCGCCCGCGACGGCGGACGCGATCTCGCTGGTCTCTCGCAGGTCCCGGCCGACCGGCTTCTCGATCCAGATGTGCTTGCCCGCTCGGGCCGCCGCCACCGCGATATCGCGATGCAGCCAGTTCGGCGCGGTGACGCTGACCGCGTGGACCTGTGGGTGGCTGACGACCTCCTCCCAGTGCTGGGTCACGGCGCCGTACCCCAGCGCCAGCGCCTCGCGCCGGCGGTCGGGAGCGGAGTCGGCGGCAATCACGAGGCGCGGGACGAGATCGCTGTCCGGATAGTGGTGGCGAGTGCGGACGTGGGCTTCCGAATGGAGTCGGCCCATCCACCCCAGGCCGATCAGCCCGACCCCGAGCGACGACGTGCCCGACTGACCCTTCGCGGGGGCGCCCATCAGATCTCCTGCCCCGCGGGACGCACGACGACTTCGTTGACGGCGACGGCGGGCGGCTGGCTGACCGCGAAGCCGACCGCGCGCGCCACGTCGCTCGGGTCCAGCGTCGGAGCGTCCAGCCCGGTCGGCTGGAGCGGAGTGTCCACCCGTCCGGGCGCCAGCAGCGTGACCCGGACACCCGCGGTCGTGACCTGGAGGCGCAGCGACTCAGCCATCCCGGCGACCGCGAACTTCGTCGCCGAGTACAGCTCGCCGGGGATCGCCACCCGGCCCGCGACAGAACCCGTGAGGACGACGTGGCCCCTGCTCTGGACGACCGCCGGGAGCGTGGCGCGCACCGTCAACGCCGTTCCGTAAACGTTGGTCATGACCATGGTCCGCCACTCCTCGGGCGTGTCCTCCCCGCCCAGGAACGGGGATCCGCGCTCGCACCCGGCGTTCGCGACAACCACGTCGATGCGGCCGTACGCCGCCAGCGCCTGCGCGGCGAGCGCCTGCTGGTCCGCCCATTGCGTGACGTCGCCGGGCACCGTCCGGACCTGTCCCGGGGCGTCCAGCTCCTGCGCGAGCGCCGTGAGCCGGTCCTGCGAGCGAGCGGCGAGCACCACCGCGTCGCCGGCCCGCACCGCCCATCGCGCGACCGCGGCGCCGATGCCGCTCGAGGCGCCGGTGACCACCCAGACCCGCTCAGGCCGCCGCGAGCTCATACCCGTCCTCCCCGACCGTCGCCGCGCCCAGGTAGAAGAAGACGGCGGTCGCCTCGGTCGGGCCGCGGTTGACCAGTCCGTGCCATTCGCCGGCCTCCACGGAGGTCAGGGCGCCCGCCGGAACGTGCGTCGCCGTCGACCGCGGACCGAGGTGCCAGCAGGCGTCGCCGTCGAGCACGTACAGCGCCTCCCCGGCGGTCCGATGGCGATGCAGGACGTGGGTGCCGCCCGGTGCGAACCGGGCCACTCCCGCGAGCAGCCGCCGTGCGCCGGCCGTCTCGGCCGTCACCACGAGCGTGGAGCGCACACCGACGAATCCGTCAGACGCGCCGAGCTCGACGGCGGGCAGCGAGCGCCACGAGATCGGCCCCGTCGCACGACCGCCGCCCTCCGTGGCGCCGTCGCCGGAAACCGGCTGGTGTGCCGCCGGATCGGCGCTGTGCGTGCCGTAATACGCGACCAGCAGCCGCGCCTCCTCGGGGCCGCCGTTGGAGAACCCGTGACCGACCCCGGCGGGGACGTGCAGGAAGTCCGACGCTCCGAACCGAGCGGGCTGATCGGCCGTGACCTGCACGCCCGTCCCCGACAGCACGATGACCACGCGCTCGCAGGTGGGATGACGGTGCGCGCCGTACCCGCCGCCGGGTCCGACCCGGATGCACGCGACCGCTCCGCCCTCCGCGCCGGGATCGTCGCCGACCACGGCCCAGTGCAGCTCGACGTCCGTGCCCGCCAGACGCTCCGCCAGGGCGACGTCGGCGGCCCCGCGACGGGGTCCGTATCGCCTCACGCGTCGGACCGGCCAGCTGCTGCGACGTCGCTCATGTCGCCACCGTAGGGCCCGGCGCATGGCGGGAAACCCGCTGACCAGGCGGGGGATTCCTCTTCGGCGGCCCGCGGTTCCCGACCTATGATCAGCGGGCCAGCAAACGCATCAGGAGCGCCATGTCTGCCGCGAGTTTCCCCGACCTATCGTCCCTTGTCCGGCCCGACGAAGGAGAAGTGAGCCGCCGCATCTTCGTCGATCCGGAGATCCACGCCCAGGAGCTCGAACGCATCTTCGCCACCAGCTGGCTGTTCGTCGCGCACGCCTCGGAGATCCCCGCGGCCGGGGACTACGTGACCCGGGTGTCCGGCACCGACCCGGTCATCGTGACCCGCACGGAGGACGACCAGATTCGGGTCTTCCACAACTCCTGCCGGCATCGAGGCATGCAGGTCTGCCGGGTGGACCGCGGAAACACGTCGCACTTTCGCTGCCCGTACCACGGCTGGACGTACAAGAACAGCGGCAAGCTCATCGGCGTCCCGACCCAGAAGGTCGCTTACGGCTCGCTCGATCGCACCCGGCTCGGCCTGATCGAGCCCGCCCACGTCCGCGTGCTGCACGGGCTGGTGTTCATCAACTGGGCCCCGGAGGCCCCGTCGCTCGAGGAGTACCTGGGCGACATGCTCTGGTACCTCGAGCTGCTGTTCGCCCGCACCGAGCTGGGCACGGAGACCCTCGGGACGCCGCAGCGCGCGCTGGCGCGGATGAACTGGAAGCTCGGGGCAGACAACTTCTCGGGGGACGGGTACCACGTCGCGATGACCCACCGGCACGCCCTCGAGCTCGGGCTCTTCGGCGGCGGCACGATGCTCGGGCACACCATCAGCTGCGAGGGCGGCCACACGGTCCGCATCCAGAACTTCCCCGCCCAGGCGCCCCTTCCCCACCACCTGGCGCTGCCGGACGAGGTGCTCGCGTCGATGCACCGCACCCTGCAGCCCGCGCAGATCGACGCCATCGACACCATCACGGTGATGCACGGCAACGTCTTCCCGAACTTCTCGTTCGTCGACGCGATCTTCACGACCACCGGAGATCCCGACATCCCCCCGGTGTCGTTCCAGAACATCCGGCTCTGGCAGCCGACCGGACCGAACCAGACCGAGCTGTGGTCGTGGGTCACCGTGGCGAAGGAGACGCCCGCCTGGTGGCGGGAGGCCAGCCTGACCACGTTCGTGCGCACCCACGGGATCAGCGGCACCTTCGACCAGGACGACATCGAGGTCTGGACGAACATCTCCGCCGCCAACCAGGGACCGCTCGCCCAGCGCCAGACGTTCAACTACGAGATCGGGCTGCGCAACCTCGTGCCCGATCCGGACTGGGCCGGTCCGGGCACGGCGTACGCCGCCGACTACAACGAAGCCAACCAGCGCGCGTTCTACCGGACCTGGCTGAAGACGATGCAGGCCGGGCACCTGGCCGGAGCGCAGGCGTGACCGCCCCCGAGGCGGTCCCCGTCGACGCCGCGCTTCACCTCGCGGTGAGCCAGTTCCTGTTCCGCGAGGCGCGGCTGCTCGACGAGCACCGGTACGAAGAGTGGCTGGCGCTGTTCACGGAGGACCTGTCGTACGAGATGCCCATGACGCTCACGCGCGAGCGGGCCGAGAGCGCCCGAGCCCATGACTACGACATGACCTACTTCAGCGAGAACGCCGATTCGCTGCGCATGCGCATCGACCGGCTGCGCACGGACTACGCGTGGGCGGAAGACCCCCCGACGCGGACGCGTCACCTGCTCAGCAACCTCGAGGTCTATCCGACCGACGACCCCGATGAGTTCACGACCCACGCGGCCTTCGTCGTCTACGCCAACCGCGGCAGCCTGCCGAACTGGGAGCAGTACGTCGGGACGCGGCAAGACACCGTGGTGCGTCAGGGCGACGCGTGGAAGGTGCGTCGCCGGCTTCTGCTGCTGGACCAGGCGCTGCTCGGAACCAACAGCATCAGCATCTTCCTGTGAGCCGCGCAGAAGGAGCCCCCGGCGCCGGCCGGCCCGACCAGACGGTGCCGGACACCGACTGGATCGACATCGGCAACGAGTTCGCGGCGGTGCAGGTGCGGCGCGTCATGACCCGCAACGGAGCGCGCCTGGAGATCCGGTCCCCCAAGCGCGAGCTCAGCGTGCTGCTCGACGCCACCGTGCTCGACGGTCTCACGTGGCAGACGGACGAGTCGCTGTCGCTCCTGCTGCGCGATCCGCTGGAGCCGCTGAGCGGCCCGCTCGACGACGAAGCGCCCTGACGCTCAGAGGGCGACGGCCGCGTACTTGAGGTCCAGATACTCCGCGATGCCGTCTTGGCCGCCTTCGCGGCCGTACCCAGACGCCTTGATCCCCCCGAACGGAGCGGCGGGATTGGAGACCAGGCCCTGGTTGAGGCCGACCATCCCGACGTCCAGGTCCTCCATCACCCGCAGGCCGCGCTGCAGGTCTGCCGTGTACACGTACGCGACGAGCCCGTACTCCGTGTTGTTGGCCGCCGCGACCGCCTCGTCTTCCTCGTCGAACCCGACGATCGGCGCGACCGGGCCAAAGATCTCCTCGTGCAGCAGCGCGGCCCCGGCCGGCACCGCGGTCAGCACGGTCGGCGCGTAGAAGTAGCCGTCTCTCGGCGCGCCTGCGGTCAGCCGCTGGGCGCCTCGCGCGACCGCGTCGTCGACCAGCGCCGCCACCTTGTCGCGCTGCTTGGCGTCGATGAGGGGACCCACGTCTACGCCGTCCTCGTATCCCGGGCCGACGCGCAGGGCGGCAATCCGCCCGGCGAACTTGGTGACGAACTCGTCGCGGACTCCGTTCGCCACGTAGAACCGGTTCGCAGCGGTACACGCCTCGCCCCCGTTGCGCATCTTGGCGATCAGCGCGCCCTCGACCGCCGCATCCACGTCCGCGTCGGCGAACACCACGAACGGAGCGTTGCCGCCCAGCTCGAGCGACAGGCGCAGAAGCTGGTGCGCGGCCTGCTGGGCGAGCATGCGACCGACCTCGGTCGATCCCGTGAACGAGAGCTTGCGGGCCCGGCCGTCGCGCAGGACGGGTTCCATGACCGCGCCCGAGGTCGAGGTCACCACGACGTTGACCACACCGGGGGGCACGCCCGCCTCCTCGAGGAGCCGGGCGAGCGCGAGCATCGAGAGCGGCGTCTGGGACGCCGGCTTGACCACGACGGCGCAGCCCGCGGCCAGCGCCGGACCGATCTTGCGCGTCCCCATGGCGAGCGGGAAGTTCCAGGGCGTGATGAGGACGCACGGGCCGACCGGCCGCTGGCTCACCAGCAGCCGTCCGTTGCCGTCGGGCGCCGTGGCGTACCGGCCGCTCACCCGCACCGCCTCCTCGGAGAACCACAGCAGGAAGCCGGCGGCGTAGCGCACCTCGCCCCGGGCCTCGGCCAGCGGCTTGCCCATCTCCAGCGTGACGAGCAGCGCGAGCTCGTCCTCGCGCTCGGTCATCAGGTCGTAGGCGCGGCGCAGCACGGCGCCGCGATCGCGCGGGGCGCGGCGCGCCCAGGCCGCCTGCGCGGCGTCGGCGGCGTCCAGCGCGGCCATCCCGTCGGCGGGCGCGGCGTCCGCGACTTCGCACAACGTGCGGCCGGTGGCCGGATCCTCCACCGGCAGGACCCGCGTGCCCTGGGCGTCTCGCCACGTGCCGTCGATGAACAGCTGCTTCGGCACCCGCCCGACCGCCTGGTCGAAGTCGATGGTGTCCACGTTCCTGCCTCCTCGGATGGGCTCGGCACCGTGCTCAGCGCCCGCGCGAACCTGCGTGAACGGTGAGTATCGACCGCAGAAGACCGGCGCGGCAGGCGGGATTCCGCCTGAGTCCGCCGGGTTTCCCCTAGGTTCGACGGCTCCGACGGCGGTTACAATGTCGTGACAACATGGGCACTGGCACCGACCTCGGAAGGGTGATCGAGCACCGCTATCTGGGGCTCGTCTCTCTGGCCCACAGCCTGGCGGCGGTCTCCGAGTGGTCGCAGCTAGCCTCGGCGCTGTCCCACGCCCTCGGCGGTGACCCGACGGTCCGTCTGTGGGCCATGCTGGACGACGGCCCGCAGGAGATCGTCCGCTATCCCGGCGACCAGGTGCTGCCGATCAGAGAGTCCAAGGTCCTGCGCCGCGCCGCCTCACGGGTCGAGCCGCTGGACACCGGCGACGGCTTCCTGCTCTCCTCGCTCCACTCTGCCGGGAGCTGCCTCGCGGTGGCGGAGATCCAGATGAGCGAGCTGCTCGACGTAGAGCTCGTGAGCCACTCCGCGCCGCTCGTCGCCTCCCGCGCCGCGGCCCTCGTCGCCTCCGGCGCCGGAGGCCTGCTCCTGTCCCCGCGGCTCGGTGACGAGCCGGAGTTCGCTCGCATCATCTCGACCTTTGCCGACCAGGCGCGGAGCCTGCTGGATCACGATCGGCTCAGTGCCTACCTGCTGACCGACGACGGACGTGCGGTGGAGCGGTTCGCGGTCGCCACCTCGCCCTCCCTTCCCGGCGAGGGGGTCATCGTGCCGTTCGCGGACTTCGGGCTCCGGCACATCATGCTGACCAACCGGGCACTCGTCTCCGAGGACCTGGGCCAGGATCCGCGTATCGTCGGCCGGGAAGACCGCATCATCGCCCAGGCGGGCTTCCGGGGTCTGCTGAGCGTCCCGATGCGCCTCAACGGACGGCCGTTCGGCGTCCTGAACTTCGTGAGCAAGACGGCGGGCTTCTACCGGGAGGAGGACACGCTGATCGGTCAGCAGATCGCCGACCAGGTGAGCGTCTTCTTCGAGCATCTGCGGGGCCAGCGCAGCGCACGCGCCTGGGCGCGCCACGCCGTCGTCGAGCGAGAGCGGGCGCGCCTGGCTCGCGAGCTGCACGACACGCTGCTGCGCGCCGTCCCCCGGATGGCCGAGAGCGCGCACTCGCTGGCCGAGAAGATCGCGCTGCTCGACGAAGGGCTCGCCGAACAGGGCCGCGACCTGGCCGAGCAGGCGGAGAGCGCGCTCGCCGACACCAGACGCGCACTGGTCGACTTGTTGCCCGCGGCGCTCGAGTCCCACGGCCTCGACGACGTCGTCGAGGCCGAGCTCGAGCT
>Ga0308176_10001258_pt1 | contig 15924 bp, 13 predicted proteins | sample PhyCR2_3_FD_203890 | JGI IMG/M metagenome (GOLD analysis project Ga0308176, IMG submission 203890) | Soil microbial communities from UC Gill Tract Community Farm, Albany, California, United States - DLSLS.C.R2 | ecosystem: Environmental > Terrestrial > Soil > Agricultural land | place: USA...
GGATTTGTACCGGAGTACTGCGAGCACGACCTCCCCGCCAAGATCCTCACGCTGAATCGCCAGAAAATGACGGCTGAATTCGAACCGGGGATCGTCATTCCGCTGCGTCCGTTTTTCGGCAGCATGGGCGTTGCGCCGGCGCCGGAGGCCGGGCGCGTCAGCAGCAATCCGCCGGGGCGCCATGCCGGCAACGTGGACAACCGGGAGCTCGTCGCCGGCACCACGCTGTACATTCCGATCTTCGCCCGCGGCGCGCTCTTCGAGATCGGCGACGGCCACGCGGCGCAGGGCGACGGCGAGGTCGATCAGACGGCCATCGAGACCTCGCTGCGCGGCCACCTGCAGCTGACGGTGCGCAAGGACATGAAGCTCACGTGGCCCCGCGCCGAGACCGCCACCGACTTCATCAGCATGGCGACCGATCCGGATCTCGCGGTGGCGACCAAGGGTGCCATCCAGGAGATGATCGACTTCCTGGTCGCCGAGAAGAAGCTCACCAAGCACCAGGCCTATCAGCTGGTGAGCATTGCCGGGCACGTCGCGGTCACCCAGCTCGTCGACAAGCCGAACTTCGGCGTCCACGTGAAGCTCCCCAGGAGCATCTTCGTCGCGGCCAAGCGCAAGGCCGGATAGAGGCGCCGGGCCTGCCGCGCGCATCGGCCCGCGGTCAATCGACGATCGCGCCGTGGATGATCGCCTTCAGCTGGCCGCGAAAGTCGAAGGTCGTCGACGGCACGAGCTGCGTGAGGAAGATGACCACCAGATCTTCGACGGGATCGACCCAGAACGCGGTCGAGGCCAGGCCGCCCCAGCCGAATTCGCCCGCCGAGACCGGCACCTGGGCGCGCACCGGATCGACGATGACGTGGACGCCGAGGCCAAAGCCGACGCCCTCGTAGCGGGTCTCGCTGAACGAGCCCGCCGGTGCCAGGCTCGCGAGGTCCCGGCCGTCGGGCAGGTGGTTCCTCGTCATGTAGGCGACGGTCCGCGGCCCGAGCAGGCGCTTGCCGTCGAGCTCGCCGCGACGCCGCAGCATCTCGGCGAACCGCAGGTAGTCCGCGGCCGTCGAGACCAGCCCGCCGCCGCCGGACAGGAACGTCCGAGGGCGCGTGTACAGGCTGTCCCTCGGATCGTCCATGAGCGTCGCCTCGGTGCTGCCGGGCTGGCGGATGTAGTTGGCGGCGAACCGTCCGATCTTGTCGGCGGGAACGACGAAGCCGGTGTCGACCATGCCGAGCGGCTCGAAGATCTGCGTGCGCAGGTAGTCGTCGAGGCGCTGGCCGGACAGCAGCTCGACGAGGTAGCCGAGGACGTCGGTGGCCACCGAGTAGCTCCAGCGCGTCCCCGGCGAGAACTCGAGCGGCAGCTTCGCCAGGGCCTCGACCATGCCGCCCAGCGTCCCGGCGGGCTCGCCGATGCCGACCTGGCGGTACGCGTCGTCGACCGGCGAGCGCTCCATGATCTGATACGACAGGCCGGAGGTGTGAATGAACAGGTCGCGGATGGTCATCGGCCGCCCCACCGGCTCGGTCACGAAGTTCGGATAACGACCGTAGCGGTGGACCCGCAGGTGCTCCCACGCGGGGATATAGCGGTGCACCGGATCGGCCAGGGAGAACGCGCCGCGCTCGTGGAGCATCATCATGGCCACCGACGTGACCGGCTTGGTCATCGAGTAGATGCGAAAGATGGTGTCCGGGGCCATCGCCGTCTTGCGTTCGCGATCCATGAGCCCGAGCGGCGAGAGCCACGCGATCTGGCCACGCCGCGCCACGAGCGTGAGCGCCCCGGCGATCTTGCCCGGCTCGATGTAGCGCGAGAGGAGGTGTTGGTCGACGCGACGGAGCCCTTCACTCGACAGGCCGATGCTCTCGGGAGGAACGATGCGCATGGCCGCAGTGTCGCCGCGCACATGCGTGTGTCAAGCCGGCCACGCGGGGGTCCGCCCGCCGCGTGACCCAGCTATCGTGGTGTGTTACAAAGCCACGGGCCCCGGCTCGTCGAGGCGATCGCGGGTGACAGCGCCGCGCGGTTCTCTCATACTGGTCCTCGATGCCTCGCCCCCGCTCGGCCCTCTGGGCCCCCTCGGTCGCCCTCGTCGCAGGCCTCACAAGCCTCGTGGCCTGTAACTCGGACCAGGATCGGTCGATCGGCCAGACCAGCTTCGAGTCCGCCCCGCCCAACGGCAGTCGTGGCGTTGGCGGCGCAGGCAGCGCGAGCGGCGCTGGTGACGGCGCCCCGACCGACACCAACGCTCCGCCCGCCGCCCCACCGGCGTCGCCGGCCCGTACGGTCCAGGAGACCGATCTGTACCGGCTCGACGGCAATCGCCTCTATTACCTCAACGCGTATCGCGGCCTGATGGTGTTCGACGTGACGAATCCGGATCAGCCCCGGATGCTCGGTCGCTCGCCGATCTTCGGCAACCCGGTCGACATGATCGTGCAGAGCGGCATCGCCATCGTCGTGATCGGCGACTGGTTCGGCCGGCTCGACGACGGCACGCCGTTCCATGGCTCGATCGTGCGCGGCCTCGACGCGACCGACCCGAGCAACATCCGCGTGCTCGGCGAGGCCAAGCTGGGTGGCTGGGTCCGCGACGATCGCGTCGTCGGCGACGTGATCTACGCCGTGAGCGAGGACTTCGGCTGGTCGTACGGCTGGGGCTCGATCGCCCCCGGCGGCGCCGGCAGCGGCGACATCGGCTCGCAGGCGGGCTCGCCCACGGAGTCGGTGATCGTCACGTCGGTGAGCTTCGCGAACAAGACGATCCACCAGGTCGGCAGCGTCCGCTACGACGGGTTCTCCGGCGTGTTCAACGTGACGCCCACGTCGATCCTGCTCGCCTCGTCGGGCGAGACCCTCGGGCAGACCGACCTCAGGTACCTCGACATCTCGGATCCGGGCGGCGCGATCGTCCCGCGCGGCTCGGTCGCGGTCACCGGCGCGGTCAACGGCTGGGGCGCCGACAACGGGCGGTGGAACCTCGACTTCGCCGATGGCAAGACCGCCCACGCGATCAGCCAGACCTACGGCACCGGCGGCGGCTACACGCTCTCGACCGTGGACTTCACGAACCCCGACGCGCCGAGGCTCGCCTCGACCCTGGCGATCGCGAACACCGGGTGGGCCGCCGCCGCCCGGTTCGACACCAACCGGCTCTACCTGTCGCCCGAGGCCGGCTATTACAACGCCTCCGACACGACGCCGTTCCAGGTGTTCGACCTGACGAACCCGGCCGCCCCGCGGCTCGCCGGGACCGTCGCGATCAGGGGCAACGTGTGGAACCTCCTGCCGGCCCCCGGTTCGCGGATCTTCGCGCTCGGCAATGACTACGGGTCGATGGGTTATGGCAACTCGGTCTCGCTGCAATACCTCGACGTGACCGATCCGGCGGCGCCGCACCTGCTCGGCACGTCGACGTTCGGCCAGGGCTGGGCGTGGACGCCGGCCGCGGGCACGTTCAAGGCGTTCACGATGGACGCGACCAAGGGTCTCGTCGTCCTGCCGTTCTCGGGCTGGGACTTCATGACCGACACCTATAACAACGGCCTCCAGCTGATCGAGTTCTCGCCGTCGACGGTGACCACGGCCGGGCCGGCGCGCACCAAGGGCTGGGTCGAGCGCGGCGTCTTCGTCGGCAACCGCCTGGTCTCGCTGTCGGATCTGTCGCTCGCGGTCGTCGACTACGGAAACCCGATGGCGCCATCGGTCATCACCGAGCTCACGCTGGCGCGCAACGTCATCACCGCGCAGCCCAGCGGCGCCACCGTCGCCGAGATCTCGTCGGACTGGTGGGGCAACGACGTGACGAGCTCGCAGGTGCGCGTCCTGCCGATCGACAACGCCGAGGAGACCGCAGACACCACCGCGGCCATCCCCACGGCCAACGTCGACGGCGTCAACGCCCGCGCGTTCACCAATGGCAAGCTGTCGTACATCGTGACGGACGTGCGAACCGACGCGCAGTGCCCCGGCGCGGGCACGCTCAAGACCAGCTGCCCCATGCGCGCGCAGCAGGTCCAGGTCGTCGACCTCGCGAGCGGCAGCCCCGTGCTGCGCGGCAAGATCCAGCTACCCAACGATTCGTGGGGCTGGTACGGCTGGGGCTGGGCGGGCTTCTGGTGGTTCGACTGGTGGTCGGGCGACGAGGTCGCGCAGGTCGGCGGCGACGTGCTCGCGTTCCGGCGCTGGGAGCCGATCTACGACGCCAGCGGCCAGTACCTCGACGCCAACAGCAAGCTCTACATCGTCGATCTCGCCAACCCCGACGCGCCGAACCTCGCCTCGGTCGTGATCCAGACCGATGCCAATGCCTGGTGGGGCAACCTCCGCGTGGCCGGCGAGACGCTCTACACGACGCACTACGAGTGGATCGATAGCCGGAACGACGCCCAGGGCTGGGTGCGCTACTTCCTCGACGCGATCGACCTGACCGATCGCGCGCACCCGCGCGTCGCCGCGAAGGTCAACGTGCCGGGCCTGCTCGTCGGCGGCGACGCCCGCGATCCGAGCATCGTCTACACGATCGACTATCGCTGGGATTCCGGCAGCACCCCGGTGAACGACTTCGACGTGCTGCAGCTGCACGGCGCGCGGGCGACGCTGTTGTCACACACGACGATCGACGGCTGGGTCGGCTCGACCTTCGTGCGCGGGACGTCCGCCTATCTGTCCGCGCAGCGGTGGATCGACACCGGCAACAATACCGGCTACTCGCGCGTCGATCTCCACGCGATCGACGTCACCGACCCGAACCACCCGCGCGACCGCGCCGCGACCGACAGCGGCTGGGGCTGGCTGCTCGCCGTCGAAGGCGACCGCGCCCTCGTCACCTCCGGCTGGGGCGAGCAGGCGATCGACGTCTACCAGCTCCACCCCGGCCAGGCCCCGACCTTCGAGCAGACGATCCGGACCCGCGGCTGGTGGGTCAACGGCGTCTCGCGGCAAGATCAGACGCTGTTCCTGTCGAGCGGCTACTGGGGCGTCCAGAAGGTCCAGCTGCAGTAGCAGTCACGCCCGAACCGAGCGGACCTTGGCGAACCAGCTGATTTCGATGATCGCGTTCGTCGCGGGTTGCGCGGCAACGCATGCGCCTCCGTCGCCGCCGCCGGCTCCACCGCGAACGCAGATCGTGATCCTCGGAACGGGGACGCCCATCGCCGATCCCGAACGCCAGGGCCCGAGCGTCGCGATCATCGTCGACGATGTTGCTTACCTCATCGACGCCGGAACCGGGATCGTGCGGCGCGCGGCCGCGACGAACCTCGAGGCGCTGAAGCCGCGGAACCTGAAGCGCGTCTTCCTCACGCACCTTCATTCGGATCACACGCTCGGATACCCCGATCTGATCTTGAGCGGCGCGGTGCTTCACCGGCAAGCGCCGCTCGTCGCCTACGGGCCGCACGGGCTGCGCGACATGACCTTTCACCTGCTCGCGGCGTGGCAGAAGGACATCGATCTTCGCGTCCACGGCCTCGAGCACGGCGATGCGCAGGCGTACGCGGTCGACGTCCATGAGATCGCCCCGGGCATCGTCTACCAGGACGGCAAGGTCACCGTTCGCGCGTTCCGCGTGAAGCACGGTTCGTGGGACGAGGCGTTCGGGTATCGCTTCGATGGGCCCGATCGCAGCATCGTCGTCTCGGGCGACACGGCGCCCTCGGATGCCGTCGTCGAGGCGTGCAACGGCTGCGACGTCCTGATCCACGAGGTGTACTCGCGCGCCGGGTTCGACAAGCTCCCGCCGGATGATCAGAAATACCACGCGGCGTTTCACACCTCGGCACCCGAGCTCGCCGCGCTCGCCACGAAGGCGCGCGCGAAGACGCTCGTCCTTCATCATCAATTGTTTTTCGGTCAGACCGAGCGCGAGCTCCTCGGCGAGGTGAAAAAAGGCTTTCGCGGCAACCTCGTCTCCGCGCACGATTTGCAGACGCTCTAACGCTCGGGGGCGACCGCGCCGACCGTATCTTTGATCGAGGCCCCGCGAGGTCGGTCGCCGTCGACGGTCATGCGGTGCATCACCCGACGGGCCGAGGGGTCGTAGTCATTGATGGCGTAGTGCTGTGTGCATCGGTTGTCCCAGAAGGCGAGCGTCCCGCGCGACCAGCGATACCGGCAGGTGTGCTCGGGCTGGACGGCGTGCGCACAGAGAAACTCGAGGAGCATGTCGCTCTCCGGCACCGTCAACTCGGCGATCCCGACCGTCCACGTCGCGTTGACGAACAGGGACTTGCGCCCCGTCTCGGGGTGCTCCCGGATGACCGGGTGCCGCATGAGCGGCGGAGCGCCCTTGGGGCCCGGCTTGTTCTCCGGCGGAATGATCTGGTCGCGGTGGTTGATGCGGCGCACGAACCGCTCGGTGAAGCCGTGGACCGCGGTCAGGGGCTCCAGCATGCGCTGGATCGGCGGCGAGAGCCGCTCGTAGGCGAGGTACATATTGGCGAACATGGTGTCGCCACCGACCTCCGGGATCTCCCGGGCGTAGAGCAGCGTGCCCATGGGCGGCGCCTCGTAGTAGGTGACGTCGGAGTGCCAGATGTCGGTGCGTAGCCCCGTGCTGCTGTCGAGCGGCATCACTTCCGGAACCCCGGATAAGGGCGGCAGGATGTGCTGCGTGGCGAGCGTCCCGAACCGCTGGCCGAAGCGCACGAGCTGCTCCGCGGTGAGGTCCTGGCCGGGAAGGAAGATGACCAGGTGATCGAGGAGGGCCTCGCGCAGCGCCGCGATGAGCTCGGGCGACACGTCCTGGGAGAGGTCGAGGCCGGAGATCTCCGCGCCGAGCGCACCGGCAAGAGGGCGGATCTCGGGGAGCAAGCGCCGATAGGTGGCTGAGCGGTTCACGATGCGTCCTCCATGGTCTCGCGGCGTGGACGTCTGCGAAGGCGGTCACCTCCGCAAGTTCGTTCGCGCTCGCCTCGATATACTGCCAGCATGGACAGCACGAAGGCTGCTGAACGATCCTCTCGAACTCGGTTTCGTCGGGCTCGGCTCCATCAACGAGCCGAACGCGTGCTGCGGTAGGTGCATGGCTCACTAACGACCCGAAATCGTGTTGCACCGGTTTGCACTCCGACGTTCGAGCAGACGATCCGGACCCGCGGCTGGTGGTCAACGGCGTCTCGCGGCAAGCTCAGACGCTGATCCTGTCGAGCGGCTACTGGGGCGTCCAGAAGGTCCAGCGTCGATGCGGCCGTTGTCGATCACGGGCACGATTTCGGCGCGCTGGCCGCACGCGTGTTCGCTCGGTACGGAAACCGGAACGTCTACATGCCTCGCGTCCAGACCGGTGAGCGCACGGCGAGGGTCCGATCGCCGAGGCGATCGAGTCCGTGACCGCACCGCGCACGATCTCCAGACGCTGTGACGCTCGCCGCTACCCAGGGCTCGCCGCTCGCGGCGCAGCCAAGATCGCCAGGCTCGCGAGGTCCTCGTGCCATGCCGCTCACCGCGCGAGCGGCCGGCACTGTCCATCGAGCTCGTTGGTCGCGGTCTGGAGGATCGTCGGATCCTCGAACACCTGCTCGCCGGTGCACGTGCCGTTCACGTGGTTCACGACGCACGCGCCGCGCCACTTCGCCCCGGTCGGATCGTTGGCGCGCAGCGCGTCGTGCACGAAGTGACCGGCCCCCGGGACGACGTTGAGCGTCGGCTGGTCGACACAGTCATAGGTCGTGACCGGGGTCGGGAACGTGAAGTCGGCGCCCGCCGCGACGACGCTCGAGCGCGCGTACAGCGCCATCTCGTCGGCGCTCGGGTTCACGTCACAGCTGGTCGTGCTGAGCCACCGGTTGAAGGCGTTGTTGGTCGACGTCATGTTGTTGGTGAAGTTCACGAACACGGCGGGCGGCGTGACGTTGTCGCACGGCGCCGGGACCATCGCCGTCTTCGAGGCCGGGTCGCAGCCGACGTCGATCCGGCCGAACGGCGTGCTGGCCGCGAGCACGACGTGATCGAGCTGCGCGCCGAGCCCGTAGCGCGTCAGCGCGTACCAGAACGCGCCGGAGCCGCCGCTCGCGCCGTGTCCGCAGTAAGGCTTGCCGGCGGCCACGAACGGCGAGCCGTCCGCGGCGAGGGCGCTGTCGTGGATCCACTTCATGACGGTCGCCGGCCGGCAGGCCGCCTCCGCGATGCCGGCGCGCTGGGCCGCGGGCGTCGGGTCGGTCGCGCAGTCCGTGGCGGAGTGCTTCGGACACTCCCACGGCAGGTGCCACGCGATCTGCGCCAGCGCCCAGCCTCGCTGGAACATCCCGACGGCGAGCTGGTTCCCCTCGAACGTGGTCCCGTTGCTGCCCGCGTGGGTGACGATCACGCCCTTGTTCGCCGACCCCGGTGTGAGCGCGACGTCGACCTGCGCGTCGTCGATCCCCGGGCATGACACGGTGAGCACCGCGCAGCGGAACCCGGGCAGCGCGACGCCGCCGACCGGGTTCGGGATCGTGCACGTGGGCTGAAAGCTCACGCTGGTGACGGTGCCCACCGCCGTGGCCGCCAGGGTCTCGCCGGCCGTGGCGCCGCCGGGCGGTTGGTCCCCGGCGGATGAGTCTGGGTTATTGTGTGTGTTTGAAGAACATCCAAGGAGGACGGTCAGGGCGAGGTATTTGTGCATGCTAATGTACAAAGCAAATCCCACGCCGCGCGAACCACGCGAAACCGTGTTGCCGTTGGTTTGCATCTGTCGGGGACTCCCGACGGACCCGCCCGCCGCGTCTCGTCGCTGACCGCCTCGCTGCCGAGCGCCTCACGGGTCGCGCACGCCCGCTCGGTTGGCCTAGGTTGCCGTGAATCGGCTTTCGTGAGGACTCGTCATGATCTGGGCACGTACCCCGTGGCGCCGATGCGGGGCCACGTGCGGTGATCGGCACGCGATCTGCGCTGGCACCCTGTGCTTCAACCGATCAGCACCGCGCTCGAACACGATTATCGCTGAGAGACTCGGCTGGTAGTTGGTCGCAGTCGCAATGCCACTCCTTGCCACCAGATCGTCACTCGTGTATTTCACGGGTAGCGCGATGCGCTTCGCCGGTTGTCGCGGAGAGGGCTTCGGTCTACCTTTCGTGCATGAAAGCATGTGTGCTCGTGGTGCTCGTGATGCTCGGGGGGTGTAGCTGGACCGGCGTCGAGGGGAGCGGCAAGGCCAAGAGCGAGGTCCGTCCGGTCGCGAGCTTCCACGCGATCGACATCTCCGGTGCGATCAACACCGAGATCGCGATCGCCGCCGACCCGCGCGTCGAGCTCAGCGGCGATGACAACCTGATCCCGCTGATCATCACCGAGGTCGATAGCAAGGGCCTCGAGCTCGGCACGCGCAAGAACCTGCGGCCGAAGCTCCCCCTGGTCGCCCGCGTCTCGGCCCCTCAGATCGACGCGATCGAGGTATCGGGCTCGAGCCGCGTCGCGATCCACGGCGTCCACGACGACCACCTGTCGCTCGACCTGAGCGGCTCGGCGGCGGTCCACGGCGATGGCACGGTCCGCCAGCTCACCATCGACGTGTCGGGCAGCGGCAGCGTCGAGCTCGATCAGCTGGCCGCCGAGCGCGCCAGCGTGACGATCAGCGGGAGCGGCAACGTCGTGATCGCCGCCTCGCAGGCGCTCGATGTCCACATCTCCGGATCGGGGACCATCACCTACCGCGGCGACCCGAAGGTCACGCAGGACATCTCCGGATCGGGCCGCCTCGTCAAGCGGTGAGCGCTCCGTCGCTATCGACGGTCGTGCTGCCCCGGCGGACCGTCGGGATACAGCTTCGAGACGTGCAGCCCGGCGACATTCAGGGCCGCCTCGAAGCGGCCGAACACGCGACGGGTCGCGGCCACCAGGCCCGGCGGGCCATGCCGCGTGACAAACGGTGCATCGATCACCGTGCCGCTCGACATCCAGCTCGCGAGCTCGTTGATGATGCTCTCCCGCGTCCACGGCACGCGCTTGCGTCCGCCGGTCGTCGCCGGCGGGTTCGGCGGTTGCTGGCGCGCCACCGGCGCCGCCTCCGGGAGCTGCAGCTGCAGTTGCAGCTGCTCGGACGTCGTCGCTGCCGGCGGAACCGGCGTGGCCGGGGCCTCCGAGCGAGCAGGCAGGTCAACGCGCGGTCGGGCGGATTCGAGCTTGGCCAGTTTGCGGTCGAGCTCTTGCTTGATGACGGCGCGAACGGTTTCGAATGCCAGGCGTGAAACCTCGGCCTGGAAGCGCGCGACTTCCTCGGTCAGCGCGGCGCGTTTGTCGGAACGCTTCATGGGTTTCGAGAGCATCGTCGAGCTTGCCGATCAGAGCAAGGTCGTCCCGAGGTTGGTTGGTGTGCGCCGACGAACCGCCGGCCGCTTCGCCGCGCGGTTGGGTGGTGAGTTCAACGCGCACTTGGGTAACAATAAGAAGAGTGGTACCTAACGCTCGCTCGCTGATCGCGGCAGGTGCCGCGGGTGCAGTTGCGTGCGCCGGCGCGACCCCGCAGGTCCAGCCGATGACCGCGGGAGCGCTGGCGTGCCCCGCGGGGACCCAGCGCGACGTCGCGTCCGACTCCGACGTCGGCTGGGGCGAGGTCGAGCAGACCGAGGGCTGCGCGCGCCGCGATGGCGTGCTCGACGGCCCCGCGATCGGGAGAGCACCATGGGATCCCCCGATGCTCGATCCCGCCGACGCGTGTCCTGACGAGCCGGCGCCGAACCCCGAGGATCGCGACGGCTGCCCGGACCTGAAGGCCCATCCGGTGCCGGCCGGCCGCGCGACTCACGGGCACGCGTCGGGAAATCGCTGACTGAACGCGCCGGTGACGCTGCCGAACCACAGCGGCGGTTCATCCTTGCCGGACGACCAGTAGCCGAGCTCGGCCACCACGTTGCCGCCCGGCGCCCCGCGCGCGAGCATCGCTTTCCACACGCCGCGGGTCGTGCAGCGCGGGACCGGCTGCGCGCGCTCGTCCTCGCACGACGTGCCGTCCATCGGCACCATGATGGGCCCGGTCTGCACGGTGGCCATCACCTGGAACATGCAGCGCCAGTGAGGTTGCGCGCCGACGGGCACGCTCGGATCGCGCTTGCTGCGCGACGGCGACAGGAACCGCACCGAGATGAAGCCGCTGCCGGACAGCGTCAGATCGGCGTGGCCATCGGGATAGACGTTCATCGCGTCGAACCGGAACATCTGGGCATCGGGGATCGCCTGCTTCGCCGTCGCCGTCGCCCAGGTGAGGAACGCATCGACGTCGACGGTCTTGGCATCCCAGCCCGGCGGCGACAGCGGGCGATACTTGATCCAGCCGTCCGCGGACAGCGCACCGGGATCCGGGGTCGCGATCTGCGCGGGCCCGGCGGGGCCGGTGGCCTGAGCCGGCAAGCTGCCGGGCGCCAGGCCCGGCGTCGCCGACGGTGCCAGCGTGGTGGTCCCCGACGGGCCGCGGCTCGCGACAACTGCCGCCGTGATCCCGCCGCCGGCGACGAGCACCGCGAGCGCGATCCACATCGCGCCGTGCGACTTCTTGCCGGCCGCCGCGCCGACTTGCCCCGACACGGTCGTCGGATGCGTCCCGGGATGCGCGATCGGCTGCCCGATCGGCGATCCGATCGAATGGCCCGGAATCGACGCGGCCTGCGGGTTGGTGCCAAAGCTCGCCGGCGTGACGTTCCAGCCCGCGCCGCTCGGCACGCGCATCGCGCCCGACGAGGACCCGCCGGACAGCGGCGCCCACTGCTCGGGCGGCAGCTGCGCGGTGGCCTGCTGCAGCGCCGTGCTCATCGCCTGCGCCGACCCGAAGCGATGATCGGCGGCCTTGGCGAGCGCGGTCAGGATCACGTGCTCGAAGGCCGGCGGCAGATCGCGCCGGAGGACGCACGGCCGCGGCGGCGGCTCGTCGACGTGCTTGCGGAGCAGGTCGAACAGCGAGCTGCCGTGGAACGGCTTTCTGCCGGTCGTGCACTCGAACAGGATCACGCCCATTGCGTAAAGATCCGCGCGATAGTCGACCGGCCGGCCCGCGGCCTGCTCGGGCGCCATGTAGTGCGGCGTGCCGAGCAGCGAGCCGGTCTGGGTGTAGCTGCCGCCGAGCTCGGGCAGGAGCTTCGCGATTCCGAAGTCGAGGACCTTCGGCCGGCCGGCCGGCGTGACGAAGATGTTGTCGGGCTTGAGATCGCGATGCACGATGCCCTTGGCGTGCGCCGCCCCGAGCGCGTCGAGCACCTCGACCGCCAGCCGCGCGATGCCGCCGAGCGGCAGCGGCCCGTGGTGCGGCACGCCCTCGATCGCCGCGGCGAGCGGCGCGCCGTCGAGGTACTCCATGATGATGTAGGGGCGGCCGTCGGGCAGGCTCGCGAGGTCGAGCACGTTGACGATGCTCTCGTGGCGTATCAAGTTGACCGCCTTGGCCTCCGAGAAGAACCGCTCGACGAGGTCGCGGCGATCCGCGCACTCGCGCGACAGCACCTTGATCGCGACGCGGCTGCCGATCTGTGGCTGTACGCCCTTGTACACCCGCCCCATACCGCCGACCCCGAGCAGCCGCGCGACGCGATACGCGCCGACCGTCATGCCGAGCAGGGCGTCGTCTCCGACGGGCTGAAGCGGCGTGCGATCGCTGGCGCACGGCCCGGGCACGGGCTGGCAGGCGCCACACTCTGGGCACACGAACATGGCGTGTAGCCTAGCACCCGGGAGCTCGACGACCGGCCGGGTCTGGCCCGGGTGTGAACGAAGCTCCGTCGCGTTGCGTCGAACAAACCTTTGCTGGATCGGTGTGCGGAAGCTCGCGCCCCACAGCCAGGATTCATGCAAAAGCCCGGGCCGGTTGTGCCATCCTGCCGGCCATGGCCTTCGTCCCCCAGCCCCTGCTCCACGTCGCCGAGAAGCTCGGTGTCCCCGCCGCCCGCGTCATCCCCTACGGACGCGACCTCGCCAAGCTCGATCAGGAGGTCGTCGCCGGACGCGACGCCAAGAAGGGCAAGCTGGTGCTGGTCTCGGCCATCACGCCGACGCCGGCCGGCGAGGGCAAGACGACCACGTCGATCGGGCTCGCCGATGCCCTGTCTCACCTCGGCGAGAAGGCCTGCCTGGCGCTGCGCGAGCCGTCGCTCGGCCCGTGCTTCGGCGTCAAGGGCGGCGGCACCGGCGGCGGCCGTGCCCAGCTCACGCCCTCCGATCGGATCAACCTGCACTGCACGGGCGACTTTCACGCCATCTCCTCGGCGCACAACCTGATCGCCGCGGTGATCGACAACCATATCCACTTCCGCACCGATCTGAACCTGGATCTGCGCCGCGTCATGTGGCCGCGCGTGATCGACATGAACGATCGGTCGCTGCGGGACATCGTGCTGGGCCTCGGCGGGCGCAGCCAGGGCATGCCGCGCGAGGGCGGCTTCGACATCACCGCGGCCTCCGAGCTGATGGCGATCCTGTGCCTCGCCGACGACGTGGGCGATCTGCGCGCGCGCATCGATCGGATCGTGATCGGCTACGATCGCAAGGGCAACCCCGTCCACGCGGCGAAGCTCGGGATCACCGGCGCCGTGCTCGCGCTGATGCGGGAAGCCCTGTTGCCCAACCTTGCGCAGACCCTGTATGGCACCCCGGCCCTGGTGCACGGCGGCCCGTTCGCCAACATCGCCCATGGCTGCAACAGCGTGATCGCCACCCGGACGGCGATGTCGCTCGCCGACTGGACGGTGACCGAGGCGGGCTTTGGCTTCGACCTCGGCGCCGAGAAGTTCTTCGACATCGTGGCCCGCACCGCCGGGCTGGACGTCGACGTGGTCGTGCTGGTCGCCAGCGCGCGGGCGCTCAAGATGCACGGCGGCGTGGCGCTGGCCGATCTCGAGAAGCCCGACCCGGCCGCCGTCGAGCGCGGGCTGCCGAACCTGCACAAGCACCTCGAGAACGAGGAGCTGATCAAGGGCGCCGCCGTGGTCGCGCTCAACCGGATGGCGAGCGACACCGACGAGGAGATCGACGTGGTTCGCAAGGCGTGCGAGCAGCGCGGGGTCACGCTCGCCGTCTGCGAGCACTACGCCCACGGCCCCGAGGGCGCGCTCGACCTCGCCCGCGCGGTGATCGAGCGGAGCAAGCGCGGCGCCCCGAAGTTCCGGCCGATCTACCCGCTCGAGGCGCCCATCACGGAGAAGATCCGGGCGGTGGCGACCAAGATCTACGGCGCCGACGACATCGTCCTCGGCCGCGACGCCGAGCGCGATCTGCGCGACATCGAGAAGCTCGGCTACGGCCACCTGCCGATCTGCATGGCCAAGACGCAATCCTCGCTGTCGGATGATCCGGCGCTGCGCGGCCGGCCGAAGGACTTCAAGCTCAACGTCCAGGGGCTCTACGTCAACGGCGGCGCCGGGTTCATCGTCGTGCTCACCGGAGAGATCATCCGCATGCCGGGGCTGCCCAAGCAGCCGCGCGCCGAGCACATCGATCTCGATCGAGAGGGCAAGATCGTCGGGCTGGTGTGATCGACCATTGCCAATCTAGAGCCTGACCCACCACCGCCCCAAGGAAGGTGGTTTTGTTCGCTGTGACCGGCCGGATCTAGCGCTTCGGGCGATACGGCTCGATCCGGGTGGGGCGTAACCGGGCGCGACTCGCGCGCACCAAGGATTCTAGAGCTTCGGTCGTCGCCGGGTCGCGCTTCCTCGCCCATTCGATCGCGTCGCCGAGCACAGCTCCCGGCAGCATCTCCGCGGCTTGCTCCACTGCCGCTCGATCCTTGGGGCGGTCGGCCTTGACCTTGACCAGCAGGACGCCGCCGAGGGGTGCGACGGGGATCTGAGCACCATAGACCTTGCGCAGCGTCGCGAGCTCGACCATCTCGGTCTCGATCGGGTGCTGCGCGGTCAACAGCTCGACGATCATCCCACCGGGTGACCGGATGGGGAACATGATTCGCTGCGCGCCGATATAGAACAGGACCGGATCATCCATGTAGTGCGCCGTGACTTCGGACGTAACAGAATAGTCGCCCGCGCCGAGATCGAACTGCAACGCCGTCCACCCAGTCTCGGCGACCAGCGCGAGTGCGATCTCACCGGCGAGCTCGGCGAGGATATCGACATCGGTCGTGATGCGCGGCACGCCGTACGCGATCAAAGCTTGGCCACCGATCAGCGCCCACTCGGCACCGAGGTGCCGGGCGGCTTGCTCGGCGCCTCGCAGCGCCTCTGCCGCCGCGGCAGCAACGCGAGCCATCTCGTCGGGGGTGAGATCGTCCTCGGTACTGTAAAGCTGACCATGAAGCCACGGGTGTCGTGTCCTCATTCGATCAACTCCCTCGCGCGTTCGAGCACCGCGGCACGTGCAAGGGTCGCGGCGGGCATCCCGGTCTTCTCGGCGGCGGCGAAGATCCGTTGCTTTTCAGCACGCGTCACACGAACCGCGATGACGAAATCCTGCTTTTCGGCTGCGCGCTTCGGCTTGCGGCCACGACGGCTCATGGGTTTCGAGTATACGCGAAATTTGCCTGCTGTCGAAGCAAGCTCCCACCGGGTTCTTCCTTGGGGACCGACCGGGGTTTCGTTCTGCGCAGCCACTCCGAGGTCCAGGCCCCAGTTCCCTCGACGATCCGGGGAAGTGAGCGCGAGCTGGCAGAGCCGACCTCTGGCCGCGACGTTGGCTCGCTCGCGCAAGGGTCAGTGAGCTTGCGCGCCGACCTGCGACAGGAAGTCATCCATCTGGTCGGCGACGCCGCCCCAGTGCTCGACGAACTTGCCGTCGGCCACGCGCAACATGTCCATGCCGGACACCTGGACCGTCCGCCCGGTCGGGGCGACGCCGAAGAACGGCCCGGTATGCGTGCTGGTGATCGTCCAGCGCAGCACGACTAGTACCAATGCCGCTCACTTAACGCGGCTCCTCGACGAAGATTTCTTGGGAAGCTTACGGGCGTAGTTGCTCATCTTGACCTTCACCGCCCGTGGAAAGACACGTTCTGGTCGTCGTGGC
>Ga0308176_10001261_pt1 | contig 15896 bp, 18 predicted proteins | sample PhyCR2_3_FD_203890 | JGI IMG/M metagenome (GOLD analysis project Ga0308176, IMG submission 203890) | Soil microbial communities from UC Gill Tract Community Farm, Albany, California, United States - DLSLS.C.R2 | ecosystem: Environmental > Terrestrial > Soil > Agricultural land | place: USA...
CATAGCTCTCCGTCCTGTAGGGGTTGACGAAGATTCCCCCTCCGGTCGGACGAGAAATATGCAGTTTGCGGAATTTGGGGAACGTCCGTTCGGGCTGCTGCTAGGCAGCCCCCGCAAACTCGGCGATCTCCTCGGCGACGCGCTGCGGCTGGTCCAGCGGCACGAAGGTCTTCGCGTCGGGGACCTCGACGATGCGCGCGTTGGCGACTTCAGCGGCGAGCCGATGCGCGTAGGAGATCGGGAAGAAGCGGTCGCCGGGGGCCCAGAGGAGCAGGATCGGCAGCTCGGAGCCGCCGAGCTTCGCCGCCGCCTCCAGCGTGTGGCGCTTGTTCATCCCGGCCGTGACCTTCTTCAGGTCGCGCATCACGGCGCGGTCGGAGGAGGCCGGCCGCATCCAGGAGGCGACGAGGTCCGGCGGTATCCGGGTGCGGGCGAAGGGGGCGAAAGCCGCCCGTGCGATCGGGCCCGCGCGAAATGGGGCCGCGAGCACCTGCATTCCCCCGGGCAGCTTGGCCAGCGGGGGCATCGCCTTGAACAAGCCGGGAGGGAAGTTCTCGTGGGTGTCGCAGTTGGTCAGCACCAGCCGGCCGACCCGCTCCGGTCCCGTGGCGACGAAGACCTGGGACATCGCCCCGCCGGAGTCGTTACCCACCAGGGTCACGTCGTCGAGGTCGAGCGCCGCGAGGGAGTCGCCGATCATTCGCGCGATGCCGGGAGGGGAGAGGTCGGCCCCGGGGCTCATCGCCTGCTGCTGGGCCCCGAGCGGCCAGTTGGGCGCGATGCAGCGGCAGTGGCCTGCGAGCCGGTCGACGACCCGGTCCCAGAGCCGGCCGTCGACCAGGTAGCCGTGGACGAAGACGACGGGCTTGCCCTCACCTGATTCCCGATAGCTGATGGTGCCGCCCGGCAGCGCTACCTGCTTGCGCTGTTCACTCATGGCTCGGCCTCCTGAGGTTGCGGTCTGGCGACGCGTGAATTACAACATACATGCAGCATGTATGTCATGTCCCACAAATTCCGTTTTCTCGCCGCGGCCCCGGCGAGAATGCCCGCATGGCCGACCGGCGGACCCAGGCTGAGCGTTCGGCGGCGACGCGGGAGGCGCTGATCGCCGCGGCGCGCCGGCTGTTCACCGAGCGCGGCTACGAGGCGGTGGCGACCGGCGAGGTCGTCAGCGCCGCGGGTGTCACCCGCGGCGCCCTCTATCACCACTTCCGCGACAAGGCGGGGCTGCTCGAGGCGGCCTACGAGCGGATCGAGGCGGAATCGACCGAGCGGGTGGCGAGGATCGTCCTCGGCTCGGATCTGCACAGCCCGCTGGAGGCGATGCGGGCCGGGGTGGAAGCGTTCCTCGACGAGTGCGCCAAGCCCGAGCTGCGCCAGGTGGCGCTGCGCGACGCCCCGGCGGTGCTCGGCTGGGAGCGCTGGCGCGAGATCGGCGCCGCCAACGGCCTCGGGCTGATCGAGGCCAGCCTGGCAGCGGCGATCGAGGCCGGCGAGATCCGGCCGCTGTCGGTGAAGCCGCTCGCCCACCTGCTGATGGGCGCGTTGGACGAGGCGGCGATGCTGATCGCGCGCTCGGAGGGCTTTGGGCGCAGAGCGGAGGTCAGCGAGGTTCTCCTGGCCCTGCTCGACGGCCTCTCGGCCCCGGGCTGAGAGCGGAGCCGGTCGCCCGCCCACAGCCTGGGCGCTGCAGCGACTCCGGTCCCAGAGGCTGCAATATCGGCGGTCCTTGCCAAGATGCGGTCATGCGCTGGGAGGAGGCGGACGTCACCCGCATCGGCAACTTCGAGTCCCAGGTGCTCGACCTTGGGACGATGGTATGCGCTCGGCACCTGATTCCGGCCGGATTCGATTCGGCGTCCCTCTACCGCGGCTTGCCCGACGACATGTGCCCCTGCGAGCACTGGTGCTACCTGGTCACCGGCCGCCTGCGCTACCGGTTCGTCGACGGGGGAACGCTGGCGGTCGGCAGCGGCGAGGCCTTCCACTTGGAGAGCGGCCATCTCGCCGAGGTGCTGGAGGATTCTGAGCTGATCGAGTTCACCGTCGCCGAGGACTACCGCCGCAAGGCCGAGCACCTCGCGCAATCGCAGCCCCCGGGAGCGCCGACGTGACGGCCGGCGCCGCGTCACCGGGTCGAGGCGGGCCGCGGTGCCGACTGCTCTAGACTAGGTCCGGATGAAGGCAGGAATCCACCCCGAATACACGCTTGCCAACGTGCACTGCTCGTGCGGCAACCAGTTCTACACGCGGTCGACCAAGGACGACCTGCACGTCGAGCTGTGCTCCGAGTGCCACCCCTTCTACACCGGCAAGCAGAAGCTGGTCGACACCGGCGGCCGGGTCGAGCGCTTCCAGCGCCGCGCCGCCAAGCACAGGGCCGGGAAGTAGCCCGTGAGCCCGCCGGTGGGCTCCGCACAGGCCTCCCAAGTCTCTCCTCCCCCCGCGGGAGGCGACCCGGTTCGCATGCCCGACGGCGCGCTGGTCGCCCGGCGCGACGCCCCGGTCGGCGGCCAGGCCGTCCTGGAGGGGGTGATGATGCGCGGCGTCTCCGTCTGGGCCGTCGCCGTCCGCACACCCGAGGGCCAGATCGAAGTCGAGTCCGAGCCGCTCGTCCCCTGGGCCAAGCGCCACCGGCTCTGGCGGCTGCCGGTGATCCGCGGCGTCGTCGCCCTCGGCGAGTCGCTGAAGATCGGCTTCAAGGCGCTGGCGATCTCGGCCAACGCCCAGATGGACGAGGACGAGGAGGGAAACAAAGAGGAGATCGGCGGTTGGGTCTGGGGCCTGACGATCTTCGTCTCGATGCTGCTGGCGATCGGGCTCTTCTTCGTCGTGCCGGTCGGCCTCACCAGCCTGATCAAGGACCGCCTCGGCTCGCCGTTCCTCTTCTGGCTGATCGAGGGCCTGCTGCGGACGGGGATCTTCATCGGCTACATCGCCGCGATCAGCCGCATGCCGGATCTGCGCCGGACCTTCGAGTACCACGGCGCCGAGCACAAGACCATCTCCTGCTACGAGGCCGAAGACGAGCTGGTCCCGGCGCGGGCCAAGCTCTACTCGCGCCTGCACCCGCGCTGCGGCACCAGCTTCCTGCTGATCGTGATGGTCCTCTCGATCTTCGTCTTCGCGCCGCTCGGCCTGCCTGCCTGGTACTGGCTGATGGCCTCCCGCGTCCTCGGCATCCCGCTGATCGCCGGGCTCTCCTACGAGGTGATCAAGTGGGCTGGCAAGAACCGGCGCAAACGCTGGGTGCGGGGGGTGATGTGGCCGGGGCTGATGCTGCAGAACCTCACCACCCGCGAGCCCGACGAGGAACAGCTCGCGGTGGCGATCGCCTCGCTGAACGCGGTTCTCGCCCGCGAGACGCCGCAGGACGCGAACGCGCAGCAGATCGAGATCGTCGCCTAGCGGCGTTCGTCCTTTATCGGGATATGCACGACAAAGGACGAACGCCGGCGAGAGCTAGGGTTCTCGCGTGATCGAGCAGCTGGTCGAGCAGATCGAGGCGCGGTTCTCCGAGCTGGAGCGCCAGATGTCGGACCCGGCGGTGATCGGGGACCGCGAGCGCTACGCCGAGGTCGGCCGCGAGTACCGCGAGCTGGGACCGGCGAGCGAGCTGGCCCGCGAGTGGCGGACGCTGCGCGACGACCTCGAGGGGGCGCGCGAGCTGCTCGCCGAGGGCGAGGACGAGGAGCTGCGCGCCGTGGTCGATGAGGCGCCGGCGCGGCTGGAGGCGCTCGAGGAGGAGCTGCGGCTGGCGATGGTCGAGCGCGACCCGAACGACTCGAAGAACGTGATCGTCGAGATCCGCGCCGGCACGGGCGGCGACGAGGCGGCACTCTTCGCCGGCGACCTCTTCAAGATGCTGAGCCGCTACGCGGAGGAGCGCGGCTTCGCCACCGAGGCGCTCTCGCAGTCGCCCTCGGAGGCCGGCGGCTTCAAGGAGGTCACCTTCGAGGTGCGTGGTGAGGGCGCCTACTCGGTGTTCAAGTTCGAGGGCGGCACCCACCGCGTGCAGCGGGTCCCGGAGACGGAGTCCCAGGGGCGGATCCACACCTCGACGGCGACGATCGCGGTGCTGCCGGAGGCCGAGGAGGTCGAGGTGGAGGTCGACCCCAACGACCTGCAGGTGGACGTCTACCGCTCCTCCGGACCGGGCGGCCAGTCCGTCAATACGACCGACAGCGCCGTCCGCATCACCCACAAGCCGACCGGCATCGTGGTCTCGATGCAGGACGAGAAGTCCCAGCTGCAGAACCGCGACAAGGCGATGCGGGTGCTGCGGGCGCGGCTGTACGAGCGCGAGCTCGCCGAGCAGCAGGCGAAGATCGCCTCCGAGCGCAAAGCCCAGGTCGGCAGCGGCGAGCGCTCGGAGAAGGTCCGCACCTACAACTTCCCGCAGGGGCGGGTCACCGACCACCGGATCAAGCTCACCTCGCACAACCTCGAAGGCGTGCTCGGCGGCGACCTCTCCGAGTTCACCGACGCGCTCGCGGCCGAGGAGAAGCGGCGGCGGCTGGAGACGGCCGCGGTCGGTTGACCGGGCAGGCGATCGGATCCAGCAGCGCCCAGGAGGCAATCGGCGCCGCCGTCGACGCGCTGCGGGCGGCTGGAGTGGAGGACCCGCGGCTCGACGCCGAACTGCTGCTGTCCGAGGCATTGGACTGTGGGCGCGCCGCGCTCGTGGCGAGTCCCGAGGCGGAGGTCCCGGCCGAGGCCGGGCGCCGCTTCGGCGAGATGGTGCGGCGGCGCCTGCGGCGGGAGCCCGTCGCCTACATCCTGGGGCGCAGGGCCTTTCGGCGGCTCGAGCTGGCGGTCGACCGCCGGGTGCTGATCCCGCGGCCCGAGACCGAGATGCTGGTCGAGCTGGCGCTGGAGCTGCGCCCGGGGAGGGTTTTGGACGTCGGCACCGGCTCCGGGGCCGTCGCGCTGGCCTTAGCCGACGAGCTGGAGGGATGCGACGTCCTCGCCACCGACACCTCCGCCGCCGCGCTGGAGGTGGCGCGGGTGAACGCCGAGCGCCTCGGCCTCGCCGACCGCGTCGAGCTCCTCCCCGGCACGCTTCCCGAGAACCGCGAGTTCGACCTGGTCCTCGCCAATCTCCCCTACGTCGCCGAGCGCGACTGGCCTTCGCTCCAGCCCGAGGTGACCAAATGGGAGCCGCGCGAGGCGCTCCTCGCCGGCCCCGACGGCCTCGACGCCTACCGCTCTTTTTTCGCCTCCCCGCGACTTGCCACTTCGTTCGGCCATTCGACGGAAAGCGGCAACTCGGCGGAGGCCCCGGGGGGGCTGCCGGCGGTCGCGGTCGAGATCGGCGCGGGGCAGGCGCCGGCGGTGGCGGCGCTCGTTCGCGCGGCCGGGTTCGGCGATGTCGAGGTGCGGCGCGACCTGGCGGGGATCGAGCGGGTGGTGGTCGGGCGCGGCGATCGCGAGCTGAGCCCGGTGGGCGCCGGGAAGCCTGGGTAGGAGGAGGCGATGAGCGAAGTCGTCCAGCTGCGGAGCGGTGAGGCGCAGATCGCGCGGCGGGCCCTGGAACGGTGCATCGCCGGCGGCGGCGTCGCCGTCTTTCCCGCCGACGGCCTCTACGGCCTGGCCTGCGACCCGCTGGACGCCGGCGCGATCGCTCGCATCCACCGTCTCAAGGGGCGCGATGACGGCAAGTCCTCGGCGGTCATGTACTTCTCGCCGCTGGCGATCCGCGAGCTGGTCGCGGGGCTCGGGCCGCGCGCCGCCGCCGTCGTCAGCGCCCTGCTGCCGGGCCCGGTAACGCTGGTCGTCGCCAACCCGCAGCGGCGCTACCCGCTCGCCTGCCGCGAGGACCCCGAGCGCCTCGGGGTGCGGCTGATCGGCGGCCCCCTGGCGGGGACGATGTGCCCGATCTTCCAGACCTCGGCCAACCTCAGCGGCGAGCCGCCGCCCGCCTGCTTCGAGGACGTCCCCGAGTCGATCCTCGACCGGGTCGACCTGGCGATCGACGGCGGTGAGCTGCCGGGCCTTCCCTCGACCGTCCTGGACGTCGCGGCGATCGACGAGGACGGCTCCTGGCGCATCCTCCGCCACGGCGCCCTCAGTGCCGGCGACTTGGCCAGCGCGCTGGCCTCGGTCGGCCTCGACTAGAGGGCCTACCCGCTCAGCAGCCGGTCGTGCCGCGGAAGGGCAGCCGCACCAGTATCCGCGAGCCGTTGTCCCTCTCGTTCGACTCGAAGAGCAGCCCCTTCGGGTCGACGGTCATCGTGTATGCGAAGCAGCCGCGCAGCCCCGCCACGTCGATCCACTGCTTGGAGTAGTCGGCTGGATAGATGTCCGACCAGCCGACCGAGGTGCCGAGGGTGACCCGGTCGCGGTAGGGGTTCTGGTTGCAGCCCGGATAGTGGCGGTACGGCGGCGAGCGCCGGCCCGGCCTGGTCCGCTCCAGGTCCCGCAGGCAGTAGTTGAGCTTCGGGCTGGTGCGCAGGACGGGGCCCATGCTGCCGTCGCGGCGCACCCGGCGCAGCTCGAAGCGCGCCAGCTGGTGCACCTTCCAGTAGGAGCCGCCGAAGTAGGCGCCGACGTCGGTGAAGTGGAGGCTCGCCTGGGTGCGGATGGTGATGTGGCCGCCGCCGGCCTTGTAGATCCGCTGGTTCACCCGCATCGAGTGCCAGCCGTCGCGCCTGCCGTGCAGCTCCATCGGGCCGCGCCCCCGGCTACGGACGTCGCTGGTCGCACGCAGCAGCAGGTGGGCGCCGACGGCTTGCACGTAGAGCCCGCTGGGGCGGCCGATCCGCAGGTTGGGGCAGAGGAGGTGTGAGGCCCGCGGCCCCGTGCACGGGTTGTCGGCCGTGACGGCGACCGCCGCGCCGGTGTGGATGGTGGCCAGGAGCACGACGGACAGGACGAGGACCCGAGCTCTCACCGCCCTCAGCCTATCCCGGGCCGTTGCTATCGTCGCCCCCGATGAGCCGGCTGCCCGACAACTTCCAGCACGCGCCGCTGGCGGAGGTCGACCCCGAGATCGCGGCCGTGCTCGACGGCGAGCTGCGGCGCCAGCAGCGGACGCTGGAGATGATCGCCTCGGAGAATTTCGTGCCCACGGCGGTGCTGGAGGCGGTTGGCTCAGTGCTGACCAACAAGTACGCGGAGGGCTACCCGGGCCGGCGCTACTACGGCGGCTGCGAGGAGGTCGACGTCGGCGAGCAGCTGGCTATCGACCGCGCCAAGGAGCTCTTCGGAGCCGAGCACGCCAACGTGCAGGCGCACGCCGGGGCCCAGGCCAACAACGCCGCCTACATGGCGCTGATCGAGCCCGGCGACACGATCCTCGGCCTGGCGCTCGACCACGGCGGCCACCTCAGCCACGGGATGAAGCTGAACGTCTCGGGCAAGCTCTACAACCCGGTCCCGTACCACGTCAGCCGCGAGGACCACCGGGTCGACATGGACGAGGTCGAGCGGCTGGCGCAGGAGCACAGGCCCGCCGTCATCGTCGCCGGCTGGTCCGCCTATCCCCGCCAGCTCGACTTCGCCGCCTTCCGCGAGATCGCCGATTCCGTCGGGGCCAAGCTGATGGTCGACATGGCCCACTTCGCGGGGCTGGTGGCCGCCGGGGAGCACCCGAACCCGGTGGAGCACGCCGACGTCGTCACCACGACGATCCACAAGACCCTCTGCGGCCCCCGCAGCGGCATGATCCTCTGCCGGGAGGAGCACGCGAAAGCGATCGACAAAGCGATCTTCCCCGGCCAGCAGGGCGGGCCGCTGATGCACACCATCGCCGCCAAGGCCGTCGCTCTCCACATCGCCGCCAGCGAGCAGTTCGCCGAACGCCAGCGGCAGACGATCGCCAATGCCAAGGCCTTCGCGGCGGGGCTGGAAGCCGGAGGGGTGCCGGTCATCACCGGTGGCACCGACGTCCACCTCGTTCTCGTCGACTTGACGCCGACCGGCCTCGACGGCCAGACCGGCGAGGATCGTCTCGAGCAGGTCGGGATCACGGTCAACCGCAACGCGATTCCCTTCGACCAGCGCCCGCCGATGAACCCCTCGGGGCTGCGGATCGGCACCCCCGCGCTGACCACCCGTGGCCTGGGCGAGGAGGAGATGAGGGAGATCGCCGCCGTCATCGTCGCCGCCCTCGGGGCCGGCTTCGAGGCCGAGAGGGAGGGCCTCTGCGCTCGCACTTCGGCCTTGGTGGAAGCCTTCCCCCTGTACTCCCAATTAGCGAGCGTCACGGTCTGATTCTGCGCGAGCGGCGCTCACATGCCGATTGCCGCCGCCCGCGGACGCGAAGCGGAGCAGGCGGCGGATGAGAATCTGGGTCGACATGAGCGCGCCGGCCCACGTGCTGGTGCTGCGCCCGATCATCCATCGCCTCGAAGCCGAAGGGCACGAGGTCGAGATCACCGCCCGCGACTACGCGCAGACCCTCTCGCTGCTCGAGCTGCACGGCATCCCGCACATCCCGATCGGCCGCCACGGCGGCGCCTCGCGCTTTCGCAAGGCCTACCGGCTCGGCGCCCGCAGCGCGCAGATGCTCGCCTTCGGCCGCGGCCGCCGCTTCGACCTCGCCCTCGCCCACGGCTCCAACGACCTCGCGATCGCCGCCAGGGCGCTCGGGATCCCCGAGGCGAACATGCACGACTACGAGTACGCGGTGACCCAGCACCGGATCGGCTGCCGCCTCGCCCGGCGCGTCCTGTTCCCGGACTCGGTGCCGGCGGAGCGGCTGCGCCGCTTCGGCGTCGGCCCCGACAAGCTCTTCCCCTACCCGGGCCTGAAGGAGGAGTACTACCTCTTCGACTTCGAGCCCGACCGCGGGGCGCTGCGCCGGCTCGAGGTCGACGAGTCGCGGGTCGTGGTGATCGTCCGGCCCCCGCCCGACGTCTCGCTTTACCACCGCAAGTCGAATCCCCTCTTCCCCAAGGTGCTCGACCGCCTCGGCCGCGACGAAGGGGTGCACGCGGTCGTGCTGCCCCGCACCCAGGAGCAGCGCCGCTTCATCGAGGGGCTGCGGCTGCCGTCGTTGATCGTCCCCGCCGCCGCGGTGGAGGCGCAGAGCCTGGTCGCCCTCGCCGACCTCGTGCTCTCGGCGGGCGGGACCATGAACCGCGAGGCCGCCGCCCTCGGCACGCCCGTCTACACGACCTACGGTGGCCGCCTCGGCGGCGTCGACGAAGCCCTGATCCGCTCCGGGCGGCTGCGGCCGCTGACCGATCCCCGCGCGCTGGAGCTGCGCAAGCGCGATGCCGAGGCCAAGCCCGTGCGCCGCGATCCGGCCTTTCTCGTGGAGATCATTCTCGGTACCGTCGGGGCCTCACCATCGCGCGACGAGGCACATCCCGTAGCGACGTCCTAGGCGACTGGCGGGAGATCGAGCCCGGCCTGGGCGATCTCGTCGCGCCCGCGGCGGAGGGGGATCCGCACCCGGTCGATCCGGTCCTGCGGGCACTCGACGTCCTCATCTCCGGCTCGATCCTGATCGTGCTCTCGCCGCTGCTGGCGCTGGTGGCGGCGGCGATCGCCCTCGACTCCGGCCGGCCGGTCCTCTACCGCGGCGCTCGCGTCGGGCGGGCCGGGCGGCTCTTCTGGATGTACAAGTTCCGCACCCTGAAGCCCGATGCCGAGAGCCGCCTCGGCCCCTACCTGGGGGAGGAGCTCTCTCGCCGCACCGAAGCCGAGCGGACCCGGATCGGCGCCGCCCTCCGCGCCACGCATCTGGACGAGGTGCCCCAGCTCTGGAACGTCCTGCGCGGCGACATGGCGATCGTCGGTCCCCGCCCGATCCGGCCCGCATTCTTCGCCGAGCTCTGCCAGGAGATCCCCCAGTACTGGCAGCGCCTGGTCGTCCGACCTGGCGTCACCGGCCTCGCGCAGACGCGCGGCACGCGCGAGGAGACCTGGGCCAACCGGCTCGCCCACGACATGGAGTACATCGCCGACCGTTCCGTCTCGCTCTACTTCGGGGTCCTGCTGGCCACCGTCGCCAAGGTCATCGGGCGCAGCCCCGCCTCGCCCCAGAAGAACCGCGGCTGATCTCCTCCAGGCTCCCTGCGAGACTCCCGCCCCATGTGCGGGATCTGCGGCGTCGTCGCCGGCGAGAGAGAAGGGACCCCGGACCTGGAGGCGGTGGCGCGGATGAGCCGTCGGCTGGCTCACCGCGGACCCGACGACGAAGGCCTCTTCCACGCCGGCCCGGCGGCGCTGGCGGCACGGCGCCTCTCGATCATCGACCTCGAGCACGGCCACCAGCCGATCGCCAACGAGGACGGCAGCGTCATCGCCGTGCAGAACGGCGAGATCTACAACTACCGGGAGCTGAAGCGCGAGCTCCAGGGGCGCGGACATGCATTCCGCACGGACTGCGACACCGAGGTCATCGTCCACCTCTACGAGGAGCACGGCGAGGGATTCCTCGAGCGCCTGCGGGGGATGTTCGCAATCGCCGTCTGGGACGCGCCGCGGCAGCGGCTGCTGCTCGCCCGCGACCGCTTCGGGATCAAGCCGCTCTACTACCGGCTCGCCGGCGGCGGGGTCTCCTTCGCCTCCGAGCTGAAGGCGATGCTGGAGCAGCCCGGATTCTCGCGGGAGATCGACCCGCACGCCGTCTCCGCCTACCTCGCCTTCAACTCGATCCCGGCGCCGCTGACGATCTTCGCCGAGGCGCGCAAGCTGCCGCCGGGCCACCTGCTCGCCTGGCGCGGCGGCGAAGCCGAGCTGCGCCGCTACGCGCGCCCGGCGCCGGACGCGGCCTCCGACGTGCGCCGCGAGCCGGCCCGCGAGCTCGCCGCCGAGCTGCGCGACGTGCTCGAGGACTCGGTGCGCGCGCACCTCGTCGCCGACGTCCCGGTCGGGGTGCTGCTGTCCGGCGGCGTCGATTCGGGCGGCCTGGTGGCGCTGGCGGCCGGGCAATCGGACGAACGGCTGCGCACCTTCTCGGTCGGCTTCGAGGAGAGCGGCTTCGACGAGCTGGGCCGCGCCAGGCTCGTCGCCCGGCGCTACGACACCGACCACCACGAGCTGATCCTCCGCCCCGACGCCGTCGACCTGCTGCCGAAGCTGGTCGAAGCATTCGACGAGCCCTTCGGCGACTCCTCGGCGCTGCCGACCTACCTGGTCTCCCAGCTCGCTGCCGGCGAGGTGAAGGTGGCGCTCTCGGGGGAGGGGGGAGACGAGCTCTTCGGCGGCTACCACACCTACGTCGCCGACCTGTTGGCGCCGCGGATCGGACGCCTCGCTGCCCTGGCCGCGCCGCTGGCCGAAGCGCTGCCCAGCTCCGACGCCCGCGTCGGCTTCGACTACAAGGCCAAGCGCTTCGCCCGTGCCGCCGCTGACCCGGACCCGCTCACCCGCCATCACGGTTGGAAGGAGATCTTCTCGCCGACCGCCCGCACCGCGCTGCTCGGCCGCGCCGACGGCTGGGACCCGGTTGACGTGTACCGCGAGCGCTATGCGGAAACCGTCGGCGCCGAGCCGCTGGCGCGGCTGCAGGACGTCGACCTGGGCATCTACCTCGTCGACGACCTGCTGGTCAAGACCGACCGTCTCAGCATGGCCCACTCGTTGGAGCTGCGGGTCCCGTTCCTCGACCAGCGCGTGGCCGAGCTCGCGATGGCGCTGCCGACGTCCCTCAAGGTGCGCGGCTTCGCGAAGAAGCGGCTGCTGCGGCGAGCGCTGGCGCCGCTCCTGCCCCGGGAGGTGGTTCGCGGCCGCAAGCAGGGCTTCTCGATCCCGATCGCCGCCTGGCTGCGGGGGCCGCTGGAGCCCTTCGCACGCGAGGTCCTGGCGCCCTCGGCGCTGGCCCGCCAGGGCCTGCTCGACCCGGCGGCGGTCGGCGACCTGCTCGACCGCCACTGCTCGGCCCGCGAGGACCTCAGCCGCCAGCTCTGGGGCCTGATGGCGCTTACCCTCTGGTTCGACCGGTATGCCCACTGACTTCGACGCGCTGCTCGCCTTCCTCGTCGCCGGGGCGATCGCGCTGGCGCTGGTGCCGCTGACCAAGCGCCTGGCGATCCGGGTCGGCGCCCTCGACTACCCCAACGAGCGCTCGCTGCACCAGGTGCCGACGCCGAAGCTGGGCGGCTTGGGAATCCTCGTCGGGGTCCTCGTCGCCGGCCTGATCTGGCTGCCGGACGAGCCGGAGAGCCACGCGATCCTGGTCGGCGCAGTGATGATCACGGCGGTCGGGCTCCTCGACGACGTCGTCGACCTGCCCGCTGCGCCGAAGCTGCTCGGGCAAACCGTCGCCGTGGTCATCCCGGTGGCCGTCGGGGTGACCGTGGAGAGCTTCACGGTCCCCGTCTTCGGCCGTCTCACGCCCGGAACGGTCGACCTGATCCACCTCGGCAGCACCACGGTGCAGCTCGGCGACCTCGCCACGGTGATCGGCGTCGTCGCCGCGATCAACGTGATCAACCTGATCGACGGCGTCGACGGGCTGGCGGCGGGCGTCTGCGTGATCTCGGCGCTGACCCTGGCGACCATCGCCCTCTCCCTCGACCGCACCGCCGCCGGCGTGCTGGCGGCGCTGACGGCCGGCGCCTCGTTGGGCTTCCTCCGCTACGGCTTCCCGCCGGCGAGCACCTTCATGGGCGACACCGGCTCCAACCTGCTCGGCTATCTGCTCGGGGCGGTGGCCGTCCAGGGGGCGCTGAAGACGAACGCGGTCGTCGCCCTCTTCCTGCCGCTGATCATCCTCGCGGTGCCAATCCTCGACACCGGCTTCGTCGTCGCCAAGCGGCTCAAATACCGGCGGCCGATCTACAAGGCCGACCGCTGGCACTTCCACCACCGGATGGCCGACATCGGCTTCTCGCAGCGGCGCACGCTCCTCTACCTGTACGGCTGGACGACGGTGATGGCGGCGCTGGCGCTCGCCCTGCGCTTCGTCCCCTACAGCGACAACCACGGACACTTCGACGCCCTCTGGACCACTGTGATGGCGCTCTGCGGCGCCCTGGCCCTGGCGGCCAGCATCTACCTGGTCGAGGTGCTGGAGATCCTCAAGCTGCGCCAGACGCGACTGCGGCAGCTGATCACGATCCGCAGCAGGGCGGGGCGGCCGGAGCCGGCGCCGCAGGAGGTCGACCGCGGGGTCGAAGCCGAGCTGGAGACCGGCACCTTCCCGGCAATCGACCCCGAAACGGGAGAGTTCGAAGCGGTCGAGCCGATCTCCCCCGAGCGGTAGTGGCAAGGCTCACGAACTGGCTTCAGCAAGCCGATCGTGGGGGTTTTGGATATAGTCGCCCTTGCGCCCGCTCCGCCCCGAGCCGGGCGTATTTATGTCTCCTCCCAAGTACGTCGACCTTCTAGCGCTCGCCGCCGCGCTCGCCGTTTTCCTGCTCGGCGGGTTTCCCATGCTCGGCTACGCCGTCGGTGCCGCCGCCTGGCTTGGGCAGCGCGGCGTCCAGGTCCTGGCCGCCCGGCGGGCGCGACAGGAGCTCGGCTCCGGCAACCGCCAGCGGGCGATGGGGGTGATCGCCGCGACGACCCTGGGGCGCGTCTGGCTGATGGCCACCGCCGTCCTCCTCGTCGGCCTCGCCGAGCGCGAATCGGGCCTCGCGGCAGCGGTTCTCGTGCTCGCCCTCTTCACCGTCTCCTTCGCCGCCCAGGGCATCTCGCACCTGGTCGGCGAACCCGAGGGACAGACCTCGTGAGCGCGCAGCAGGGAGCGGTGGCGGCGCCCGAGGGCGCCAGCCAGGGGGATGGCCTGAGCACCAAGGCGAAGGTGCTGATCGGCGTCGGCGTCTACCTCGGGATCGCGATCCTGCTGCTGCTGATCTTCGGCAGCGCCGGCAAGAACGAAGCCTTCCAGCCGCAGAACGAGTTCAAGCTCGAACCGTGGATCTCGATCCACATCGCGGGCGTCGACTTCAGCGTCAACAAGGCGGTCTTCTACCTCTTCCTCGCCAGCGCCTTGACGATCGGTGTGATGGTCTGGATCGCCCGCCGCATGCAGGAGCGGCCGAACCGGGTGCAGACCGCGGTCGAGGTCGCCTACGACCTGACCAAGAACAACATCACCGGCGGCAGCCTCGAGGGCCCGATGGCGGCCAAATGGTTCCCCTTCCTCGCAGCCCTCTTCTTTTGGATCGCGTTCTCCAACATCGTCGGCTTCCTGCCGCTGCCGACCAACACCGAGCACGAGATCTCGATCTTCGGGCTGAGTGTCCCCTCCTTCGCGATCTACGCCGCGACCGCGAACCTCTCGGTGCCGCTCGTCCTCACCCTCGTCGTCTGGGTCTCCTACCACGTCGAAGGGGTGCGGGCGAAGGGTCCCGTCAAGTACCTCGCCAGCTGGCTGCCGCCGGGCCTCGAGGACATGAACCCGATCGCCAAGGGCTTCATCTTCCTGATCGAGGCGATCTCCCACTTCGCCCGGCTGATCTCGCTCTCCGTGCGGCTCTTCGCCAACATCCTCGCCGGCCACCTGCTGCTCCTGTTCATGGGCGGCGGGCTGGCGGTGTTGCTCGGGATCGCCGCGCTCGGCGCGCTCACCTTCCCGCTGGCATTCTTCTTCTTCATCCTCGAGGTCGGCTTGATCGCCACCCTCCAGGCCTTCATCTTCTCCATCCTCACTGCCATCTACCTCGGCGGAGCGACCTCCGCCAGTCATTAGAAAAGGAGCACCTCAAACCATGGATCTGTCCCCCGTCGTCGCCGCAATCTCCGACGAAGGCATCGAATCAGCCGGCAAGGCGATCGCCCTGGGCGTCGGCGCCGGCCTCGGCTCGATCGGCGCCGGCATCGGCATCGGCTTCATCTTCGGCAAGGAGATCGAGTCGGTCGCCCGCCAGCCGGAGATGAAAGACGAGCTCCAGAGCATCCGCTGGCTCGGCTTCGCCCTGACCGAGGCCGTGGCCTTCTACACGTTCATCTTCGGGCTGATCGCCTTCTTCCTCTAGGCCAGATGCTCGGCACCACGACCCCCCACACCTGCATCTGATGGGTTTGTTCGGCTACATAGCCGCGATCCCGCTCGCCGCCGAGAAGGCAGGCGAGGAAGGCGGTGGCAGCTTCCTCGTCTCGCCCGGGCTCGGGCTGATGATCTGGACCCTCATGCTGTTCCTCTTCACGATGTGGGTCCTCAGCAAGCTCGCGTTCCCGAAAATCCAGGAAGCCCTGGACAGGCGCGCGAAGGCGATCTCGGAGTCGATCGACGCCGCGGAGCGCCAGCGTCGCGAATCGGACGAGCTGCTGGCCGAGTACCGGGCGCGGCTGGCCGAGGCGCGTGAGCAGGCCGACGACATCATGGCCCGCGCCCGCAAGGCCGCGGAGACGGCCGAGGCCGAGGCGACCGCCGCCGGCAAGGCCAAGCGCGAGGAGCTGGTCACGGCCGCCAAGCGCGACATCGAAGCCGAGACGCGGCGCTCGCTGGATCAGATCCGCAAGGAGGTCGCCGACCTGACCGTGCTGGCGACCGAGAAAGTGACCCGCAAATCGCTCAGCGCCGAGGACCAGCAGCGCCTGGTCGAGGAGGCGCTGTCCGAGGTCGACTTCTCCACCCTCTCGGGCTCGGAGAACTGAGCGGTGGCGGACGCGGCCCACGTCTACGCCGAGGCCCTCTTCGAGGCGGGCCGCGACAGGGGGAAGCTCGACGCCCTGCACGAGCAGCTGGGCCAGTTCGCCGACGCCGTCGACCGTGACCGCGAGCTGCAGGTCTTCTTCTTCAGCCCCTACCTCTCCTCGGCCGAGAAGAAGGAGGGGATGAAGCGCGCGATCTCGGGTGCCGAGCCCGAGCTGACGAACTTCCTCGAGCTGCTGGTCGAGAAGCAGCGGATGACGGAGGTCTTCCGCATCCGCCGTGCCTTCGACGAGCTCTGGAAGCGCGAGAACCGGCGCATCGACGTCACCGTGACCAGCGCCGTCGAGCTGGACCCGGCCGTGGTCGGCAGGATCGGCCAGGAGGTCGAACGCCAGAC
>Ga0308176_10001264_pt1 | contig 15881 bp, 14 predicted proteins | sample PhyCR2_3_FD_203890 | JGI IMG/M metagenome (GOLD analysis project Ga0308176, IMG submission 203890) | Soil microbial communities from UC Gill Tract Community Farm, Albany, California, United States - DLSLS.C.R2 | ecosystem: Environmental > Terrestrial > Soil > Agricultural land | place: USA...
CCAGCGGGCGACCTGCAAGGCGTTCGCTGAATGGGCTTCCATACGGATTTTCAGTGTTTCCATTCCTTTCAGGATAACCCACGCATTGAAGGGACTCAGGCTTGGGCCGGCGGTACGCAAAAAGCCGAACACTCCGCCTTCCATTAGCAGATCTCTCTTTCCAAGGACTGCGCCGCCCAGGACTCTTCCCTGTCCTTCGAGATATTTTGTGGCAGAGTGAATGACGATATCGGCCCCCAAATCGAGCGGACGTTGCAGCGCCGGGGAGCAGAAGCAATTATCGACGGCGAGCCACGCATTGTTCTTTTTCGCCACAGCCGCAAGCGCGGCGATGTTCGATATCTCGGTGAGCGGATTTGAGGGCGTTTCGATAAACAGCAGTTTCGTATGGGGTTTTACCGCTGATTCCCAGGCTTGTACATCAGTTGCGGAAACAAACGTTGTTTCGATATTGAAACGCTTGAGGATATTGAACAGATTTACCGTAGCGCCGAACAGGCTACGCGAGGCAACAATGTGGTCACCGGCAGAAAGCAGGCCCATCACGCAGGAAAGAATCGCTGACATTCCGGAAGAAGTGGCCACGCAGGCTTCCGCGCCTTCGAGCGCCGCGAGCCGCTCCTCGAAAGCAGTAACCGTTGGATTGGTGAAGCGTGAATAAATATTTCCCGCCTCCTCCCCCGAAAAGCGCGCCGCCGCCTGGGCTGCATTGTCGAACACAAAGCTGGAGGTCAGGAACAGCGCCTCGGAGTGTTCATTAAACTGGCTGCGGTGAATGCCGCTGTGCAAAGCCAGTGTTTCCAGCGCCAGGGTTTTCGGCTCAAAATCATCAGTCATGCAAATCTCCTTCCCCAAATAAAAACCCGTTCAGCATATTCGCCAAAACGGGTTTCCCGCTTTAGCCGAACTTATAACGCGCCCGCAAGCTGAATATCAAATCGGCGCACAATCCTGTTGTTTCCTATGTTGCTAAATTACATCGTCTTTGTCAAATCCTCGTATCCTCGTTTCTTATTCCATCCTCACCAGATTCAAGTCCAGCTGAGTACTCGATGCGGATCGCGACGGGGATATGCCGCCATGCCGTTGCGCCGCCAGAACCGACAGGTACTCCGGCGTGATATCTCCTGTAATGTAACGGCCATCGAAACAGGAAGTCTCATAATGGCTAATGGATGGATTAAGGCGGCGAACAGAGTTTATCAGGGCATCGAGATCCTGGTAAACAAGGTAATCCGCACCAATTTCGCGGCAGATTTCGTCGTCATCCCGCCCGGTGGCGATGAGTTCCTTATCAGTAGGCATGTCGATTCCATACACATTGGGGAACCTCACCGGCGGCGCGGCTGACGCGAAGTAGACCTTATGGGCGCCTGCCTCCTGAGCCATTTGAACGATTTCCCGGCTGGTGGTCCCGCGCACGATCGAATCATCCACCAGCAACACGTTCTTGCCACGAAATTCGACACCTATCGCATTGAGTTTCTGCCGGACCGATTTGCGTCGCTGCTGCTGGCCCGGCATGATAAAGGTGCGCCCAATATAACGATTCTTGACAAACCCCTCGCGAAAGCTCACTCCGAGGCGATTGGCAAGCTGCAAGGCGCTGGGACGACTGGAATCAGGAATCGGAATGACGACGTCAATATCGAGATGCCGCATGGTTGCGTTGATTCTGTCAGCCAGGCTCTCACCCATGTTGAGTCGCGTCTCGTACACCGAGATCCCGTCCATCACCGAGTCGGGTCGAGCCAGATAGACATACTCGAAGATACAGGGATTGTGCGAAGGGTTGACGGCACACTGTTTATTGTAGAAATTGCCTTTCTCATCGATAAAAATGGCCTCACCCGGCGCAACGTCACGTATCAGCTTAAATCCCAGCGTATCCAGCGCCACACTCTCGGATGCCACCAGATACGCCATCCCATGCTCGTCCTCGGCGGAACCAAATACCAGTGGACGGATTCCGTAAGGGTCGCGAAAAGCCAGAAGGCCATAGCCTGCTATCATCGCTATCACCGCATAGGCGCCCCGACAGCGTTGATGGACCCTGGCTACTGCGGCAAAAATGGCAGCGGGATCGAGCTGCTGATTTTTGGTACTTCTCTGCAGCTCATGCGCCAATACGTTGAGCAGAACTTCCGAGTCCGAACTTGTATTGACGTGGCGCAAATCTTCACGAAACAATTCCTGATTGAGCTGTGCAGCGTTGGTAAGATTTCCGTTATGACCAAGAACAATGCCGAAAGGCGAGTTGACATAGAATGGCTGTGCACCGGCCGGCGATTCGGTGGAACCGGAAGTGGGGTATCGCACGTGGCCGATCCCCATATTGCCCATGAGAGCGCGCATGTTCCGGGTGCGAAAAACATCCCGAACCAAACCTTCCCCCTTGTGCATGTGAAATGTATTGCCTTCGGCGGTGACAATGCCGGCAGCATCCTGCCCGCGGTGCTGAAGCACCAGCAACCCGTCATATAACAGTTGATTGACAGGGGTATTTGCGACCAGGCCCAGAATTCCACACATGATTTTGTTCCAAAGAATGGCTTAGATTAGGGATGCACAAAAAGGTGCAAAAATTTCACAGGGACGCCGCAGACGAGAAGGTATATGGAGGGATGGACGCAAGGACTTCCTACGATAACCGCTCATTATTCCGTTTCAATTTGGCGAAATTGATATGCCTGGACAGGTCCTGCGGCAGCCATGGTATCGCCATCAGGGCCGCCATCTCCAAAGGACCACTCAGCACGGCTTTCCGCCAGAACGGCTCCTGCGGCAATGCGGTCAACCCCGCAGCCAGGACAATCAATAACACCACCAGGAAGCCGCGTACGAGGCCGAACAACGAGCCCAGAAACCGGTCAGCAAGTCCCAGCCCTGCGGTCTTTGTCAAAGCTGATGCCGCCATGGCAACAAGGCCCATTGCCAGCAGTGTTCCCAGAAATAGCGCGGCGAATGCCAACAATATACGAAGTGATTCGCTCGTAATGAAAGAAGGCAGCATCGGCCCAAACCGTGCCGCAAATGAATTCGCTACCATGAAGGCGACAATCCAGCCCGCCAATGACACGAGTTCGCGGACGACTCCACGCATCAGGCTCAACAAGACTGATATGCCGAGTATGGCAAGGACGCAATAATCGAAAGCTGTCATATCGAAGGCGGTCATTTCAAGGCCATCGTTTCAACGCGCAAAGCGGATTCGACCCATTGTCATAAATCTACTATTCATCATAGTATTATTTGTCTGTCACAACCCCGTCAAATCCCAGCCTCTTCAGTTTTTCGCGGCTCGCCTCTGCTTGCTCGCGCGTGCGGAAAGGGCCAACCCGGATACGTGTTATCTCGCCCTTTTCGGCGGCTCTTTCCGAACCCCTTTCTGAACCCTTTTCCGAGCCCTTTTCAGCGTCCTTATTGCCCTTGACCGTTTCTGTATAAGCTCTGGCTTCTGTATCACCCGTGGAACCCATATATTCACTGCGTTCCCTGGATATCAGGCTTTGCAACTGCTGCCGGGCCTTGGCTGGGTTGGAGTAAGCGCCCAACTGCACCACAAACGCGTCAGCAACGTCGGGGGCGGGGGTATTTGTACTGGTAGCTGTAGTGGTTGTAGCGGGCGACTTCGAACCCTCCGGCCCACCCTTCGTATCCGCATTCTTTCCGGCCGGCCTGACGACTGGTTCGGCCTGTTTATCGGTCGGTTCGGCGACTGGCCTGGAAGAAATCGGTTTTACCGGCGATTCCGGGGCTGACTGCTGTGCTTCACCGAGTGATTTTTGAACAGTCGTTGTATCCATCGCGCCAGCGCGATTCGTCGCACCTACCTCCAATTCTTCAACGGAATCTTCCGAGGGTATGTGAATGTCGATCTCCTGGCTTCTTTCTTCCGGTTTACTGTCCAGCAGCATCGGCAGAACGACAATGGCTGCCACTACCAGGGCAATAGCGCCAACCAACCGCCTTCTGGCGCGTTTCCTGAGCTGGATTTCTTCGTCGCTGACTGTCTTTGCCATCTGTATATCCGATTGCGGCGTGCTCAATAATGCCCAATGCGGCCCAAGCACGCTCAACCGTTATTTCAACTGTTATTTCGGTATCGCAACACTTCAGCTACCGTATAGAATGAGCCAAAAACGCAAATTCTATCATTTCCGGCCGCTCGCTCACAGGCATACCTATAGGCGGCGGCTGGATCGGGAAAAGCACGGATTGCCTCTTCTCCGGCCGAAGGATCGGATGAAGGCCCTCTTTCAGGCCCCCGTCCAGACCTTCTGCCGAGCTTCGCAGCCTGCAATATCTGCATGATTTCATCAGATGAAGCGCCGCGAGCGGCACTGATGCCTGCCACCAGCCAGACATCGATTTGATCGCCAACAGCTTGCAGCACGCCTGCAATGTCCTTGTCCCTGAGCATTGCAAATACTGCATAAGTCTTATTAAAACGACCCATGCGACCGAGATTTTCGGCTAAAGCACGGGCAGCAGCCGGATTATGCGCCACGTCCAGCACAGTTACCGGTCGCCCCGGCAGCACCTGGAATCGCGCGGGCCAGTTAACCTCCAGCAAGCCCTGGCGTATGTTGCCGATAGTGACCGGCAGATTGTCTTTCACGGCGTCAAGCGCGGCCAGGCAGGCACTGGCGTTATGCAACTGATAGGCTCCCCGCAGGGCAGGATAAGGAAGCGAATGACGCTTTCCCTGCTGGCTCCAATAGCTCCATCCCGCTTCACCTATCGAGTAGCCGAAGTGTTCGCCGAGGTGCAGAAATTTCGCACCAATCTCGCTCGCATATTGGCGAACACTCGTGGGTAAGTCTGGCTCGGTACAGATTGCGGTCTTCCCGCTCCTGAAAATTCCCGCTTTCTCCAGCCCGATTTTCTCGCGCGTATCGCCGAGATAATCCATATGGTCGAAGTCTATGCTGGTCACCACTGCGCAATCGGCATCAAAAATATTGACCGCATCCAATCGTCCACCCAGCCCCACTTCCAGTATCGCAATCTCCACCTCTGCAAGGCTGAACAACTGTACCGCCGCCAGTGTTCCAAATTCGAAATATGTCAGGGAAACACCACAGTTTGTCCTTGCCGCCTCCACCGCCTCGAAAGCTTTGCATAATTCCTGATCGCCCGCTTCCCGCTGGGCTATTCGCACACGCTCGTTGTAACGAAGCAGGTGGGGAGAAGTGTAGCAACCGGTACGATATCCTGCGCGGCTCAGAATGGCTTCCATCATTGCGCACGTTGACCCCTTGCCGTTGGTTCCTGCAACGGTTATAACCGGGAAAGACGGAAGGAGGCCGAGCTCAGCCCTTACCCGCTCCACGCGAGCCAGACCCATCTCGATGGTCTTCGGATGAAGGCTTTCCAGATACATCAACCACTCGGAAAGCGTCCGGGATTGTGGATGAAGCCTATTCACAATCGTGTCTGTGGCTCCTGCTGACTGCGTCGAATTGGAAGTGATGTTGGAAGTGACAAGCGAGAAGGCGATAAAGGAATAGCAAGAGAAATAGTAAGTGAAAATGAGGCCGGTCAGGTGCTGGAGATAAACAAGGTCTTCCAAAGGATGCCGCCCGTAGGGCTGCGAAAAGCTTTTTCCTTATTCTCCTGGAGATTCTCAAGACGGCGGCGGGGCGCGCATCAGTAACGTGCACAGGTTTGCAATCTTATCCCGCATGCGCCTGCGATCCACAATCATGTCGATGGCGCCATGCTCCAGCAGGAATTCAGCGCGCTGAAAACCTTCCGGCAATGTTTGACGCACCGTCTGCTCGATTACCCGCGGCCCTGCAAAACCAATCAACGCCCCCGGTTCAGCAATGACCACGTCGCCAAGGAAGGCAAAGCTCGCCGATACGCCTCCCATTGTGGGATCGGTCAGCACGGAAATGAAAGGAAGCCGATCCTCGCTCAACTGGGTGAGCGCTGCCGTTGTTTTTGCCATCTGCATTAATGACAGCAAGCCTTCCTGCATGCGCGCACCGCCGCTGGCGGCGAAGCATACAAAAGGCAGACGTTGTTCCACGCAGACCTGTACGCCGCGAACAAAGCGCTCGCCCACCACCGATCCCATCGATCCGCCCATAAAGCTGAACTCGAACGCTGCCGCGACCAATGGTACCGCTGCGACGCTGCCCTGCATCACCACGAGCGCATCATCCTCATCAGTATCCTGCTTCGCCTCCACCAGCCGGTCAACATAACGCTTGCTGTCCTTGAACTTCAACGGATCGAGCGATTGCACTTCAGGACCGATCTCGTAGCGCCCCTGGGTATCCAGAAACAGATCGAGGCGGACTCTGGCCGAAATTCTGTTGTGATGGTTGCACTTTGGGCAAACGTTGAGATTGTTTCCCAGGTCCGAGTAGTACAGGACGGCATCGCACGATGCGCACTTGCTCCACAATCCCTCGGGCACAGCTTTTTTTTCGCCGCTTTCCTTACGCTTTATCTTGGGGGGGAGAAGTTTCTGAAACCAGCTCATAGGTTTGTCGTCAATGACGCCGACTGTAGGGGCATGCCGGGAAATCGTACTTTCATTCGCTAATGCGAAGAACTCACGTACGAAGGACTCGCTTCGTCCACCGCGCTACGCAGGCTTTTCACCACGCGATATACATTTGCCAGGACTTCCGCCTTTGGAGATTTTTCTATTTCCTCGACAATGCGGCTGCCTACCACCACCGCATCCGCGAGCTGCGCTACCGCCTTGGCCGTTGCACCATCGCGTATGCCAAAACCGACACCAATGGGAATGGAAATGTGCGAACGCAACTGCGTCAGTTTGTTTGCAACATCGCGAAGATCCAGATTGCGCGACCCCGTGACGCCCTTCAACGACACATAATAAACATACCCTTGCGCGAGTTGCGCCACGCGCGCTATGCGCGCTTGCGGCGTCGTCGGGGAGAGCAGGAAAATGGCATCGATTTTCTCACGCTCGAGGTGTTTTGCCCACTCCCCGGATTCTTCCGGCGGATAATCCACCGTCAACACCCCATCCACGCCGCACTCTTTTGCTCTCGCAGCAAATCTGCCGTAGCCCATCGCCTCTATCGGATTTGCATAACCCATCAACACCACCGGAGTGCTTCGATCATTTTTCCGGAAGTCTTCCACCATCGTCAGTACATCCTTCAACCCGACGTGGTGCTTCAAAGCCCGCTCGGAAGACCGCTGAATGGTGGGCCCATCCGCCATGGGGTCGGAAAAAGGAACGCCCAGTTCGATGATATCCGCCCCAGCCTTTACCAGCTCATGCATGAGTGAAATCATCATCGCGGGCTCTGGATCGCCGGCAGTGATGAAAGGAATCAGGGCTTTACGCTTTTGCTGGCGAAGCTTGTCAAATACAGTAGTGATACGAGACATTAAAGTGATCTATTAAAAAGTGATACCGGAAGCCTGCGCCACCGTTGTCATATCTTTGTCGCCGCGACCTGAAAGATTCACCAGCAGGAGTTTGTCGCGGCCAAGCGTAGGCGCAAGCTGCGCCGCATAGGCCAGCGCGTGGCTGGATTCCAGAGCGGGTATGATTCCTTCATAATGGCACAGGCTGTGGAAGGCTCCCAGCGCCTCGGCATCCGTTATGCCGACATACTCGGCGCGATTGCTGTCTTTGAGCCATGCATGTTCGGGGCCCACACCTGGATAATCCAGGCCAGCCGAAATGGAGTGGGTTTCAATAATCTGCCCATTCTCATCCTGAATCAGATAGGTGCGGTTACCGTGCAAAACTCCCGGCCTTCCGCTGGTCAGCGTAGCGGCATGCTGGCCGCTTTCAATTCCGAGCCCCGCCGCCTCCACGCCGATCATACGGATATCCTTGTCGATATAGGGATAAAACAGGCCAATCGCATTCGATCCCCCGCCGACGCACGCGATCAGCGCGTCCGGCTGCCGGCCGTATTCTTCCTGCATCTGCACGATCGATTCGCGCCCGATTATTGCCTGAAAATCCCGCACCATCATTGGATAAGGATGTGGCCCTGCCACGGTGCCGATAATGTAAAACGTATCCTCGACATTGGTCACCCAGTCGCGCATGGCTTCATTCAAGGCATCTTTCAACGTCCTGGAGCCCGACTCGACCGGTATCACGATTGCGCCAAGCAGCTTCATCCGATAGACATTGGCAGCCTGGCGCTCGACATCTGTGGAGCCCATGTAAACGACGCATTTCATGCCATAGCGCGCCGCCACGGTGGCGCTGGCCACGCCGTGCTGACCTGCCCCGGTCTCGGCAATTACCCGCGATTTACCCATGCGCCGGGCCAGAAGCGCCTGGCCAATGGCATTATTGATCTTGTGCGCACCGGTATGATTCAGGTCTTCCCGTTTTAGCAGAATCTGCGCACCGCCCAGATGTGCCGACCATCTCCTGGCATGATAGATAGGGCTGGGGCGGCCCACATAGTGTTTCAATTCATAGGCAAATTCCGCCTGAAAATCGGCATCGTTGCGATAGCGCTCATACTGCACGCGCAGATCTTCTAGCGCCGCAATGAGGGTTTCAGCAACGAACACGCCTCCATAAGGTCCAAAGTGCCCCTGGCTGTCGGGAAGATCATAAATTTTCACTGGCTCGCACTCCTCGCATGAAAGCTGCAATTTTCTCCGCGTCTTTGATGCCTTTAGCCGTTTCCACCCCGCTCGATACATCCACCGCAGAAGGCCGGGCCCGCCTGATCGCTTCGGTAACGTTATCCGGCTGCAAACCGCCCGAAAGAATCAAGGGTAATGGCAGATCTTGAGGGATCAGATTCCAGTCAAAAACACTGCCAGTGCCGCCCGGCTCGCCTTTGACATAAGTATCCGCCAGCAATCCTCTGGCTCCGCCATAGCGGGTCGCGTATTGTAGCAAATCTATTCCTGCCCTGACGCGCACTGCCTTGATATAAGGCAGGAAAAATTGGCCGCAAAAATCGGGAGATTCGTCACCGTGAAATTGCAGCAAATGGATGCCGGCAACGGATGAACTTTCCTTGACCCAATCCGGGTCGGGATCCACATAAACGCCTACCGCGGCGATGAAAGGCGGCAACACAGCGATAATTTCCCGGGCTGTGGTCGGCGTGACATAACGCTCACTTCGTCCCCAGAATACGAATCCGATGGCATTGGCGCCTTGATGCACTGCCGCCAGCGCGTCCTGAGTACGTGTAATACCGCAAACTTTTGTTCGAACAATCATAAAATCAATTCTTAGGGGATGCTCATCCGATCGCCAAGTGTATTTCCGGCGCTTGCCAAAATAAAACTAAAACTCAATCTATCCCTCATGCACGGTGGCGTGGGAACGATCCGGCTGTACCAGGCTACCGATCCCCGGCAATACGGCTGCGAGGGGCGGATCGGCTAAAGGCGGCAGCTTCCATTTGTCATCGTAAGTGATCCCTGCCAGGTATAGTCCAGCCGCAGAAAACGTCGGAGCGGCCTCGCTGCGTCGGCGGTCTGCCAGCAATTCCTCCATCCACTCGGGAGGATGTTTGCGCTTCCCCACATAAACCAGGCAACCCACTATATTGCGCACCATGTGATGCAGGAATGCGTTGGCGCGTAATTCAAATGCAATGATGTCGCCGTAACGGGCAATATCGATCTTCGTCAGATTGCGCACGGGGGACCTGGCTTGGCATTCGGCGGCGCGAAATGCGCTGAAGTCGTGCTCGCCCAGAAGAAATTGCGCGCCAGTCCGCATGGATTCAACATCGAGTGGCTGATGAAACCAACTCATTCTGTGCCGGTATAGACCGGGGCGTACGCAACGGTTCAATAGCAGGTAAACGTAGCAGCGTTCGATGGCGCTATAGCGCGCGTGAAAATCATCGGACATTTGCGATGCCCATCGAACTGCGATACTGTCAGGCAACAGCGCGTTCGTGCCGCGCACCCAAGCCATTATTGGTCGCTGCGCCTGGGTATCAAAATGCACCACCTGATGTACTGCGTGAACCCCCGCATCGGTTCGTCCCGCGGTAACGACCCGGAGGCTGCTGCCCGCGATTTTTGACAATGCAGTCTCTAAAGCATCCTGCACCGAGCCGCCTGAACGCTGGCTTTGCCAGCCACAGAAACTGCTGCCATCATATTCGACTACCAATGCAATCCTCACAGCACGGGCACAGTCATGATAATTACGGAGGCATTTCCGGAAGTTTCAGAAGGGGTCAGCGGAACTGAGCAACCGAGCATGCGAATCCCACGGATATGATTCCGGAGAAATCGGAGCAATCCGGATCGAAAGTATCTGAACAATCTTTTTACAGATTGCCCAGTATTAGTCTGGCGCGTTCCTGCTGCCCGACATCGCCTTCCCGGATGACTTCGTGAAGAATCTGCCGCGCAGCATCCTTATCGTCCATCTCCAGATAAGCTCTGGCAAGATCCATTTTGTTCATGATCTCACGCCAGTGGCCACTTCTTTCCGCAGGTTCATCTTTTATGAGTTCCGCAGATTCTACGTCATCCGCGCCCAAGCCAGCGCCAGCCGGATCAGCGTCAATCGGAATGGTACCCGCCGGGCTAGGCTGGGTAACAGGCATAAGCCTTGCCTTATGCGCGGGAGTAGCATTTTCTCGCGGGATCATGGACGCCTCCTGAGCTTTATGCTGAGGCTGGAGGGGGATTGTAGTATGGGAGATACTATCCTCATCAGAATCAAATGATGACGATGACTTCGGGGTGCGCACCATCGATACCCCGACTATACCGGTAATCAGTAGAACAAGCGCGCCACCGAGATATTCAAAATTGGCCACAAGATCATCGATAATTGTACTCGTACCCTTGCTGGATGCACGCGCACCGGGCTCAAGAGCTGGCTTCGCCAATTGCACAGGCTTGGCTATTTCCACTGGCTCATCCATGCTTCCCGTATTTACCGGGTTTGACGGGTTTGATTCCGCCAGTTTCGTATCATTTGCCTCAATCCCTGAGGATGATGGCTGGATTGTGGCCTGCGTTAACGGCTGCGACACCGCGCCTGCTTCCGGGTTCGATTCACCTTGAACCGAAACAGCCGTAGGCGGGACGTGTACCGTGACGGCTTCCGGTTGGGCGGTTTCCCCCCGTTTCTGCATCTCCGCCAGGGCGGCATTTTTCAACTCGAGCAGTTGCTGCAATTCCCTTATGTTTTTCTCAAGCAGCGCGATGCGTTCATTGGCTTCACGAAGCGCTCTGTCTTTGGCTGTAATATCCTCTTCCATTGCGTGAAGCCGATCTTGAGCAATGGATTGTCCCGATTGTTTTTCCCCAGGATTCGCGCCCTGGCTGGCGCCACTGTTGCTCCCGTCCTTATCGCCACTCCATGGATCTGCACCCTTGGACAGCTTTAGAACTTCCCTGGCAGGCTCCCGCGCGGCAGCACTGTCGGCCTCAACGCTTCGATCGATTTCCCCGGTAACGGTTTGCTTCAGTTCTTCCGGCGCCTCCGCCACTGGCGAATATCTGCGCCGATTCCAGTCGACCGTCTGCGTATGTACTTCTTTATTGGCTTCCACCAAGCTTATGGCAGCGATTTCATTACTGTCCGGTATCTTTAAAATCGGGCCTGCCTTAAGCTGATGCATATTACCGTCGATAAAAGCATCGGAATTCGCACGGTGCAAGGCGACAAGCATTTGATTAAAGCTCGCTCCGGCGGGTAGAACAATGTCCTTCGCTATCCCTCCCAGGGTGTCGCCCTGCTTCACCGGGCCATATACAGTACGAGGCTTGTCGCCGGATGATAACGATTCCGCCGATACCGGCATTTTCCCAGCGTGTCCGATGGACGCATTGGAGGCATGACCCTTCTCAATCGCCGGCTCATTTTTGGCTGAAGCAGGGGACTGGGCCTGAATGACGGGTTTTGCAGGGGGATTCGCATCGTGTTCCGGCTGGGCAAGAACAACGGTATATTCACGCAGCAACCGTCCTGATGACCAATTCAATTCGATCAAAATGTTCAGCAATGGTTCAGCGATCGGCTGCGAGGAAACTATCCTGACATAGGGCAATCCGTCGGGCCGGGTTTCGACAGTTGCTTTGAATGTGGAAAGAAGGGGCAAATAATCCACATTTGCCTGGCGGAAGATTTCCTGTGAGGCCAAACGTGCGCTTAAAGATGATTTCTCCTCTTTTTTTACCGCAACGAGGTCGATTTCAGCCCTGAACGGTTGTCCTGGGGCAGACATGACGGACAGCCTGCCCAGCCCTGCGGCGCTGGCCGCCAACGGCGACATGAGGGCAATTAAAAGCCAACATGCTTTAATGCGCCTCAGCATGGCGCACGTCTCGGGAAGTCTCTCAGGAAGTCAGTAAAGAAATGCATCTTGAATGTTATGTCGCCGGTTCAATATTGCTGAAACAGTTCCCCCGGGGGAAACGACTGGAAACACCAGGGTTAAAATCAGGCTATAAGTGGTTAAAACCGGGTGTTAAAACCAGGGTTCCAAACAGGGTTACAAATTAAGGCGGTGAATTAGGGTTACAAATTGGAGCTACAAAGTAGGTTACAAACGGGGGATGCGAACCAAAACGGGGGGTGCGAACCATGTTCCGCGCAAATGCCCCAATAATGCTTCAATAAAATTCTCGCTTTGATTCTCGCTCGCTGCTTACCAGTTCCGCTTGGCCGCTTCCTTATGCTTCCACCAGAATCCTCAGCATCCTGCGCAGCGGCTCTGCCGCGCCCCACAATAGCTGATCACCCACTGTGAAGGCTGAAAGGTATTCTCCTCCCATGGTAAGCTTGCGCATGCGTCCTACCGGTATCGTCAAATTTCCGGTCACGGCAGCCGGGGTCAGCTCCTTCAAAGTACTCTCACGCTGATTGGGAATCACCCGCACCCAGCTATTGGACGCGGCCAGAATATCCTCGATCTCATCCAGCGGTACATCCTGCTTCAGCTTGACAGTGAGTGCCTGACTGTGACAGCGCATCGCACCGACGCGCACACAGATGCCGTCAACCGGCACCATCCGATCACTCCGTCCGAGAATTTTGTTTGTTTCGGACTGGCCCTTCCATTCTTCCCGGGTCTGTCCATTGCCAAGATCCCTGTCTATCCATGGTATGAGGCTGCCTGCCAGTGGCACGCCGAAGTTCTCGGTCGGAAAATTACCGTTGCGCAGAGTTCCAGCCACTTCGCGATCTATGTCGAGGATGCCTGAAGCCGGATCGTCGAGCAGGTCTTTTGCCACGCGATGGGCTTCGCCCATCTGTAGCAGCAATTCCCGCATGTTCTGCGCGCCGGCTCCGGACGCCGCCTGATAAGTCATCGCACTCATCCATTCGACCATATCCTGCTCGAACAATCCGCCCACGGCCATCAGCATCAGGCTTACAGTGCAATTTCCGCCAATGTAATTCTTTACGTCATCGTGCAAAGCCTGCTTGATAACCGGCATATTGACCGGGTCAAGTATGATGACAGCATCTTTCCCCATGCGCAGCGTCGAGGCCGCGTCGATCCAGTATCCCTGCCAGCCGGCCTGGCGCAGCTTGCCGAAAATCTCACTGGTGTAGTCGCCGCCCTGGCAGGAGATGAGGATATCCATGGCCTTGAGCCCGTCTATGTCGTACGCATCCTTAAGCGGGGGCGCTTCCTTTCCGATATCCGGACCTTTACCGCCTTTCTGGGATGTTGTGAAAAATACGGGTTCCACTAATGCGAAGTCGTTTTCTTCCCGCATTCTCTGCATGAGGACCGAGCCCACCATGCCGCGCCAGCCTATAAATCCTACTCGCTTCATTGATCGCCTCTACTTGAATGCTTAGATATTGGCCAGCACAGCGTCGCCCATCTCCGCGGTACCGACCTTTTTCATTCCCGATTCGTAAATATCCGCCGTACGGTAACCTAGTGCCAGCACTTTCTTTACAGCATTTTCAATGCGCGCGGCGGCCGGTTCCAGATCGAAGGTATACCGCAGCATCATTGCCGCTGATAATATGGTTGCCAGCGGGTTAGCCAGATTTTTTCCGGCAATGTCAGGGGCTGAACCGTGTATCGGCTCATACAGTCCCTTGTTATTCTCGTCGAGCGAAGCGGACGGCAGCATGCCGATCGAGCCCGTCAGCATGGACGCCTCGTCCGACAGAATATCCCCGAACATGTTGCCCGTCACCATCACATCGAATTGCCTGGGGTTGCGTATCAGTTGCATTGCTGCGTTATCCACCAGCATGTGCGAGAGCTCGATATCCGGATATTCCCTGGCCGCCTCGGTCACCACGTCGCGCCATAACTGAGTGCACTCGAGCACATTCATCTTGTCAACCGAGCAAAGCCTGCGGTTGCGTTTACGTGCTGCCGCGAAGGCCACCCGGGCAATTCTTGCGATCTCCGTTTCGCTGTATATCATAGTGTTGAAGCCAACGCGCTGGCCATCACGCTGTTCGATTCCCCGCGGCTCACCAAAATAGATGTCACCGGTCAATTCTCTTACGATAAGAATGTCCAAGCCAGCCACTACCTCGGGCTTCAAGGTCGAGGCGTTGGCGAGCTCGGGGTAGAGCAACGCCGGGCGAAGATTGGCAAAAAGGTTCAAGGCCTTGCGTATGCCCAACAGGCCTTTTTCCGGCCGCAGCTCGCGCGGCAGCACGTCATATTGCGGCCCACCCACCGCCCCCAGGAGGACAGCATCGGCATCTTCTGCAAGCTTACGCGTCGCTTCAGGAAATGGCTCGCCAGCCGCATCAACCGCACACCCTCCCAACAGACCGGGTTCCAGCTCAATTTTTAACCCGTCGCTCCTTAGCGCTTCCAGTACGCGCACGGCTTGAGCAACGATTTCCGGACCGATTCCATCACCGGCCAGCACTGCGATTTTCATCAAGCCACTTTCCCTCTTACCCTGCGTCGCCCACCCTGCGTCCACTCGTATCACGCGAACAACCAAGGCTGCGCGACCCGGTGCTTCTCCTCGAACGCTCTGATCTTGTCCGAGTGTTTCAAGGTCAGGCCAATCTCGTCCAGACCATTCAGCAGACTGTATTTGCGGAAAGCATCGATATCGAACTGAAAGCGTTCCCCGCCAGGAGTTGTTACCGACTCATCCTGCAAGTCGACTGCCAACCGATAGCCTTCGGTTGCTTCGACTTCACGAAACAATTGATCCACAGCCAGTGCATCGAGCACAATCGGAAGCAGACCGATCTTGAAACAATTGTTGAAAAAAATATCGGCGAAACTGGGTGCGATGATTGCCTGGAAGCCGTAATCCTGAAGCGCCCACGGCGCATGCTCGCGACTGGACCCGCAACCGAAATTTGAGCGCGCGAGTAATATCTCCGCACCCCGATAACGCGGTTTGTTGAGTATGAAATCGGGATTAGGCGTACGCTGGGATGTATCCATCCCCGGCTCGCCATGGTCGAGATAGCGCCACTCGTCGAACAGGTTCTGGCCGAAACCGGATCGTTTGATGGATTTCAAAAATTGCTTGGGTATGATCGCATCGGTATCGACGTTCGCCCGATCTAGCGGTACCACCAGCCCTTCACAAGAAACAAATTTTTTCACCAGCTATTCCCATCAGCTATTCCGATTTCCCCATTATCCGTTTCTATTCAGTTTTCTGCCGTTCCCAGCTACTTTGATGATTTCTCGATCGCCTGGCCGCCCTTTTGAATATCCTTTCCCATTCCACCTACTGTGTTGCAGGCGGATAAGTGAAAAACAGCGAGCAAGGCGATGACTACGGATGATATTTTCATGGCAACCTCCTCTTTATTAAAAAATAAAAACGTCTTAACGCTTTTAATTTAGTTTATTTTCCGCACATCAACAAAATGACCCGCTACCGCGGCGGCCGCGGCCATTGCCGGGCTTACCAGATGGGTTCGTCCCCCCGGGCCCTGCCTTCCTTCAAAATTACGATTG
>Ga0308176_10001265_pt1 | contig 15863 bp, 15 predicted proteins | sample PhyCR2_3_FD_203890 | JGI IMG/M metagenome (GOLD analysis project Ga0308176, IMG submission 203890) | Soil microbial communities from UC Gill Tract Community Farm, Albany, California, United States - DLSLS.C.R2 | ecosystem: Environmental > Terrestrial > Soil > Agricultural land | place: USA...
AATCGAGGCGGTCCCGGAACCCGCGATTGTCCCCGGTTGGCTCGAAGCTGAGCTGTCGCCGCTCGTCGGCGAAGAGGAATGGCCCGCGCTGCTCGAACGGGCGCCGCTCGATCTTCGCGTCAATGTGGCGCGCGCGTCCCGCGACGCTGTGCTGGCGCAGTTCGAGGGCGCGGAGCCGACCCCGCTCAGTCCATGGGGAATCCGCTTGCCACCCGACAGCCGCATCGACGACCATCCGGCGTTCGCGGCAGGCCTGGTCGAGGTGCAGGACGAAGGAAGCCAGCTGATCGCGCTCGCGTGCGAGCCGCGGAACGGCCAATCGATCGTCGACCTTTGCGCCGGCGCAGGTGGAAAAGCGCTGGCGTTGGCGGCTGCCGCACCGGAAGCTGCGATCGTTGCCACCGACAGCAACCGCGCGCGATTGTCCAGGCTTGCGCCGCGAGCGTCGAGGGCGGGTGCAGTAATCGAGACGCGGCTGCTGAGCCCGCCGAACGAAATTCAAGAGCTTGCCGAGTGGCAAGGCCAGGCCGACCTTGTTCTGGTCGATGCGCCATGCTCGGGCAGCGGCACGTGGCGGCGCAACCCGGAGGGAAGATGGCGCCTCTCGCCCGACCGTCTCGACCGGGTGGCTGCGCTGCAAGAACGGCTACTCGACATCGGCTCTGCGCTGGTCCGCCCGGGCGGGCGGCTGGTCTATGCCGTCTGCTCGCTGCTGTCCCGCGAAGGGGCAGGGCAGATTGCCGGCTTTCTTGGACGCCATTCATCGTGGATTAGTGAGGAACCGCCCATCCTCATGGGGCGCTCGGACGGTGCGGGACGGCTGCTGACGCCAGCCCACGACCGGACCGACGGCTTTTTCGTCGCGCGGCTGCGCCGTCCGTGCTAGGCGGCGGCACATGTTGGAGAGATTGATGCGTTCCTTGCCTCGCCTTCTACTTGTCGGTTTTGCCGGAGTTGCACTGGGTGCGCCGGTGGCGGGACAGCGCGCCGACGACCAGATCGCACCCAAATCGGTCGAGCTTCAGCGGCAGGCCAAGACGGCGGCGTCGGCGGGCAAGCTCGAGCAAGCCGAAGACCTTCTCGAAACCGCGCTCGCGGTCGATCCCCGCAACCGCTGGGCCTATGTCGATCTGGCGCGGGTGGCGGAAAAGCAGCATCTCTTCGGCAAGGCAATCCGAATGACCGAGAAGGCGCTCGTCATGGAGCCGAACGATCCGGACGCGATCGCTGTCCAGGGCGTGGCGATGGTCGAAATGGGCGCCACCCCGCGCGCCAGGGCCAACCTCCAGAAGTTGCAGTCCATCTGTGCGCCCAAGGGCTGCCCGCAAGTTGCGGAGCTTTCGGCCGCCATTTCGCGCGGGCCGACCGTCGCCGCGGCGAGCGAACCGGCGACCCCCAAGACGAATTAGCTCAGGCTTCGCGCCAGGTTCACCCATTCTCCCACGCCGAGAGTCTCGGCGCGGCGCCGGGTGTCGATCCCAAATGCTTCCGCCGCCTCTATCGCGCCGGGTACCTGCTTGAGGCTCGAGCGCAGCATCTTGCGGCGCTGCCCGAACGCGGCGCCGGTCAATTTTTCGAGAACCCGCGCGTCGACGCCTTCGGGCTCCTTGGCGGGCACGATGTGAACGACTGCCGACGCAACCTTGGGCGGCGGTACAAACGCGGACCGGTTCACCGCCATCGCGATCCGCGGGGCCGTGCGCCATTGCGCCGCCACGGATAGCCGGCCGTAGGAGTCGCTTCCCGGCTGCGCGACAATTCGGTCCGCGACTTCCTTCTGGAACATCAGCGTCAGTGATCGCCACCACGGCGGCCAATCCACGCCGAGCCATTTGAGCAGCAATGCTGTCCCAATGTTGTACGGCAAATTGGCGACCACGTGGGCGTCTTTGCCGGCGAGCGTAGGCTCGTCGACCTTCAGAGCGTCGGCTTCGATGACCTGAAGCCGTCCTTCGAATTCCTGCTGAAGCTCGGTGAGCGCCGGAATGCACCGGCGGTCGCGTTCGACGGCGACGACGGAAGCTCCGGTGTCGAGCAGCGCCCGTGTCAGCCCTCCGGGACCGGGTCCGACCTCATAGACGCGCTGTCCATTGAGATCGCCGGGAATTGCCGCGATCCGCGCCAGCAATTGGCGGTCGAGAATGAAGTTCTGGCCCAGCGCCTTGCTTGCGCTCAGCCCATGGCGCGCGATCAGCTCCCGCAGCGGCTCGGGCGGGCTGGTCAAGCCGTTTCGACGCGGTAGCGTGCGTTTGCCGCCGCCATGCGCATCGCTGCCGCCATCGGCCGCGGATCCGCTCGGTCCTGCCCCGCAATGTCGAACGCAGTGCCGTGATCGGGAGCCGTCCGGACGATCGGCAGCCCGAGCGTGACGTTGACCGCCTCCTCGAAATGCAGTGCCTTGATCGGGATCAGCGCCTGGTCATGGTACATGCACAGCGCGGCATCGTAATTGGCCCGCGCGCGATCGTGGAACATGGTGTCTGCTGGATGGGGGCCGGTCACCAGCCAGCCTTCGGAAGCGAGGGCTGCAATTGCCGGCTCGATGAGCTCGATCTCCTCCCTGCCGAGCATGCCGCCTTCTCCGGCATGTGGATTGAGGCCCGCGATCGCCAGCCGCGGCTCGGGAATGCCGAAATTGCGCTGAAGGCCGCGAAGGGCGGCGCGCCCGCGCGATTCGATGAGCGCGCTGCTCAGGGCCTTGGCCACCTCTTCGAGCGGCAGGTGCGTGGTCACGGGAACCGTCCTGAGAGTGGGTCCTGCAAGCATCATCGCCACATTGCCCGGCGATATCCCGCATCGCTCGGCGACGAACTCGGTCTGCCCCGGGTGCTGGAAACCGATCGCGTACAGCTGCTCCTTGGCAACCGGGCCGGTCACGACCGCCGCCGCAGAGCCGGAGCGGGCGAGGCCGACCGCAAGCTCGAGTGAATCGAGCGAGCAATGCGCTCCGGCAACGCTGGGATGCCCCGGCGTATCCGCCGACGGAGCGTTGAGCTGGATCAGCGGAAGGCCGTAGTCGAACGCATTGTCCGCCTGTCGCGGCTCGTCGACGATCTCGATCGGGCCGTCCCACACCGCGGCCAGCGAGCGGGGATCGCCGATCGCCACGAACGGGGGCAGCCCGAACGCGTCGCGATTATCCCAGCATTTCGAAATGACCTCGGGGCCGATTCCTGCAGGGTCGCCGAGCGACACCGCGAGGGGAGGGGGCGAGACTGACACGGCAGCCGCCTTAACGAAAATCCGCGACTAGCGGAATTCGATCACTGCATCGCGCCGAAGGTCGCGCAAATACCGGCGCGAACGCATGTTCACACGCTCTTCGTTGAGCTGGCTGTAGATGCTGTCGTAGGTAGGCTCGGTCGAACTGACCTGGTCGCGGCCGCAGATGACCAGCACCCGTACGCCCTCGTCCACGGAGCCGAACGGCGGAGTCGCCTGTCCGACCTGCATCGGCATCATCATCTGCTGCAGCGCATTGGGCAAATCGCGCAGCTTGATGTCGTCGCTCTGCACGACTTCGCCGTGGAAGGCAGCGGCGACCTTCTCGGCCCCGCCGCAACCGCCGATTTTGTGTGTCGCCTCTGCGAATTGCGCGAGCACAGGCTCCGCCTGCTGACGGGTGGTGCCCTTCGGGAAAGTGATCGAAACCTGCTTGAGGCTGAGGACGGCATCGCGGGGATCCGCAGTCAGGATCTTGCGCGTGTCCTGGACGGCGAGGATCGAGACACCGCCCGCCACGGGAATCGGCTTGCTGATCGTGCCGGGACCCATTTCGCGCAGCACGCTGGCGAGCGCCGTGGGGAGTTGCTCCGGCCGCACCCAGCCCAGATCGCCGCCGACGGCCGCGGTCGACGCTTCCGAATATTGCCGCGCATAGGCCGCGAACGACGCGCCGTTCTTCAGCTGGTCGAGCAGCTTGTTGGCGTTGTCGATGGTCTGCGATTCGGTCGAGGGCGTCGCGGACAGGAAAATCTCGCCGACGTGATATTCCTCGGTGCCTTTCGACGCGTTGAGACGGTCGAGCACGGCTTTCACTTCGTCGTCGCCGACGCTGACGCTGTCCTCGATCTTGGCTCGTTGCAGCCGCTGCCACGCAATCTCGCCCTCAATCTGGCGGCGCAGCGAACTCATCGAGGAACCATGCGAGGCGAGATAATCGGCCATTTGCGCCGGCGTCTGCTTCGCATTCTGGGCAACCCGCTCGACAGCACGATCGATGTCGGACGACTTGACCACGATGTCTTCGGTCTTGGCAGCCTGGATTTCGAGAGTCTCGTCAATGAGGTTGCCAAGCACTTGCTGGCGGAGCGTGTCGACCTGGTCGGGGGGAACCGGCTGGCCATTGGCGATCGACAGGAACGCGAGGCGCTGGTCGACGTCGGTCTGGGTGATCACCTGGCCGTTCACCAGCGCGGTCGCTTTGACGACCGAAGGCATGGCGGTTCCGAAAATCTCGGGATTTTCCGGCAGCTTGAGCGAATCGCTCGAATTGACCGGCGGCGTTGTGTCCTGATCGTCCGCCTGTTGCGCGACGGCGGCCGTTCCGGCTGCGAGCAGGACGGCGGCGCCGGCCCAGAGGGCGCGCGTGGACTTCAATCGAAATGCTCGTGACACGATCAAATTTTTCCCTTGGTTCCCAGCCTGATGCCGTCAGTTGCCGTTTATCCAGGCCCGCTGAACGCAGGCTTAGCGGCTGATGCCTTTCAAAGCCAAATGGATGGCAAAAGTACTTCCGGTGCGGAAGGTGCCGATCCGCTCATAGTCGCGGCGCCACGTCAGTCCAAGCTGCAAACAATCGTCCTCATACTGAATGCCGAGGCGGTGCCGCACCGGCTCGAATCCGTCGGCGAGCGACAGTGGATCTTCTTTCTTGTCGGTAAGGTCGATGACCGTCGCGCCGAAGACCGACCAGTAGCGGCTGACCAATACTCGTCCGGCGAGCCGCGCTTCTTCGACATCGCGGAGGTCCTCGATTGCCGGATCGATGTTGCGGTCCAGTCGCAAATATCCGGCTTCGACATAGGTCTGCTTCGTTCCGACAGTGAGGTCGATCTCGTTGCGGCGTACCGCGAAATTATCCTTGTCCAGCCTGAAGCGGTGGGTGAGGTCGATGAAGCGGCCATAGCGGACGCTGGTTCGTCCGACGATATCGGACAGCCTGTCGGTCAGCCCTGTTCCCTGCGGGAATATGCCGGGCCGGTCTGCAAGGCGGTAGCTTTGTCCAATGGTGCTGGTGATCGACAGCTTGGGCCGGTCGAGCGACCAGTCGAGCCCGTAAGTGATGCGCGACGCGTCCTCCCAGCGGTCGTAACCGGCGAACCGGTTGAGGGCGAACAGGTTGCTGTCCTGGAGATCGACCGAGCGCGCGTCCTCGTTGGGGATGTCGAGGTTTGCCGTGGGAGGCGTCAGCACCAGCTGGACGCGCGGGGCCAGGCGCTGGATGCCGCCGAGCAGCGGGCCGATGAAGGGCCATTGGACGTCGGCCGCGAGTGCGCCGATCGCGCGCGTGTGCCAGCCGTTGGTGCCGCTGTAGATCGGGATCGGCGTGCTTTCGGCATCGTCCGTATGATAGACGTCGCCGCGGCCGTAGGCGGTGAGAGTCACTTCCTGACCCCACGGGGTTAGGCGCCGTAGATCCCATCGAAGGCTGGCGAAGGCACGCTGCGTGTCCTGCCCGTCGATGCGCAGGATCGACAGGCTGTTCGCCTGGATTTCGAGCTTGCCGCCGGCGATATGATCCTTGCGGAAGCGGGCGTCGATCGCCGGAAGCGCGATCGGGATCTGCTTTTGGTGATCGTCTGCGCGGAGTCCCTCGAAAGCCCAGCCGGCGATCGAAATGTACGAATCGGGACTGATCCGCTCGACGTTGACGACGTTGCGCAACCGGTCGTCGTTGGTAATGTCGTAGCGCCGCGTCACGGTCTTGTCGCTCGCGACCCTGAGCGAAGTCGTGACGCTCCACAGCGGGTCGAGCTGCGCCTTTCCGTTCGCGTCGAAATAGGCGCGCAGGCCTCTCCTGGTCGACGTGTCATCGGGATCGATGTTCTCGATCGTTCCGTAAGTGAGAAAACCGCCGACCTGGAACGCGCCATGCTGATCGAGCTGCCGGTACTTGGCCTCGATCGCCGGATAGACCCCGGTGTAGGCATGCGGGGTCAGCGTCAGGTCCCGGTTGCTGGCAATCTGCCAGTGATAGGGAACGGCGAGCTCGAAACCCTTCCTGGTCGAGATGCTGAAGTCCGGCACCAACCAGCCGGTGGTGCCTTCATTGCCGCGGGCGATGTTGAACACCGGAAGAAGCGGCAGGTTGATGCCGAACAGCTGCAAACGCCCGCCGATGAACCGCACGCGGTCGTGGACCGGATCGTCGATCACCTTGGCGGCCGTGATCGCCCAGCTCGGCCGCTTCGGGCAGCCGCTGGCAGTCGTGACGGGGCACGGCGAATAGATCGCGTTCTCGAGCGTGGTGACTTGGCCGCTGCGCGTGCCGCGCTCGGCGGCAATTCGGCCGCCGCTTTCGAGCACGATCATGAGATCGGCGACCGTTCCGCTGGCGAGGTCGTCGGTCAGTAGAACATTGTCCCCGATGAGCTTGTCGCCCTCGGGCGTGACCACGACGACATTGCCGAGGGCGCGGACCTGCCCGCTCTTGCGGTTCCAGACGACCTGGTCAGCCGCAAGGTAATTGCCGTCGCGGTTCATGCGCACGGCGCCGCTGGCGGTCAGCACGTCGGAATCGTTGTCGTAGGAAACCGAATCGGCGCTGAACTCGACGATCTCGGTTTCACTGGCAGCGTTGCCCAGAGCGGTCGCAACCGGCTGCGCGGCGGCCGCGGCATGAGCCGCCGCCCACATGGGAAGCGCCGACCACCAGACAAATCTCGTCCGCAACGCTTCCTGTCCGCCCGCTCCAGTGATCCCAGCTTGGGCAGTGCCTATCGCATCTCGGCGGGCCGCCGACAATCGCCAGAGCGGCGGTCGCCGCTCCTTTGCCAAGCTTTGCCTTGCGCCCTAAAGGCTTGGGCGAACATCCGCCTTTTCGAGGATTGCCACCGATGCAAATTCGTTTCGCCGACAGCCGGCCCGCGGGAGACTATGCGCTCGTGATTCCGGTCGCCGGCAAGGACCGCTCGAACCTCGCGTCACTCGGAGCGGCCCAGCAGGCGGTCGCTGCCGCGCTGGACCGGCTGCGGTTCGAAGGCGAGCCGTCGAGCGCGTCCGAACAATTCATCAGCGAGAATGGTTCGGTCCGGCGGGTACTGGTCGTCGGCACGGGCGCCGGCGTGCCGCCCGGCGAGGCCGCGGAAAAGCTCGGCGGGACGGCGATCGCGCGGCTTCTCGCGTCGGGCGAGAAGCAGGCGGTCATCGATCTATCCGGTTTTGGCTATGATTCCGACGCGGCGGCGCGGGTCGGCCTTGCGGCGGCGCTTCGGGGCTGGCGCTACGACCGCTATCGCACCAGGCTCAAGGCCAACCAGAAGCCTACTCTTTCCGAAGTCGTGATCGTCGGCGGCCCGGCCGACTCCCGCCAACGGTACGCATCACGCTGGGCGCCGGTGGTCGAAGGCGCCTCGCTCACGCGGGAGCTGGTGACCGAACCGGCCAACATCATTTACCCCGAGACCTTCGTCGAGCGCGTGCGGGCGTCGCTCGACGGCACCGGCGTCGAAATCCAGGTGCTCGACCGCGCGCAAATGCAAAAGCTCGGCATGGGCGCGCTGCTCGGCGTGGCGCAGGGGTCGGTGCGCGAAGCGCGGCTCATGATCCTTCAGTGGAAGGGCGGCGGCGCCGGGCAGCCGACAGCGTTCGTCGGCAAGGGCGTGACGTTCGACACCGGCGGCATCTCGATCAAGCCCGCGGCGGGCATGGAAGCGATGAAATGGGACATGGGCGGCGCCGGCGCGGTCGCCGGTGCACTCAAGGCGCTGGCACTGCGAAAGGCGAAAGCGAACGTCGTCGGCATCTGCGGCATGGTCGAGAACATGCCGGGGGGAAATGCGCAGCGCCCTGGCGACGTGGTCACGACCATGTCTGGGCAAACCGTCGAGGTCATCAACACCGATGCGGAGGGGCGGCTCGTCCTCGCCGATGCGCTGGCCTACGTCCAACGCAATTTCAAACCTTCGACGATTATCGATCTCGCGACGCTGACAGGCGCGATCATCGTGAGCCTCGGCCACGAATGGGCGGGCCTGTTCTCCAACAACGAGGAGCTTGCATCATCGCTTCTCAAAGCGGCCGGGGAGTCCGGCGACAAGCTTTGGCGGATGCCACTCGCCGAGCCGTTCGACCGGCTGATCGACTCGCCGATCGCGGACATGAAAAACGTCGGGCCGCGCGAAGGCGGGTCGATTACCGCCGCGCAGTTCCTGCAGCGCTTCATCGAGAACGGCGTCAAATGGGCGCACATCGACATGGCCGGCAAGGCGTGGGCCGACAAGCCGAGTGCGACCTACGAGAAGGGCGCCACCAGCTTCGGCGTGCGTCTGCTCGACCAATATGTCGCGGACGTGCTCGAGGGCTGACCCGAAGCGCCGGTGCAGGTCGACTTCTATCAACTGGCCGGAACTACTGCCGAGCAGGTCATTGCGAGCCTCGGCGAAAAAATCCTCGCGACGGGCGGCAAGCTCCTGGTCGTTGCCGATGACGAAGCCTTCCTCGCGAGACTCGATCGATTGATTTGGGAGCAGGGGCCGGCCAGCTTCCTTCCGCACGGGATCGCCGGCGGCGCCGACGATGCACGTCAGCCGATCCTCCTTTCGAAAAGCCCCGACGCGCCGAACCTGGCGCGCAACCTGCTCATCGCCGACGGCATCTGGCGGGACGCGGCGTTGAGCTACGACCGCAGTTTTTACCTGTTCGATGCCGCGACACTGGAAGGCGCGCGCGCCGCGTGGAAGGAGCTTGCCGGCAGGGAAGGGGTCGAACGACGTTATTGGGCACAACTCGACGGACGCTGGAAACAGCAATCCTAAGGCTTGCCGCGGAGCGGCGCGACCGCTAGGCGCCGCACCGAATTCCACCACAACCAAGAACAGGAGACCGCCCGGTCATGGCCGTGACGCGCACCTTTTCAATCATCAAGCCCGATGCAACCCGCCGCAACCTCACCGGCGCCGTCACCAAGATGCTCGAGGAGGCGGGCCTTCGCGTCGTCGCTTCGAAGCGCATTCGCATGACCCGCGACCAGGCGGAGGGCTTCTACGCGGTCCACAAGGAGCGGCCATTCTTCAATGACTTGTGCACCTTCATGACCTCGGGACCGGTCGTGGTTCAGGTGCTCGAGGGCGAGGACGCGGTGAAGCGCAACCGCGAGGTCATGGGCGCGACCAACCCGGCCGACGCGGCCGAAGGCACGATCCGCAAGGCTTATGCCGAATCGATCGAGGCCAATTCGGTCCATGGCTCCGACAGCGACGAGAACGCGAAAGTGGAGATCGAGTTCTTCTTCAGGCCCGACGAGATTGTCGGCTAGGCGGGATCATGCCCACGGCCACGCATTCACGGCGCTTAGCGTCAGCGTCTTCCAGCCCGGATTGAAGTAGAGCCACGAGGCCGTGAGCTGCTCGGTGAAAATCCAGGCAGCGCCGACCACCCAGGCCGGGTGCACGCGCCGGCGGGTGATCAAATCGTAGGCCCCGATCCCGAGGATCAGCACCGCGGTCGGCAAGTAAAGCTCGACCCAGAAAAAGCCGATGCCGTTGCCGAAATGAAGATCGCCTCCGAGCCAGCGGGCGAAGCCCGCGTCGGCGATGCTCAGGGTCGCCAGCAGCATGAGCCGCTTGTGGGCGGAAGGCGCCTTACGGGCACTGATTGCCGCGCCGACAAGCCCCGCAAAGCCAATCATGTCCAGAAGCTGCACCGACAGAAACGGCGTATCGGATTGAGGTGTGCCGAGCTGCAGCTTGTGCATGGTGAGGCCGGTGGCAATGCCGATGACGACCATCAGCGGGGCAAGGCCGACGGCCGCCAAGCCCAGCTTCTTGTGCAGCCTGAGCTTGCGGCTGCGGATCAGCAGCACTTGCGCTGTCAGCAGCACGAGCCAGCTGACGAACGCGACGCCGTGCACGTGGATGATGATCGGAAAAGGCGCCGCGCCGCTGCTCGCGTGCTTTACGATTTCGGGGACGAAGCCGGCGATAATGCCGAGCCAGATCAGCGCGACATAGATCGGGATGAACGCCCGGTCCCATGGATGGTGCAACGGAAATGGTCGCGGCCTGCGCGGAGTCGGTTCAGGAGCGGTGATTACGGTCGCCAATGTCCCCTCCGCCGCCAGCTATTTTGGTGCTGCTTATCCTTGTTGCCGTCCGTGCGAAAGTTAACCTTTTACAAGATGGGACTGAGCATCGCGAGGAAGTTCTGCGCGAGGCGGGTGCGAAAGCCGAACGCTTCGACCTGCTCGGCGGTGACCTCGTCCGACTGGGCGATATAGTCCTCCTGGCGCGAGCGGATGGCGGCGGCGAATTCCGCGTCATCGAACAGGATATTGTTCTCGAAATTGAGCTCGAAGCTTCGGCGGTCGAGATTGGCCGAGCCGACCAGGCCGACCTGGCCGTCGACGACCATGGTCTTGGCGTGCAGCAGGCCGGGGCGGAATTCGAAAATCCGCGCGCCGGCCTTGATCAGGTCCGGATAATAGCTTCGGCTGGCTTCCGCGACGAACAGGCTGTCGTTGCGTTTCGGGAGCACCAGCGTCGTACTGACACCGCGCCGCGCCGCCGAGTGAAGCGCATACAACAGCTGCTCGTCGGGGACGAAGTAGGGCGTGGTGACGACCAACTCGTCCTTCGCCGAATGGATCAGCTCGGCGAAGCACTCGGGCATGGCATCGTAAGGCAGGATCGGGCCGGTGCCGATGACTTGCGCGGTAACTGCGCCGTCGGCCCGCGGAACGGCCGCGGTCAGGCACTCGCTGATGTCGCCGCCGCCTTCGCCCATCCAGTCTGACACGAACAGGAACTGCCAGTCGCGCGCGACCGGGCCTTCCCAGCGCGTCATGATGTCGACCCACGGGGCGAAGCGCGGCTTGATGCGGAATTCGGGGTCGGCCAGGTTCTGGCTTCCGCACCAGGCAATCGCATTGTCGACGATCAGCGACTTGCGGTGGTTGCGAAGGTCGAGCCGGCCATGGAGCAAGGTGCGGAGCAGGTTGCCGAACGGCAGAGCGGCGCGCATCTCGGCGCCGCTCTCGATCAGCTCGCTCCAGTGGCGCGAATGAATGAAGCGTCGCGATCCGAGCGCATCGGCGAGGCAGCGAACCGCGGCTCCGCGCGCGGCAGCGCGGACGAGCGCGTCCTTGAATCTTAGTCCATTGCGGTCCTGCAGCCAGATGTAGATCGAAACGTGGACGGCCGAGCGCGCCGAATCGACGTCGGCAATCATCGCATCGATCGCGGCATCGGAATCCCGTGCCAGCTCCGCCCGGTTGCCGCCTGTTGGGCCGAGGCGATTGACGCTGCGCGCGAGCGAGAACGGAGCCGCGTGGAGGGAAGCATCGACCTTGCGGATCGCATCGCGGTCCATCGGGGGCCGCGGCAGGCGCTCGTCGATCGCGCGGCCCAGGCGCCGGCGCCGGACACGCGTCTCGCCGAGCAGCAGATAGGCGATGGTCCCGACCACCGGGATGGCGATGATGAGGATCACCCAGGCGAGACGGGAGGCCGGCTCGCGGTGCGGGCGCAGGATCGCGCGCACGAGCACGAGCAGCTCGATCGCGGCTATAACAGCCGTGGCGGCGGCGTGGAACGGGCTCATGCCCGTTAGCGAATCAATCCAGCGAGATGCAGCGAGCGTCCGCCGAACAATCCTCCGCCTTCCCATTTGTAGCGCAGCCGGTAGGTGCCGCCGCCGCTCCGCTCGACGCCATTCTCGACATAATGGGCGCGAATCCTGACCGGCACGGTCAAGGTGACATCCTTCGATTCCTTGTCATGGTCCTTGAGCGCCGCTTCGACGTCGCCGGCCGCGAGCCTGCCGTCGCTGCCGACCTCGATCGGAGGAGCGCCCTTGATCGACACGGTCAGCGACTCGAGCGCGTGGGCTGGGTCGGCGGGAACGAACGTCAGGACGCTCCCGTCGCTGCTGACCGTGGCGCGCAGCGCGAGCGGGATCGCCGAGCGCTGCTCGACGATGCGTGTCGGCTTGTCGTCGCCGCTGCTTTTCCAGCTGATCCACACGCCCAGCGCGGAGATGATCAATGCGGCTAGCGCGATCAACTCGCCGAATGTGATCCAGCGGCGGCGCGTGCGCTCGGATTCCGTCTCCTTCATCGCCCGCCTGCTTCCAGCAAACGCCGCGGGGCCGCAAGCTCCCAGCTCTGGCCGATCCGGCTCTCAACATGCTCCCAATCGACCTTGTCGCCCGCGAGGTCGACGGCCACCCAGGAGGGCAAATAGGCTGGTTTCGAGTAGGTATCGGGATCGGATTCGAGCAACATCGCCTGTTCGTCGGGGCCGCTGGTGCGAACGCAGACAACGGTCCGTCCATCGCCGTGATGGTTGGAGCGGAACTGCGCGAACTGTTTGCCCGCAACGAAGAACGTCGGCTGCCCGTGGGACAGCCGCTCCTCCGTCCCCGGCAGTTCGAGCGCGCTTTCGCGGACTTTGCGGAGCGGGTCGGTCATCGTTGCACGAACTCGTTCAAGACACTCGGGTATAGCGCATGCTCCGCCGCAAGCACCCGCTGTTCGAGTGACGCGGTCGTGTCGCCGGCAAGGATCGGGACCTCGGCTTGCCCGAGCACCTCTCCGGCATCGAGCTCTTCGGTGACCACGTGAACCGAACAGCCGCCGACCGTATCGCCCGCCTCGATCGCCCGCGCGTGGGTGTCGAGGCCGCGATATTTGGGCAGCAGCGAAGGGTGGATGTTGAGGATGCGCCCCTGCCACTCATTCACGAACCATGGCGAGAGGATGCGCATGAAGCCCGCCAGAGCGATGGTGCCCGCGCCTGCTTTTTCGAGCTCGGCGCTCAGTGTACGGTCGAAGCTTTCGCGGTCCATGCCCTTGCTGTCGTGCGACCACACGGGAAGGCCATGTTCCACTGCCCAGGCGAGCCCTGGAGCCTGCGGCTTGTTCGAAGCGATCAGAACAACTTCGTAATGCTGCGCCTGCTCGACGAGCACGCGCATGTTGCTGCCGCGGCCGGAAATGAGGATTGCGACTCGTCTCGGGTCACGCATCGTGCGAGGCGGACCAGTCCTTGGCCGAATTCCAGGTGCCGGCCTGACCGCAAACGGTACAGCCGCGCGGGCCCGCTTCGATGCGGCCGATCTCGAACGCCGTCTGGCCGGCACCTTCGAGCTGCTCGGAGACGCGATCGGCGTGTTCCGGCGAGACGATGACGGCCATTCCGACGCCACAATTGAACGTCCGTGCCATCTCCTCGGGATCGAGCTGCCCCCCCTGCTGAAGCAGCGCGAAAACGGACGGGAGTTGCCAGCGGCCCGCGTCTACGACCGCTCGGCAGCCTTCGGGCAGAACACGCGGAATATTCTCGAGAAGTCCACCGCCGGTGATGTGAGCAAGGCCATTGATCTGCCCCAGCTGAACGAGCGGCAGGAGGGCGCGAACGTAGATCCGCGTCGGCTCGAGCAGGATTTCGCCAAGCGTGCGATCGCCTTCGCCCGGAAGGCGCTCCTCGAGATCCCACTGCTCCTGCGCGATAATCCGGCGGACGAGCGAGAAGCCGTTCGAGTGGACGCCCGAACTGGCGAGCCCGAGAATCATGTCGCCCGGCGCAATCGCCGCTCCGGTTAGCACTTTGTCGCGATCCACCGCGCCGACGCAGAAGCCGGCGAGATCGTAGTCGCCCGCGGCATACATGCCGGGCATTTCGGCCGTCTCGCCGCCAATCAGCGCGCAGCCGGCATCGCGGCATCCCATTGCAATCGATGACACGACGGCAGCGGCGACCGCATTGTCGAGCTTCCCGGTCGCGAAATAATCGAGAAAGAAGAGCGGCTCTGCGCCCTGGACGATGAGGTCGTTGGCGCACATCGCGACAAGGTCGATGCCGACGCCGTCGTGGCGGCCCGTTTGAATGGCGAGCTTCAGCTTGGTGCCGACTCCATCGTTTGCGGCGACCAGCAGCGGATCGGCATAGCCGGCCGCCTTCAGGTCGAAAAAGCCGCCGAACCCGCCGAGTTCCGCTTCCGCGCCGGGACGCGCGGTGGAGCGGGCGAGCGGCCCGATCGCCTTGACCAGCGCATTTCCAGCTTCGATCGACACGCCCGCGTCGGCGTATGTCAGGGGCGTCCGGCTCATTGTTCGGGGCCACTAGAGACAAGCCGCTTGGATTTCCACGCCGTTGTCGCCAAAAGACCCGGCGAATGCTTCGCCACCGCCTCGCTCTCCCCCTTTTGCTGCTGCTCGCCGTCATTGGAGTCTCGGCAGGCGTCTATGCGCAGCTCGAGGGCGGCGATCGTGGCATCCTGCCGCTCGACAGCTCGGGGACGCTGGAGGTCGGCGGAATCCATGTCGATGTCGGCGGCCCCGATTCGATGACCGCGCGCTATGCCGGCTGGCGGGTGGCGCAGCGCCAGGGCTTCCGTGCCCTTTGGGCGAAAGTGCACCATGCGCCAATCAACCAGGCGCCCAACCTGCCCGATGGCACGCTCGACCAGATCGTGAGCTCGATCAACGTCGAGCGCGAGCAGATCGGCCCGAATCGCTACATCGCCGACCTGGGCGTCCAGTTCGACCGCGCGCGCGCCGCGCCGTTCCTGGGAGTCGAAGGCGGCGAGATAGAGCGCTCGCAGCCGATGCTGCTCATTCCCGTCACGGTCACCGGGGGCACCGAAACGACCGTCGAGCTGCGCAATGCGTGGCAAAAGGCATGGGCGCAGTTCCGGACCTCGCAAAGCCCGATCGACTATGTGCGGGTGAGCGGCATGGGCGTCGATCCGATGGTGATCAACGCCGCGCAGACGAAGCGGCCCGGCCGCGGCTGGTGGCGCAACCTGCTCGATCTCTACGGGGCTTCCGATATCCTCGTGGCCGAGGTGCAGCTCCAGCGTGCCTACCCCGGCGGTCCGGCGCGAGCGCGCTTCATTGCGCGGCATGGTCCCGATAACGAGATCGTCGGCGGGTTCACTTTGTCCGCGCCGAACAGCGACGCCATTCCCGCCATGATGGCGCAGGGGGTGGAACGGATGGATTCGCTCTTCGCCCAGGCGCTTGCCGCGGGCCAGCTGTCGCGTGATTCGTCGCTCAACCTGCCTCCGCCGCCCGTCATCGAGTTGCCTCCCGAAACGCCGGTCACGAAGCCGGCGAACACGGCGAATGCATATCAGGTGCAGATCTCCGGCGGCGACGTGAACGTCTACAATTTCGCGATGGCCCATCTGCGCACGCTGCCCGGCATCGCCTCGGCCACGCCGCAGCAGATCAACCCGACGGGGACGAGCTACGTGCTGGTTGGCTATCGCGGGGACATTTCCCAACTCGCGGCGGCGCTTACCGCGCGCGGCTGGATCGTCGATTATTCGGGGACGGTGGTGCGGATGCGCTCGTCGTCGAACAAGCCGCCGGCGCTGCCGCCGCCGCCAGTCGCCGCGAAGCCGCCGGCCCAGGCGCCGCAAGGTTCGCCAGCGGTGAGTCGTCCGTCAGGTCAGGAATGAAGCAAGGCCCGGACCAGATCGCCCTTCCGCTCGACTGGCCGCAAAGCGACGGCGACGTCCGCTTCATCATTTCCGACGCCAACCGCGATGCGTTCGAACATTTCCGCAAATGGAGCCTGTGGCCGGTCAAGGCGACCATTCTGACCGGGCCCCGGCGATCGGGACGGACGCTGCTATCGAGGAGTTTCGTCGAGCGGGTCGGAGGAAGGCTGTTCGACGACGCGCAAGACCGGGACGAA
>Ga0308176_10001266_pt1 | contig 15862 bp, 14 predicted proteins | sample PhyCR2_3_FD_203890 | JGI IMG/M metagenome (GOLD analysis project Ga0308176, IMG submission 203890) | Soil microbial communities from UC Gill Tract Community Farm, Albany, California, United States - DLSLS.C.R2 | ecosystem: Environmental > Terrestrial > Soil > Agricultural land | place: USA...
GTTCCAGACCCCATTCTCCGACCAGGTGCGAAACGAGGCTCGCGTCGCCACCATGTGCGTCGGCAACATCACCACTGCCGACCAGGTGAACACCATCCTCGCAGCCGGCCGCGCCGATCTGGTCGCGCTCGGCCGCCCGCATCTGGTCGATCCCGCCTTCACCACAAAAGCCGCCGCCTGGTATGGCGCCGACGTGTTCTGCCCGCCGCAATATCTGCCGGGCAAGGAGCAGATATTCCGCAACAGCGTGCGGGACCGGCAGGATTTCGAGGACCTCAAAATTAAGGCTAAGCCGAAGACCCGCGCGGAGTTGAAAGCGGAGGCTGCGAAGCCGCTTGCGGCGGAGTGAGCGGCCATGCCACGCTAGGCGCTTCGGATTGCCAGTGGAGCAGGGGTGATGAAGGCGATCATTGTTGGCGGGGGTGTCGGCGGCTTGACCACCGCCTTGATGTTGCGGGCGCGCGGCATCGATAGCGAGCTGTTCGAGCAGGCGGACGCGGTCCGCGAGCTCGGCGTCGGCATCAACACCCTGCCGCATGCGATCCGCGAGCTGGCGCAGCTCGGGCTGCTCGACAGGCTTGATCAGGTCGCGATCCGCACCCATGAGTTGTTCTATCTGACCCGCCACGGTCAGCAGGTCTGGCACGAGAAGCGCGGGCTTGATGCCGGCCACGAAGTGCCGCAATTCTCCATCCATCGCGGCCGGCTGCAGGGCGTGATCCACCAGGCCGTGATCGAACGGCTGGGCGCGGAGAAGCTCCACACCGGCTGCCGGCTCGGCGCCTTTACCCAGGACGAGCGCGGCGTCACGGCCCATTTCTTCGACCGTAACGGTGCCCATGTTCGCACTGTGAGGGGCGACATTCTGATCGGCGCCGACGGGATTCATTCCAAGGTGCGCCAGACGCTGTTCCCGAACGAAGGCCCGCCGTGCTGGAACGGCTTGATGCTGTGGCGCGGCGCCATCGACTGGCCGGTGTTCCTGACCGGACAGTCCATGATCATCGCCGGCGGCCTCAACGCCAAGGCTGTAGTCTATCCGATCGCCGAAGGCTCGAGCCCGGCAAGCCGGCTGACCAACTGGGCCGTGCTGGTGCGCCTCGGCGACGGCAGCGCGCCGCCACCGCGCCGCGAGGATTGGTCGCGTCTCGGCCGCGCCGATGAGCTGATGCCGCATGTGAACGGCTTCTCGATTCCCCAAATCGATTTCGGCGCGCTGGTGCGCGCGACGCCCGAGTTCTGGGAATATCCCTGTTGCGACCGTGACCCGCTGCCGCATTGGACCAGCGGCCGCGTGACTTTGCTCGGCGACGCCGCGCATCCGATGTATCCGGTCGGCTCCAACGGCGCCTCGCAGGCGATTCTCGATGCCCGCGCACTGGCCGATGCACTGGCGCGTTCTGAGCATCCGCGGCAGGCGCTCGCGGCCTACGAGCAGCAACGGCTGCCGATGACGAGCGAGATCGTCGCGGCCAACCGCCGCGGCGGCCCGGAGGGCGTGATCGATGCGGTCGAGCAGCTCGCGCCGCAGGGATTTTCCGACATCGACACCATCCTCAACTATGAGGCCCGCGAGGCGATCGTGCGTGGCTACGCGACCCGGGCCGGCTTCGCCGCGCGCATGGTGACGCGGCAAGCGTCGTAGCACCATCCTGCCGCCATTCGTGCATGAGCCCATCTGGCGCGGCTTGCACTGTATTACCTCGCCCCGCTTGCGGGGAGAGGTCGGATGGCGAAGATGACATCCGGGTGAGGGGGTACAGGTCTACGAACTAACACCGCTCGTGCGTCCGCCCCTCACCCCAACCCTCTCCCCGTAAGAACGGGGCGAGGGAGCGCACTGCGTACGGGCGAGAGTTTCGTTGAATAAGATATGGTGCATTCCTTACTGCGGCGGGGGCGGCAGGAAGTGGATGTTGTGCTCGGCGGCGAGCTTGACGACGTCTTCCGGGTTCTGCTCGCGCATGTTGTGGATCGCCCAGAACAAATCGTAGAGCCGGCGTGTCGGTGACACCCAGAACAGCGTCTTCGCGCTCTGCTGCGACTTGTTGAAGATGCCATGCGGCTTGCCCGCCGGCAGCCGCACCGTGTCGCCCGCGGTTGCGTGTTCCTCAGCGCCGTCGAGGAAGAAGTCGAGCCGGCCCTCCAGGATGTAGAGATACTCGTCCTGGTCGGGATGGATGTGCGGCGGCACGAAGGTGCCGACCGGGAAAGTCGCATGCCAGGAAAAGCTGTGCTCGGTGCGGGTCTTCGGCACGTAGATCTGGCCGAGGATGTTCCAGGTGATGCCCTGCATGCCCTCATTGGCGCGGGTGATGCCGGCGATTTCGGGATGGCTCATCGATTTGACTCCTTCGGTTCTGACCGCTCGGCCTACTTGGCCACGCAGTCCTTGGCGTAGCGGTCGCCGTCATTCTGGAACACCTTCTGTACGATCTCGGTCTGGAATTTTCCATCCGGCCGCTTGGCGACTTTGGTCAGGTAGAAATCCTGGATCGGATAGCCGTTGGTGTTGAACTTGAACGCGCCGCGCAACGAGGTGAAATCGGCCTTCTTCAGCGCCGCCGCCACCGCGTCCTTGTTGCCGAGATCGCCATTCACGGCCTTGACCGCGCTGTCGATCAAAAGTGCGGCATCATAGGCCTGCATTGCGTAACTGCCCGGCACGCTATTGTAGGCGGCCTCGTAGCCGGCCACGAATTTCTTGCTGGCGGGATTGTCGAGATTGGGCGCCCAGTCGGCGCCGCCGAACATGCCGACCGCCGCATCCTGTTGCGCGGGCAGGGTCGATTCATCGACCGTGAACGCGGACAGCACCGGAATGGTGAGGCCGCCCTGCTTGTACTGCTTGACCAGGTTCACGCCCATGCCGCCGGGCATGAAGGTGAAGACGGCATCCGGCTTTTGCGATGCGATTTTGCTCAGCTCCGGCTGGAAGTCGAGCGTGTTGAGCGGCACGTAGGACTCCTCCGTGACCTCGCCCTTGTAGTCGAGCTTGAAGCCGGCGACCGAGTCGCGTCCTGCTTGATAGTTCGGCACCAGCAGATAGACCCGTTTGTAGCCGCGGTCCTGCGCCACCTTGCCGAGGATCTCGTGCACCTGGTCATTCTGGTACGAGGTCACATAGAAAAACGGGCTGCAGTCCTTGCCGGCATAGCTCGATGGGCCGGCATTCGGGCTGATCAGGAAGGTCTTGCTCTCGATGACAGGGCGATGGATCGCCTGCAGCATGTTGGAGAAGATCGGTCCAACCACGAAGTCGACCTTGTCGCGCTCCAGCAGGCCCTTCACCTTGGTAATCGCGACATCCGGCTTCAATTCGTCATCGGCGATCACAACCTCGACCTCGCGGCCACCCATCTTGCCGCCGAGGTCCTTGACCGCGAGGTTGAAGCCGTCGCGGACCTGCTGGCCCAGCGCCGCGGCCGGCCCTGACAAGGTAACGATGACGCCGATCTTGAGCTTGTCGGCAGCCAGTGCCGGCTGCGCCGCGACCCCAGCGAGCAGCGCCAGGCTGGCCAGCTTCGAACTCGTTCTCATGACAATTCCCCCGGATTGACGCTTTTGCACGGTGCTGTTGCACTCGGTCAGATCATGCTGACCTCTGAAGCCTAATCCGATGCAGCCCTTTGCTGCAAGCCATAGGCTGCATGTGAGTGCGACGCGGACGGCCGCATGCAAGCGTCGCGCCAATTGCTTGAAGCCTAAAGGAATTGGTCTCACTGCCATGAATCGGCACGTTTTCCCTTGCCCGGCGAACGCATTGAAGGTCAAAGTCGTCATCTTCCGTATCGCCCGCGCAGATGATGCCGTCATGACCCTCGATTCCGAAACCAAGGCCGTCGAGCTGCCCGAGGACCACGCCGAGGAGCTGCGGCTGTGGCTCCGGCTCCTGACCTGCACGACCCTGATCGAGGGCGAGATCCGCACCCGGCTGCGCGAACGCTTCGACGTGACCTTGCCGCGCTTCGACCTGATGGCGCAGCTCGACAAGGCGCCTGAGGGCATGACGCTGTCGGATGTCTCCAAGCGCATGATGGTGTCGAACGGCAACGTCACCGGGCTGGTCGAACGCCTGGTCGAATCGGGCCATCTCGACCGCCGCACCTCGGAGACCGACCGCCGTGTGCAGGTGATCCGGCTGACCAAGCTCGGCCGTGCCGAGTTTCGCCGGATGGCGGCCGAGCACGAGACCTGGATCGCCGACATCTTCGGCGACCTCTCCGAGAAGGACGTCCGCGACTTGATGCGGCTGCTGGCCAAGACCAAGGGCTCTGCGCAGAAGGCCGTGCAGCGGCGGGAAGGATGAGTGTGAGCGGCACTGAGACGGTCGACTACGAGGTCGAGTACAACAACCGGGCGCGGGTGCCGGAGCATCCGCAACTGATGGCCGGATGGGCACGGGATGCAGCCGCCTATCGCGCCGAGCATGCGCCGCGCCGGCTGACCTATGGTCCCGGTCCGCGCAATGTCATCGACCTGTTCGAGGCCGATGGCGATGGCGATGGCGCCATCGTCATGTTCATTCATGGCGGCTATTGGCAGGCGCTGGACGGCTCGTCGTCCAGCCATTGCGCCCGCGGGCTGAACAGGCATGGCATCACGGTGGCGGTGCCGACCTATGATCTCTGTCCGCAGGTGACGATCGGCACCATCATCCAGGAGATGCGAAGCGCGGCGCGTGAGCTGGCCAGGCTCGGCCGGCCGCTGGTCATTAGCGGTCATTCCGCCGGCGGACATCTCGCGGTCTGCATGCTGGCGACAGATTGGCATGCGCTCGATCCAGCGCTCCCGCAGGATCTCGTGCGCGCGGCCTATGCCATTTCGGGCCTGTTCGAGCTGGAGCCGCTGGTCGCAACCTCCGTCAACAAGGCGCTCGGCATGGACAACGCGTCGGCGCATGCGGCAAGCCCGTTGTTCTGGACGCCGCCCGCGGGCAAGAGCCTCGACGCCGTGGTCGGCGGCAGCGAGAGCGCGGAATATCTGCGCCAGAGCCGCACCATCGCCGAGCGCTGGGGCGCCGCCGGTGTTGCGACGCGCTATGGCGAGATCGCCGACGCCAACCATTTCACCGCGATCGCGCCGCTTGCCGATCCCGATTCGGCGATGGTGGCGCGGCTGAAAGAACTGGCCGGCCGCTGAGGCCGGCCGCCCAAGGAAGTTGCGGGCAGTGCACAATCTTCGGCTCTTGCGCGAAAATGCTTTAGGTCTAAAATATTGAGGCTTGAAACGTGCCGGGCGTCCTTGCCAAATGAGGAGCGTGCGATGGCCAATGCTGCCAAAGCCGAGAGTCCAGAGAATGCGGCCTGCGCCGCCACCGCCCAAACCTACACCGCTCATGTCGACACATTCGCGCGAGACCATCTGCCGCCGCGCGAGCTGTGGCCCGAATTCGTTTTCAGCCGGCCCGAATTGCAATATCCGCAGCAGTTGAATTGCGTGACGAATTTCCTCGACCGCTGGGTCGCGGAAGGGCAGGGCGATGCGCCCTGCATCATCAGCCCCGAGGTCAGCTACTCCTATCGCGAGCTGCAGGCGCTGGTAAACCGGATCGCCAACGTGCTGGTGAACAGCCTCGGCCTCGTCACCGGTGGTCGGGTGCTGCTGCGCTCCGCCAACAACCCGATGATGGTGGCGACCTATCTCGCCGTCATCAAGGCTGGCGGCATCGTGGTCGCGACCATGCCGCTGCTTCGCGCCAAGGAGCTCGCTTATCCGATCCAGAAGGCGCAGATTTCGCTGGCGCTGTGCGACGGCAAGCTCGCCGATGAGATGGAAAAGACCAAGGCTGCGGCGCCGGCGCTGCAGCGCGTGGTCTATTGGGGCAACGGCAAGCCGGACTCGTTGGAAGCCCTGATGGCCGATGTCAGCCCTGAGTTCGCCGCCGTCGACACCGCTGCCGACGATCTCTGCCTGATCGCCTTCACCTCGGGCACCACGGGCGATCCCAAGGGCACCATGCATTTCCACCGCGACATGCTCGCGGTCTGCGACGGCTATGCGCACAATGTGCTGCGCGCCAAGCCGTCGGATCGCTTCATCGGCTCGGCGCCGCTGGCGTTCACGTTCGGCTTCGGCGGCGTGCTGTTCCCGATGCACATTGGCGCATCCTATGTGGTGCTGGAAAAGACTGCGCCGGACGAACTGCTCGCGGCGATAGAGCGCGACAAGGTCACCGTCTGCTTCACCGCACCGACCGCCTATCGCGCCATGCTGGGCAAGCTTGCGAGCCGCGACATCTCCTCGTTGCGCAAATGCGTCTCGGCCGGCGAGACCCTGCCGAAGGCGACGTTCGACGCCTGGCACAAGGCGACCGGGTTGAAGCTGATGGACGGCATCGGCTCGACCGAGATGCTGCATATCTTCATCAGCGCCGTCGAGGACGAGATCAGGCCCGGCGCCACCGGCAAACCGGTGCCGGGTTACGAGGCCAAGATCGTCGACGACGAAGGCCGCGATCTGCCGCCTGATACGCTCGGGCGGCTTGCGGTGCGCGGGCCGACCGGCTGCCGCTATCTCGCCGACGAGCGCCAGCGCAAATATGTCCACGACGGCTGGAATATCACCGGCGATACCTATCTGATGGATGCCGACGGCTACTTCTGGTACCAGTCGCGCTCCGACGACATGATCGTGTCGGCCGGCTACAACATTGCCGGTCCCGACGTCGAGGCGGCCTTGTTGAGCCATCCGGCTGTTGCCGAATGCGGCGTGGTCGGCGCGCCGGATGAGGCGCGGGGCACCATCGTCAAGGCCTATGTCGTGCTGGCGCCGGGCAGCGAGGGCAGCGACGCGCTGGTCGCGGAGCTGCAGGAGCACGTCAAGCGCGAGATCGCGCCATACAAATATCCGCGCGCCATCGATTTCGTGACGCAATTGCCGAAGACCGAGACCGGCAAGCTGAAGCGCTTTGCGCTGCGCCAGCTTGCAGCGGCGGGTGCCGGATCGTCGGGCCTCGCGGCGGAATGAGATGAAGGAGAGATCATCGTGAGCACGTCCAAGAGCTCGCCTAAGACACCGACGCTTGCGGTGCTGCCCTCGGCTAAGGTTGCTGAGAAGGCTGACGCAGAGACAGGTCTGCGCATGTTGCAGCCGAGCGGCTGGCCGGTGCCGAAGGGCTACGCCAACGGCATCAGTGCCGAGGGCCGCATCGTCGTCACAGGCGGTGTGATCGGCTGGGATCAGCATGAGGTTCTCGCCGACGGCTTCGTGGCGCAGGCGCGGCAGGTGCTGGCGAATATCGCAGCGATCCTCAGGGAAGGTGATGCGCGTCCTGAGCATCTGGTGCGGCTCACCTGGTATGTCGTCGACATGGACGAGTATCTCGCGAACCTAAAGGAGCTTGGCCGCATCTACCGGGAGATCTTCGGCACGCATTACCCGGCGATGGCACTGGTGCAGGTGGTGCGCCTGGTCGAGAAGTCTGCGCGGCTGGAGATCGAGGCCACGGCGGTCGTGCCGGGGCAGGTGATTGCGTATTGAGCTAGCCATTGGGGGGTGAAGCTCTCACCACCTCGTCACTGCGAGGTGCAACGCGACGAAGCAATCCAGAGTCCCGCGCGTCGCTCTGGATTGCTTCCGCCGTCGCCTCGGGGATATGGCAGACGTCGCTTCGCTCGCAAGGACATGTCCAGATACTGCTCCACTCTCCACTGTCATCGCCCGGCTTGACCGGGCGACCCAGTATTCCGAGACGATTGTGATTCACTGGAACGCCACCGCGTACTGGATCGCCCGCCTTCGCGGGCGATGACGGCTGAATGTGTAGTTGGGTCCTCGCCTCACAGTTCAGGCACGCTTCTCCGTCCTCGCGGCACATATGTACCCGAGCGTTGCCGATCGATGACCCTCCGAAACTAAAGAGGGGGCAGGGAAGGCCGGGTATCCGCTGATACCCGCGGCCCCCGTGCGAAAAAATGCACGGGGCAGGAACCACAGGCTCAGCCGGATAATCCGGCCTTCCCTGCGCGAATGGCTTACGGCTTATACGTGATCTCCCCGGGGACCGGCGTTCTTGCCCCCGTCGTCCACGATGCTCGTCAAAGCATCGCGACTTGGCATCAGCACCGGGATGCCAGGACCACACGACTTCGCCGTCCGCGATTGCTGCACTCGTCAGTTGCCACAATCGCGTCCATCGCATCCCGCTTCCACGTATCGTGACGACGCGTACGCCCCTCTTCGATGAGGCGGGACGGGACGAATGATCGTCGTGATTTGCCCGACAAGGCAAGCTTGTGGGCCTGCGACATGGTAACGCGACGGGCAGTCACACAGGAGGTCACACAGCGGGCGTGCAGTTCAATCCAGTGGCATCGCGTCATCCACCGTCGTCATCCCGGCGAACGCCGGAATCGATAAACATCGAATTGCATGGGATGCGGCCGGAGCTCCAACTCGTCTCAACGACATCAGCCTGTGGTTCTGGATCCCGGCTCGCGCTTCGCTTGGCCGGGACGACAGCGTTCTATTCGCCGTCATTGCGAGGAGCCGAAGGCGACGAAGCAATCCAGTCCTTGCTTGCGGCCGCTGGATTGCTTCGCTTCGCTCGCAATGACCGCGTTACTGTCAGTGGACCTTCAAGTTCAGTAATGCGCCGCCTTTTTTACCGATACGTCGCGACGATATCGCTCACCGCGCGTTCGAGCTGTTGCGCTGTGCCGCATTGGCGGACCACGTTGCAGAATGTCTGGTAGCGCGGCATCTCCGAGTCGCCCCAGCCCCAGGTCATGCGGCCTTCCGGGTTGAGCCAGACCATCCGCTTGGAACGCTCGGAGATGCGTTTGACGATATCGGCGCCGGGATCGAGATTGTTGCTGCGAGCATCGCCGAGCACGATCACGGTGGTCTGCGGCGTCACCGCGCTCATGAACTCCTTTTCGAAATCGACGAACGACGAGCCGTAGTCCGAGGAGCCGAAGCCGACCTTGCCCATGATCTCGGCCATCGCTTCTTCCGGCGACTTTTTCTCCAGGATCTCGCTGACCTCGATCAAATGGCCGGAGAAGGCGAACGAGCGGACGTCGCTGACGACTTCATGCAGACTGTGGATCAGCAGCAGGAAGAAATCCGAGACGCGGGCGACCGAGCCGGAGACGTCGCACAGCGCAACGATCTTCGGCTTGTCGCGGTGCCGGCGTTTCCAGGCGGTGAGGAACGGCACGCCGCCCCAGGCGGCGTTGCGGCGCAGCGTGCGGCGGACGTCAAGATGGCCGCGGCGCTGTCGTTTGCGCGGCTTGGCATAGCGCTCGCGCAGGCGCCGCGCGATCTGCTTGATCAGTGCGCGCATCTCCTCGACCTGCCGCGGCTCGATCCGTGACAGCGGCGCGTTGCGCAGCACCTCATGGCGCAGATTTTCCGTTTCCTCGCGGCCATACAGCGCGAGCGCCTGCGCCACCGTGTCGCGGACTGTCTCGCGCAAGGCCTCAGTGTTGGCCTGCAGCCGTTCGCCGAGGGCGGGATCGCTCTCGGCCAGCGCGTCGAGGTCGTCGCGCAGCCGCCGGATGCCCATCGTCTCCAGCATGCGGCTGGAAAACAGTCCGCGCTGCGTGAAGTAGCGGATATCGGATAGTCTCGTGGCGTTGGCAGCGTTGGCGATGGCGGCCGCTATCTCGTTGCGGTCCTGCGACAGCAGCATTTGCGCCAGCGGGCCGAGATTGCTGCCCTGCTGGCCGCCGGCGCCTTGTGAAGGTTGCGACGATGTAGCAGGCGCGCTGTCCTGCGAGGCATCCTCGGCGTCTTGCGGCTGCGCCGGCTGGGCTTGCGCGAAGAACAGGTCGAAGCAGGCGCCGAGCGCCTTCTTCTCGTCCTCGCTCTTGGCCAAAGTCAACAGCAACGTGTCGCGCAGCACGACACGGTCGGACAAGCCGACCGCTGCCACCGCCCGCATCGCGTCGATGCTCTCGGCCGGCGAGACGTGCACGCCGGCACCGCGTGCCGCCCGGAAGAAGCGATGCAGGTTCTCCTGCATGAGTTTATCCGAAGATGTTCTGGCGCTGTGCCTTGGCGACGAAGGTCGTCACCTGCGGCATCGCCACCTCGATATCGGACTCGTATTTCAGCAGCACGTTGAGCGTATCTTTCACCACCTCATGGCCGAGCTCCGCCGCCTGCAGCAGCACCAGCACGCGCGCCCAGTCGATGGTCTCGCTCACGGACGGCTGCTTTTTCAAATCGAGCGTGCGGATGTCATGGATGAAGCTGACCAGCTGCCGGCGCAGCGTTTGCGAGATGTCGGGGATCCGGCTCTCGACGATGCGCTCCTCCAGCCGCTGCTCGGGAAAGCCGATATGCAGATGCAGGCAGCGGCGCTTCAGCGCGTCGCCGAGGTTGCGCTCGGAATTGGAGGTCAGGATCACGGTCGGCGCGCTCGCGGCCGCGATGGTGCCGAGCTCGGGAATCGTGACCTGGAAATCCGACAGGATTTCCAGCAGTAGCGATTCGAACTCGGCATCCGACTTGTCGATCTCGTCGATCAGCAGCACGCAGCCTTGCGGCTCGAGCAGTGCCTGCAGCAGCGGCCGCGGCTCGACGAATTCCCGGGAGAAGAACACGTCCCCGAAATCATGCAATTGCGCCAGCGCGGCATGCAGGGTCGCGGCGCCGCCCAGCACCTCGCCGAGCTTGTCCTTCAGGATCTGGGTGTAGAGCAGCTGCTTGGCATATTTCCACTCATACAGCGCCTTTGCCTCGTCCAGCCCCTCATAGCATTGCAGGCGGATCATCTTCAGCCCGCGCCAGGCGGCGATCGCCTTCGCCAGCTCGGTCTTGCCGACGCCGGCCGGGCCCTCGACCAGGATCGGTTTCTCGATGGCCTGCGACAGGTACACCGCGGTCGCGATCTGGCGGCTGGCAATGTAGCCCTGGGCGGCGAGGCCGGCTTCGACGGACGCGATCGAGGCGAGAGGGGAGGTGGGCTTGGGTTCGGCCAAGGACGAGCTCCGGAGTGCGAGGCCTGACGCGGAGGTCGAAAGCGTTCCCGGCCCATCTGTTGTTTTTCGTAAAGCCCTGACTTTTATCGGCTTTATGCTATGTCCTCGCTACGCGCCCACAGCGCGAAAGTCCAGTGCAGGTGACGCCGGGCCCCATGCGGGGGCGTGTCGGGCGCCGCAAATCACGCCGAGCGGAATATGAACCGGTCCATCCAGCATCTCATCGTCTTCCTGGTTCTCGTGGTCGGGGGAGGGTGGATCATCGGAGCCACCAACCTGCCGGGCCCGTGGTACGGCGCCCTGACCAAGCCGCCCTTCAACCCGCCGAACCTGCTGTTCCCGATTGTCTGGACCGTGCTCTATGTGCTGGTCGCGATTGCCGGCTGGCGGACCTATGAGCGGGTCGGCAGCGCGGCGGTGATGCAGGTGTGGTGGGCGCAGCTCGTGCTCAATTTCGCCTGGTCGCCGATCTTCTTCACCGCGCATTGGATGTGGCCGGCGCTGGTCGTCATCCTGGCGATGCTGGCGTCGATCGTCGCCTTCATCGTGATGCAATGGCGGCAGGATCGCACGGCCGCGTGGCTGTTCGTGCCCTACGCCTGCTGGGTCGCGTTCGCGTCCGTGCTCAATGCGTCGCTGAATGTGTTGAATTGAGATGAGGCGATTTTGATCGAGGCGCGATCGCAGGATTGGACACCTCGCGCGGCATGTTCGCTGCACCCTCTCCCCTTGCGGGAGAGGGTGGCGACGAGCGTCAGCTCGGCGCCGGGTGAGGGGTTCTCTCGGCACATGCGAGCGCGGATAGAGATCCCTCACCCGTCTCGCCGTCGCATTCGCGCCGGCGCTCCACCCACACCCCCAAGGGGAGAGGGGTGCACCGCGGGTGCCGCGGCAGCCTGCGGTCTCGCACATTTTATGCGGCCCCGCCCATGAACCTCAAGCAGCTCGAATATTTCGTGCAGGTCGCCGAGCTCGGCTCGTTCAGCAAGGCTGCGAGCGTGCTCGACGTGGCGCAGCCGGCGCTGTCGCGTCAGGTGCGGGCATTGGAGACCGAGTTGAAGCAGCAATTGTTCGCGCGCAATGGCCGCGGTGTCGCGCTCACTGATGCGGGCAAGCGGCTGTTCGATCACTCGGTCGCGGTGCTGCAACTGGTCTCGCACGCGCGCGAGGATCTCGGCGCCAGCCGCGATGCACCGGTCGGCCGCGTCACCATCGGGCTGCCGCCGAGCATCGGGCGCCAGCTCACGCTGCCGCTGATCGACCGCTTCAGGAAGGAGCTGCCGGCGGCGCGGCTCGCGATCGTCGAAGGGCTGTCCACCCATATCGTCGAATGGGTGACGACCGGCCGCATCGATGTCGGCATGGTCTACAATCCGGAGGCGCAGCCCGGGCTCGAGATCACGCCGCTGTTGCAGGAGGCGCTCGGTCTGGTCAGCCATGCACCGAAGGGCAAGCGGCGCGTCACCACGCCGCTGCCGATGGCCGAGCTGTCACGCTACCGGCTGATCGTACCGGAGCGGGTGCACGCGGTGCGGCGGCTGCTCGAAACCCAGGCGGCGCTGGCCGGGATCAAGCTCGACATCGCCTGGGAGGTGTCGAGCGTGCCCTCGATCATCGATCTGGTCTGCGCCGGCTATGGCCATGCGGTACTGACCGCGAGCGGCGTAGCGGCCTCCGGCCGTGGCGCGCAGCTCGCGATCCGCCGGCTGGTCGATCCGACTCCGACCAGCGTGCTGTGCCTGGTCACCTCGGCGCACAAGCGGCCGACACCGCTCGGCGAGCGAACCATGACGATGGCCTCACACCTGATCCGCAAGCTCAAGCCATAATCGTTCCAATCCCGTTTCAGCATGGCTCGCGTGAAAGGTCATGCCATATTGTAATATCTGTTATAGGCGGCCGACGCTGGCGGGAACAGCGCCGAGGCGTCAAAGTACAGGCTAGCATCGTCGAATCCGGGCGGCGACTCAAGGCCGCGGAGCGCTTCCGCCCGCAGGGCCGCAGCGCGCTCTTGCCGCGGAACAGACAGAAGCCTATGCGACGCCCTGCACCAGAGGCGTGAGACAGAACGGATGCAGGCAAACGCATCCGCTGGTTGAGGAGACTGCCAAGTGATCATCGACGTGCACGGCCACTACACCACGGCGCCGAAGGCGCTGGAGGATTGGCGCAACCGCCAGATCGCGGGCATCAAGGACCCCAGCGTGATGCCCAGGGCGTCCGAGCTCAAGATCAGCGACGACGAACTGCGCGAGAGCATCGAGAGCAACCAGCTCAAGAAGATGAAGGAGCGCGGCAGCGACCTCACCGTGTTCTCGCCGCGCGCCAGCTTCATGGCCCACCATATCGGCGACTTCCAGGTGTCCTCGACCTGGGCCGCGATCTGCAACGAGCTCTGCTATCGCGTCAGCAAGCTGTTTCCCGACAATTTCATCGGGGTCGCCATGCTGCCGCAGTCGCCGGGCGTCGATCCCAAGACCTGCCTTCCCGAGATCGAGAAATGTATCAAGGACTACGGCATGGTCGGCATCAATCTGAATCCCGATCCGTCGGGCGGCCATTGGACCTCGCCGCCGCTGTCCGACAAGCAGTGGTATCCGATCTATGAGAAGATGGTCGAGCTGGACATCCCGGCGATGATCCACGTCTCGACCAGTTGCAATGCCTGCTTCCACACCACGGGCGCGCATTATCTGAACGCCGACACCACGGCCTTCATGCAATGCCTGACCTCGGACCTGTTCAAAGATTTTCCGACGCTGAAATTCCTGATCCCCCACGGCGGCGGCGCGGTGCCGTATCACTGGGGCCGCTTCCGCGGGCTGGCGCAGGAAATGAAGAAGCCGCTGTTGAAGGACCACCTGCTGAAGAACATCTTCTTCGACACCTGCGTCTATCATCAGCCCGGCATAGACCTGCTCACCAAGGTGATCCCGGTCGACAACATCCTGTTCGCCTCCGAGATGATCGGCGCGGTCCGCGGCATCGATCCGGAGACCGGCTTCTATTACGACGACACCAAGCGTTATATCGAAGCCGCCAATCTGACAGCTGAGCAGCGCCACCAGATCTACGAAGGCAATGCACGGCGGGTGTTCCCGCGGCTCGACGCCGCGTTGAAGGCTCAGGGCAAGTAGGCGAGAGAGGACATCATGAGCACACCGATGAACAATCTCGGCATCGTCAAGAAAAACATCACCCGCGCCGACAAGGCGGCGGTCGAGAAGCTTGCCAAATTCGGCGTCGCCACCATCCATGAGGCGATGGGCCGCGTCGGGCTGATGCAGTGCTACATGCGGCCGATCTATCCGACCGCGAAGATGTGCGGCACGGCCGTCACCGTGCTGCTGCAGCCCGGCGACAATTGGATGATGCATGTCGCGGCCGAGCAGATCCAGCCCGGTGACGTCGTGGTCGCGGCCTGCACGGTCGAGAACACCGACGGCTTCTTCGGCGATCTGCTGGCGACCAGCTTCCGCGCACGGGGGGCAAAGGGCCTGGTGATCGACGGCGGCGTGCGCGACGTCGCTGACCTTACCGAGATGCAGTTTCCGGTGTTCTCGCGCGCGATCAGTGCGCGCGGCACCGTGAAGGCGACGCTCGGCTCGGTCAACATTCCCGTGGTCTGCGCCGGCGTTGCAGTCAATCCGGGCGACGTCGTGATCGCCGATCCCGACGGCATCGTTGTGGTGCCGGCCGCGATTGCCGATCAGGCGGCGGAAGCTGCCGCTGCGCGCGAGGCCAATGAGAGCGAGAAGCGCGAGAAGCTGGGATCGGGCGTGCTCGGGCTCGACATGTACAAGATGCGCGAGCCGCTGGCGAAGGCCGGGCTCAAATATATCGATTGATCCATGACAGCTTCCAACCCAAATTCTTCCAACCAGTGGCATGTCGGGCTGATCGGCTATGGCGAGGTCGGCCGGATCCTCGCCGAGGATCTCCGCAAGGACGGCGTGCGGGTCTCCGCCTACGACATCAAGCTGTCGGATGATCGCGGCTATCAGCTGCGTGAGCATGCCGACAGCATCGGCGTGACCTTGGCCGGCTCGCATGCCGAGCTGGCGTCGCAGGCCGACTTCATCGTCTCGGCTGTCACCGCGAGCCAGGACGTGGCGGTGGCGCAGGCCTGCGTCGGGGCCATCAAAAAGGGCGCCTGGTTTCTCGACTTCAACTCGGCCTCGCCCGGCGCCAAGCAGCGCGCGGCGGCGCTGATCGACGGCGCCGGCGGCCGTTACGTCGAGGGCGCCGTGATGACCTCGGTGCCGCCGTATCGGATCAAGGTGCCGCTGCTGCTCGGCGGTGCCGGGGCGCGCGAGCTGGCGCCGCTGCTCAACGATCTCGGCTTTGCGGCCAAGCCCGCCAGCGACAAGCTCGGCGTCGCGTCGGCGACCAAGATGTGCCGCAGCATCATGATCAAGGGCATGGAGGCGATGGTGATCGAGGCCTTCACCACCGCGCGCGCCTATGGCGTCGAGGATGCGGTGCTGGCCTCGCTGAAGGAGACCTTTCCCGGCATCGACTGGGAGAAGCAGGGCGCCTATTTCTTCCAGCGCGTGATCGAGCACGGCCGCCGCCGCGCCGAGGAGGTGCGGGAAGTGGCTGAGACGGTGCGCGACGCCGGGCTGACACCGTGGTCGGCGGAGGGCACGGCCGAGCGCCAGGCCTGGGTGGCCGATCTCGCCGATGAAGGTTTGTTCGGCGTCAAGGGCACGAAGGAATTTGCGCGTAGTGTGGACTGGCGCACCGAGGCCGACCGTATCCTCGCGCATGCCAAGAAGAAGTAGGGACGAGATGGAATTTCAAAAGACCCCGGGCTGGCTCGACTGGTATCAAGGCCCGTCCAAGCCGCGTTTCAAGGTGCCGGCCGGCAGCGTTGATGCGCATTGCCACGTGTTCGGCCCCGCCGCCGAGTTTCCGTTCGCGCCCGAGCG